>Ga0265797_10004364_pt1 | contig 21712 bp, 19 predicted proteins | sample P2T30metagenome_FD_192433 | JGI IMG/M metagenome (GOLD analysis project Ga0265797, IMG submission 192433) | Plant litter microbial communities from East Loma Ridge, Irvine, California - P2 T30 | ecosystem: Environmental > Terrestrial > Plant litter > Unclassified | place: USA: California... | reverse complement strand
CTTCTTCCTCTACTGAGAAGCCGCTTCCCTCTTCTTCATCATCATCATCATCATCATCGTCCTCGCCGATAGGTGATGCCTCAACAGACGAGCTTGGTGCTTCCACTTTGACGCCCGGGCTGCCAGCGAGTGGAGGTAGCTCGTCATCAGCAGGCTGTGGCGGCTTAGTGGTTATGAAGTCCGGCGGAAGAGGTGCATCGTCAGGCTGTGGCGTCGCTGCCTTTGGTGTTGCACTCTCTTTCGCGGGCGTTGTGCTCGGGAAGTACGACTTTTGCCTTGGCGGTGATGCAGGAGTAGTGGAAGATGTGTTTGCCGCTTCTTGCGCTGGAGTGAGTGGCGGCTTCGAGCTGTTGCCACCCAAAGTTGAGGCGAAGTCGCCCCCAAAGAGAGAGCCAGTGGAAAGAGCTGCGGGCTTCGGCAAATCGTCCTTCGCACTTCCATCGCCCTTGAAACCAGTATTGAGCTTGAAACCGTCGCCGAGTCCGAAGAGGCCTTTGGCAGGTTGTGGTGGGGCCTGTGGTGTTGGTGTGGCCTCGTCCCTTTTGCGGCTTTCGGCATCTGCTGTGTCAGAAGATTTTGACTCGAATGACAATGTGTTGAATGAGTTCTTGGATTGGCCAAAGATTGATCCCCCCTGTGCCGGGGTGTTGGCCCACGAAGGTAGTGACGATCCAGTGCCCGAGCCGAGAGTGACGGTAGAGCCACTAGGTTCGGTTTTTAAGCCTGGGAATGCAGGCTTTGACTGTTGTCCTAGCGCACCAAATCCAGACTGGCCACCAAAACCGGACTGGCCACTGTTGTTACTGCCGAAGCTGGTGAAGCCGCTGTTCCCGCCGGCCTGTCCAAATTTTGCAAAACCAGAGCCTCCCGACTGGGCTGAGAAAGGATTGGGTGGGGCTTCGGTGGTAGGAGCTGGCTGTGAAGGTGCACCCCATAGGGACTGTTTGCTGCCCATTCCCATCCCGCCAGTAGCACCAAACGCTGGAGCTTTTGAACCGCCCATCGCAGAAGGGGCTCCGAATGCGGGTGCGCTTGGTTGAGCAGGAGCTGGCGTTGTCGAACCGAAAGGCTGAGATGGTTTGGCTATGAAGGGAGGTGTCGCACCTAGTCCAGGAGAGCCAAACGCAGGCAAGGAAGGACTCCCGAAAGTAGCACTCGGCTTCGAGAATAGTCCAGCTCCCGGAGTCGAAGCTGGAGCTGGGGTGGATGGAAGCCCAAAGGGAGTGGCTGGTTGTGAGGGTGCAGATATGGTCTTAGCAGGCTGTGGTGTTGACTGTGACTGTTCACTTGCGGCGACCATTCCAGGATAGCATGTGCCGGTCTCGATAGACTTGTTCCAAATCACCCACCAGGCCATGAGGACACCTTGGTGCGTCAGGATCATGTATGCCGGCAGGGGATGCGGCGCTTCCTCGATTTCTTCGAGGGCAGGGATGGGACGTCGGATCTTTTCCGTGGCTGAGAGGTCCAGTGCGTCGCCTACAAGCACACTATCGCCGTCCTCTCCGTAAACGAGCCTGGGAACAGCCGCCTTTCTATTGTCGTCAGGGGTTGCCATGATCCACTTGCTCCATGGTAGATGTGCTTGATCCTGTGATAGTGGCTGATCCGAAGTGGTCAGCGTGATGACAGAATCGGTATGTGAGGAGGTCATGATGATGAGCTCGTTGAGGTCGGGCTGCCAATTCTGAAGTCGTGACGAGAAGAGACGTGAGGGAAACGCGCGGGTCGGGATGGATAGTCCGGCAAGAAGAGGATCGTATGGCGTTGGATGGAACAGAAAGCCGCTCCAACCCTTTCCGCACTCGACCAGGTAGTATTGGTTGTCTGCAGTGTCCCTGTTCGCGGACGGGCTCGGGCCATAAACGACGAGGAACTCGGTGTTCTTCAACCAGATGACGGCCGTGACTTCGTAGCTAGGGTCTGAATCTGGAGCACGAGGCATAGTCGCCTTGAGGGTGCCGTCGGTCATGTAAATGACAGTGGTGCCGTCCTGCATGCCAGCCGCCACTGCTTTGCCCTTATTGCTCCACGTGACGCTTGACACGCCCGACTCTTTCAGCGTTGAGGTCTGACCGCTCGTGACGTCGGTGAGGCACAATTTGCCAGTGTCGAGCAGAAAGGCCATGTAGTGTTCTGATTCCGGCACAGGATTGCCGAGCAGCACGCGCACTGCGACGCCGTCCGTCTTGATCTGTTGCTGCGGCTCCTTCTTTCCCTTCAGCAGCTCCTGGGCATCAAAGACGGCGAGTCCGCCATTGCCCTCGGACGAGATGACCAGAAACTCTCCAGTCGCAGAGAAGACGACATGGCGCAGCGGTGACTCCCCTAGAGGAATAGTGACATCTGGCGTGTAATCCGAGACGACATCGAACTCGCCGGCTTTTCCCTCAAAGGCCTTGCGGATCTTGGACGTGTGCGTGACTATCAGGCTGTCTGGGCCGGCCGCAGCGAGCAGACCGGGCTTGGATGCGACGGAGAGGAGGGTGGCAGATGCGGTGGGTATGCGGTCGGAGGGCCATGGGTTGAGGAGCTTGAGCTTCTTGGGGCCCTCGGCGCCCTGGCTCAGTGCGCGGAATCCTAGTTGCTGTACACGTCAGCCGTGGTCGTGGGAGACATGGGCGCAAACGTGTGTGCATACCTCTGTAGCCGCGTCTTCCAACTCCCCACCCTTCTCAATCGTGGGCGCCATGCTGGACGCGGAGAGAGCGGAGGATGTCTAGGGCGCGTGGATGTTGTCGTAGAGTGTCCCGCGATGATGTGGTGCGGCTCAGCGTGCGGGCGCTGTCATCTGGAGACAGGCGCGTATCTCAGTGCAGGCGCGCAAGCGGAAGTGAGCGTGTTGTTCTGGGCGAGAGAGGTAGACGAGTAGTGAGGAAATATTGACTGCCTCGTGGTCTCAATGGGCAGAACAGCAAGCACGCGACGGCAGCGTGAGGATTGACTGATTCACCGTCAGGCACGGACACGCTTTGTTGATGAAGGTGGAGCTCTAACAAAGTTGCAGGGATCACGTCGCCGCCAAGCCGCGACCGATGGACAGCTCCAGGCACTGACAGCTACGCAACCGCGATTGCCTTCATCCACACCACTTACAACATACCGCCGCCGCTCATACCTCACCACAACCTCCAGCACCCCTCCGTATACCCCCACACCAGACCACCACCTACCCACCACACGGCGTCACCATGGGCGGCTTCGACTTCTCCAACCACAACCGCAATGCGGCCCTCCACGCCCAGGGTGTCCCGCTACCCAAGGCGACGAGCACAGGAACGACCATCGTGGGCTGTCTCTTCGACGGCGGCGTGGTGATTGCAGCAGACACACGAGCCACGAGCGGGCCCATAGTAGCAGACAAGGTACACTCAACCACCACCTCGAACTACCACAACGAAGAAGTACTCACGATATACAGAACTGCGAGAAGCTGCACTACATCTCCCCCCAAATCTGGTGCGCCGGCGCCGGAACAGCCGCAGACACCGAGTTCACCACCGCCATCATCTCCTCCAACCTCGAGCTGCACGCCCTCTCCACCGGCCGCAAGCCCCGCGTCGTCACCTGCATGACCATGCTGAAGCAGCACCTGTTCCGCCACCAGGGCCACATCGGCGCCTACCTCGTCGTTGCGGGCTGCGACCCCACGGGCTCGCACCTCTTCACCGTGCACGCCCACGGCTCCACCGACAAGCTGCCCTACGTGACCATGGGTTCTGGATCCCTAGCCGCCATGTCCGTCTTCGAGACGCAGTGGACCGGCAACCTGACGCGCGACGACGCCGTCAAGCTGTGTGCGAATGCGATTGAGGCCGGTATCTGGAACGACCTGGGCTCGGGAAGCAATGTCGATGTGGCGGTCATCACCGAGGAGAAGACGACGCTGATGCGGAACTACCTCACGCCCAACACGCGGGTGCAGAAGCAGCGCAACTACAGGTTCGCAAAGGGCACCACCGCGGTGCTGAACGAGAAGATCATAACCAAGGAGGAGATTAGCAAGTACGTTACTGTACACGAGCTGCAGGACGACAGCGCCGAGGGTACGGCGGAGGCCATGGACGTGGACACAAAGGCGGGATGATGGTGATGATCGGGCATGTTGGCGTTACGGACATGAGATGAGATATGTACTATAATCCGGACGAGGACTAGATGTATCCTTGTGGTAGCCGGGCAGAATCATGATCACGATTACGACCATGAACTCATCTGCCAAAATACGCCGTGACGGTTCGCATTTGAAGACGCTGACATACTCATTTGGTTTTAATGACTTGTTAATAATTACGCTTCTAGACTACGACAATCCTCCAAGATCAACTACGAAGGTGCTTATAGTTATCTATCGTGTCAACCTTCAGCACGCACTGAACGCAAGAGTCAGCGACTCGAACATTACGATCACATTGGTAGCACAGGCGGCATCGAGCTGTTCTGTTATTCATCACATTCATCTTGGTAAATACGTCGTCCGTCGGCCATCTCACAAGTACTGCACATCTACACACTTGCACCCCCCTCCCATGCACTTGCACTCCTCTTCCCACTCAGCGCTCACATCCCCAAATGCGAATCGCCGGTGACGCAGTTGTTTTCTTTACTGCGTATGTACAAGTCGCACTGTGTTTACTTTCCTTTTTCCTGTGGATGAGATGGGAGCTGCAGCATGCGAGTAATAAAAGTCGACCGTACGTGCCCTGAAGTAAGACGTAAAAGTACGGTGCTTTAAGCGGTGCGGTTGAGATAGGGCACGTTTTAAAAGCTTGTACTATTCGATGATCGTGGGATAGATATTATGTAAAAGGAATGAAGGAATTTGTTCTGTACTGTCTGGTCTTGTTTGTTTCTTTGATGTTGAATTTCTAGGAGTATGTATGCTGAACTTCAAGGCTTCCTATCCACATAGCTCAACTGTTTGCAAGTGGCGAATTTGAGTTGCCAAGTTGAAGACTAATAAGCTATCGCACGTTGGACTGTTTGGTCTCAAGGACTATTATGGATTACTTCTTCACATGCTTTGACTATATCCGACTAAAGCATTGGGTCCACCCACAGTCTCGACGGCACCGATGCGACCGTTGTAGCCAGCGGTGCGAAGCAGATCGCGGGCTCGGTGGACAGCGTAGAGACGATGATGTTGTGATTGACACTCTTGATGTCCAGATGTGATAACCGCTGCATTGTGAAGTAAACAGAACTACTCTCCCACCCAAGAGCTTTTACCCAACGCCAGACTGGCTCACATCTCACTAAAGACCAGCCAAATAACGGAAACCACGTCCATTAATCTTCTCCACTCCGCCGCACTCAATCTCTCATTCACCCCAAAAGCACACCCACCTACCGACACCTCTTCTCCACGATCCCAGCGCCATGCTCCTCGTACTCCTTCCGACTAATCCACAGCTGGTGAAAGCTGCCCAGACTCGCTAGTATACTGCCGCCAATCCAGCTCGCGTACTTGCGCTCCACCACGCTTCCGGGCGCAATCAGCTTGTTGCGCGTGCTCGGGTAGATGGCGTTGATCTCGTAGTTGAGGCGGTCGTTGAACTTGTACAGCAGTGTCGAACCGCCCGTGACCACGATATTTGCGAGCAGCATGGGCCGCTGGTCTGCGTCAACTTGCTGCACGGCTGCCTGTACGAGGCGCGGAATCGTGTGCTCGTCCTTTGGTCGCGGCGAGGCCTCGGATGTCAGTGCGGCGGATGCGTCGAAGAGGCCTTCTGCTGCGCGGAAGCGGTCGGACTGGAAGACCTGGTTCCAGCCGTCTGGCATTTCAAAGGGCCGGCCGGGGGTGTTGCGTGCGATCTCCTCGTTTGTGCCGTTGGAGAAGCGTCCGGGCCCAGGCCAGACTTCTACGACGGACTCTTTGAACTCGGTGAGGACGCGCTCTTCTTCGTTGAAGCGGAAGGAGTCGGTGGGCGGCGCGGCGAAGGTCTTGTAGGTTGCGGACGCAGTGGTGCCGGCGTCGACGGCGGTCTTGGACTTGACGAGGTAGTGCGGTGTGAGGGGTACTTCGGGGGATGTGGACTTGAAGATGTGGCGGATCTGGGAGGAGACGAAGTTTCCTGCCAAGGGGGACTTTTGCACGCCTTTGCGGAGGACCATGCCGTCGAGTACGGGAGTTACGCTGGTGTGCGAGGCGCCGACGTCGATGATGATGCCGGACGCTTTGCCTGATGCAAATGCTGCTAGGACGCCCGTCTTCTGCAGGAAGAAGGCAGGCGCGCCCCAGTCCTCCATTGCGATCTCGATGTACTTCTCTCGTGCTTTTGCGCTGTTCCAGCCTGGTTCTGTGACGAGCAGCGGGCTCTCGTCCAGTGGCTTCTCGTTGTTCTCCAGGGCCTCCATGTCCACGTCCATAGCCTCAGCATTGCCATTGCCGTCGTTCAGGCCGTTCTTCGTGGGATCAGTGGCTTTTGCGCCTGTGAGTCGGTCGGTGATAGCATACTCCCAGAGCTTGGTGGCCGTGTCCCAGTCCTCTACGATGCCGTCTGCGCCCCAATAGTTCTTGATGTCGAGGCGATCTTGCGGGTTGTGTATCGCGTTCTCACCAAAAGCGTAGTGTGGGCCTGCATCCGTGTCTCGCTGGCCATAGAAGGAAGGACAGACTGATTTGGGCACGTCTTCACCAGCGAAGCCGGCGCGGGTGCTCGAGTAGCCGGGGTCGAGTACGATTGCGGACACTTCATCTATAGTTCTGTGTCAGTATAAAAGCGATGTGAAGCTTGTCAGGGTCGCTAGTACCTCCGGCGTACTCGCCTGCAGCTGGTGCAGTCGACGAGTTGGGGATGTTCATCGCGCACGTCTATCGCAATGCGCCGAGCTCGGTGTAGAGTTGTATATGGTTCAGCAAGTCAATTGACGCGTCGTCGAGAATTTGCGGCGTGCGGACGAGTTCGGCGGGGGTGGTGACTGGCGTTGGTGTTGAAGAGACGCTGTCGCATCGCGAAACTCAAAGAGAGTCGCGGTGAGCTTCCACTTCACTCCGCAACGCAACAGCCCCCGCGCCACTATCGCGTATCTCACCCCCACTTCCAATTGAGGGTCTATCGAGGACAGAAATGAAGAGATAACATAGGAATAAACATGGCTTTCCGATTTTTCCGCCAGCTCTACTCCCTCGACACCCTCGACACGCGCTTCATCGTGCCGGCGACCTCACCCCCGAAGGAGGCACTGAAAGAGGCAGAGCTCGACCCGGCAGGGCCATTGCCAGTGGAACATGGAAGGTCCAAGGGCAAGGCTATTCAAGGCGTGTCGCCGTCAAGGTGGAACACGACCGAGTTCTATGTCTACTATGTGTCCATCTCTGCGTCCATTTTCATGATGTTCAAGTTGGTGCTGGAATCATCAAAGGGTGCGCATATTGCCACATGCCAAATCCACGTCGCTGACCTTCGTAGAAACACACCCTACATATCCTCAGTACTCACATTTACTGACAGATGGTTGGATACCAGGGCGCAAAGTCGTATGTTACCCCTATTTACCCAAGTCATGTCGAAATATTGACAATATCAGGACAACAGCGACTCCCAATATTCAAGTTTCAGGCAGAACATACCAGCACTTACTGCCATCGTTCTGCTTCATCCATTGCTTCGAAAAGCTTACGACAGTTTTTGGAGAGCTGATACGTACACCCAAGTGCGCCCATCAGCAGGCAATGGCAGCCTTACCATGGGCTTGACTGCCTCAGCCGCAGCCGACGCTCGTCTAAACCAGCGTGTATCATTTGATGTGATCTTTGCCGCCATTTTCCTCACTGTCTTGCATGGCTTCTCTGTCTTCAAAATCATGGCTATTCTGTATGCCAACTACTACATCGCAACAAAGCTACCCAGGCAATACGTACCAGCAGCTTCATGGACTTTTGCTGTCGGTACGCTCTTCGCAAATGAGTTCACCACAGGCTACTCCTACGGTACACTCTTCAGCATGTTCCTTCCCTCCATTGTCTCCGAAAAAGGCGAATCTGCCCGCAACCTCGGCCATGTCCTCGACTCATACGGCGGTCTCATGTCTCGCTGGGAAGTCCTCTTCAAATTCACCATCCTCCGCCTCATCAGCTTCAATCTCGACTACTACTGGGCCCACACCCAGCAACATAGCAGCAGCTCCCTCGAAGTAATATCCAATCCACCTCAGCACCCCGTCCAAGCTAATAACACGCCAGAAGAAACAACTCGACGCCTCCAACCTCTCAGAACGCGACCGCGTCACCATCCCCGCCAAACCAACAGACTACACTTTCCGCAACTACTTCGCCTACACCATGTACTCGCCCCTCTACCTCGCAGGCCCCATTGTAACCTTCAACGACTGGATTAGCCAACAGCGCCACCAACCCCACAGCATCACCCGCAAGCGCACATTCATGTACGCACTCCGCTTCGCCGTCGTGCTACTCACCATGGAACTCATGATCCACTACATGTACATGGTCGCCATCTTCCACGCGAAGCCTTCCTGGTCCCAGTTCTCCCCCGCGCAGCTCAGCATGATGGGCTTCTTCAACCTCAAGCACATCTGGCTGAAGCTGCTTATCCCATGGCGCTTCTTCCGTCTCTGGGCGCTGCTGGACGGCGTCGATGCGCCAGAGAACATGGTGCGGTGTATGAGTGATAACTACAGCGTTATGCACTTCTGGCGCGGGTGGCATCGTAGCTTTAACAAGTGGAGCTTGAGGTACCTTTACATTCCGCTTGGAGGGAGCGCGATGCCGGGTGTGTTGGGGAAAGCGCGCGCCGTCGCCAACTACCTCGTGGTCTTCACATTCATCGCTATCTGGCACGACATCCAACTCCGCCTCCTCGCATGGGGCTGGCTCGTCACACTCTTCGTACTCCCCGAGATCCTCGCCTCCTGGGCCTTCCCAGCACGTAAATGGAAAGACAGTCCCGACGCATACCGCTGGCTATGTGGCATCGGCGCCGTGGGCACGATACTCATGCTCATGGCTGCGAATTTAGTGGGTTTTGCGCTGGGGGTAGATGGGCTGAAGGAGCTGGTTACAACGATTTTGGTGACGTGGGAGGGGCAGGTTTTCTTTTGGACGGCGTGTTTTGCGCTGTTTACTGGGGCGCAGTTTATGTTTGAGTGGAGGGAGGCGGAGAGGAGGAGGGGGGTTAATATGAAGTGTTGAGTTGTGGTGGTGGTGGTGTGTAGGCCTCTGGCATGTTTGTAATGTAGAAATTAATTAAGCGTGTGTACTTGAGTGTCTCCTCGCTGTACTATCGTCTGTCGTTCTGTACTGCATACCTAAGATGTCTCCTTCAAAACTGTGGCTTTTGACGGGCACATGTTAGCCAAACTGTACCGTCTCATCCAAGACGGGATAAAACATACATGCCCATAGTTGCTGAGATAATAACTGCGATCTTGACGTGAGCTCAGACGATTCGCGGCAAAAACAAAGGATAAGTAGATGAAGACTTGTTCCATCCGATCATGTTGCAGATACAAGGAGCTATCACACCATGCAACATCAGACTGAATGACATTGACTTCCCACCAAGACATCCCATCACTCACCTCACCTCACTCCACACCTCACCCCTCTTTCACCAGCATCGCCTCCTCAACCACAAACCCCTCCTCCTTCACGGCTGGATTCCTCTTTATAACATTACTCACCTTGCGCATCAAGTTCTCATGTAGCTCATCGAGCGCTTGGTCCACGTTCCATGTGAGTCTCTTAGTCGAAAGTATGATCGTTCCATTTGGCAGACTGCTCTGGTCGCACGTGACGAGGTATGCGGTCGTGGGAAGGGGTTTCGGGATGTCTTTCTGTGAAGTGAGGATGTCGTAGGAGGTGTGTGTGCCGTATAAAAAAATTGCGTTCGCTGAGGAAATGTGGTTAGTTACAGTGTACGGGGATATTGGGGTTGTGTGGATGTATGGATGGATGATGTGTTCTTTGTAGGTGCTTGCCATTTCTTGTAGTTGGTTGACGGGTGACGAGGATGAGAGAGATAAAGAGAGAATTTCGATCTGTATTATAGCGGGAACAGCTTGCTCGAGCTAATTGTCATGTCATTGTCATGAGTTCAGTGTCTTGACAATCAATTGTTCAGAATTAGCTGGGCGATCTGTAGGTTTTGCTTTGGTATGGCGGCACTTCAGCATCAGAGCACACTGATCACCGACTGCGTTACGCGTAAAGTTTCGTGCTGTATCGCACTAAAGAGTAACGTGAAAGACCCGAAAATTGATCGAGCTGTGCAATCCTGTTTGAGTGAGGCTTTTTGGGGGGGAGGAGACGACCGCCGAGCATCCTGCTTGATACTGTCGGAGGAAAGGATTCGTGAGTTGCACTCAAACTGATTCCTATGAGCAGAGAATGAAAGACAGACATGTCGCAACCCAAGATGTGCTATGTTTCCATGTGATCCGAGTCTGCGAGAAGGAGTTGTAGTTTCGCAAAAGCCGCTCTTTGCCCTACCAAAAAGCATAATTCCCACCCGAATCCCTCCATACCCAGCGCTCGCAAAAACACCTGCTCACCTGGATCGAATTCCTGCGATCTGTAGCAAAAAGAACAAAAGTGCACTCCAAAATGGCAAAAAGTGAGAGTCGAACTCTCGACAGTTTGTGGTTCAAAGATTGAGTAAGTGCAGTGTTGTGCGGGACTCGCGGTCACTTCTGGTAAAAGGCAAGAAATGAGTTCGTACAAATCCTCGCACTGCACAAGACAGACGTGAAGATATTACATTTATATTGTACAACCATTGGGTCTGAAAAAGTGCGCGAGGTGTTTGCACTGGGTGTGCGGCTGCCAAAATTCTTGCGACGCTAGCAACCTACGGATCCTGCTTGTGGAGGGATTCTCGCGCCTTGGCGGCTGGGGAGCTCGGTTCCGGAAGGTGCGGCCGTGCGGCGTGGCCTGAGCGGTCTTTGAAAGGAGAGCTGTTTGGAACCCGCAATGATGTCCTCACTTACCAACTCCATCACTTCCCACTTTTATCACAATCTCGTCTTGCGCTCATGTACTCACCTACGACGGTGATGTAGAAGAGGAGGTGCAGACTGCCCCGCGGTGGAATCTCCTTGAGACATGCCCCGCTTCACGGGTCTCCATCCCCTTTTCGCGCGCGCACACTTGACTTCACTTTCAACATTTTCCTAGGTACAGTTATCTCGCGGCCAGAGTTGTGCACATCAGCTGGCTACGCATTCTCCCCTCGCATGGTGTCCTGCGTTCTACCCCTTGGGCCTGGACTACCCATGGCCCTCACTTATCTCATGTCCGCTTACGATGCGAATCTCCCGCTCGCCAAATGATCTTTCGTTGACCTGTATAGTTGACGTATTGGACGTGAAGAGCGTGGATCTCTGAGCTATGATCATGTGCAAAGCTACGAGACAATCATACTTACGTTCAAGCTCCACGCCTCCGGACTTTTTACTCATATCACTCGTAAAGGATATGTGCTGATTTCACGTCTCTTTCCTTTCGTTCGTCGATCACTATCAAATCTCTTCAATATATTTCCGGACAGGTCACCATTTCAAAGGGTCAATTCACAGCTGCTTCGCTGCGATGCGAGTGGACAACAGTTGTGATTCACGCAGCATCCATGCGTCGTGTAGCCTAATGTGCAAACCGTTTTCTATTCCTTCACGAACCTCAGATTTCTCAACTCAATCTAATGTTATTCTCTCGAACGGCCGTCAAACGGTCCATTGGGTTGCGCGGCCGTCTCAGTGGCCTCGTACGAGTCTGCTACGAAAGATTCTGTCAGCAGCCTGTCCAGAACAAACAGATCGCGCATAGGACCCATTGCTCGCATTTCCAAACTTAGCAAGCCATTCTACAGCCGCTGTTCGACCTGCTCGTTTCAGTGCTCTAAGATTTGCCTGACATCTCCAAGGCGTTTCAGTTACTACATTTTCTTCTTCCCGCCTACTCGGCGTTTCAACTCTCCCTTCACCTTAAGAAGGCCACACGCAACTCGAGTAAACACCGCAGACCCTGACAACAGATTCCTCGTGGTTGGCCCCCAGCGTTGACGCTAAGGGCGCGCTAGTGCGTTCGTTCGTGCTTGCGCAAGGCTGTCAGGTACCGTGTAACCGCAACTGTCAACATCCCTTGCACACTCACTCAATCGCCTCCTCCAACAGTCCCTACCTTCCTTTGGTTTGCTGCTTCTCGGCCAGTCCGACCCACCTTCTCTTCACCTGCTGGGCAGCCCACTCTCTTTTGCAGCTCTTTGCACCTTGCGCTCATCACAACATTCGCACTGTAGATTTAGCGTCACATCGCCAACATCTACACCACAAGCATGAAGTGTCTCCTCCTATCGCTCGCGGCGGGCGCCCTCGTGGCAACCGCGCGACCACTCGGTAAGTGCCATTTGAAACATAGCCGTGAAGTGATTCGAAGTGCTAATTTGCGTAGTCGACAAGCGCGCTCTCGTGACCGAGGTTGCCTACGTGACTGAGCTGGCCGGCACCGTGGTCGTGTACGTTGACGAGCAAGGCGAGCCGTACAGCACCACCACCGAGGCTGTGACAAGCATGGCGACTATAGCACCCTCAACGACAGTTCAGCCCACTTCCTCAACGCAGGTCCTGTCTATCTCCGAGGTGTCGACCCCGCCCGCCTCGTCGGAGGTGCCATCGTTTGCGTTCACATCCGTCAAGAAGCAGGAGGTCGCGCCCTCGTCATCCGCGGCTTACGTCGCTCCATCTTCAACTCCTCAAGAGCCAGAGCCAACTACGACTCCTCCACCGCCGGCACCCACTTCAGAAACACCATCGTCCTCTGCAGCTCCATCACCGTCACCGTCACCGTCACCGTCACCGTCAGCCACTCCAGCGTACGTTAACGACGCTTCCAGCGCTCTGGGAATGGGCGTCACGTACGACCCCTTTACAGGCTCTGACGGCAACACTCGCTGCAAGACAGAGGACGAGTTCGCAGCGGATTTCGCGAAGATGAAGGACTACCAGGTCGTCCGCCTGTACGGCCAGGGCTGTGACCAAATCCCACTCGGCATCAAGGCCGCTCTCAAGCAAGGCCAGAAGCTCATGGCCGGCACCTACATGTCCAACAATGGCAACGGCGAAGACTTGGGTGACTCCATCCGTGAGTGGAATAGCGCCATCGATACGTACGCTGGCGGCAATTGGGACGTGGTTACCCTCTTCTCGGTCGAAAACGAGCGCGTCAACGACCACGACATGACCGCCTCCGCCGTCGTCGATGCTATCAACCGAGCACGCGACCAGCTCCGCGCCGCTGGCTACAACGGCCCCGTCGGTGCCGTCGAGACCGTTCCAGCTATGGTTAACAACCCAGCCATTTGCGCAGCTTCTGACGTCGTTATGGTCAATTGTCATGCCTTCTTCGACTCTAACACGGCCGCAGAAGCTGCCGGAAATTTTGTCCGCTCCGAGATCGATCGGGTCAGCGCGGCCTGCGGCGGCAAGCGCGTGGTTGTCACAGAGTCGGGCTGGCCACACCAAGGGAATACAAATGGCCAAGCAGTCCCTTCTCCAGATAATCAACAAAGGGCCCTCGACTCCATCCGGGCCTCATTTCAAGGTGGCGACATGTTCTTGCACAATGCGTTTGACAGCCTATGGAAGTCGGACAGCATGGCCACTTTCAACGCCGAGCGGTACTGGGGTGTTATCCAGTGAGCGCTCGATCAAGGTTCCGGCAAAGTGCTTTGAAGATACGACAGCCTGGCAGTTTAGCTGCTTTTCTTAAGCTCATCACTCGTCATGCGCACTGGCTGTGCAGTTATGCATTTCTGGCGCCATCATGGATCATGTAGCATAGATACCCAAATCTCATCAATGAAATTACGATTGAATACGCTCTTCTGCTTGCTCGTCCCGTGTGAACTGATTGGTGTACTAGTCCCCAAACCTGGCGCCTGGGATGCGTACGGTGTTGTGAGCGTGGTTGGTGCTGAACTGGAGCCTGGATGTCCTCGGAGCGGTTTGGGACGCTCTGGAGGCAGCGCGAAATGGCTTTGAGGATATACAAGGTCGCTGTTTAGGATTAGTTGAGGGATGAGCGTGGTAGAGTGCCTGCTGAGATCTGCTATTGGCTCCCCAAGCCGTCTACCACGACAACACCAACATGACTGACGCCTCACAGCACCACAGACCTCGGCCGTTCACTCACGACACTGAACAAAACGCCCACACCGACCCGGTTCAGGTCGGCTGTAGTTAAAGTCGTTTACACAGCATCGGGGGCGAGTTAGAAAATTGATCTGGGTAGGAAGGCAAGCATATACGTCGGGCATCAGTGAACAGCGCGATGTGCGTTCGAACACGTGCTCGCTCGTAGGCTATTGCTCCTTGAATCGATGTGTCGGTCGAGCTATATGCCGGCACAGGATTCAGAGCACGAACGGACTCGGATGCAGCGCTCTCGACTTTCTGGCTGGTAATTATCATTGGAAGGAGAAGAGAAGCTGTCTGTTCTCAAGGCTGATTGAACAGCGCGAGAGCAATTCTGACCTAATTTTGAGGGTATAGGGGCTTACTGCTTCGTACCCAATTAACGAGATATGACCAGCGAGAGCCTGATGGATATCCAGGCTGCCACCGCCCCTCCAAAACAATTCGTGCACTCCAAGACTAGCTGTCGATTCGATCTTTCAGTGTATTCATGCTCGTCGGTCAGCACCAACGAAGAAGGCATGTAGAGAACCACCAAACACCAGTCCGGATGCGCTGTCTGCTAAACAAGAGCTCGTCCAACCTGAGAGCAGTTTGGTTTGTGCAGCTGTATAAGTCAACTAAGAATCATCTCTGACGATAGACAGCCTTATGCAGGTACTGTTCAGCACCCGCTGACAGCACACCATTGGCGAATTCCGGACAGCTAGCCTCTACCGAAAAGATTTGTATAGCTTGAAAGTAAGTAGCGAGTTGATTTTGACATTAGACAAAGATGCGCATTTACATAAACGACCAGATCTCTCAACACCTGTTCGAGACTGAAGTATATGTGCCACTAGATCATGCTGACACTGCATAGACAACTCTTACCAAAGCGCATAAATTCATCAACCATCGTGCTGAAAAAGACAAGCTCCCGATGCTCTACATACCTTGTGCATGCAGCTCAAACGTAAAGAAAGAATCAGCTTCAAGTCTAGACACAGGTACCCTTTTCAAGCACCAGCATACAAGACAGATAGCCCGTGGATTCGAAGTAAAGGACAGAGAGCCTAGTCCATCTGTAGAGCTGGGTGGAGGTGTGGTGTTTGTGTGTCCTCCACGCTAGTCTCGATGTAGACGTGCACATTGCACAATTGCACGTTTGCTCCGGTCTGTGCTGCTGCCTTGTGCGTCTGCGAAAATTCTGCTTCGAAATGGTGAGATGTAGTTCAGCCTGGTATCTTTCGTTGTGCATCATCTTCATCTTCTGCTGCTCACTTTCATGTACCATGATGGGTAAGTGAGAAACTACCAAAAGCTAGTAGTGAGAGAGAGTAGGTGGTAGAGTACCAGCATGAACAATATCACCACCGCATCCACAAATCAAAAGCTTCAAGCTTGAAGGGTACAATACAGTATACATTTACTCGCGCTACCAACATACTCTCTAGCACGCAATCACGCAATCATCACGCCATGGTATAACCTCCACACCTCGAACCCTCATGCAAACATGAACCGCATGTCGCTCAACACCATCCCACCAATCTAAGTGTATATCTCGACCTTCCGACACAGAAACAAAGAGACAAAGGGTATCTCGAAACGGGGTATCAAGCTAGCCTGTCCGCGAGGACAAGTACAAGAAGCGTAGAAGTGAAGGCAGGAAACTCCGCCCTAGCGCCTGTACGGCGAGCAAAAAAGAAGGAAAGGAAAACGCTATAACGCAGACAAAATACTGACGACAAGGGACAAGTACAACAAAAAAGGCAAAACGTATGAGGATGGGCGGCGTAGCGTATGAGGAACAGCTCAGCCGTACTGCTTCACGAGCGAGTGCAGCAGGCTGGCGAAGATGCCGTGCAGCTCCACGAAGAAGTTTTCTTGCCCCACGATCTCGGTCAGGCTCTTCGCTTTCATGACGTCGCGGGATACACGCGGGAAGCCATCGGGATCGACCCTCTTAGCGGACAGAAAAGAGGACGCCGGTGTGATATTGCGCGTAGGCGAGCTGGCCGTTGACGAGAAGAATCGGTCCGCACGAGGCGACGTGAGCAGAGGAGGCATCGATGAGGCTGACGTGCCGTATGGAGGCGTGGTCGGAACAGCAGTGGTGGGCCGCGACAGAGTCTGGTAGGCGGCACTCTCGCGCTCGAGGACCTGCTCGGCCAGCGAAACGATGCGATGGGCGATGGCTTGGAATGTCTCGGTCACCTGCACCAATGCTCTGGTGGCGCGCCGCATATCGCGCCCGACCATGGCGACCAGGGCATATGTGCGCTTCGCGCCGCGAGACCGGGGATCTTGGAGGCGGAAAATGTACGCAATCGTGTATCCGGCGACCGCATCGCCAAAGAAGAGGGGCCCGGACGACTTGCCAAGGGGCAGGACTTCAGCGGACAGTGTGCGTATGCATGCGCGCTTCAGGACCGAGAAAGTTGCGGGGTGCTGTGGCGTGTTGGTGGTGGTGTAGTTCAGTGTGTGCGTATGCATGTCCCGGGAAGCGAACATGGGCGACGGCGGTATCGACTCGGCGCTCTCATACGACCTCGACTGCTCCGTGTCTGACAGGTCGGACGAATCGGTACTACTGGCATCGTCTCGAGCATGCCGCCGGCGAACCGGGAAGTTCTTCGACGTGCGTAGGACGGGACTGCCATTCACTCCTCGGCGGCCGTCCTTGCTGGGGCTACCGGGGGCACCGCGGGGCAGCTTCTGGCAGTACTTCATGGGCACCGTCATCTGGCAGTTGTCGCAGACATCCGGATCCGAATCGAGCGTGGTGCTTGGCCTGCGCCCACCGAAGCTGCTGTCGGACGAGGCATAGCTCGGAAAGTACGGGTTGTGTGTGCGCGAGGGAGAGCGCAGGCTCGTGGGCGGCGACTCGAAGGGAGAGCTGAGCTTGGGCACGCGACTGCCCAGCTTTAATGCGGTGGGCTGGTCATACAGGCTGTCGTAGGAATAGGCCGAATGCGGCTCTTCGGAGGGCGGCGTGACGCAAGGATTGCAGGAGCCGCACGGGGAAGTCACTGCCTGGGTGCATATGATCGAGGTCGGACCGTGGACCTCGCAGAAGTGTGCGAGCGAGATCTGCAGGCGTAAGGTCAGCCATGCTCAGTTGCTCTTGGGAAGGAGAGTGACGATGACGGGCATGCGCCGGACGGCAAGGATAAGCGCGCGGGTACGTACCGTAAAGTCCATAGTTCTCTGCTATCTTATCTCTACGGCCTCATGATGCTGCCGTTGTGCGTGCGCGTGCGTGCGCGTGTGTGCGGGTGGGTCGGTGTCTTGGGGCTCAGCTGACGGAGGATGCTCAGAGGGGAGTAGTCGCCGCGTGGTGTTCGCGCCCGTGTGTATTGGTGTGCTGCGAGTGGCGCTCTGAGTGGTGAATGCGCAGAAGCCGTCACCAGGAACCGGTAATGAGGTCTGAGGTGTGTGGTGGTGTGGGTGAAGTTAAGATGGCGGTAGGATGTTCGCGGCGCTGGGTTACAAAGGATATAACAACCAGACTTCTGGCTGACTCGCCCGCGCTAGACCTGCACTCTGCAATACCGAGTGTACCTAATATATACAACGGCAACACAGAGGCGATCAAGCACCGAGGACCCGGCGGCACTTTGCTGCCCATGCCATCGCGCGTCAGGTTACTCGAATTACGGGGGCGTAAGGACCATGAGCCGCCAGGATGGCACGGCCACTCTTCTTGACCGCTTGACCGCCAGAGTATCACCGCGTCCCTCATTGGCCGCCTGCCTACGCCTCTCTATCGCACTGCATACCTTTACACTTTTGACATGTGGAAGTATGCACCTGGTGTACCACCACCGTCACACGCGCCGACTCGAAGTTAAATGTGAACTGTTTCCCAGCACACATAGTACCACGTCGCTATCACCCTTGTACCACTCTCGATGCAGAAGCACACGATCAGCTGCGGCATCCCAGCAAGTTACATCCAGAGTCTCCAAACCTTCCGTTCTTCGCAGCCAATGACGCAGCGTGATGCGATGTCACGATTCCCGTTTCGTTCACAGAGTCCCGATCCAGAGCAGTTTTGCGGCTACGGTCTACCGCTACGAATTTAGGATCTGCACTTGGCCGTTGACGGCCTGCTCATCGCCTCGAGTTCATCAAGGCACCGCGACAATCTTCCCGGAACTGTTACACCTTCCACGTCATGCCTGTTTGGCCACGGAAGTGTCCCGTCACAATTCAGAAACAGCAACGAGTGCATCCTCTCGCTTCCTTTCCCGTTCCTCTTCACCCGCGATCCGCAGCTTTGTGTTTCGGCTGAACCCACTCGTCAAGGTCACACACATCCTTCAAATCCTTCTCCTGCAGGCCTCGTAAGCTTCACGATGGATCGTGGACCACAGTGGAGTTTGACACTCTCGAATCACAAGCATTTCTTTGTCGCTGCGGTATTCGCCGCTGAATAAGGCGCCCACCATTGGCCAATCGCTGGCCTCGCAGTACATCGGCCGAGATGCTAATGCTCTAGAAATGCTCCACATCTTCCAGAAACATGGCAGTGCACGAGCGCGCCTCACTCAACCAAGTGGACCTCACAACAACGACCTGCCCTGCTCGGCAAAACCGTAGAAACTCTTTCAGGGTCTGTGGCTTCTCGAATCTCTTCGCCATGCGCGCCATCTGGCTTGTGATCAAGCCAGGACTCCGGAAGAATATGCGGGAAATCTGGGGAACGCAATGCACGCAATCAATATATTGCGCCAGACTGCCAGTAACAGAGACGCGACCAGGATTTCAGACGTTCCATATGGAAAATGACGCACTAAGCCCGAGGCCTGAGGGCAAAATCTAGATCCATGCAGGGCCATGTGATGTGCTTAACGACGTCCAGCTAAGGTCAGGGTAAGGTATCAAGCTTCGCTTCGAACGGGAATTCGTCGCATGCCATGCAAAACTTTTGACAGCTCGAAGCAATGGTCTCGCCGTTGGAACGGACAGTTGCAAACAGTTTCGACTTACTAACCTTCGTAGCGCGTTATGCGATGGAGCCAAGTACGTAATGAACAACCATAGTCGCGTCGTTGGACTCGGACATTGTGTCGAACAGGCAAGTGACAACCTCAACAACATGAAGCGAAAACCTCACTGCTCTGAGTAGTACACAATGTCCGAACCAGACACGCGCGTTTGTGGATCATATTGAATCCATCATACCATCTACACCCGCTCATTCTCATTCTCATCGTCCGAGTCGCCCCCATCAGCAGGTCCACCCTGCAAAATATCATACCCCATAATCTCATTGATGAACCTGTGCGAAACCATAAGCTCCTGGTACCTCGCCTTCTGCTGCTGCGAGCACTCCCGGCTCTCCGGCCGCATCATCTGTGCAATCAACGGCCTCCATATCTGGTCCAGCCGCGTGATACCAATCTTGGTACAAGGCAAGTCGTCGAGCAGCGCGGGCGACACAACGCCGACATCCCGCCAGTGCCGGCGCCAGCACTTGCTCGTGTGCGGCGACATGTGCGCTCTGAAAGCGTGTAAGTAGCGGCGACGCTCCGTGTACTTTGGCCGCGCGAGGAGTTTCGCGACCTGGCCGATTCCTCCTAGCACCAGGAAGAAGGCAATGTCTTCTGTACACGCCGGCTGACTGAGCCATCCCCTGAGAAACTTCTCGACGGGCCCCGTGCGACTCGATGGCCGGAGCTTGCGCATGAGGACCTGCACGATGAAGCAGTACATGTAAAAGTACTGCAGCCGTAACGGCGGGTCCAGCTTCTTCATCACATCAACTTCCTGCTCCGTGATGCCCTCCGTCGTACACACATTGTAACCCAAATGCGAGCGCGGCCGAATACGTCCCAGATCCCGTTCGAGCAGTAGTCTCCGATGCTCATCCAGGAAGAATCCCACGCCAAACACGAGCGGCATCATGCGCTCGTACACAGATGTCCAGAGCTGCTTTTGCCGCGGACACATAACCTTCAGCGGATCGCCGACCAGCATATCGGAGAGATAGCGCGTGAGTCGTATAGACGCTATGTGACGCCGCCGCATCGCCAGCAGGAATGAAAAGTCCGTGGCGTGCGCGGCGGGCGTGGGATATAAGCGTAGATGTAAGTCTCCGAGGCGGCAGCGTACCCAGTGGCGCACGAGGGCGGGCGCGTTACCTGTGATGAGGTCGTTTAGTGCGCGTGAGGTCCTGCGTAGGGACAGGACGTCTGAGACGCAGAGTTCGCGCAGGATGTGTAGGTGTAGCTCGTTTGGGAGGTGGAAGAGTGCTTCTAGGAGTGGACTGTGTTGGTTGTTTAGCATGGTGTGGTCAGGGAACGAGATTGTTGTGAGGTTACCTGGATGTCTTGCATGCTAGCACTTCCATGCCCGAATCCTTCTTCCTCACGACTTCAAACGTCGCGAGGAATCGCTGCGCTACGCTCCCCAGTCTCGGTCTTTTCTTCTTCACACCATTATTCGCAAGCACTCCCGCGCCCTTCGTACCGCGCTGGGAACTATCCATCGTCCGACCCTACTTCGCAGCTGTTTGCGTAACCGTAGTCAATCTACCCCAGACTCAGATGCAAACCCATGTTTCGATCGCCCGGAAACACAACGTCAGTTCAAGGTAGGGAAAAGAGGGAAAGACGAAAGCTGCACCTGGGATTAGATAGATCGGCGGCCTGGGCGCGCGCACGCACGCGGGCACCACGAGTTGTGCTGTGCGCATATCTGAAACGCGGGCTAGGACGGAAATAGATGGGGTTAGTGTGGGGGGATGACTGGTTTGTGGCACTGGGGTGGGATGGCGCTTTTCTTTGGGTTGAATGTGTTGCTTCGGCGTGAGACATTGCGTGGAATCGGTTTGTAGAGTTGGGTTGGGTTCTCTTTTGTGGTTGTGGTTGACGCGACGTCTTTGCTGATGGGCATTCGAGGGAGTGGAAGATGATCGTGGTGGGAAATCGGCGCTAAGGTTACCTGACTGCCCTGGAAAATCTTGGTAAGATGGTCAGCACTTCGATCTTCTCGCTTGCATTGTTCATCTCGATACAACAGAACGACTTTCTAACGTTCTCTGTGCAAATCAATTGCTCACGAGTCACGACACTGCAACCACTACTGCCTCGATGCGCTTCGTCCCACAAACATCGGATACATGCACCTCTTGCATATTGCGTCTGCATGTTCGGAAGGAAGGCAGCTTCAATAACTGTTGAGACTTCCGCAGGCCTGCCATGTGGTAGACGTGTAGCACAGCTTCTGTGAGGGTGGGTTATGCAGATCGATCGGGTTGACTGCCAGCTGTCAACACGATGCTGTACCCAATGCCAGTCCAATCACCGATCCGAGCACCACAATGAAGCAGTCGTAAGTACCTTAATATGCTTAAACAGTAACGAGGTGAACGATCTGAAGGCGAACCAGAGTGCTCGAACGCCCCTAACCTAAGATCCTCCTTTTTCAAATCTGTCCAGTAAAAGCTTTCTCTCTCCTACAACTACTTTCTTGCCGTTCTCAACATCAACACAACATATCTCCCATCGATCGGCCCAGACTACAATACATCAACGGTACATTCATTTAGGAATGTCTTCCGTGCTTCCCC
>Ga0265797_10004362_pt1 | contig 21719 bp, 19 predicted proteins | sample P2T30metagenome_FD_192433 | JGI IMG/M metagenome (GOLD analysis project Ga0265797, IMG submission 192433) | Plant litter microbial communities from East Loma Ridge, Irvine, California - P2 T30 | ecosystem: Environmental > Terrestrial > Plant litter > Unclassified | place: USA: California... | reverse complement strand
GATGTAACCACCAGGAGGTCTAGCAGAAGCAGCCATGGACTGAGCCTGCGAAGTGGCGGGACCAGGAGACTTACCAGTTCCAGCGGACTTCTTTCTAGCCCAATCCTCCAAAACAGCCGTCCCACGCTTCACCATAGCCGCAAATTCCGAGCGCGAAGTTTGGAGACCATCTGCACCAGATCCAGTCGAAGATCGAGGGCGCGAAGCGGAGGGGCGACCAGAACCACCAGGGCGACGAGCATGACCAGTTCTAGTCTGAGCTTGCGAAGTAGCGAGAGAAGAGAGAGTGTCGACCGTAGCAGGAGCACTCGTAGTCGCGGACTGAGCCTGCGAAGTGGCTGAAGTAGAGGAATCACCAGCCCCAGCAGAGATGGTCGGAGCCTGAGCCTGCGATGGTGCCAGGCGAGGATGACCATTAGGCCCGATGAAAGCCGCCGCCGCCCTCAATTGAGCAGCTTGAAGACTACCTCCAGCAGAGCCAGCACCAGATTGAGCCTGCGGAGTGGCGGGAGGTGAAGGAGCACGAGCTCCAACAGGGTCAGTCGTAGTCGGAGCCGGCGCAAGAATCTTCAGACCGTTCGTCCCACGATTCATGGCAGCCGCCGCGTTGTTGTGATCAGAAGCTGGGGCAGACCCACGGCGGACAGTCTCCTCTTGTTGCGAGGCAGACGGAGCCGGAGCCGGAGCCGGAGCCAAGGGATGGTTCGTGAGGCCAGCGCTGGCTCTGTCATTGGATTGAATGGCGCATGGCTGCGGGTGGGGGCTGAATGCAGGACGACGGTTGCTGGAATTCCGAGCGTTCGAAGAAGAAGGACCGGAAGCATCGAGACCTGGAGCGGGAGATGCGCCGCGCGATTGCATAGAACGAGCATTTGTAGTAGAGGCAGGTGGCGGCATGGGGCGTTGATAGTGAGGATCGGCGAAACTGGTAGGGTAGTTGTTTGGGGGTACAGAATAGCCATTGCCGTTACCGATGCTGGGTTGCTGCGAGGTGAAGATCGACGCAGTTGGCTGCGTGCCAGCGGTGTGAGGAACGACGGAGTTGTGATCTTGAAGATGGGTGTCGGGGTTGTTGCTTGGAGTCGCGGAAGAGCCATCGCCAGTACCGGTGCTGGGTGGCTGCAAGGCGGGAGAAGGCGCAAGCGACTGCACACCAGCAGTGTAAGGAGTGACATAGCTGAGATCTTGAGGACGGCTGCCTGCACCGGTGTTTTGGTGCTGTAAGTCGGGGGGAATAGTCGACAGCGCGCCCCTGGTGAGATGGCCTGTGGACATGCCATCTGGAAGAATGCTGAGCGCACTGGGAGTGATGGACGGTCCTTGACTGAGCAAGTGCGCGACAAATTCCTCACTGCTGTAAAGAAACTTATAGTGTCCAGTTTTCCCGAGACGCGGGTTGTGGACGAAAGTAGTCATGGTCGGAGCGTGAGGCTTGGGTTTGCTGTAGCTATAAGACGAAGTCAGTTCTGCGTCATTCAAAGTCTCTCGTTGTGGCTTACTGGGTGTGATGAGTCGCGCGAGTGCAGTCCCTGATGCCGCTGGAATAGCTGCCATCGTGACGCAGGGTATAAAGTGAGCCGCTTGCTTCTGAAATACCCTGTCCCCACTCATGGCGAACATCAACATGGATCTCGCCGACCTGCTGTGCACGGTAACGGGTATACACGTCCTCTCCAGCTGCGCTCGCCGCTGTCATTTGTCAGTAGTCATCCCTACCGCAGATAATATAGATTCCATCTTACCGGTTGCGAGTTCACGAAATTCCATAATCTTTGCCATGCCAGTCATCCCGTCAGGGAGACAGTTGATAGTAAACACCCCGCCACGAGCGCGAAGTGCATCAACAGACATGTGACCATGAGCTACGTTGAATCCGTCAATGCGTATGGCGAACTCGACATACTCGGCTTGAGAAGCACTAAGCAAGAAGAGGTCGAAGATTAGCTGTATCACGAATCTCATTCCGTCTCTCACTCCCAGAAGATGGTAAACGGTGTCTGTGGTTGAACCGATTAGGCTTGAGGGAATGGGCATGAAAGATCCCGCGACGATCACAGAGGCGATCAGGACCGTCACACCCGGCAAGATCTGAACCGAGGCCATAGTGCTGGTGATGAGGAAGGAACTGGCGCGACGAATGCGCTGAAGGAAGGTAAAGTACTTATTTTCTGATGGTGCTGCTGGCCGAATAACACCCTGCTGCAGAAAAGGTGCTGCCGAGGAGGCAAAAGAAATCGCGACGCAGAAAGTCGCTGCAGAGGCGCGGAGGTTGCTGGTATGAGGGAAGTTCAGTCGAAGAATCTCGTCTCGCGTCTGAATTCTTATAGATACGCCGGCGAGCGCTCGTTTGCAGTGAAAGAGACACACAGACAGGGAAGCTTCGGGAAATGACGGCGCATTGGGCAGCTGATGTAACATAACAGGGACTAGGGAGCTCAGTGACAGTGCAAGGAACGCGGAGGGAGAGCAGTTTTTCCTATAACGTGGATGAGTAGTAGAGTAAAGATCGCAGTGAGAAGATAAACATGAAGCATGAACCTCATATTCTTACGCAGGAAAGACAGGATGAGCGCCATGGTGTAAACATGTTGTTGGTTTGTTGAAACATTATGTAGAACAGTCGATGCCGATTGGTGAGGCGTGACCTGGGATGCAAAGATTCCGTCGCTAGGTGTCTCTATTCACTGACTTCAACAGCGTTTGTTGGTTATCTGCTTCTGGCAGGAGAACCGTTTCCATTGGCCATCGAACCGCCGTTGAGTGGCTGCATGGGTCCAAAGCCTGACAGACCGCCACCAGGAAGTCGCGCGGCGGCAGCACCGTTGAACGAAGGTGTCCTTTGAGATGGGGTGAAGCGCGACGCGTCGAAAGGCTCAACAGAAGGCGGCGGCTTAGCGGGCAACGACGCCGGAGCGCCCCACTTTGCTATACTAGAGCTTTGTGGCGACATCTGGTGTACGCTGGAAGGTGACTGCCGCGCGTGCTCGAGCTGCATCTGGTGACCCGACATAGGCTTAGGCGGAAGAGCAACAACATTTGGAGAAGGCTGTCTCGGGAAGACTGGCTGAGGTAGAGGATGAGTGAGTGGCTGAGTTGGCATACGAGGTCCGCCTGCAGCGTGCATACCATGATGAGGAGATCCATACGCAGAGCCCTGAGACTGCGAGGACATCTGCCTCTCCAATGGATACGGCATACCTTGAGACATGTTGCTGTTACCAGTAGCCGGTCGTTGGGGAGTGAAAGATGAGAAAGTCGAGTTGTTGGTAGGTCCAGGAACAAAAGTCTGACTCTGAGGATTGAAATGCGGACTCTTCCAGCTACCCGGAAGGGGATGCTCCAAGGCACTGGGTACGCGACCCAGGTTCTGACTCGGCAGCTGGCCGAAAGGGTAGTTCTGCTGCTGCTGATGGAGCTGCTGCTGTTGCTGCTGTTGAGACGTGTACACCGGCATCTGGTTCCTATCGGAGAAGTTTGGAGAGGGTCCGAAACCACTTGACGAGGGCTGTGCAGCGTTGAAGCCTGGTTGTTGCTGCTGCTGTTGCTGAGACTGCTGCTGGTGTGGTTGCTGTGGGTGCTGCTGCCAGGCGCTAGGAGTTCCATAAGACTGCTGCGCATATACTTGCGCGTAAGGGCTAGAAACAGGCTGCTGCTGGTCCGCCATCGGGCCATTCTGGAACGACATGGATTGGTTGAAGTTCTTGGACAGATCGTATGGCTGCGGACCTTGGTACCATGACTGACTTCCATCGGAGCCAGCGTAAGGCGAGCCGCCCCAATGCGAGTTTTGATTCTGTACAACGCCGTACGGGGAAGCGGCACCCATGTCTTGGTTACCGTAAGGGCTAGGCGAGAACTGGGCACCGTTTGTGCCTTGTGGATTCTGATACGCCACCGGTTGGCTTGTATATCCAGCAGACGAGAACGAAGGCGCGAAGTACGAGCTGTAAGCTGAGCGAGCCTCGAATCCGTCGTCACTGTTATCACGCTGCTTCTTCTTGGAACGTTTGCCAGCAGCTGAGCTTGAACGAGAATCGTCCTTCTCCTTGGATGTCTCTGAGTCTGTCGGCTTTGCAGAACCCATGATACGCAGACGAGCAGCCTCATACCTGGCCTCTCGTTCCTCTCTAGTCACTGGTCTCTTCTTGTCGTCTCCACTGTCATCATCGGAATTGGTCTTGGAGTTGATGTTGGAGCCGTTTGCGATGGCAGGGCCAGGGTCAATGCCCCTACGAAGCAGCTTGATTTGAGGGCCTGAAGGCGGTGGCGTACTAGCAGCGGTCGAAGGAGTAACAACGCCCGTCAAAGGTTGTGGTATACGACAGTGAGGAGTCCTGAAAAGGCGGACCGCCGAATTCGAATCGTCCACAGAATGTCCAAGCATATAATAGTCGGCGATCTTGTGCGCCAACATGCGATAGAATGAGTTGCACTGCGGAAGGTTGAGCGAGGACTCTTTCGCGTCCTTCACGAAATCAATCACGTCTTGCTCAAGCTTCAGCACCCAGATGCGGTCACGAGGATTCTCCAAAGCCTCAAGAAGCTTGGTGTCGGGCGCAACCGTAGCACCGTCAGTCGCAAGAGTAGCTTGTCGGCTTGGGCGATGGATGCTACCCATGCCAGGTCCCTCAGGTGGTACATATAAGACACCTTGAGGAAGGGCACCGTTGGCGCCAGGCCCGGCTTGTGGGCGTCTGGCTGGTTCCATGGCATGAATCTCGTGTAACTGATCACGGAATGCACGCACACCATCTTCGGATCCCATACGCGAGGTTGGTACGCCCGTGCCAGGTGGGTAGCAAAGATCATCATCTTCAGCGGAAGCTTGTACACTAGCGCTGTCATCCGGACGCAGAGACTCCTTCTCATCCAAGGCGAAGGTGGTTCCCGATGCGACACTCTTTCCATCCAGACTAGGCGGCTTGCCGTCTCCGTCAGACGATGACAGGAGCGTGCCTGTCTCATCAGTGTTCGTAGGCTGGAGCAATCCATCCGATGTAAGGACTGTCTTTGACTGAGGTGAAGTCATGTCCGCGGCTTGGACAAGGACCTCTGGTCCACTGAAAGTGGATAATTGTCCAGGCTCCTGCAGATTTCTTCCGCTTATGTGAGCCGCTGGCGTTTGCTGTGCGTGATTGCTGGTTTGTTGGGTATTTTGAGAATGAAGGCCTCTGGCGGCTCCAATAGGCGAAGGTGAAGTGGAAGATGGGCTGTGTATATTGCCCGCCCGATGTTGGGGGAGTAGTTGCGCATTCGAAGGCTGGATACCGGCGGCAGCAATCTGAGGAACGTTAGTGAAGCCGTGCTGGGAAGTTGTCCGACTGGAATGACTGACCCGTGCAAACGAAGGTCTGCTCGAACTGAGGCCGGCATCTACTGAAGAAGCCATGATGTTGAGTGCGGTATGAAGGGTCGCGAAGACTCGTGGATCCGATCCAAGTAAGAAGCGACGGAGCCGAGAGCGACTGCTTCCTGGGTTGGGCGCGATGCAAAGATTGCTACGCTTTTGTTCGGTGGAAAGTGTAATGTCTGTCAGGGAAACCGAAAAGACCTCAGGAAACCGGCGGCTCAAGGAAAATCGTCAACTGCAGAGCCAAATGATCGGTCATGGCGTAAAAGGCACATTTGAGGCTGCTGTCGATGTCCAATGGTAGGGCGGGGCGCGTTGAGGAGGCGGCGTGCCTGTTGAACCGTCGAACCGCAGAGATCGCCTTTTTTGACGAGTGCGGTACGCGATGGAGGTGGAAGTGTCGCGGTGGGTGCAATATTGCGTCCACGGTTGCGATGTGGGAGCGGTGATGTCGTTTGCCAGCAGCAGCTCAAAAGTTGCACTCGGGATGGGCGGGCCTGGCGGGTGATGCCGACGCGCTAGTTGCGCCTGCCGATCGGAGGCAGTGGCTTGATGAAAGATGCGACCAGAGAAGAGACACTGATCGGAACACAAACAAACTACAATCCAGCACAAAGAATTACTCGAGGCAAACATGAATCGATACGGAGCTGGTGGGCCCTCGAAGGCGACATCGACTACTCTCTGCCAGAAATGCCTAAAGCGAGGCCACTTCAGCTACGAGTGCAAAGCATCACAGCAGGACAGGCCATACATATCACGACCATCTCGCACACAGCAGCTCGCGAACCCAAAGTTGGCTGCAAAAATCACCAATGCTGCGCCCAAGGATGAGACTCCGAAGTAAGTTTGATCCCATATTAAAGTGTTCGAAGTGGCGACGTGGAATCGTGGACTCGTGGAGAGTAGGTATTGAGCGTTCTCCCGACAAGGGGATGAGAAACTGGCAGAGTCTCACGAGTCTACTCCATAGTCGAAGCGGGAACAGCAATGTGGCTTTCATCTTAGACACGAGCTGACTAAAAGTACAGAACATCTGCTTCCGACATCATGAAATCCAGCGCCGCAGCTCGCGGGCGCAAACAAAACTACAACGACGTAGATTCGCCACACCAAAGATCTCCCTCGGTATCATCACATTCAAGCGCCGATTCGATCGCGACCATCTCAACAAATCAATCACGCTCCCGCTCCCCGCCGCCACGTCGAGACAACGCTTCTCGTTCACATCGTGGTGTAGCCGATCGGCCAAGATCCCGATCGAGGGATCGCACAAACAGAGACAGATCTCCAGTCAAGCCTAGACGTGGTGGCCGTGACGATTTCGACAGAGAAGGCTCGAGAGCTGGCTCCCACAGATCCCGCAGCCCGCCAAGAAGGCACCATAGACGTTCACCCTCACAAGAAAGGCCTCGGAGGCGTGGGCCACAACGTGAACGATCGCGTTCAAGGAGCCCTTATCGCCACTCAAGCGTCGCTCATGACCGAGCTGCTGCACCACCGCGACGAGACCCTGTCCCAGCAGTGCAGCGTGAGAGAAGCTTGAGTCCTTTCAGCAAGCGACAGGCATTGACGAGAGCACAATACGGAGGATCATGAGCACAGAATTGTTGACACAACACTTCAGCTTGTATCGAGTCTTTCGTCAATTCATGAGAACAAAACTGGGGAACGACGGCGCAACGGCAAGAATGCATGAACACGCTTCACACGCTCGACCATTTTTGCCTCAGCTTTGTATTCACTTAATGACCCTCAGCGCGAATTCTCATCTCACCCAATCCATCCACATTGCTTGGTCGTTGAAATGCACGCCCACTTGGCCCCTTTCGCAGTCTCAGACATCAGTCAAAGCATACTGTGCCGGCTCATAACGTCACGAAAACTCAAAGAGAAAATCAGAGCGGCTCAAGCATCACGCCCCGTAAGCGTCTAGCTGACAGCGCGTCGAGAACGAAACTGGAACGTTAATTAAAACAGCATTTGTTACAGATTTTTTGTTATCAACCTCAAAGCTGTCGTCTGGTGAGACGCTTCTCACTAATCGCAATGCTCAAGATCCGTCTGCTCTTCGAGTCCGTGAACTGCCTGTCCAGTTCCTTCTGTGCGCATGCAAAACAGCAATCTGCAGTTTTGACTATACAGCTCTGCGGTGACAGAGCCATCAGAGTATTGTACTTGGCGTGGGAATCGAGGATTGTGGTAGAGTATGACCAAGAAGATGACCCGTCGTCAAAATTGGTGTCTTCCCAGAACCCCACAGCTTCTTCGAAAGACCAGATCCTATGAGGCGGTGAGGGCACTATGGCGGACTTGGGCGAATTGGTGTGGCTGCATCGCGGGATATGGCTCAAAACGATCGCCCCTGGGATACTGGTCGGGTCAACGATACGAGTGTGCTTGCCCACCTTGGCGATGGTAACAAGCATGAAAATATTATATCCCAAAACAGCGGAATTACTGCCGCTTGGATGGATCGACGACTGTAGTGAGAGCTCCGAGTCATCTTGCTCACCGTAGTCGTGTGTTGGGAGCTTTGCTGCCGACAAGTCAAGGTCGCCAAAGCTGGAGCCAGCCGTGCTTTCTGTACACAGCACTACCCAGTCAGTATCTACACCACGGAGCCGCGCTTGAGCACTTTCAACCCCGAACGAAGCCCTGACTTGGACCTCACTGCGAATGTCGATCCATGGAGCAGCCACGACAAGCGATCCGAACTGGGCAGCGACAATGCCGGGAGTTGCAGCGTCCGAAATGATAGGGCAGCCCAAGTAAACACTCGCTGCCAGTTCAAACCATTTTCTCCAAGGAACTATGTACTCATCAAGTAGATCAGCCAAAAGCCATGATGTGGTGTCCTCGGTTCTACCATCGAAACCGAAGCCCGACGTGTCGTCGGTTCCGAACCCGTCGGCAATGGAATGCGCAATCAATCGTAGAATTTCCGAGTTGGCCATAGCATTTAGACATCCAAAAGGGGTTGGATGGCTAGTATCATGGCTAGAACAACTTCTGCACAAGCACCGAGATATACAAGCCTCTAGAACAGTGCGTGATTCCAAGAACCAAAATAGAACCTCGGAAGGAAAACTTGGTGTTTTTGGAGAAGGTGAGACTGTTGCGGGAACTCTTGCTCCATCGAAAGACTCGTTACAAATACGAGGCCATCGACTGAACAAGTCGCCGATGAGCATGCCAGATGACTCGGGTACAATCGACTTATTCGAACGGCCGATAGAGCAGTAATGCGCCGATTGTTTCAGGACCCACAGGACGATGCTCTGGCTGGCCTGCAGGATACCGCGCTTCTCTGCTGGCAGAAGTCCACCCATTGAGTAGCCTGTGGGAGTATCAAGATCGTACAACTTCGCTCGAGTGAAAGGGCGTTTTCCGCAAGCGCTCTCCAGCTGTCCACTCCATTCCAGGATATTTTGGAGGCTGCTCTCAATGCTCGTTGATACCGTGATAGCGTCGCGATTATGCTCGCGTGGAGCCGAGGGCGATTGCTGGTTGCAATAACAGTCTTCGTCAACGAGGAACAACAGTGATCTTCGAGAGTCCGCTATGTTCTCTCTATAGACAATCTGGCCAGCAACGGAAAGCTCGAGGTTGCCTTCGATATGTGCAAGAACCCACACAAAGACATCCACCAGGAACTTCTTGCACCGAATGATCAGGTCGCTCGAGGTTTTGGACATGGCCATAGTCACTGTAGCGAAAGCGCGGGCATCGCAAGTATGACCACAAATGTCGTGGAGCTGCGGAGGCAGACCGCCGAGGTCGTGACCACAGTTCACCACGTTCAGCATTATGCTCTCGACAGTTTTCCAGATGACAGGGAGCAATCGAGCTTTTCGGATTGCGTAGCTTTCCACTTTTGTACAGTCACCAACTTGCTTGTCTTCAAGAAGGACCATGCCGCAGAGAGCGCTTGCCGCATAGCGCATGTCATGATGTAGAAGCAGTGTGGCCACCGTAGTCGCCAGGTAGCAATATTCCGGGCTCTGTGCCATCCAACGCCCGATGTTGCCAGCTCCAAGTAAGCTCAAGCCCGCAACATAAGGATTTCGCCTCAGCTTGTCGTCAGACTTGCGCAGGCTACTCTGGATCTCAAGGCCCTTGCTATTTGGATAGAGCAAGGCTCTGGTCTCGTTCAGGCAGTAGGTGAAGTCTTCCTCGTTGATCCCTTCGCGTGCAAGCCACTTCATGACATCCCCAACCAGGCCACTCACAACGCCACCCTTGCCCAAGATGTCAGTGATCGACCTTGCCAGATCCATGCTCTTGATCGCGACATCGCTAGAAGACATTTCAGAGATTCGGGTAAAGTGTTGTTCTCGATCCGCGATGATGCGTAGCTATACGAAAGTGCGGCCTTGATAAGAAGCGTCCAAGATAGCTACGGTTGATAGTGTAGTGTGCCGGGTAGTTCTGAACGGAGTTTAGTTCGAATATACTGGCGGGGCCTTTTGTCAGGATTGGCGTGCTGGTGCGAGGCGTGTCTGTTTAGAAGAACTAGATAAGCTCAACCTCAGCGCATCTTAGACGGTACAGCAGCTACAGCTTGCACAGCCTCGTGTGATGAGCTTCAGCCGACCACTTCATGCAATGCCTAGACCCTGCAGGAGCATGCTCGTATGTCATTGGTATAATAGCCGAGTGTGAGAACCGGTGCCTCGATATGCGCCCAAGCGCCGGTTTTGTTGCTAGTCAAAGCGAATTCATGCAGAAAATGCTCAGTTGTTCAGATCCGCACGGTGCATGACTACCAAAAGAAAAAGGCATCTCGCTATGGGGTCGTTGACATTCGACGATAAACTCAGCAGAATCACTCTTGATATTTGCTCGACGGCTTCCAGTAAACACAAAAGAATGTATTATTTCGAGCACAATGAGATACCTTATACACTGGAGCCAATAATCTCGCGCATGTACTCGACGACACGGTGTGTGCAGTTACCAGACTGCACTACCAATCGACAGACAAAGAAACCCTTCTTTCCTTCCGGACCCGTGACAGTCTAAAATGATGGTATGAGGGTATGCTTGTGATCCACATGGGTGTTCACATTCTGTCGCGACATCCGTCGGCTTTCGGAGCATCCGAAGGCTTCCGTCGATCGTCCAAGCAGATACTGATGTCGTTGGTCAGTCGAAAAGAACTCCATATATTTCGAGCAAGTCTTACACATCTACTGCTTTTCAATGTCGTCTGAGCTGTGTACCCTGTGTCGCGTTCGAAGCTTCATGCCCATGTGGAAAGCATCGCTTGCTATCAAGCTGATGTAAGCATTCCAAGACACAACAGTCAGTATGGTAGCCGTGAAGCTGTGGCCGGAAAGCAAACCAAAGGCCATGCTTGCCAAGAAAGTCACGGAGAGAATGCGATTCTGGAATCTGTCATCGACATTGAGTTGCTGGTAAGAACTCAACAGATAGCCAAGGCTCATGGAGGCCGCCAGCAACAACATTGGATCGGGTCGCACGAGCCAGTCGGGTTCCCGGAGCTTGTTCTGTGATTGATCAGCGGACACTCAATTTTATGGATTTACTGTCGAAGCGGATACCTGAACGGTGTCGCTGAGCCAAGGGTAGAACCACATGGCGCTTGCTGGCGAAGACAGCTGTCGTGAGATCGCGTAGTTGCTCAGGACATGTATGCATGCCGGACTGATCGATAGCACCCCTATCTTGGTGAGGATGCGTGTGGTGGAGAGATACCAATCGGAGTATTTCCATCGGAGGAGTGAATCACCATCATCATCGTCACCATATGTTTCGAGCTCCTTGCCCGTGAAAAACTTTCCAGAGTCTTGTAGCTGCGCCCAGCATGCTACAACATGACGAGCAGCATCACGGCCTGCTTTCATCCAAAGATAGTGCTGATGCCGATCCAACGTCTTTGCACCTCGCTGGTTCTGATGCTCTTCGGTTGCAGATGATAGCTCCCCTAACATCGTGAGGACAATACTGTCCGAATTGTCGCTCACCGTGTCGAGAAGTCGTTTCTCCGGCAGGTTTCTCCCATCACTGGTATCCTCGCCGAGTACTGTTCCAACTTGGGATGCCCTGTCGGTGCGAGCGGGTTCGCAAGCGGGCTTGTGGAAGTCTTGATATCTTGCGCTCCAGACTCCACGATCGTGATGCCCAACGACCACGTCTGAAGAACGCGGTTGCTCCTTGACAAGTCTGTTCAGTGTATCGTTGTGTTTGATATATTCTTCAGAAGGACTCACCGCCTGGTGTTGTGCATGCAGCATATCGATTCCTTGTAGCTTTCGATGCCATCTGACAAACGTGTCGTTGCATCTTGTGGCAAGTCGTGGGCTACCATGGTGATCCGGCGGAATTTCATCGAGGTTGCGGTTTGACAAAATCCCGGATGACGACTTCTCCAAGTAGGGAGATAAGGCAAGTGCATGCCGCTCAGAACTACGCTTCGCCGCTTTAGCATCTGGAGTGTCAAGGCAAGCTTTGGAGTGACCCCAAGTCTTGAGGTCATCCCAAGCTTTGGAGTCATCCCTAGCTTTGAAGTCACCTCGACCTGCGAAGTCATGAAAAGCTTTGAGGAATTCCAAACCATAGTTTGGCTTGCCGGTGTCTCCAAAACCAGAGAGAAACAACTTTTTCTTCTTTTGTTCAGGTTGGGCCGTTTCCTGAAGCGTTTGACCAGAGCACAACTTGGTCTTCCAGTGTTCGACGTCTGGCCGTGACAGCCGCATCGTCGTAGACGGGCAAGTCGGACAACTCGGCAGCCGTTTCATTGCGTCATGCTTATCTTGCGCCTTTTTTCCACATGCTGCAGCATTGTGTGACTGCCAACAGCTATGCGCAGATGGCAGATGGCCATCTGAATCCTCTCTGTGCAAGGTCCTCGAGATCGGTAGTTGATCGCACAATGGTGGTTCGCCCGCGGTCGAGCTGGCTGCTGAAATCGACTGGGGAACAGCCAATTTGGGCTGTCCGGCCAGTGATATATCCTCCCTGCCAGCCTCGCCCCAGGCAAATTGTTCATCCGTAGGTACAGGCTCCTGTAGAATTATCAGACTCTGCTAGCGACACTCGCATTCGTAGCATACCTGAGCGATCGAAGGGTCAGAGTCGGCCTCTTTTGGCATCACTTCGCAGTCTTCCGTTGCGAAGACTTTCGGCAGGTGACTGGAGGACAGGTGATCCAAGTCCATGTGCCAGGTCAAGCCTCCTACAAAAACATAGGAAGGAGTTGGCATGATCGAAGTTGCCAATCTCATATCCGTGGCAAGAGGGGATCCAGATCTGTTATGGCTATGGCCATCAGTTGTCGGCGTGGTGGTGGATGAGTCCACTGGGTCATCCATCAATTGATCATCAAAGTCCAGCTTTCTCGACATCGCAGAAACAATAATTGGACAACGACCTAATTAAAAGGCCAGCAAAACGATGTAAGAGACTGTGCTTTCTGCGCAAAATGACCGCTTCTTTCGTGTTGGCGGGTATAACGATGTAAAAGCGACGGCGGGCGGACTCGCTGCTGCGGACTGCGGACTGTGTGGCACGGCTGAGATGCAGATGCCCTGCATATTCAACGCAGCTGAGCAGTACCTGAAACCTGGTTTTCCCCCTTTATCGTACATCATGACGTGGAAAAAAGGCAACCACGAAAGGATGTCACGCCCGTCCACGCGAACGTGCGAATGGGGGCTGTGCAATGCATGTAGCGATCCCCTTGTTCCTGAATCCCATGCTGCACCCACCCGTTCGTCCCCTCGAGATAAGTGGCACGACCGACTTTTGTATTGGCTTGCTTTCTCACGCACACGCGAGCTCCGACGACGGGGCAGCATACTGCTTGCGAACGCCTGCAACCGAATCATCTTCTCCTCTTAGAGGTGTGTTGGACAACCTGAGTCCTCCTCGCAGCCCGAATCCGCACCAATTCGCCCATCACAATGGCGTCGCTGCACGATTGGTACGACGGCTTGGTCGACGCAGGCCATAAGAAGGCCGTTGGAAAGAAAGGTATAGACGTTGCCTATCCTTGTGGACTATCGTCTGCAGGTCTTAGACATAAACGCTGATGCAGCCGTACAGAATATGGAGAGCCGCCGTTCTACGACAACATCATCAGCAACATTGAGAAATTGCACTGGATAATGGGTGAGTCTTGCCGACCAATGACTTCTGCTAAGTAATCATGAAAGTTGATACAGCGTCCAGGTCACCTCATTCTGACCTCGAGGCCTCCAATCTATTCTCTTGGAGGGTATTACCAACCCATGGAGGGTCTGGTCGACACCATGCCAGTGATGCGGCACCCCTCTTCGTTGGCTGGATACCTCTCAACTGCTGAGGTCAAGAGAGCACAAGAGGAAGAGTTTGGCTCCGGAATGAAGTCCGAAACATTGGAACAGATGGTCCCCTTTGTCATCTTGGGCCTGATCTTGGGCCTGCTTTGCACCATGGGTTGTCTGATTGGGCCCGAAATGGTCGTAACCATCATCTGCATCGCCGCCATCGCCGCCATCGCCGCCTTCGCCGCCCTGGATGCCCTGGATGCCAGCCGTACGATGCTGCTATTATTTCCCAAGACGGGAGCCGCGCTGGCGTGTGCTCCCCACCGCTTCGACACTGTCGTCACCAAAAGCACTGTCGTCACCAAAAGCGCCGTCGTCACCAAAAGCACCATCGTCACCAAACGCCTCAAGCCCATTCTCTCACGCTTGACAAGCTTCGCAACGCTTCGGGTCTTGCTGGCACTGGTTCCGCAAGTATCAGGTACCCCTTTGCCTCCTCGAAAGTACCCTGGGCCCGATTTCGAAGAAGAATATCGTACAGCTTGGCACTATGTACGTCCATGGGTTCCGTGGGTGGAGGCACTTGTCACAGCCGGCTACATCATCAAAATGTACAGAAAGCCCTTGGATGCCGACGGGCGCAAGCCTCCTGTGACGCTGGGCACGTCCGCAATGATGGCCGCTTTCATCTGGTTCGCAGTTGGGACGAAGCAGCCCGACGACGATGAATCTTTCGTGCCGATTGTGCTGACCACCTTCGCATGCGCTTGGATCAGCTTCATGGCAAAGTCGAGGAGACCTCTGGAGTATAAAGACGCTTACCTCAGCTGCATCTTGCTCATCGGCGCTGCGGCCTCGCTGTCCGTCACGTCGCTGTCTTATCGCTCGGTCTCGTGGGACGAATACTGGTCCCATTTCACCATGATCGCTCCTCTCGCGTTGACTGTCATCACCGTCGTCGTGTACGCCTGGTGGCCGTGGAGGCCGGCTGCGCGCGACCACCAGGAATAACCAGGGTAGAGTCAAGAACGATTATCCCGCATGATTGTCTCCGCGACAACGACAGCTGCGTTTTGGTGGCACATTCTTCGCTGCTGCCATCGGTGAGGATGGTGGTCAGCTCCCCTTGTTCAAATTTCAATTCGATTTTCTCTTCTTTGGGCAGGACTTACAACACAGGAAAAGCCCAGGCAGGAACCCTAGGTGTATATGTGTAAATCATAGATAGTTCCGGTGTCTTTGCCAAGTTGCGACACCAAAATTAATGAATGATGAAACCACACAAGTAGAGAAGACCTGAATCTCACTTCTGTATGCGAGAGTCCGATAGTCACTGTGCAGTCCGTCACAGCGTTCGATAGCACAAGAAGAATCCACGCCCCAGAAGTTTTGATTGCTAGATTGACGGCACCATGCCCGGCCCCTGCACTGCCAGATCACAAGTGAAACGGCTTGCAGACTCCGACGCCATTGCCATCATGTTCATCTTCCCGTTGTCGTGTTTGGGATGCGAAAGTCGGTTTCCGGACACTGCTTTGGTCGTCATGGAGTTTTTTTCGTCGCTTTTCGCTGGCGTGCTCCGTGGACTTGGTGGTATCGGCTTAAAGCTTGGCTCTCTTCTTCCAGGCGATATGGGAGGCCCAAGTCATATATCGCGTCGGCCCCGGTCGACGTTTTATGATGTATACATTAATTAAAGTTCATGTCCATACGCGCGTCCAAGTAGACCTTGACAACAACCAGTTCGCTTGTCGAGCGCTCTAGGAAACATCGTCCAGAGCCGTCCAGACGCAAAAATGAAGATCAGAGCATAGGAACAACCCCCGGCCTCTGCACAACCAAATCCACCAACGGCTGAAACAACCTCCTCTCCCCCTCCCTCCCCTCCTTCTCCCCCTCAACCAACCCAACCATCTCTTCCCAAGTACTCCACTCCCACCCCTCACACTTATCCTCCTCCAAAACCCTCGCCTCAACCCCCTCATCAACCCTCTCACAAACCACAAACATCGTAACATAATGCTTCCCCTCCTCCCTCATCACATCGTTCGTCGCCGTCAGAAACCTTATATTCTTGACTTGCAGGCCTGTTTCTTCGAGGATCTCGCGCGCGGCGCACTCTTCGGGTGTCTCGCCGAATTCGAGGTGTCCGCCTGGGAGGGCGTAGGTGCCGGCGCCGTGGGAATTGAGGCGTTTGCCGAGGAGGAAGGTTGGGTTTTGCGCGGAGGAGGAGGGGGAGGAGGAGGAGAGGATGAAGGCGCCGACGCCGACGCGGACTTGGGGGGTTGTCATGGGGTGGGAGTGGGAGGGTCTGGTGTTTGGGGGTTGGTTGAATGATTGGAGGTTTGATTGTGCTTTGGGACGGATGCAGGATGGTGATAGTGTTCGAGCAGCTGCTTTGATTGGAGCTTGACCTCGGCTAAGGCTTGTTATTCGTGATAGCATACCTTTCTTGACAATGTACAGGCTGGCTTGTCGCAATACCTCGTAGAAATCACAGCAGCAGCGTCACGGCAAGTAGCGCCTCTGCAATTCGATCACTGACAGCGGCGGTCCCACATAGATTCTAGGGCAGGGATCCGTCAGCCGGGCAGAGCATGTCAAGCATGTCATCCCTCTGTCGGACCGTCGTGGCTCAGCAGCAAAAGCAACAATTCGGACGTATAAGCCATGCGGGCCATATTCGGAAATTTGTAAAATAGGAAGGGATCTGGGAAGCGAAATAGCAGGTCCTCCGTGTTGAGCCACAGAGGCAACGGTGCGGGAAAGCTTGTGAGTGGACGTTGCTAGAGCATTGAGCGCGGGAGGGCGGGTGGAGGGGCGGAGTGCTGTTTGGTAACGTTTAGCACGTTTAGCACGCCTCGAATCTCTTCAGCCCTGCGGCTTTGAACTTGTGGCGCGTGTGGGCGTGGTCGGGGGAACAGTGGTGTGGTGGAGGTTTTTGGTGGTGGTGGTGGTGGTGGTGGGTCGTTTGGCGTTTCATGTGTCTAGGTTGATATGTAAGTGGACTTTGTGAGGACGGCTGCTGAGATTGCAAGGCTGAAACGATTGATTTTGAAGTGGTACTGCTGTATGTATATTGTAGGAGGCAGAGGCAGATAGGCGAAGATGTGGCGGTATCAAATGGCACCACCGGGTACTCAGGCAACAATGGACTGCCGCCTAGGTATCTGCCTCCTATAGCGAGCATGTGATTGTGACTATGCATGTGAGTCGGCAGCGAGGCGATAATGATGATACAGTCCATGCCTGAGGTTAGAATGCAGTGATGTGTAGCCAGTAGCAGTGTTTGTCGTCGCCTTGCCCGAGCTAGCTCACTCGCTCATCAGGCAGCGCGGGCAGTCTCCCTGAGCAACGTTCGGTGTGAAGTTGGCGAAGACAGACATGCGGATGCTGATGCCCGCCAGCCAGTCTCACGCCTACTACCTAGCAATCCCTCCTTCCACCATCACAACACCACTTTCCTCTCTCTCAACACTCCTCAACACAGAACAATTAATTCTCCTCCACCGCCCTCTTCCCTCGCCTCGCACCTCTACCTCGTCGCCCACCACCACCGCCGTCGCCGCGCCCGCCACGCGTTGCCGCCCGTACCTCGCAAGCAAGCAAACACACAGCCGCACTGGTAAGTTCTCCCGCCGGGGCACTAGCTTCAACACGCCTGCACGCCCACTCCGCCGCTGCTGTTGCTGCTCCTCCTGCTGCCGTTCCAGTCCAAACACACCACTACCACTCCATCCGCTCCACCTGTCAACCTCCCATCACCACCTCCCGCCGCCTCACCACCACTCCTCTCGCTCCCACACAACCGGCGCCCGCGCGCAACTCTCTCGCTCCCCATTACACCCCATTAACCCATCGCGCAGATGGCTGAGATCCGTCGCAAGCTGGTCATTGTCGGTGACGGTGCCTGCGGAAAGACCTGTCTGCTCATGTAAGTGCCGATCTCCCTGCTCCGACTCCATCTCTGCCTGCAATGTGCTGACGGTATACCAACAGTGTCTTCTCCAAGGGTACCTTCCCTGAGGTTCGTCGCTACCGCTCCCGATCCCCTATCTGCACAGCCGCGTAACCCAACGCCGACACCCGCGCATCAACGCCATCAACCGCCGCTCATCATACCACTCGCAATGTCGCCGTACTAACGCTGCGTGCAAACAGGTCTACGTCCCCACCGTCTTCGAGAACTACGTCGCCGATGTCGAGGTCGACGGCAAGCACGTCGAGCTAGCGCTCTGGGATACTGCTGGACAGGAAGACTACGACCGCCTCAGACCTCTTTCCTACCCCGACTCACATGTCATCCTCATCTGCTTCGCCGTCGACTCCCCGGATTCGCTGGACAACGTCCAGGAGAAGGTAAACTATACAATCACGTGCTCATGGTGCTATTGCATCATGTGTAACACTCTAACATGGAGAACAAACACTGACTGAACGCTTCTTTTACAGTGGATTTCCGAGGTCCTGCACTTCTGCTCCGGCCTGCCCATCATCCTCGTCGGCTGCAAGAAGGATTTGAGATACGACCAGAAGACCATTGAGGAGCTGCACAAGACATCGCAAAAGCCCGTTACCCCGGAACAGGTATGCATCACCTTCCATGATGAAGCACACAACAAAGTGCAGAGCGCAAGCAAGAGTGATATACTGACTTTCCGTTCCAGGCCGAGGATGTCCGCAAGAAGATCGGCGCAACCAAATACCTCGAGTGCTCCGCCAAGACAAACGAGGGCGTCAGGGAGGTGTTCGAGCACGCCACGCGCGCCGCCCTACTCACCCGGAAAGGTGGCAAGAAAAAGAACAAGTGCATGATCTTGTAAACTACCCAAATCGACTCAAACATGTCCCGATCAGCAAACCCCGACTTTGTCTGCCTTGCCGCCGCCTTCCTCCTTTCTTCAGAACGTCTACCTCGGGATCTCGCTCGTTTTCGGCAGCTTCAACAAGCAAACTCAATGTGATGGACTTCTCGAGCACGATATGAGCGGACTGATCTACCCGAGGCAAAATGCCCACCTAAACCAAGAAAAGCAAGAAAGAAAGTAGCTATGTTCATGGCGACCGGGATTCTCGTCTGACCACAATCGACGAGAGGCTGGAGGGAGAACAGACAGCAAGCGAGCATAGGGACGAGGCCACCAAACAAGCACCACCGGGAACTCACCTGCGGACGATTTTGCATCTTCTTCTGTCCGATCTCTTTCATCACGGGCTCGACTTCTTTTTCCTTTTCAAGTCTGCATTTGCAATAGTGAATTCCCCCTTCTTTCCCTCCAACTGGCGTTTAATTTGTGTTTTTGTTTAGAGAGAGAGGGTGTGAGAGAGATAGCAAAGGGAATAACAAGACGTTTCTCGGACTTACCTTTCTTCTATTCTCCTTGCTGCGAGGTGAACCTGCCGCCACTGATAATGTTTTTCTAGCTAGCTGGATTGCTTGAAACGGGAAAGACTTAAACATACGTCCCGGCGTCCACTTCCCATGCCGGATTTGTCCATACTGGCAGGGTGGTGAGTGATGACCTTTCGAGGCCGATGACATGGGTATGGATGTGAACGCTTTTCCGGTTCTCCCGTCAATCTGACCATATGTATGCCTGGAGTCCACGCAAGGCGTGTAGTCAGTCGTCTGGTGAGTAGCTTGATATGTAAGGGCTCTTGATTTCTTTAGTTGCCGCTGCCCTTGCAACAGGCCAGACTCCTGGTCGAGGGTAGCTCATGTAATCAACTGCTTTTTCGAGTGTGGATAAGGCTTGAGGGTGGATTGGATGGCTTTCGCGTCTGGGTTTGTTTGGTACTGCGCGTCGGTGTCGCTCTGAGTGTCAGTGCTGTCGGTACTATCGATGGAGGAGGTGGGCTGTTGAGTGTTAGGTTGCTTCATGCTTCGCTGCGACGTGAGCTTGTAAGGGATATGTCAAGGTTAACCGGGAAGTAGACGACGATAATAATGATAAGACCATATGTATTGTCTGTGCTGGCGGTCGTTTTGAACGCGATAGATCTGATACACCAGCACCCTGGCTTCTGGAACAGCAGCTATTGGGACGTATAGACTACTACATGTGTGCCGTAGACAGTGAGCAACACCTTGTACGCGTGCTCCAATAACCTAATAAAACATACGACCACACCACCTCGCCTGCTCATCACCCTGTGGTCTCTATAAGCATGACCGCAATCTAAACAGCGTTCATTGCCTAAGCAGCTGATCAAGCTCCTCCAATATCAATATATCGCCACTCGTGATATAGTAATACATCTCCAGTACAGTACGCGAAGCGGATGCCGGCCCCCACGCTCGCCTACAGCATACCTGAACAATCAATCAAGTGATCACGACGCCGCCGGTAAGGCTGACCAACCATCAGCTTCTCGCCTCGCGGCTGGTCGGTGCCTACTTGGAGGGTGACACGACACGAGAGCTGTGCGGTTCGCGCGGCGAGGGGGAAGTTAGAGGTGCTGATGATCAATCTTCAATGTGGAAAACGGTCAATCTACATGAGCGGCGGCATCATGATCTTCATATGTACTGTATTGGGAGGACGACGAGGGCAGTTGAGGGCAAATCAGGGCAGCGAGCGGAGCCATGCTTTCTGCAGGGGAGGCTCTGCGCTTCACCATGCAGCAACAGCGGTACTACTGTACCTCCAGATCTGTAGGTAGGGGCCGATTCTAGACTACTGTAGATGTACTGTAATATCCATCGGAGGATGCGAGTATGTCCTCGGATGTGTGAGGTCACTATACCACAGGTTTTGCTGTGAACGGCAGGCCAATAACTGGAATAGGACTCGCGCGAGTCCAAGGGGATGGAACAAGGCCAGCCGTCAGGGTAGAACAAAGCGAATAGACTGACTGGACTGCGGTGGTGGGAGGGCCATCGGCGTCATCCCGCGGGCGTTGGATTGCGAAAGAACGGAAGCGTTGGCGGACGGAGAAAGCCTTGAGCTTGTGCGTGAGGACTCAGACAGAGGCGGATTACCACGAGGAAGAAGGCAATTGCCTGACGAACAAAGTCTCACCAGTGCAGAGGGTGTGTGTTGAGAACCTGAGATATACTCGCACGCGCAAAACCAGGGTAGTGGCACACCCTCGCCGGACCCTCGACCGATGCGTGCGTGCGTCGGCAATTACAATTACATCGAACACACTTGACTCTTGCTTGACCTTCGCTTCGTCGCCGACTGGACTTGCTGCTTACAACAGCAGACAGCAGCTAGCGGGCGTGCTCTTCTTTGGGTGGGCTTTTTAGCTTGCGAAAGTGCCCGCGTCCGCGCCTGGCCTCAGTCCCGCCCACGCCCATTTCACTTTACCGTCCGCCAACTCAACTGCACTAGCATCCTGCTCGACCAACCTGCCGCCGACCTCCGTCTCTTCTTCTTTTCACTTATTCACACAACCTCCGCGCTCTGCCTCCGACCCGCGCACGCCCACTGCAATCCACCGTCCCACTCTCCACAACCCACCCTTACACAATGGATCTGCTCAGCTCATACTACCCGCAAGAGCCGTCTTGTGCCCGTATGCCGGCCCTTTGATTGACCATCAGAGAGCAAGCACCCTCGAACAGCCCACCTCGCGCCCGAGTCCGACTGTTAGTGACGACAGCTCTTCCTACCACCACCTCAAACACCCTCTGTTGCAATGCAGGGCTGATTCGAGAAGAGCTCAAGGCTTCCGCGACTTTCCCACCCGCGAGGAAAGTGCTCACGTGCGCCTCGACTTCGCCAACAACACCTCGACCTCGCGTGCGTTTTCTGGCAAAGAGATTTGGGAGTGCGATCACCGGGCTACGATCCTGTGAGAGTCGGCATTCTATACGTGCATTGTTGTGCACACCTAGGACACTACACTACACTGCACGGCTTCTTCCCTTTTGTTTTCTACTCGGCGGGCTGGTCTTTTCGCAGCATTTACCTCACACGGAGCGGTATCACGCGACCTCGCGGTCAATCTCCGGAACGATATTCACGAACAAACATCAACATCATGTCTTCGCCCGCAGACTTGCAGGGCGAGCATTCCACTTCCTACATTCAGACAGCTGTTGATACATCGTCGCATTACGACAACGATACGATCATGACTGATGCGGG
>Ga0265797_10004361_pt1 | contig 21724 bp, 18 predicted proteins | sample P2T30metagenome_FD_192433 | JGI IMG/M metagenome (GOLD analysis project Ga0265797, IMG submission 192433) | Plant litter microbial communities from East Loma Ridge, Irvine, California - P2 T30 | ecosystem: Environmental > Terrestrial > Plant litter > Unclassified | place: USA: California... | reverse complement strand
CATTCGACGCGTTGTGTCGGCGCTTGATCGGCGGCTGTGGGTGCTGCGTGGATTGGCGATGGGGTTAGGGAGGATGTTCGAAACGTGATGGTCCGGGTTCGTGGATAAGTAGGAAGAAGAGGATATTAAGCGGCGGCGGGATGGAGGAGGACCTGCGGGTGATGGGATGGTGTTGGTATTGGTGGAAAGGTTGCTATGGGGGAGGGAGGTGGGAGAGGTGAGGACGTTACGGGTGACGACACGCCTATTCAATGTCAGTTGTCAGTTCCCAATCGACCAGTCAAACAAACACCACACACCACACCCAACCCACTCAACCCCAACCACACTACCTCCCCATCCAACCCCCCCGCACTCACCGATTCGCAGGCAACCTAAAACACGGATGCCATCCTACTCTCTCCCTCCTGTCATCCCTCTGCCCAATCCCATCCCTCTCCCCTTCTCTCCCTCCATCCTCCCTATCTCCAGGCCCAACAACCCAATACCAAACCGCCCACTGCCCCTCCTCCCTCATCTCCCCCACCGTCTTCCTCACCCCATCATACACGTCTGGACAAAAGGACCGTGGGATACAGCCGTTGGCGTCGAGAGCGCTGGAGGGGAGCATAGTGGGGACGGCGGCGTGGGAGAGGTAGCGCCATGTTAGGTTGAATATTGTTCCTGTGTGTGAGGGGGCGGGATCCATCATCAAGGTTTCTTTTCCAAATCGGAGGGTGGAGAATGAAGATGAATTCGGGGTGTTGTGGAAGACGTGCGTAGTGGGGAGTTTGGTGGCAGAGGGAATGTGGAAACGTGGGCGTATTCGCGACTGGTAAGAGGTACGAGGTACGTGTACTGACAGGTGGGAGTGAGCTGTGAAATAGAGAAAATGGGTGTTGGTTGGACACGTAAGGTAAGGCAACCGATCTTTCGCAGTGACTGAGGAAGTGAAAACGGAGGAACCTTCTCTTTGATGAAATACGGGACATACAAGTCTGAACGTTGTGGATTATTCCTTCAGAGTCTATCCTTCGATCTACAGTGCTGTATGTAGGTAATCTACCAGGCGCTATGTGACAATTGACTTACACGTAGGAGACAGTAGAAGCTTCTAAACCGCAATACCAGTCGTCCACCACGTATCGCCACGATGCCATCGTACAAGCTGTCCGCCCCAGCACCACCACCCATCTCTCGCATCAGGCCCGAACCCCAGTCCGCGAAACAGAGAGATAGGAATGGGTTCGAAGAGCCAAACACCCGCTTGAGCAAAGTCGTCGCAAAGAAGATGGGCCGTGTAATAAAACCAAACATGAACGTACACGAAGGTCCATCCCCGCTTCAGCCAACTAGGCAGAGTCCCTCCGAGACCAGCCCCATTCGCAGCCCGCGTCACCCCAGCTTCAACAAAAATCCCCACAGCCTGCAGCAAGAAAAACGCCATGGGCCCCCTCACCGGTCTCGTCTCGCCAGTCGCAGTAAAACTCCCACTGCCATGCACAACGCCACTCAGAAAGAACGCCACAAAAAGCTGCAACGCCTTCGCGGCCACACCCCTCTTATCCCACCCCAACCCCTCAATAACCTTGCGACTAGGTTCCTGGAACGCAAACCGAAAAGTCTGATGCCACCAACTGCCCCACCACCCCGCGAGCCCTTTATCCAAGACCACGCTGTACGGCGCCCACGTCTCAGGATACATCCAGGGTTCTGCGCGGGCGCCGAGGAGGGAGGGGGAGAGGGCGCCGCTGAAGAAGAGGGGGCCGAGGGCGAAGATGGTTTGGAGGGCGTATTTTACGGCGAGCATGCTGAGGAGGAGGTGGTATGTGTGTGTTAGTACGGGGCTGTTTGTGAGCCACGAGGGGAGGTGGGCTGGTGGTGGTGGTGCTCTGTTTGTCAAGCCCCAGAAATAGGGATCCCACATCATTGTTGTCTTTAGCAGGTCGAGGACTAGGTAGCCTTTGAGTAGGCGCCAGGTGTTTTGCCGGAGGAGGGAGCGCCGGTTTGTGAATTGTGCTACTTGGCCCGCGTGGGTTTTGTAGGTGTGCTTTGGAACGGTGGATTTGGAGTTGGCGTCGAGTTGGATCTGGATGGGTTTGGGGGGTGGGGGGAGGGCGGTGGTACGCCAGTTCCAGCCCATGCCCCGGAAGTTGCAGAATATGTCCAGTACCCAGTCTAGGCGCTCGATGAAGGGGCGGAGGGGGTAGGGTTGCCATGCGTATTGGCCGTGGCGGTCTCGGGGCCCGGAGGTGCTGTTGACGAGGTCGTCTTCTAAGGTCTGATTCTTGATCGCTTCTTTGGCTTCTGCACCTCCGTTGTGTTGTGTCTTCTCTTTCCGCTGGTCTGGATCCGAGCCAAAAACGCCCCCGGTCCTTTCAATCCTCATGAAATCTGTCTGTGCATCGTTGCACACTATGATCGCGCCAACCCATGCTATACTCCATGCATTGACCAGACCGATACCCAAAGCTGGTGCTACCGCCCTCGCCTTTGTGTATAAGTTACTGTAAGTTGCAAATCCGGCAATCCATGCAAATGCCAAGTATCGTCCTTTCTCAAGCCACGGCCGATGCTGATGCGGGATGAGAAGATATAAGATGACAAAAAGTGCACCAAGCGTCCCCCATGGATACAAGAAAGGTTGGTACTCCCCAGATGCGATAGCTTTATCGTATTGAGCGTGGTAGTGATCTAATAAGTCGTGGTGCGAACGCGGCCAAGGATCCTCGGATTTAAACAACATGCTTCCAAGCCGGAACGAGAAGCAGTACAGAAGTAAGAAACTCACAACATAGGAAAGAAAGCAACAAGACTAAGCACTAGAAACCACAAAACAAACCAGCGTGGCGCAAAAGCTCATGGCCTTTCAGATGACGCACTGCATCTTGCCTTCGCTAGCTCACGCGCTAGGCCCGAAGAGCAATGGCGCTGGGCTGCGGGCGCATGCAACACCAAACCTTTACCATCGTGATATTGCCGGACTGCAGCCCGCCACAAAGTGCGATTACCGTTCATCCTCACCCCAGTCCCTCTCTATCCGAGTGTCGAAGAGTGCGAAGTAAACCGTCAAGATGGTGAATATCACGGAGAAGATCAAAGAGTGGGATAGCGCCGAAGTTTTGTTGTGGCCTTGCGCTAACGCCCCGCCAGGATTGAGGATGAGATGAGGAGGACGCAGAGTGAGTGGGATAGTGCTTTTTGATGGTATTTGCGCTAACGAGATGCAGAGAATAAGGCTACGGGTATGTACAAGCAGATTACAGTCTGTTGATACTGGATGCACTGTGTATCACGTGCTGACATTCAAGTACAGAATATCATCTTGGTCTACTGAAAGGGTACACTATCTATACTCCTATATATAGTCTCTGTATGCTAACCATGCTACAGAAAACTTGCCCGTCTCCGCGCACAACTCCTCGAACCCGCTGCAGGTGCAGGTTCCGGTGGAGGACAAGGATTCGATGTATCGAAATCCGGAGATGCGCGTATTGCACTCGTTGGCTTCCCCTCGGTAGGAAAGTCGACCTTCCTCTCCAGAGTCACAAAGACAAAATCAGAAGCCGCATCCTACGCCTTCACCACGCTTACGGCGATTCCTGGTGTGCTTGAGTATGGTGGTGCTGAGATTCAGGTCTTGGATTTACCGGGTATCATTGAGGGCGCTGCGGAGGGCAAGGGACGAGGAAGACAGGTCATTAGTGCTGCGAAGACGAGTGATCTTGTCTGCATGATTCTTGATGCTACGAAGAAGGCGGAACAGAGGCGATTGTTGGAAGCCGAGTTGGAAGCTGTGGGTATCAGATTGAACCGCGAGCCACCGTAAGTTCACTTCAACTCTTCTCGGCATGGCAGAATCTCATCGACACACAGAAATATCTATCTCAAGCCCAAGAAGGCTGGCGGCATGAAGATCAACTTCCAGGTCCCGCCCAAGCATCTCGACGAGAAGATGGTCTACAACATTCTCAAAGACTACAAGATGCTCAACTGCGAAGTCCTCGTCCGAGACGAAAACGCAACAGTCGACGACTTCATCGACGTCATCATGAAGGACCACAGGAAATACATCAAGTGTCTCTACGTGTACAACAAGATCGATAGCATCGGTCTCCCGCACTTGGACGAATTAGCACGCGAGCCACACACCGTCGTCATGAGCTGTGAGCTCGATCTCGGTATTCAAGACGTTGTGGACAGGTGTTGGGAAGAGTTGAGGTTGATCAGGGTGTACACAAAGAGGAAGGGCAACGACCCAGATTTCTCAGAGGCGCTCATTGTACGGCACGGAAGCACGATCGAAGACGTCTGCGACCAAGTTCATCGGACACTGAAGGAGACGTTCAAGCATGCGCTGGTTTGGGGCGCAAGTGCCAGGCACGTGCCGCAGAAGGTGGGCTTAGGGCATGTAGTGGCCGATGAGGATGTTGTCAGCATTGTGGCAAAGTAATTGTGTTGTCGAGGCCTGGTATGACATAGAGACGAATGAGCATCAGCTGTATACGACTCACAAGAGGGTCTGCCGAGACCGCCTAGAACCAAACCTCCCATGCCACCAATAACTGATTCTCACTACCAGTCAAGACAAATGCACGCCACAAAACGCGCAATCACGGTTTGTAAGCGCAAGAGTGGCGTGTCAACCGTGCAGTCACCGTCCGAGCATGTTCCGAGGATCGGATGAGAAGATCTGATAAGGGGCAGCGTCTGTAGGGCTGTCAGTCCACTCTCGGAACCAGCGGATGCGTCGATTCCGGCGCGCGAGATTGTGATGCGTAGTCACGTGAGCGTCTCTAGTCGGCCGTCTTGACGCTTGATTGGCACAACGTCGACGGTTGAGGAACCAAAGCAGTTAACATGGACCCTGGCGACATTTCCCTCAGGGACGCTTGTACTCGGGGCGCCGAAAACTTATCGCCGATAAATGGAAGCGTTGCCGTTATGACTACCTACTTGAACGAGAGCATTCGCCTCCCCACATTCGTTTATACTCTATCCTAGATACTCTGCTCTCTTTGCATTGCTCTTATTTTGCCCGTCTCTTGTTGTGACGTGTACCTGCATTGTGTGCGCCCGTTGGTCCTCAAACATCACGAATCGCAGGCCTTCCGTACCTGAATCCGCCGATCGCCGAGGCGTCTCCTCGCCCCAGCCGAATAGCCATGGACGTCGTCCTCGAACTAGCAGACACGTTTCTCTTCGACCCTCTCTACGCGGTCCTCCTCCCCGCTTCCACACCCTCTTTCGCCGGCAATGCAACGATTTCGAGCATTAGAGAGGAGCCTACGGGCTTTGCTCTCCCGCACGCGACCTGGCAGTACGAGCCTTCGACGCAATTCTTCTCCGTCGAGCCCTCCAAGTATGCCTACATGAGCCAATGGACACGCGACGACTGGCGGCGACAGGCCGTGTCCTTGTACCTCATCACATGGTATGCGCTGCCCGAGCCTTTTGTACAGTTCTCCTCTAACAACTCTCCAGGCTCTTTGGTGTCCTAGTATACTACGTCTTCGCCGGCGCCTCGTACTTCCTCGTCTTCGACAAGTCGACCTTCAACCACCCGCGCTACCTCAAGAACCAGATCAAGCAAGAGATGAAGCAGGCCAACATTGCCTTCCCCATCATGGCCATCTTCACCGTGCCCTGGTTCCTGCTTGAGGTCCGCGGATACTCCAAGCTATACGACACCGTAGACCAAGGCCCAGGACTCTGGTACAACTACCTGCAGTTCCCGCTCTTCTTCCTCTTCACCGACTCGGCCATCTACTGGATCCACCGCGGTCTCCACCACCCACGCGTCTACAAACACGTCCACAAGCCGCACCACAAGTGGATCATGCCCACGCCCTTCGCCTCGCACGCGTTCCACCCCGCCGACGGCTACGCCCAGGGCCTTCCCTACCACATCTTCCCCTTCCTGTTCCCACTTTCGAAATTCGCATACGTCTTCCTCTTCGTCTTCGTCAACATCTGGACCGTCCTGATCCACGACGGCGAATACGCGCACAACTCGCCTATCATCAATGGTGCTGCTTGCCATACCATGCACCACCTATACTTCAACTACAACTACGGTCAATACACGACGCTGTGGGACCGTCTTGGTGGAAGCTACAGGAAGCCCAACGACGAGCTCTTCCAGAAGGAACTTAAGATGTGCCAAAGCGAGTGGAAGAAGCAAGCTGAGGCCGTCGATAAGATGGTCGAGGAAGTTGAGGGTGACGAGAATGACCGCACATATGCTTCTGAGACGAAGAAGCTGCGCTAGACGTTCTTCCTGACTGCATGATACTGCAGGTCAGGAAGATTGAGACGCCGTTACGATATGGGTGGGGTTAAGGTGTATACATGCTTGTGCGATCGCAGGCCGATCGTCATCAGTTACCTCTTTCTGCGTGTACATACCATTCTTTGCGTTCGCTGCATCAAAAGTTTGAGTATAGCAGTCTCGCTTTGCAGAGCAAAGTCCTTGTTTGTAATATCATAGAACTTAGGGAGAAAGAGTCGCCTCTTGGGATAGTAATAGTAATATTGTCGACGTGTAGTGTTCAGACCCACTGATCCGAGTTGCTGGTGGTAGTGTGCTTATAAACACAGTTCGTCTTGACATGTAGGTAAGCTTGACCCCTCGTTGTAGGAAGCGGGGTATGCATCTCAGCACTTGGCTGTGCTCAGCACGCCCTACGACTACATTTGTGTGGGTCGTGTATAGGATCCGATAGTACACTGACTCTGTTTATCTCTGGGGTGATAGATATATAGTCTCTCGAAATATTAACTTGTTGAAGGACATCTTCCAGGCGCCGATTGTGTGGAGTTTGGATACACAGCATTATCAACTTATCGAATTCAAGGAAGAGACACAGGAAACGATATCAAACCACTGAACTGTCGGTACAAATACACATCATCCCTATCCAACATATCTACACATACTAACACCTCCTCCAGCCCCAGCATTCCCCTACACACCCTCACCCTCCACCATCACCCTCCACCACCAAAATGCCCACCCCACCACCCAACCCCCCCTCCCCCATGATCCACATAACAACCGTCCACGCCGAAGGCGAAATCGGCGACGTAATAACCTCCGGCATCCCCGACCCAGTCCACCTCCCCACCATGTACGCCAAACTACAATACTTCCTCACCCACGCGGACCACTACCGGCAACGCCTCATGCAAGAACCACTCGGCCGCGTCTCGCAATGCATGAACCTGCTGCTCGCCCCCTGCGACCCCTCCGCCGACGCCGGTTTCCTCATCCTGGAGAGCGACGAGTATGCGCCTATGAGCGGGAGTAACACTATTTGCGTTACCACTGTGTTGTTGGAGAGTGGGATGCTGGAGATGAAGGAACCGGTTAGTAGTGTGGTGTTGGATACGGCGGCGGGGGTTGTGAGGGTGAGGGCGGAGTGTGAAGCGGGGAAGGTGAGAAGTGTGGAGTTTGATAATGTTCCTGCTTTTGTTCAGGAGTTGGGGCTTAAGGTTGATGTCAAGGGTTTGGGCGTTGTAGAGGTGGATGTTGCGTGGGGGGGCATGTATTTTGTGCTTGTAGATACGGAGAAATTGGGCTTGGGTATTGGGGTGGAGAATAGGCATGGGAGGCGGCTTGTGGAATTGGGGCAGAGGATTTTTAAGAGGGTAAAGCAGGTTTATGTGCCTGTTCATCCGGCGAATGGGCAGATTAGGGGCGTTAGTGCGATTGAGTTTACGGGGCCGGTGGTGGAGGAGCAAGATGGCAGTTTGGCGAGTGTTAATACGGTGGTGGTGAGCCCGGGCAGGTTCGATAGGAGTCCATGTGGGACGGGGACTTCGGCGAGGATGGCGGTGTTGCATGCGAAGGGGTTGTTGGAGGTTGGGCAAAGGTTTACTCATAGGAGTATTGTTGGAACGCAGTTTCAGTGTAGTATTTTGGGTACGACGAAAGTTGGGGATCACGAGGCGATTCTACCGAGGGTCAAGGGGAGGGCGTGGATTACGGGGTACAGGCAGGTTTTGGTGGATAATGGGGATCCTTTTCCAGTGGGGTTTAGGGTTGGGGATGTTTGGGGGATGGAGGAGTGAGATGTGGATGGGGAGATGGAGTGTGAGGAGATGATGAGTGGCACTGATGGGCAGATTGGAACATAGATGTAGGGAATTGGATGAGAGTATGAGCAGCTACATTCCTGAGTATTGCTGGTATTAGCTATGAGTACTGTGGTTCTATACTTAATGAAGATAGGAGACGAGAAGCAATGGATGCACCCACAGTGTTTCTCTCCCAATAAGGTGGCGACAGTGCTAGAGAGTATGACGTAATCAACTAGTTTTAGGTTTACTATTCGCAGACGGAGGAGAGATATGACTAGAGTCTTCACAGTCTAGATTATAACAAAATGCATACAGTGACTCTCGGACTATATGGCGTTGCAGAGTCGCATATAGCGATGAACCTTTGTTACGAACAGACTGCATCCAAGCATATGCGCCTCAGTAAAAGGAAAACGTCTCCCGCCTACATCTCAAGAAACTGAATGTGCTCCTCACCCAATTCTGTCATGATCATGCGCCCGGGGAAGCCGACCCCCAGCCCCGTTCCATAACAGGCACATTCGTTAAGCGCTAGCATATCTAGGTACACTTCGGATCTTCGGACCATCTTGAAGCCCTCCGCGGATTCTGAAGACACGAGAAGCAGCAACAACAGTCGGCCATCTCTCAAAAAATCGCGGGGCATCCCCATCTCTCCCACAACCACCCACCCCCTCAACGAAAGCTGCATCAGCGTCACGAGCCTCGCGCACGCAAAACCAGCGGTGAGAAAGGACCAACACTTCGCCATGTGCCTCGCAATTCCCGTGCCCAGCCATTTTCCCAGGATGCCCTCGCTAACATGTACCAACGTTGAGAAACGGGACCGAGGCGAGAGGATGCGAAAAAGCAATTCTCACCCACACCTCCACACACCAACTTCCTGATTCGGACTGGGGACCCCCCCGCCACACCACAAACTTGCCTTTCTCACCGCTGTGTGGATCGATGGTACTGCGAGGCTAGAATTTAGGTTACCGGATGTGCAGTTACATGGGTGGTAATCGAGCTGAGCCAAGGGCTGGTTTGGTGGGTTGGGGGGTTTGATTGGGTTATACGTTTTGCGGGGTGAATTGCTGTGGCGAAGTGTACCTACATAGCTGAGAACGCCGCCCCGGTTTCTCGCTAGCAAGTACGGGTACCATGGGAATGCGCGTCTTATGACAGCTACCAATGCCGCGGGACTGTCGTTGAGAGGGGAAGATTGAAGGTATTAGCGTTGACAATTCTTCTCATCGAATGATCACATAGTACGTGTCCTGCGAGTTGATTGGAGCGCGCAGAAACACCCCGGTACCATGGCGGTACATGGCGAGATCATCATGAAGTCCTTCGTTGTGCATCGGTGTCACCGATGAGATACGTGTCTCTTGTTGGTTTACTCTGCTTCACGTATCTTGGTTCAGGGTTGAAGTTTACTCGCATTAGTTAAACCTTAACGATATGCTTGAAGGAAGTAGGTGGCGCACGGTCTCGCCTTGGACGTACATGATGGTAAACGGTGCACCCGCTGTAGCTTGTCGGATTGGGCTTAGCATACGGTATGGAGCGGCTGATGCATCGCATACCTTGATACATGTACATTGTAAGGTATCCTCGCAAGAGAATACTCGCCCTGTTGCATGCATGTACAGATACATGCGCGGTGTCATCACTATCATGTACACTACGGCTGGTATGGCATCAAATGGATCTGCTGGTTTCTTGCCTCAATAGTCGTGTCATTCTGATTGACGGAAAGCTAGGGGATATCGCGGTTGAGGATCGGCCTACGGTGAGCCCGGGTTGCAGCGAGTCTTTCTATGCTTAGCTGTACGCTATGCTGCTTTGCGACGACCGTATTGCTGTGAAACTACTGTTTCTCGTGACGGATGTTCATGTCGTGCTATATGTGATGCAGTGCCATTTCTACCACCGCCATCAGAGCTTCGTCGCAGTGCTAACGATGCTGCTGTACTTTTCGTATACTGATATACGGATGGTGGTGCAGACATGCCAATAAAGCGAGCCTTGATAATTGGCATATTGGCTAGATTTGGGGGCGTAGTGCTCTAGAGTGGCTCTCTGAGGTTGGTAACTAGCCACATACTCGATGTATACTATTCAGCCCAAGCACTGCAATACGAATGAAAATATGTGCAATTATATCCCTCCAACTTTGAAGACGTTACGTAGAGTGCTTCTAAAGCCTGTTGTGGAAGTGTGGCAGAAGCATTGATCGACGGAAGTTGGTCACCCGCTCTGAAACCTGGAAATGAAGCTGCACAAACGATATCAGCCACCGAGGTGACGAATATTGATTTCTACCAAAATCACCTCAATCACTTTCCAGCCATGTTCCTGGAAGCTGATGGTATTGTCTGAGCACAGTCGTGAACGACATGGCGAGGGATGAGCCCCGTAGAGCACATCGTTCGCTTGGAAGTGCGGTAATTTTTACTGAGCACACGATATGTTGTGAACAGAAGGTATGATTCGACGGAGGTTTTGGTAAATTCGCTATGATACTAGATGCAGTCGATAACTTGACAGTTCTGAAGGTTGACACTCAGGCGTGGTGGGTGCTCAATGACAGGTTTGACGGCTACGCCTTGGGCGACTGAACCCTCCTGTTCTGCAAGTTCCTCTCAATCTGGTACGAGATGTTGAACATCATATTGTCACGCGCGCTGGACTGATCAGCTGATCTTCGTCCTCCATATTGGTCTCATAGCCACTCAAACCCCACGCTTATGATACCTACGTTCTCGCCAAGTCCGACGTCGCCTTTCATTGTTCCTCGGCTGGAGTAATACAACTCTGCATCCAGCCCCTACAAGGCCCGTTCCGACCGGCCTCCTGCATCGAATGCAGGTATGTCTAGAAGGAACACGACACCCTGGCTCCATTATTCCCAGAAGCTCGTTGTCTGCATGCGCATGCTCTTTCGGAAAGCTGCTGCGAGCATATGCACACGTTTTCATATGCAGACAGGGCGCCCTGGCTCCCGAGATTCTCATCTTTTACTTGCACCCAAACGGTCCATTAGAGCACAATAGCAAGCGCTGTACGACTGCGCTTGATTTTGCTACATGGAGTTGAAATTGCAGGGAGGCTGAACCGGGTTTGCGGGAGGCGTTCCCTATATGGCAGTATTGAAGACAAATCGGCTCGGGAGTGGCAATAGCCATGGACGAAAAAACAAGACGTACGAGAACAGCATCGGCATGCCGAACAGTCGGGATAGTCCACCGAACATGAGGTGGACAAATGGCCATCTACAATGCAGGGGAAGATGCATACAGACGGACATGTCCGAGACCACACTTTCTCTGTGAAAGTATGGAAAGCCGAGGGCCGGGGGTGAAGCGCCCATGACACTGTGTAACCTAGAAGAATGGATGTGGTTGCAGGATGCATTGGAACCCATGGTCGAGCTGTCCTCGTATTGTGACTGAGATGCCGTAGGTTTGTGAGCTAGGTACAAGGACCCGACCAATGGTAGAGCAGGTGTTCGTATGTATGGCGGTCTCGAAAAGGACGTGTTCCACTCTATCCGCCTGTCAAGTCTTCATTTCGCCTAAGCACCAGCAATCTGACAGGATACAGGTGGAGGTTACTTACCTGTCAAAGTGAGACATGCATCAAGACAATACGAGCAGTTACGTACCAACAGAGATGAAGGCGTGGTATCTGAGGTTGATGCACCATGGGGCGCGTGTCGCGTACTCACGGCGAGTACCACATCCGCCGCCCGGCTTTCCCATTTTCTTCGATGGCTCCGCGTTTAAGGTTCAAGTGCTGTGACGAGTATGCAGACAAAGTCTTCCGCCACCATACAAGCCCTGCATCTGCTCTGAGAATTCTCCGAAGAGCACCGCAGAACGATATTGCAGGCGGCACTTGCGATTCGATGCAGGATGAAAGGCTGCCCAATTTAGCGAGCTGGTTTATGCCGTGTAACTTTGCGTATGTTTCAGACCACACGTTCGCAGCGCGTGAGTGGGGATACACAGTCATGTGTCTGGGGACGGGTACACACATTACATATGCAATGTCCCAAGAAAGATCTCGGGGTAGAATGCGTGGATTGAGTCTTGCAGTGCTAGGATCGGGATGTATGATGATGAAAGTGGTCGGCTCCGCGGATGCCGTCATGATGGAGCGGACCTGTAATGGTGTTTTCCTATCGTCCAAGGCATTTTGTGTGCTTGCTGTACGGAGCATGCATCTGTGGCCTCTCATTAGCCATTCGTCTCGCCGTGGCGACCAATGTGCAGCGTTCTGGCCGGGAATGCGACGTATGTTTGAGTTTCCGTCAGGCCCACCGACGAGTTTTGCAAAGCCGCGTCAATTTTGGAAGCTGCCTGACCCGCTTGAATTCGCGTTCGTGTTCTCAAGACCTCTCTTTCGCATAGATTTAACCGTAGTACGCACGACTCAGATGCCTGGCCACTGAGACAGGCCAGCTCATCAACAAGACATAGAGTTTGCCAAAGTCGGCGAGAGCTACATCGACTGACTCGAATTACCATGTTCAGGTACTCCATGGGTAACAAAAGAGGGTCCCGGTGAGACGGTAAGCTGCTTCCGGAAGATTTCAACCGAGCGAGGCAGGGGGTGCGAGCTGAGGACCGGCATCTTGACGAGAGCAGCGGGAGTGCCCCTCGGCCCTCGCAGGGGCTTCCGCGGTCCTGGTCCAGACAGCAATGCGCGCTGGAAGCGGCCTTTGCGATCATCTGCGAACGCGGGCCAACGTCAAAAAACAACCACAGTGACATAGGTAGAGAACCAAGACCGTGCGAATTGCACACGTTGTACCACGTGTCGAGATGAGGACGTTGAGAGAGTGGAGGCGAGAGGGTCAAGTTGGAGGTTGGGCGCGAGGCAGCGAGTTGTGCGCTAGCAGTGACATAGCCGGCGGCAGGCACGACCTTGCTGCTGTCGAGACGTCGACCAACAGTTTGCCCTCCCCACGCTTCGTAGACGTACCCTCAAGTTTCTGACCTTGCAAGCAGCCGCATTGATTTGAAACGCATCCTTGAGCCCAATCAGTTCCATCACGCCATGTTCCGTCCATCGAGAATCGATGCCTCGGTTTCTTGAGGTGATAGGCATCCCACCCCACGGCCGGTCCCAACTCCCACTCCAATCCACATCAGCATCGCACCCCTATCCATGTGCTCGCCCAATGCGACGAACTTTCCTATCATGAGGCCTCACCAAGACAAGCCCAATTTTCGCGCGGTGTTGGCGGGCCTACGTCATGGCATCTTGAATTCTGGACCTGCGTAGACACACGGATCGACAATTAGGAGAGTGAAGATCGTACCCGATTTGCGGATATAACCCCACACTCAGATTCAGGTGTCAAGTGTCCGTAGCCAGGCAGCGCGTGTAAGTGAGGCTTCGGGCATTTCAAGCTTAGTCGCACCGTATTTAACGTCATTTGCGACTCACGCCGGCGAAGTTACGTACCCTGATCGTTCCAGACAATGGCCAATATCATTTGCCTTCGTGAAAGAGTCTGAGGACGCCTTGGAATCCGGCGCATAGCAGCCCAAAGATGGTGCTATTGGTCGGTTAGCGATCCGTCCTACATCCTCTTCAGAACGCCTGCATACATCTGGCTTTGGAAACCTGGTCTGCGATCTGGGGGCGGCGGAAGCGCGGGATGTACATCTCTTGACCTGCCCAATTGCGCTTTATCCTCCCACTGTTGAGCCGCGGAGAAGCTCTGCGCAAGATGCGATTGGTCGGTAGGGTTGCTATCAGCCTCGCTGAGGACATGGAGAGGTGGTCGGTTTTGCGACGAGGAGACTGACTGGAAAATTGGGCCAGAAAAACTGTTCATGAATCTTGAGTGTATCACTGCGGTCCACTATGGGGCCTTTGGTCTTGTGCAAGCTTGCAGGCGCTGCGCGGCGCATTACCTTAGGCAGCTTGCAACCCACTTACTCGCGCCAGTGCGTAGTTTGTCGGCAATCGGCGGCAGTGAGCCGTAGCTCAGAAACGTCAGTTCCTATCTTGAACTCTACAGGCATGGACAGCCCAGCTAAAATTTAAGGCGCGTTTGGGCGTGTAGCTAATGCAATTACACCACCCGCATGTCAAGCTACTGAGCCTTCAGGCGCAAATCTAAGCGAAGGTTGTTGCAAGCAGAACTGCGGTGAATGGGTTGGGCAGTCGCCTTGCATGTTGCATGACCAGCGAGCCAGTCGCATACCATCCAGCCGTTCAACAGCGGTTGAGCGGTGAGTCATGTTGCACCACGCTGCATTCTGTTCATGTTTGAGGAAAATCGAGAAAGATAATGGTGACTGGGTAGATAATTGTTCTTTGTGTCATAATGCTATTCTATTCGTACAATAATGCGCGCCGGGGTATGGCAACGACAATAAAAACCTTTTGCGACCGATTGCCAAACAAGCGTACATGAAATGAGGATACATGAGGTGCTGAACGCCAAACATGATGGACATGCATGAAAATGCATAACAGACATTACTGATGCAGCGTGACTATACCGTGACGCCTGTGTAAACGAAGGAGATGGAAGAGAAGATGCGAATGTACCCTTCGCTGCGCTAGCTTGGGTACCTATCACCCGTGACACCGATGCCCGCAAGGTTTCAGCGCCGACATCCAAGAACTCCCACTAATTCGACCGAAGTTTTCTGAAGTGTTCAAGCGTGATCAGTACATCATCCGCTCTGGGAAGACCTTGTCGTCGTAGCCATTGCCTTGGGGCTGATGGTAACCGTTGTGCATCGGTGCACTGAAGTCGTATGCGCTGTCTGCCCTCTGGATTGGAATAGTGTCAGAAGACATCGAAGAGCAGCGGCTGCTACGATCGCTGCTGTGTTGGTGGAAAGAGCTGGCGTAGCCTCGAGACATGGAAGCCATTGGCATGGAGGCGTAGGAGGAAGGGTATGAGGAGGCAGATGCTGACATGGCGGAGATGCGCCTGTCCTTGCCACGACCTTTGATGCCCTTGTTGGAGTTCTTGTATAGCGACGCAAAGTACTCCCAAAGCTCCTTGTCCTCCTGAGAGACGTAATCTCCTGGGTTGATGGTCGCAAACTTGGTGGTGAGGTATCTAAGAGTAGCGGCGTGGAACTTGTTTTGATGCGACTAGGGTCGGTCAGTGATGTTGTAGAGGCACATGATACGTTGAACTAACCTTGAGGTTGCCTAGTTGGGTGAACTGCTTGCCGCAGTCGTCGAGTTTGCAGCTGAAAGGCTTGATCTGTTGGTGGACGATCTTGTGCGCGCGCACGTTTCCTCGTTGAGCAAATGTCTTGCCACAGATGTCGCAGCTGTACGGTCGCTCTCCAGTGTGTCGCCTCTCGTGTGTCTTGAGGTTACCAAGTTGCGAGAAAGATTGACCACAGCCAGGTGCTTTGCAAGGAAATGGCTTGTCGCCAGTGTGGGCGCGAATGTGGATCTCAAGGTGTGTCTTTTGGTAAAAGCTCTTGTTGCAGTTGGGGACGGTGCACTGGTAACGCTTTCTTGGCTTCTGAGCAGTCTTCACTACGTCGTCCTGTTTCGTGGTTAGCAAGGTCGGCTTGGGTGTCTCGATGGAAGACCACATACCTTCTGCTCCGGTTCTTGGGGCGGGTTTGTTTGTTTCGCCTGGATAGCCCTCATGAGAGTGTCCACATCCGTGGCGAAGTTCACGCCACTGCCTTCAGTAGGTTCTGAGGTTGATCGCTTGCAGTCGGATGTAAATGACTGATCGGCGTACATGTGGCTGTGGCCTGAATGTGCTGGCGATGTACCCTCAGACTTGACGTTGTGGTTGAAAACATGTCGGACATCCGGCAGGGTGGGAAGCGGCTGGACGTCATGGGAGGAAGCGTATGAAACGGGATGGGGCATCGCCGGCGGGTAGTATGAAGGCTGCTGCATGTTGTATGCGTTTACCGAACTGGGATCGTATGCGAATGCTCCTGCTTGGTATGGGACCGAGGTAGGGAGGGCGTTGTTTTGGTAGAGGGGCATGCTGATGTCCATGTGGTTTGACGTGGGTTGGTAGTCGCGAGAGACGGGGGCGTTGGTGACATTCCTGGACTGGTCGTAGGGAGGCATGATGTTGGTGAGATGCATGTTGGGGATATGCATAGATTGCTCCCGTCGATCTTGCCAGATTCCAATGTTATGAGATGCAACGACAGTAGCCATTGTAGATAAGAAGGCTGGTGCCACGGGATGGGCAGATGGGATGCAAGTGCGGGCTGGGCCGAGAGTTGTCGGGAATAGGTCTATCAAGTGTAGAAGAAGACAAAGTGGTGGAGATAGAGGATCAGATGACGTGGGAGTGTTGTGGACTTGCTCGATCGATCTGACTGTGGTATGGGGGAGCGTTTGGGGCTTTACATATGAATGGGCCAACTCGATATACTACGACTCTGAGCATCCCGCGAAGCAAGGATGGCGTTTGTTGTGGATCAAGCCGAAGGGACTAGGGTTAGGAGCGAGCATGGTTGCAAGAAGGACAAGGAATATCGCTCTCGCATGCAGCCAAGAATTACTGGGGTGGTGGTTTAGTGGAAGGCTAGCCAGCAGAGAATGATGGATGTACGGGGCACAGCAGCCGACCAGGATGCAGTCTCAAGGCGGAACCGGGGTATGGGCCCCAGGTGTGAACGGACGCATGGCTTCGCCGTCTCATGTGCAGTGTGGGGGTTCCATAGGACAGGACACTCAAGCCACACCCCATCGGGCGATACATTGATGACCACCGACAGTCAACCGTGCGGGCCACCCAAGAAGTCAATGTTGAGGCTCTGTCAACGTGAAGGGTCAATTGTGAACCTCTGCTTCGACGGCCCGTGGTGGATGACGTGGAATTCAGGACTCATCATGCAACATGCATGACTTCAAAATGACCAAATGAGGCGGATAGCCCTTTGCGCAATTGCTTGACGAGGTACGAGTTCTCGTCTGGGCCAGGCCGGAATCCCAGTGAGGATCCTCGCATGCGGGCTTATCGTGGCTGGCAATTTCTTGGGTCGTCGGCGTAGTGTGAAGCGCGACTCCTTGTCTTCCGTACCTACACACGTGGGTGCAGATACGCGCTATTGCGTCCGATAATCGACGGCGGCGTGGCGGACGACGCTTCTTCCCGGGGCGTTGACGGGCCATGATGAAGCCCTCTCGCCAATCATCGGTGTTTCCACACACTCTCATTACCTCCACCTACGAATGGAACGTCTCAAACCCGAAGTGCCTTAGGTAATAAATGGCGGCGCCCGGACGCAGCACTGGTTAGATTTTGACGTGCCCTAGTCTGTATGGGAGACCCAGCTTGTCATCGGGGAAGCAGACGGGTATGCCGCCCCACTTCGGCTTTGTTTCAAGGCTTATGAGGTCGAGCATGGCAGTGGTCGGAGCTGAAAACAGTCGCAATTGCGATGCAGATGTGGTTGTCGACTTCGATGGTGTTTTTTATGATCGACGCGCTTGAATAGCATCACGGTTCTCACAGGGTCTCCGCCGGCGAAGGAGCGGAGAGCTCAAGGTCACGTGTGTCACATGCTAAGCCAAAGGCGGTACTAGCCCCCAAATAACTGCTCACGCGATTACGGGAATCTTGCAGTAAGACATTCATCCCACTCGACCGGTTACTTGGAACCTTCCCAAACTATTGGGTCCCTTCATCTTGTATCCTCTCAGCTACATTGCTCCGTCCTCAATCTTGCCAAAGGTACCCATAATCCCGCCTACCTAGGCAGGTGTATATTTGCTATTGACGCCCCTGCGTTACGGGCGATCACATTTATTGTTACCCGCCACAGCCTGTGGCCCAACAATGAGTTCAGGACTCTCGTGGCGTCCCGGTCGCCGACGTCTCTAGAGTGACGCTATGTACTACTAATGTACGGCACGCGCTTCCCGATGTATGCACAGTCTCTATTGCGCCATTAGACCTGCCACCAACGGCTTTTAGTACTACGATCTCTCCTACCCCAAGCCAAAACGCCATCTTTGGATTTTAACTTCAAACGACGCGCCCGGATCTTTAAGCGGGTCAGGTTTCCTGTATCGACCAGACTAATATGTCTGATCTAAGATAGCCCGATTGACAACCGTTTTCTCTCGATGTATTTGAAATCACCAGCCAATGCTGATACGAGATCAAACAGCTGCAGGGGCATCAGATCGTGTTCTTGATCTACATGCTAAGCAGCGGCGTAGGCGACTACGGGATTTCAACATACCGAGATGGCATGGCCGCCCTTCCGTCCCTCCGCTCCTCCTTGACAGCACTGGCCAGCTGTCAGTTGGTTCCTTTCAGGGTATCCCTACTGTGCGAGCAGAGCTGAATGCTGGATGGCAGCAGTCGGCCTGTACCTCTCCCAGACAAGCGCACTAATCTTCCATCCCTCGGACTTGGTGATCGATCCCAGATAGGTTGACATTAAGATGCAAGCAATCTGTGTGGCATATTTCTGTGCATGGGTGTAGCAATCGCGTTGCAGGTCTTCACCGGATCACCCGCGCGGGCCCTTACGGCATTTCGACTAGAGCGCGATTGCTTCAACCTCGCATACTGGGACAGAAAGATCCGAAGGCCAGGGTTTCGTTGAGCCGCGTGGCTCGAGAGTGACTGTCCGTCCTTGGGTTAAATCGCTTGGTGCTGGTCAGTGAGCTTTGGAGGGGTTGCAATACTAAGAAGTTCTTCTTCCGAAATCGTGGACCTGCAGTAGCCTCAAACAAGTGCTGGACACCATCATGGGACAGCAAATCTCGCTCTTTCATCTCCAAACGATGACGGACCACCATTGCGTGCTCCAGTGCAAGAATACATGCGTTTACCGAGACGTGTAAGGAGCATGCAATCTCTGTCTTTCTTCGAGCGGCTTCTGTAAGAATACGAGGTACGGCCAAGAACCCAATCTTTTGCCCACGAGCAACAAGCCGAACCACTTATTCTTCAATCGTAGCCAGATATATCTCAAGGCAACCTATCATTCGCGCTACCCATCCGCGGTCGGCTCGTCGATACTTTGATGACAGACGTTGGCTATGCGGACGGCAGCGGCGGCGGCGCACGGAACCAGCGGCAGCAATCCGCGGTCCTTGTTCGGTGATACTGGGCTGTGATCGCCGTATAATCGTCTGTCTGTGTTAGTGTCCGCTTCACGAGAGGTCAAATCCTTAGTGAAGCGAGTGGTTCGTCTGAACCTTATGCTAGCCAAATGACGGCATGTATGCGCGTGTCGCTAACCGAGCACAGATCCTGGGTCCGCGGGCCAAAGACGCACAGTTCGTCCTGTCAGACCCACCTTGGTTAGGCGTACAGGTCAGCCGCGAATGTCAATAACCAAACGGATAGGCCCGATCGCTTCCCCGGGGCCGCTGATGTGTTTCATCAACCATGTTCCCTGCCATCGCCATCTGATCGTGTTCAACATCGCCGTACAGCTACAGCTCTCTGTACAATCCCCTGAATGCTTCCACATAGCTTGGTACTCGCGTAGCTACACCGCATTGTATGCGAGTGTGGGAGACACAACCCTCCACGAAATCCAGGGCTCACTGTTGATCACATCTTGAGAGGCCACCAAGCTGCCGCTTAACGGTGTGCCTAGCTCACAGACTACTCCTTCGAAACCTTGATCGTTAACAGACCGACAAGCATCGCTACCGGCGCTTCACCCTTAAGCTGCCCTTCAGTCTCATTGTCCCGGTACCAGCCGTAGGCGGAAGGTACTTTGGCAGTCTGCTGAGTACCACTCATTGGATCATCTTGGATGAAATCTTCGCGGTTCATTTTAGACAGCCGTTCTACGTTAGCATTCTGCTTCGGCATGTACCATGCGGTGTTCAAATAGGCTGATCTCATACAACTACTCATTGGTACTCCAATCACCGCTCACTCTAGACAATCTGCGACATTGCGGCACTCTCCCTTGCAGCAATGCCAACGATGCACTTGAGCTTGACCGCCAGACATCTCAAAGTTGTTGACTGGGTGCTACTGCACTTTACAATCTTGGAGACCGGTCAAAACCTCAAACCACATGTGCAGTAGTCGCAATCATGTTGCAGCATTGTGTGCTTGACCAACACTCACCGCAAGTACGAAGGCATGTCTGGCAGGGGGAAAAGCGTAGGATGCTCGTAAAACAGCAGCGGCTAATAGCGATGGCAAGGCGCATGCCAAACTCGGTAGTAGCATCCAGCAATGCCGATGCAATGCAGGCGCCAAAGCTAACCATGGACAGGCACATAAGCCGGTCTGATATACACCGACAGCGATTGAATCCTATGTACCGTTAGCAGTGAATATCCTGCTCTTGGGCCCTCAACATGTTACATCACGCTGCGATACCTGGAATAACCCGGCAGAGACCCTTCACCGTACGGAACTGCCACCAGCATACCTTTGCTTCGAGCACTCACACCTCTCATGCAGATCTGCTGTATCTCGCCACTTGGATCGCCTTCCAGAAAACATCGATCTTGATGATCAAACACACTATATCTCAGTGGCGTCGCCTTCAGATCGTGCATCGCTCGCCTTCTGAGACAAGTGAGATGGCAAGCGATTGCACAGTGTCGCCAACTCAATACCAACCTCTTCGCGGAATCTCGAAATAGCGGTAAATCGGTCTAGAAGAGTCTGGTACGCTACAAGCTTACGTGCATCCGAAGATGGTAGCGCAATGGTGCTTAACGTCGGATGTTTTCAGTAACCTAGTGGACGATCACTACGTACAAGATGCATATCATTACATGGTGTCATCTTGTTTCTGGGCAAACCTTGGGTAATGCTGCATAGTAAGCGCAGCATCTCAAGAAGCTCAATCTCCAGCCACGATGTGATGGCATGTAGTGGTGTGAAGCTCGAGTCAGTTTCCCTGCCCGTTCGTATCGGAGTCTTCATCAGATCTGATGCGCCTTCTTCGCCCCTGCGCCCGGGGAGGGGAATCTGCATTTAGAACCATGCACTCATGCATCGCCGACTACACGCTAGTTAGCTTGGCGTGAAAGGCCGGATCCTGAGGGTATAATCGGAAGGCGATGATGACACTATGGAATTGGACCGACAAGGGGGCGCATGAACTTCCAGCATCGCTTGATTGAAACTAACTCGTTTTATCGCAACCTGCAGGATCTGAGAACCCGATAGCGATGTACCTGAGCGTTCCGCAACAGCGGGTCGATGAAATGGCGTCAGCGAGCGATCGAGTCGTGTCTGTGGACATGAGATGTCATGTCTGAAGCATGAAGCTGCTGCTGCTGCTGCCGCGGCTGAGCACTTGTAATTATTATGAAATCCGCCAGCTGCAGGATAGGACTTGGAGCTATCTAAGGACGATGCCAAAATTGAAACTCGGTATGTGGAGGGCATATGAGTATCTCGGCTTAGCCAGTTTACCGGGTATCGAATGACGAGTATGAACTGACAGTTCTTGACACCAGCAGCGGTGATTGTGCTACAGCGCTCCTGAATCCTCCTGATCCATCTCTTTGGAACGCATCATCTCGTCCCATGACCGATTCCATCTATTCGTCTCCAGTGATGGTTAGTAAACAGCATCACCGGTCGCGAAGTGGGTATCAGAGTGGTCGGCGAGGTATTTCGATGCGCCCCACCGATCAGAACGTACCGCTCCGTGCTCTTGAGATCTAGGGTACGGCACCTTGTACCCGCCAAAGGATCATGCACAGC
>Ga0265797_10004360_pt1 | contig 21728 bp, 24 predicted proteins | sample P2T30metagenome_FD_192433 | JGI IMG/M metagenome (GOLD analysis project Ga0265797, IMG submission 192433) | Plant litter microbial communities from East Loma Ridge, Irvine, California - P2 T30 | ecosystem: Environmental > Terrestrial > Plant litter > Unclassified | place: USA: California... | reverse complement strand
TTCTAGAAGTTCGCCCTGATATTAATCATCACTGGCGTCATGGGTGTATCCGGGGTTAAACGGGGGCTTGGCCATATAAAGCAATCTGTCTGAAGTATTACTCCGGCACCTCCTGCAGGTACTAGGTTCCTTAGCCGGGCGTCTCTATGCTCTAAGCAGACACTTGAGTGCATTGTGTCTTGTTTACTAGATCAAATCTGGGGTTGGTATTTGATGGGGTGTGGAGGACAAGACGCGCAGGCGGTTCTACGGCACGTTACTTGCCATGTGGGGCGACGAGCCGGATGTGATGAGGCTTGCTCCGGGGATGCCCTTCTTCCTGCTGCAGCGAGCCTTCGACGTCACCAGATTCCATCTCAGCTGAATCTCTGGCATCTGTAGAATACACTCGACTCGCTTTCTGACATTCTTTTTCTCTGAGAATTGGTGTTGTCACCTCATCCTTCCGCATGACGAAGCTTCAGTCCTGTGCCCGAGCGATTGAATTCCTCACCTACCCTCTTCAACAATCAAAAGATTATAGGCTATGTCTCAACATGTTACACCAAATCGCGGCACCTCTGGTGGGGATTGCGATGACAGGACGTACGCAAAAGTAGGATTCGTCCCTTGACATCCAATAGCGCCTGCAGCCTCCTGCCGCGTGTCTGGTTGCCTGACATACCCATGCTTGGCAGCTGATGGGCTGGAGGTACCTGGAAGGATCGAACGTACTCACCTGAACAATCCTACCAGCAAACTCTTCTTATCCCCTCACCATGGGCGCGCTTGAATTCATCTGCGATCGAAGGTTTCACCGCAGTTTCGTGCTTCCCGCCGACCCTGATGCTGACCGACCCGAACCCTATCATGTATCCTACTCCGACTTTGGCGACGCCGACAGCAACGCAGTCGTCTTATTTTGTGGAGCGATGTTTGGCCAGCGCCTGTCTTACTCCCCTTTGGATCAATTAGCAAAGAGGCATCATGTCCGAATTATTCATCCGGATCGTCCTGGGGTTGGTGGCAGTGATGCTGTGAAGCCTGAGAAGCGGATTCAGACCTGGCTCGGTTGGTGAACACGTTCTCTCACTAAGGCGGCTAACTCATCCACGTAGAAATGGTTCCCCAACTCCTGGCGCATTTGAATATCGAGCATGTTTCGGTGGCTAGTCACAGTGGAGGCGACATCTACCTCATGAACCTTATCCTCGCCTATCCACATTTGCTGAATCCCAACCATCCATACATCTGTTTCTTCGCTCCGTGGGTACACTACTCGCACACGAAGATGACGCATCTACAGGCTACTGGGCTTCTTCCCGCGTCTCTAATAGGGAAAATGGGCCCCGTCGCCAGGTTCATTAATCAGAATGTCGTTCCGCTGGTTGGCTTGAGCGGCACCCTCGTTCAAGGAATATCCACTTCATTGTCGCGCTCAAGCCCTACCGCAGGCCCAGTCGCTCTTGCAGCGCCTGAAACAACTGAGCCTAGAGAGCCAAATGATGGCCCTCGCGACACTCTCTACGACGTCGCACTTGACGATCCAAAAGTCGTGGATGATCTGCGAAACCACATTACCAAATTCGTTTTCGCAGAGTCCGTGGACGGCGTCTCAATGGACACACAGATGTTCTTGAGACGCTCTGTTCCGTGGAGTACTCCCATAGTCGAATGGGAAGATCTTAACGACGCGGTACAGCTCCTGTCCAAGACCATTGGCGAAGACGACCGACTGGCAGGAAACAGACGGGTCTGGGATATCGACTGCATGCACGCAGAACAAGACCAATTGGTCGGCGATAAAGGCAGGGATTGGTTCAATGCGATATGGGTACCGAGCCAAAGCTATGATTACAAAAATGAAGTGCTCCCAGGTACCGATCACGACTTGTTGGTGGACCCTGCCTTTGGTGGGAGCGAAAAATGGTTGCAGCGGGTCAGCGAGTCCTGGCAGACTTCGCAGCCTGTCGTAGGGGCTCCTTAGCATCAATTCTACCTTTGCATCGTCGCCTAGAAGTACGTTAATCGATAGCCAAGCCCTTGGTTTACCTGTATCAGCATGCAAAAGTGATGACTCGTGCATACAACGGAGATAACACGGCACTTTGCAGTAACGCCGATCTGACGTCTTCATCCAAGCGAGTCGCAGGGCTGAACACGCGAACACCATCATAGCCCTGCATCAACCATGGCCGAAGACATGCACATAAACCCCCAACGCGCGAAGCAGCTCACCGAGAACATCGCGAGTATAACCTCGCGCATCAACGCCGCCCGCCAAGGCAGCAAAGAAGTACGCTCACATCTACAATCCCCCCAAAACCCACCTGCTAACACGCGACACTCCAGGTCCGCCTCATCGCCGTCTCCAAACTCAAACCCGCAAACGATATCCTCGCGTTGCATAAACCCGCGTCCCCTTCGCAATCACACCTCCAAACGCACTTCGGCGAAAACTACGTCCAAGAACTCCTCGAGAAGCACAAAATCCTGCCCCGCTCCATAAAATGGCACATGATCGGCGGGTTACAATCAAACAAGTGCAAACAGCTTGCTGAGCAGGTGCCGAATCTATGGTGTGTGAGTAGTGTGGATAGTGAGAAGAAGGCGAATGAGCTGGAGAAAGGGAAGAGGGCGTTGGTTGAGAAGGGCGGGGACGAAGAAGTGGAAGAGAAACTGCGCGTGAAGGTACAAGTCAACACCTCCGGCGAAGAAAACAAATCCGGTGTCGAACCCTCCGACACACTCGCGCTATGCCGGCACATCATAGAGAAATGCCCACATCTCCTCCTCCACGGCCTCATGACCATCGGCGCCATTGCGCGCAGTCAAGCCACGACGCCCGAGACCGAAAACGAGGATTTTGTTAAACTGAGGGAGGTTAGGGATCAGGTGGTTAAGGAGTTGGGCTGGGAAGAGGGCCAGTTGGAGTTGAGTATGGGTATGAGTGCGGATTTTGAGGGGGCGATTAAATTGGGGAGTGATGAGGTTAGGGTGGGGAGTCAAATTTTTGGGGAGAGGCCAGCGAAGAAGGATGCGGTTGTTATGGAGAAGGAGACGAGGGGGGAGAGCTGAGGAGGTTATGGTGACTGAGGGGAAGGGTCGGAGTGAGAGCATATGTGCCTGAAGCATGGTAGACTCAGGGCAAAGCAGTTGGACACGTGCTCTAGACAGATAGCCAACGTGGAGTCGTTGTCTGATGCGATAGGAACTATACTTGTACATCGTGTCAGGTGGGAATGTGAGCGATTGGATCTTCTCTAACATACACGGAAGTGAGGATCTGGGTGTTCTTTGTAACTATACGAGTGTGATTCAGTGAATGTAGTCGCGCATTCAGACGATTTTCACATCCATCTCCACTGCTTTGTCATTCAATGCGCGCGACAGTCTCGTGCGGTAGCCCGACCCTTCTAAGACGTTTACCAGAAGTGTACCAATACGCGCATAATCGCCTTCTTTTCCTTCTACGGCCTCCAGTATGAGCCAGAATTGTCGTTTGTCGTAGACGACATCGGCTGCAAAGAGCAAAAAAACGAAGACCCGCTTAGCGACCTTGCCACGGCACACATTGTCCCATCCAACTGTGCAGCCATCAAACTTACCAAAACGCTCTCCCTCCAGTACAAGGCCGTGATCATGCCCATGTTCCAGTTCTTGTCTCTCTAGTGTCAGAAATTTCCCCCGTAAGATAGCAAATCCATACGATATCTGACCCATAGGATCATCTCCTTTAGGTATTGTTAGGGCGCTGAGGAGAGTGGCACATGCTATGATGGGACGAATGTATCGCATACGCCAGGCTACTGGACCTTGGGCTGCAGCCCACGACCAGGAGGGAGCGCGCCAATTATTGCGTTTGTTTCGTATTGGCTTGGAGGGGAGCCAGCCAAGACTTGAGATGAAAGTGCCCTCCCAATGCCCCGCCAGGTATTTACCCATCTTTGAGGGAATGAGCTTAGCCAGCGCTTGTACGGCAGGAAATATGTCGCCTGGGTATGTGAGTGACTTTGACGAGTATGTCTCGATCAAGTGCTCCCAATTTTCTTCGATACTCTCGAGCGGTGATAGCTCGCTCAATTCGAGCGCGCCCTGACGGTCCCTGCGATCAAACCTGTGATCGAAGCCATCACATTCGCAATGAAAGCACTCTCGACATTCCCACCAGAGCTCCTGCTCCATGAAGTGAACAATTCTTGTAGATAGCATCCGCTCCTGGAAGACCCAGCCTCTTTCAAAGAGCGGCGTTTTCATATCACCCAGCACCTCGTGACAGTGAAGCTCATATGTCTTGTCGTCGCTGTCCGTAAATGTTCTCGTACGCGACGTGAACCGCTCATCAAGCGTGACGAAACATCCTTGATGAGGGTTCGCTGCCCATGTTGCTGATAATGTCATAGATGCATTTGCATAGATATGCGACATTCGACTTCCTTCATGACGCCAATCATCAATCGAGTCTTGAATGATACCTGAATCACAGTGAGCCAGTTGCAATAAAGTCTTTCGATTCAAGAACCAAGGAGCACTAACAGAGGGAGTCGATCCATAGATACTTGAAGCCAATACTATTGGCAAACTGAATTGCATCTTTGAAGGTTTTGGGCAGCTCTTCCCAAGGAATATTGACAGTAAACTGGTCAAAATTTCTTGTAGTGGTCTGAATCACAGCCTGTCCTCCCCAGCAATGGCTTAAACAAGCGTACTCAGCAACTTGGGTATCCGAACTGAATAGTTTAACTTTGTTGGGTCCTTGGATGTGTATCACCCTTGTTGGGAGTGGCGAGCGGGAACCCGAAAGACATTTTTGGTGACCAGACAAGCAGTCAAAATACCAATCTCTTACTCTTCTGACAGCAGCTGCAGAGCCTGTGTGGCAAGTGACCATTGGAGTCGGTGGTATAGAATACCAAGGACTTGACAAATCTTCTTGAATCAGCAAGACTGTAGTATCGATTCTGAAATAGCGTCGTAATCCCACTTACTGTTTGAACGAGGGCGAGCAGTTTCAACGAACTCGAAAGGTGTACTTTTGAGCACAAGTTTTAACCATAAGCCATCTTCGGAGCTCTTGCGGTAAAAGTAGGTCAGCACGCCCATGAACATCTGCCCAGCACGTCCAATGTCGATATCGACTTGCTGTCCTTTGTCTTGCAGTCGTTCCATGTAAGGTTCAAGCGCCCAAGCAATGATCTCGCAACCTGGGCAGCCCTTTTGTGCAGTAATAGCAACTTCCCATACCGGCTTACTGTGCGGCCCACATGTTCCAAGACCGTGCCTTTCGCGATAGTCAGGGTCCCAGACCTCGTTTCCGAGGTTAAGACACACCTCACATATCGTCTCAGGAAGAACCTCAGCTGCAGCAACGGAAGATTCACCTGAAGCGAATGGAGCTGTTCGCTTTCTTTTACGGCTCGATGGTGTGGCAAGGCTGAAGGTTTCAGACTCTTGATCGTCCGCTTCAGCCATGGTAAATAGGTGTGAGCGTCTGATGCTTCGGAAAGGAATGTAAGAGACTATTGGCCAGCTACCTAGGCATTTAAGAAGTTGCAAGGTTAGTTCGGAACGAAGATCAGAGATTTCACGCTGACACGCGGAAGGAAGATGACTTCGGGAGGAAGCCACCACCTGGGCACTCAGCCTGATCACGTGTATGCGGGGCACAAGCGCAGGGTCGCGAAAGGCGCTCGCATGATTTCGCGTACGCTTTCGAGCAAACTGAACACCACAGGTTCTGTTGCTTCAGCTAATCATTACAAGGCTATGGGGATCTAGGTATGGTACGACACCGCGAACGCCTTCATACCTAAAGCTTCCTAGTATATACGAGTTACAGTCTCTGTTCGAAAGATTACCGGACCGTAGCCTGAAGCAAACATGGCCAGCGATTGGGTACAGAATCAAGAAGAGGGCTGGTTAGGCCGCCTCCTTGAGGGAGATTCTGGGGCCATTGCAAAGAAATCCACATTGTGGCAGCTCTACCGCATTTTTGAGAATACAATGACTGGCAAAGCCTCGGCCAAGGACTCGGCGTCCAAGACAGCTTCTCTCGTCTCCTCTGAACCGAAAGCCTGGTATGACGTTATTGGCATATATGTCACCTCCGCAGAAAAGATCGCGGACGAAGATGCGCTGAAAGCACTGGTGGACTACATTGTGGAACTGGCAAGTCTCCCCGACGCTATCAACGAGAGTCATGAAACGGTCGTCATCGATCACATAGGCCACGCCGGCGCGTCGGTGCCTATCGAGCCAGGAGAAACTCTTGTGATGGGGTATGGAGGGAAGAGACTGTGGAAGGACTTGCCAGACTTGATTATGGAGATAACAGAGCGCTTTCAAGGTAAGAGATGCCCATTATGGGCGGTAGTTGCTTTGTTCGTTGGCTTACTCGTCAACATAGGGCCTGAGCAGTACCTTTCAGATACACCATCACCAGCGGACCTTGAGACTGCAAAGACGTTATGGAAGAACTTCAATACTTTCCTCGCCCTCAGAGCCACAAGCGATAGGGCACAGACAATTCCAGTCCTTGCAAATGGGGTTCGCATGGCCCGCATGACCTTGGCGACAGCCCTTGAACACTCGCCAAACACACGCAAGGGCAAGAAGACTGATCTGCACATACCGGCTGCTGAGGCATGGTTCCGGATTGCGGGAGATGAGATTGAAAAGCTTTGTGAAGCTGGGACGGAGACGTTGCCACCGGGTGATCTTTGGGCCAGTCAAGGGGGCGGGGATGTTTGCGACAGTGCGAGATTGGAGTTTTGGAAGAGTAGAATGTCCGAGTTGGGGGCTAAGTATAGGGAAAGGGCGTAGACTTCGGGCCCTGCGGATGTAGCCTGGTCGCGTGGGAAGAGATCGTGAGGTCTGGCAGGTGCCTGAGGTGCAAGAGAGTAAGACACACCAGCCACCACTTCGCGCAAGAATACACTGTTGAACAAGTATTACAACTCAAAGAACCTCTGGGGCGATGGATAGGGTACGGAAATGCAAACGTCTCCACAGGGCAGGTCGCAACAACAACTCGTACTGCGTTCATGCTAGCCCAAACTGACGTTGACATCTGAGTATGCAGGCCATTTCTTTCCAATCGCAAGACTCTTGATTTGCTGACGTGATGGCCAATATAATGATGGTGTACTGCTTAGTGGTGTGGCAGTGCCTACATGCATATTTACCCCACCAAGGCTGAGTGCGCCTTGCCTCAAGTGCGACTCCGCCCTGTGCTGCTTTCCTAAGCTACCTTATATCGTTATTTGAACTCTAGTTTTCCGTTTATTTCTGTTCACTATCCCACCATGTCTTTTGGCTTCTCTGTCGGCGACTTCATCAGTGCAGCCGCCTTGACACAGCGTCTAATCCAAGCCATCAATGGTAGCCATGACGCAGGCGAAGATTATCGAGCAGCACTCCGTGAGCTAAGATGTATGCAAGAAGCATTTATTCGCGTCAGCTGTCTAGGAGAAAGTCGAAATGTCGCTCAAGCTACGTTTAAATCGGCTTCATGGATAGCCATGGAGGCTATGAAGATTATTGAGTCATATCTGGACAAGACCAAGAAATACGACAGACGATTGGGGGGACTAGCAAATCCGGGTATGGCACAGAACTGTAGGAAAGTCGGGTGGGCCATGTACAAGTCAGATGATATGAAGAAGCTGAGAGAAACGCTACACGCAAGGCTGAATTCGTTGAACCTGTTATTGGTGGCTGCTAATCTGTAAGTGAAGACGTTTCCGTGCTTTGTGCAATCACTAACTTTGATTGAAGTGAGCCCGTCAGTACTGGCGACGTCACAACGTACGCAGCAAGTGAAGTGCAATCACTTCCGGAGAAGCATCGCACGTCGACCACCCGGAACGACTCGTTGCAGCCAGAAAGTACACACGTTTTGGCTACATCGGATATCATGGAGCCAGCTCCAGCTACAATGCCCCAGCCTATTATCTCCGGCGTTGGCAACGCGGCAAAGACATTGGAAGTCGATGTCCAGTCGCCTATCACATTAACGGAAGCTCCATCAGCACTGGACGCTGCAAGCATATCCTATACACCTATCTCTCTGACGATATTCTCGCCTACGGAGATAATAACACTACTCAACGACTCTTCCCGACGCTCGATCAGGATTAGAGAGGTCGCAGTACTATTGCGGACTTTGGTGCGAATGGGAGAGTGTCAACTAGACCTAGTCGATTCCACTGGATTCTCCTCGCTAGTGGATCAAATCTGTGGGACAGAGATACCCCTTTACGACCGACCTGCGATAGTCTTGTCAAAAGCACCGATCAAATTCAAGGATGCAGTCGGCCGAAAGTTCAGCTTCCCGTGGGACTTATGTAAGACATGGAAGGTAAGACTCTGTATTGTCAGACTTGTGTAAGCATGGTACTGACTTGAAGTCAAGGGAATGGAAGAGTTGATTAAGCAAGCTTTCCTCCATGTCGATGTGATTGGACCACACGTACACGAAGGACACTACGATCTCGTCGGCATGGATGGTGAGGTCATACTTCCACAAGTGTGGGAAACTACGATACAGCCTGACTGGGCTCTCACCATGCATATGTGGCCCATGCCCGAACCAGCCAAAGGAGAGCTCCAGTCTACACCTCCTCTGCCCCCAGACTTAAAGATGTTCCAGTCTTCACAACTGCCGATGCGTTCGCAACGATCACGAAATTGGCAGCCATCGGTTGACGCAGGTTCAAAAAACCAGACGATTCTGGAAGCCTTGCAAACGCTGAAACACCCTTCACGCACTGGAACATCAGCTATGAACACTAGTCACCGACTGTCTCCAGATATCGACCACGGGTCTACTCAGTCAGGGTCGCAAACAAGCGGCACGTCCATATCAGACGAGGACGTTGTGGAAGAATGAGCAGAATGCCGGAACGCGGAGTTGTAGTAGAAGGCAGCGTGGCAGATACATCACTTTAGCATGGAAGCTTTGATGCTCACATATCGAAGCGCGGCGGAGACAATGCACAGGCGGGCCATAGACAACGCCATCAAAGCTAATCAATATACCTACGTTCCATCATTACGTAGCCCCAGGGCATTCGAATAATACCCGTATAATACAAACAATACCTAAGCAGCAGGATCTAAGAATCCCTCCAGTGTCTCGTAGTTCAACGGCTTGAACAACTCGTTACTCAGATCCGCACCGCTACTTCCCAACAAGCCTTCAAAGTTCTCAAACGCGGCGTCGAAATTGAGCCAGTCCGGCGACTGTTCGGCGAAACCGAAGCCGGCGGGAGGGCCCGTCATAGGCGCGCGATCTGCGCGTTCGCTGCTTGTGGGGTGTTGACCGGGCGTAGGAGCGCTTATCGGGTTGAGAAGACTGTTCATGGGCGAGTTGGCGTGAGGATGATTTTGGTGTTGCTGGAGCCGAGGGTCGATAGGCGTCTCCCCCATGTTCTGCGGCCATGGTTGCGACTGATTTTGTGGTGGCAATTGGTTGTTATGTGCGTTTTGCGGTGCTGGCGGCTCCGTCTTCGGCTCGGTCGGTCGGGGTTCGGCTGGAACCGGTACCGGTGTGTTGACAGCGTTGGTGTTGCGCCCTGCTGCATTGCTAAGTACAGCTCGTCCGAGATCAGCTGTCGTGCCTGCAGACCACCACGAGTTTCGCAAACGATCGAGGAGGCGGACGCACTGCTTCAATTCTTCGGTAGCGCGGTTAACGTGGACCTTCAGGCGGCGAGAGCGGAAGTGGCGATACACTACGCTGAGGGCTACACCGAGCGCGTAGGGTACGATCGGAAGCGGTGGGAGGAGCTCGGGGGATTCAGCGTTGAGAAGATGGATCACTCGTGTCGCGGAGAGACTCTGTCGGACGTAAGAGGGTGTTGACTTGACCGGCGCGTTGATGGAGAGGGATTTGTGGGAGGCCATGCACATGGTGTGATGGAAAAGCGATAGTAGACCTGTAAATATTAGCAAAAATGGAAATTCGGGATTTGAAGCAGCTTACTCATGATAGGGCCATCGAGCTTGTCTTCGCCGTCTCCAACCATCTCTTCAAACCCTAAGAAGTCATCACCTTCCCAGCCTGTTTCTTCAGCAGCTCTACCAGGCCTATAGTAGTCGATAACCTTGTCCAACATCTCAGAGATTTGAAGCCAGATACCGAATGGGCTTGATCTCTTCTCTGGATCTTGGGGGAGCTGTCTCAAGCTATTATCGCGGTCGTGCATCAGCAAAGGTCTTCCGTTCATACAAGCGTTGATTTTGTCGAGACTCCAAAGACACCAAAATACGTCCTCCAGATTGCCTTGAGATTCTGAACTTTGGTTTTTCCATTGATGTCCAAATTGGAGGCCGAAGGTATGCGCGTGATGGATGGCTTGTGCAAGATGCATGGACGCTTGCTCAGCGCCATCTGGACCTTCGCAATGTAGTGATATGAGAGCAAGCACTTGGATGAGCACGACGCGATTCTTCTCTAGCTTCGCTTCGATCCCAACAATGACGGCATTGTAGAGTCTTTGGGAGAACTCGCGTGGATTGAGCGGCTGGGTCTCGTTACCCAAGTAAAGGTGCTTGGCGGCTGTTGCGTGTTTTGAAGCGACAATACAGATTGCTTGCATCAGAATTCGAGGTTCCCGACCGTAGTTGTACTGCTCGTAGAACAGCTCCTTGTCCACAAGCGGGAGCAGCGGATGGACGTAGCTGAAGTAGATCTCGAGAAGCGCGGTTTGGTTCATGCGAGAAGGGAGTATATCAACTCCGACCGCGTCTAGGTAGGTTAGGAGAGCCCTAGATACCTGAGCCTCCTGGTTGGAATGCGGACCTGTTTCTACTATCCGCGAAGCGCCTGAACCCACTTGCGACGATGTCTGTCTCTGATCTCTTTCTTCGATCCATTGTCCAATGGGAGGGTGACTGGGCGACTGGGCAGTCTTTCCACGCTCGGAGTGAACTTGCTCTCGCAGGACGGCTTCAGGATTGAGATAGCCCAAGAAGTTGGGTGGTGTTTGGACTGTGTGGTCCGAGGCCGGACTTTGCGGCGGCGGCATTGTGGATTGAGCATGGCCGTAGTCTCCACGCGCTCCCCTGGGATCATGATATTGACCGTTCGCGACAGGGCTGTCTGAGGATGTCGGATTGCTTCCGCCACCACTTTGGGGAACGTTGCCGCCACCGCCAGTGGCTCCCTCGTCATCATCGAAGGTATGCGAGCACCTTTTCTAGTATAGCGTTAGATGATATCCTTGATTGGTTTACGGTACTGCTGTAGCTTACTCTGCGCTTCTTGCATGATTCGCATGCGCGATGGACTCCTACGCGCAGCTGTTAGCTGCTGCTTGTTGTGTTGCGCACGGTCTATACGCACTTTTGCGCTTCCGGAAAAACTCGTTGTTCGCGGCAAATGTGATCATTGTCGACATGTCGGTGGCCTGTGAGCGGTTCGTTCTTGTCCCGACAGCGAAGCCGATCGTGTATCGCAGGTGAGAGTCGCTGGTGGTCAGTAAGACACGAGGTCAACGTTGGTGTTTCGCACACGTGACGAGGGTCGCGCGCCTGCCGCCTCTCCGCATTTGCTGGCGTGCTGGCGCCTGTGGGTGGAGCCGAGGCGCTGGTTCATCCGCCAAAACCGTGAACCCGCAGGCATCACGAAACCTGCTCTACCGTCCGCATATTGCGGAGCAGCCCGGCTCTTCAATGTCGCTGACGCTAACCTATACCCTGAAGCATACGGTGTGGTTTATTGTTAATGTGCTAACAGGCAGAAGCCCATGTATGCGTCTGGCCGTGTTTCTGTCGTAAATATCACAACACGGCAACAGCGACCTTTCGCGGAGCTCATCTCGATACGGTCTCGTACTGCCTCGCTCGCCTTCCGCCCGTCCCGTCTCGCTCTATCACCGATACGGTTGCGCCTCCTATCACCGATAGTGCTGCTAATCAGACTCGCTCTAGTCGTATCCCCGCACCAAGAGACACGAGTACTTTCGTCTCTTACCTTGCTTCACATTCGAGGGTTCCTCTCAATATCATTCGCAAAAGCTACGGATAGCTCGTTTCGATGCGCCATCGCAGCATCTGTGGATGGCAACTGAAGCAGCCCTGGACGGCGTCCCGCACCCGTTCTAATGTTACGTACCTTTCTCGGGCCTTCATGTGCCATGCGCGGACCACGTACCTGGAGAAATCATGGTAATAGCATCTAAAAACCCGTACCGCACGCATCATCGATATGAACCGGATGATATGACAGGCCTCCCATTACCGGTGCGCGTTCCATGTCGTGCGGAATGGACAAATACACCGCGAAACCAATCCAAAAACAGGACATCCGGGAGGCACTTACCAACGTTTCATGGCTTGTCGAACTCGCAGTAGTGGGGCCTGGATACCTTCAATACACCCGAACGCATCCCTATGCTCGGCGTAACCAGCATGTATCTGTCCGACGATGCTTTCATCAGATGGTCAACTCAATTTGGTGTCATGTGTATGTCAAGTCGTTTGTCGCTCAGAGAGATTGCTCTGTCACCAAATGTGACGGTATTGATCACAAACTCATCGGACACCCAGCTATAAGTACATGGATGTAGAAGCTACTAATCTACCCGATTAATATCTAGTATGGTCGAGCCAGAAGCTGGTATTTTGCGCCTTGCACGCGAGACCCGTCAGATGATTTACGATTACATCGTCAGCGACACTCCAGATCGGACTATCAGAGTGACACTGGTCAAGTCGACACTGAATTCGAAAGACAAGCTTCAGAAAGACAAGCCCCAGAAAGACGAGCTTCATATTGAGAGTTGGGAAACTGTCCTAAATCTCATCTGCACGCATTGGACCTTCGAAAACGAAGTACTCTCCTACCTGTACCAAAGCTTTACATTCGTATTGACAGATAGCGAACGCACTTGTCGCCCCTTTGTTGGAGCTTTCTCTCGCGCCCTGACGCCTAAAAATAGAGTCCGTGTACGAAAGATTGCCATTCCTTTCTTCACCATCCGTGGCCTTTTCGACCTCGCCCATTTCACTGATTCGTCTGTGCTTCAACGTTCCCAGGAACACCGTTTTAACATTGTCGACAATGCCCATCTCCACCCATACGTACTCAAAACCTTGGTTCCAAGCGATTATAGCCTCGAGAGAACACAAGCCAAGTTACTCAAAGGACTCGTTTACGCACTCCTCGTATTGAACCGAATGCCGGGTTTGGAGTGCCTCACAGTCGGTGTCGACGTCCTTGAGTTCCTAACTGAAAGTATCCTCCAGACCGGAGCTATCAACCGGGGCGAGCCATCGGTGCCAATATCCGATCTTACTGTTATCATTGACCAAGTTAGGCAAGGCAAACTGCATCGCTGGCATCGTTTGATCGATGTTCTGGGTGGGATCAGAGACTTAGGTAAACTGCGCCAGGTTCGACTGGAACTAGACTGGAGTAACTTCGTGCAGGACAAATATCAGAGGGCTGGTGTGACATTTGGACCACCATGGACGAAGGATGTCAAGGAAGAGATGGAGCTACGATTCAGCAAAATGGTCACTGCATGTATCACGAGCATGGTTGCGAGGGCGGAGTATAAACGTCAGGAGGTATTGGATTTCCCCGGTGTTAACGTTGTCTCGAAGATTGTCTAACGAGCTCTCGTACACCAACAATACACTGGTCTACCTGCATCATGTGTAATTATGAGGACGTTTTCCTCTACCTCATTTCCAACCCTCCTCCCTCAGCCTCTTCCTCACATCCATCAACGCCCTCCCCAAAAGATTCTTCCCCCACCGATACCGATTCCTCTCCGCATCCTTCTCCGCAAACCCCACGCCCCAAATCCTATCATGCGGACTCGCCTCCACCAACTCCCTCTCTCCAGTAGCCAACAACATGCCTCTCAGATTCTCCGCATCCTCGCTAATCGTAAACTTGTGATAATTGCCTTGTGTTACAATCTCCAGCTTTCCTATCACCCAGTCAGCATCCCCTCCTTCTAATATCACATCGAACAACAGGAATTACGTACGCTCATCCCAAACTTTCTCATCAAACCCGCTTACCATCCGCCCCAGCTCTTTATGCGTCTTCGGATCTGTGGTCTCAAGCATCTGTTTTGCGATATCTTCATCGCCAAAACAACGCGCTTTGTGCACCATCATCCACATTTCGGTTGTGACGTAGGTTTCGTTGTCGAGGGTGAACTTGGACCAGTACCATTGGCAGAGGTAACCGTTGCCGTCGCGGGGCTGCCAGAAGAAGGCTGGTTTGGGGGCGGGTGTGGTGGAGGTGGAGGTGGAAGAGGAGGATGGGTGGGGGATTTTTGTTACGGGCATGATTGATGTTGATGTAGACGTTGCTGTATCGCGTGGGGTGTGGCGATGTGCGGAGAGTATTATCTGCTGTAAGATTGTGACGGGAGTAGGCTTAGTGCACGGTTTGGGGTCCGAATCTAACATGTATAAAGTTCGTAGTGATGTGACTCAAGTATAGCCGTACTTTCTCAGGTACCATCGATGCTTTAGGCACTAGTGGTGGTATTGTACCATGGCTCGGTGGCAGTCGCGCCCTTTTTCGAGTTGCGCAACACAAGGGCTGAAGGTCGCATGGACTAGTACGACTCCGACATCTTCATACCTTCTCCCTAGATGAAGCGACACATTTAACTGAGCGCTGTTCTGCAAACGACATCACATATTATCATCATCACTCCACACCAAACCTCAGTTACCACGAAACAAAAAAACGCTCCAATATATATGTAATCATGCTACATGAGCCAGAAACAAGGGTATGCGCCATATCTCAATGTTTTCCTCCTTCTCCTCAAGAATGAACGCTACATATGCAGCCCAAGCCCAGCCATCAAACATACCTCTTTCGCTCTCTCTCTCTCTCGCAACAGCCCAAAGTTTCCCAGACAAAAACATTAGTATATGAACAAAAGGTTCCAGGTGTGTACACATCGTGAGGGTGATGGTGTAAGAATGGTGGTGGCGGTGTTGGTTGGAAAGGTAGGAAGGTATAAGTCTCTTGACTTAAGCCATTCCCTCAATACCCTGCGAGAGGCGATCTTGCATAGCCTTGACGAGAACAGGCGGGACCGACTCATCAGTCGCGCGAATCGTGATCCGGTACATCTATCCTTTGTTAGCTTTCTCTTCTCCCCTATCATTTCGTACCAACATACCTGCGTCTCAAAGTTCGGTTCCAGTCTCAACAAGCATCCAAACTTGCCCTCACTCGAATGCAACACCGTCGCACCGACAATATTCTTGCCGTTAGGATCCACACCAGTCACAATACCCCACTTGAAGCCCTTGACCACCTTTTGCACGAAATCAGAGTCCATGGTCCGGTTCTTGTTGATCAGGCCAAAGATACTTTGGTGCTCGCGCGGGGCACCGCCGATTTGCTTCCAGCGCTTGAAGAAATCTTCTGCGCTGAGCTCGGCGCCTTCCATGTACTTGTGTAGAAGGACCGGGAGCTGGAGGGTTAGACCCTGTAGGGCTCCGGCGAGGTAGGATATACGAATGGTAGGCGGATCGATGAAGACATTCTTGCATTCGAACATGATGGTCTGTTGTGTTTGGCCTTCAGGCGCGATAGAGGTGTCGGGTAGACCCTTGATGTCCGTCTTCAGTGTTTCCGAAGACCGGTTGTCGAGTGTCGTGGTGAAAGAACCCATGGAGAACTGTGACTTATTCGTGAAGTAGAAGATGAGAGCGCCCAACTGCCCGCGGTACTCTGTTCGCAGACCAATCTGTATTTGCTGGTCTTCGTAGAGCACGCCTTCCGACCGTAATAGGAGACGAGTGTAGCCAACCTCCCAATCGGGACTGAGATGCGCTGCGCTTGCGAGATTTGGTGCTTTGGAAGCCTTGCTCAGATCCATGTTGAGATCCAGACCTTCCAAATCACTTGATATCGCTGCGACACCGTTGGCGCCATTTGCTGCGCCGGTCTTGGCGTCTTTTGGTACAGGTTCGGTGAAGCTTCTCTTGACACCCGCAGACGTATTCTGCCTTGCAAGACCGAATTCTTTGAGGTCCGCATTTGCATCCTTGCCACCAACCACCCACGTTCGCTTGTCGCTAGTAGTAGCGTGTTTCTGGTGTAATCGCGAGAGCAGCGCTGACGTCCGTTCTGGGTAAGGAGGCATCTCGTCGCATACGGTGCGCAGTAGGTCGTCCGTCGGCATGGTGGCGAGTGTGAGGTATTCGCATGCTCTTTGCTGGAGTTCGGAATCGAGCGAGTGGCTGTAGGCGCGGAAAGCTTGAAGAAGCTGAGGCTTGATCTCGGGGAACAAGTTCACGTACTTGACATAACATGACAAGAGTATCGCCCGTGTCGTTGATGAGCAACCTCGCATCTTTGCGCTCAACGCCATGAACTGCTCGATCGGGCTGCATCCTTTGCTGTCCGCGATCAAATGGCCGAATTCTCCGAGCAGGTATCCACCAATCTTCACAAGCGTCTCGTGGCAGTCCGATTTGATGTACTGCAGAATCGTTTGCGCAGCGTACACTTGCAGCTCCTCGTTGTTCGTCGTGATCTGGATAACTCGCTGCCAGACTTCGTCGCTAACGTGGTCTCCAGCCATGGCGATCAGCCGTAGTGATATATCCACGTACCACTGAACATCCGTAGCGTACTTCTCAGTAAGAATCGCAATCTTGAGTACCATCTCTTCCCGTATCGCGTAGTCGGCAGATTGTAGGTATCGGAGGAGTTCGTTCACGATCGCTTGCGCATTCGTCGGATCACACATGCTGTATAGTAGGTCCAGACCCTGTCTTCGTACACTGATATCCCTGTCTCTTAACGATCCAATGATGATTGCTTGGTGCTTCTTGATGGGATCGAGGTTCTCAGATCGAGCAGCCAGATGCGTCATGGCCTCCAGTCCTAGATACCGCACGTTGGTTTCCCGAGATGCGATGAACTTGCCCAGCCGTTGCGATATTTGAACCATTAAGTCTTGCTCTGTGTCGAGGTGGATTACGAGGTTGATCGCTTCGAAGAGGACGGCGTTTTGCGCGTTGTTCTGCTGTACGTTCTTGGGCATTTCGAGGGCTGAGTCCATGATCTTTTGGAGAGCTTCGCGAATCAGTTTCCGGATATGTGAGTCCTCTGTTCCTGTTAGTGCGAGTCTTCGATAGTCGGAGAGGATACGTACCTGGAGGTGGGTAGTACTGCAGCAACTTGAGCAGCTTGACCAGTATCCACGGACATGGCACCTTATAGTAGAAGTAACCTTCGGCACACTCGTTGTCCACGACTATCCGCTTCAGCCTGTTCGCGGCTTTGATGTAGCTTCCCTTGTACTGCTCGGTATTGTCCTGGACGAGTGCGGTGACCAACGAGGTTACGGAAAGCGCCACGCCCATGTCGGGGTCGTCCATGAGGGATATTATCCGTTCCGCCCATTCGTGCTGTACGATCGCAGGATGTTTCCGGTATAATCGCAGGAGTGTAAGGGCAGCCTTCTTCTTCACGAATGCCTTGGAGGCCCTATTCGACGTCAGCTTGGCCACGAAACCCGTCTCATGCCACTCACGGTGATATAAGAAGCCTGTGAACCTCAGCGCTTAGTGCCTCTCCCAGCTCCTTTCCACCAACGTTCGCAATCGCATGCAGCGCCAGGCAGTTGTTGAGCTCATTGTGGTCCAGCAGGTCCTTTCTGATGCTGTTAACGACCAGGTGTAGCAGTTCGTGCTCCTCGTGCAGGAATAGGGTAACGGCGAGGTATCCGATCTGCTTTTCCGAGTACTTGGTCGCCGAGATGAGGTTGACCGCTTCGAGATGTCCGAAATCGACGTTCCAACCGAGGATGTATATGTAGAGGAGCTGCGAGAGTCAGCAATAGGCGGGAGAGTCGGTGAGTGGCGTGTGTACCTTGCAGACGTATTTCTTCTTCTGGTAGCCATTCAGGCCGGCATCTGGGGGGAGTTCTGTCAGAGCAGGTCATGTGGAAGGTGTATCCAAGGAGAAGTACCTCTGAACTTTTGCCTGCAATACTGTTAGCCTTCTGGACATGCTTAAACTCGGCAGCGTGTACCCACCGTATGTTGGCCAATTCCTTGTTGATGCGCTTCTCTTCCAGTTCTCTCGCGCGAGCATTCCTGAGGTCTGCGATGAACGAAACCAATCCTGTCCGCGTGTGAGCTTCGGTCCGTTGTTCGTGGGCATGCCGTCATGTACCTCGCATCGTGGGCACGTTGCCCGACTGCTCCCGGCTGAAGAGGCCTCCACCAGCCCTCGCTGCCATCTTGGAAGTGACCGAGGCCGCCATGCTGGTGGTAGTAGACGACGTGGTGGGTGGGCGGTTCCCACCTGGTAAGTAGCCCGACAATGCGGCGGCGGTAGTGGTGGTGCGCTATGGAATGGTGCGGTACGGGCCTCGAGGCAGGGTTTATGCCGGCGTGCGCGCTGCGGAGCGGAGGTCGATAGTTCGCGAAAGGGGCGCCTGTCAGCGCTTTCTAGACGCTGGCTGCAGGCTTATGGCGCAATCGAGAGCAGGACATGGAATTGGAACGAGCAAGGAAGACGCACGACACCCCGGCAAGCTATCTAGTTGTTTCTCTGCATGCACGACTGACGGGGGGAATAAGTGGATGTTCTACACATGGATGCCAAGCAAACAGGGTCTAGCGTGTAGCTCCTGCCCGTGCGAGTCAAAGTAGGAGCAAGACATCGCGATCTTGACCCTTATGGCAAGTGCAGGCTCCATGCATTCAACAGACGGTAGTACTGGACCAAATACCTCTGGGCATTACCGCGACAGCCTCGGAATCTAATGTGCATACGCCTCCGACCGTACCGCCGCTCTCCCCCGAGCTCCGCAAGCTATCGATGAGATGCCACCCGCAACACGATGAGGAACATAGACACTAAGAAGACAGCGGCCACGTCCGCTATACAAAACATGCATCTCAGAAACACGACCGCCTTGACGATGGCTGTTTGGATTCGTTGTACGGTCATACCCCGGTCAAGGACATAGGTCGAAAGGCACACGCGCATCTATAACAAGACGCGTCAACGCGCCGATCACGAACACAAGACACGACAGGACAAGTTTGAACTTTCAAATCATCATTCACTAATATCAGGTATACCCTCGATCCTTCGACCGTCCCATGTAAACGCCAAAAACACCCTCTCATGCTACACACCACCTCGAACCTCCATACGCCTCAGACCCTCATATCATATCCATCTCTCTACTTGCTAGTAGTAAAGTCGGTCTCCAAGCTGCTCGATCCGTTGTTCTCAGCGCGACCGCAGTTGCACGCATCCTCTGTCCGCTTTCCGCACGCGCATGCTGAAGAGTCGGTGGGGAGCTTGTTCTCGGTGGCGGCTTTGTCGCAGGCTATCCAAACGTCAGTATACATACGTGAGGTAGGAGGTGGATGGGTGGTAGGTGGTAGGTGGTGGATATTGGGTATACGGACTGGGGAGAGAGGGCATAAGGTGAAGGAAAGAAGGGAGCGACATACTGCATTGAAGAGCAGGCTGCTTTCCACACGAGCACTTTGCCTCTTGGGCGCACACGCAGGTGCCATTGTTACGTCCGCAGCAGACCATCTTGGATGTTGGAGTTGGTTGGTTGGTTGGTAGGTTTGAGTATGTAGTTGATGTTGATTTGGGAGATTGAGTGTAAGATCAAGAAGTAGTTTGCGTAAATAGATTTGAGCTTGTAGATACCCTTCAATACGTCGACAGACAACCCTTCTTTATACCCAGCTCTCTGCTATGTACTATGTCATGGACCCTGGATTGCTAGCGCGTGAATCCACGTGAGTGGCTCGTCTGGCCAATCAGAGCCCTCTTGATTACGCTGATGGTGCGGAGTGAGGCTCAGGACTCGCAGGCGCCACCGTGCTGATTATTCACTGCTTTTCGCTTCTCTTCCATTTGTTGGAGATCGTTTGAGGGTTATCTGATTGATATGTATGGTGGTTCGTAAGTGGCGTGAGGTGGTGTTAGGTGAGAGTCTCACTCGGAACATGTAGTTTAGATGGAGTGGCGACCACAACATTCGATCACATCTCACATCAACGGCAATACCAGTTATAGTTGTCATAAGTGGAGAGTGCATTATTAAGAAGAAGTAGAGTAGATACTAAAAATATAAGACATAACCATCATCAAAATCATTGCGGCGCCGTATTGGTCCGCTTCATGCCTTTACCCTTTAACCGTTCCCTCGCCGGTGACTCCTTGATCATTGTCTTCGGAGACACCTCTTCAATCTCGCCAATAACCTCCCTGACCCTCACAGGCGTCCGTGGCCGCTCATCAGAGTTAGTCTCACTGGCAAGCGTAGACCCCCTCGCCCTCCCCGGCGACATGCCAGGCGCATCCGTAGTAGCCCTGCGAGCCAACTCTCTGACTCTCCCCGGTGAGGCGCCTCCAGGGCTACCCAGTGTGCTGACGTCGCCTGAAGAGCGACGCCCTTGGTGCTTAGACAGAGATTGTCTAATGCGAGAGTATTGCGTCCATTTGGTCAGTCTGGAAGTCCTTAGTACTTCCCCGACGGCTTCTTGGAGTTCTCTTACCGCATTGTTCTGCAGCGCCTGGAGCAGCACAATCGCGTTTTGGTGGTCCCGGCTAGCTGTTGATGGGGATTGCTGCGCGAGACCTGCTTCTGTTGCGTTGGCGTGCTCTTTGATTGTTTCGAGGAGGCCGCTGTCCTCTTTTATCTCTTCGGCGATGGCTGCTGCGCCCTCGAGTGTTTGGGCTAGTAAGCCTAGACCGAGCAGTCCTTCCGATCGAGCTTCAGGGTAGAAGCGCTGTCGTACAAGCTGGGCGATCGGTTTGGCTATCTGGGGTACTTGTAAGATCTGTATTTGCACTGCTTCAACGTCTTTTTCGGCATTGGGCCGTCCGAGATATCGCAGCATGGCGACAATAGTGCGACCGAGCTCGATCATTGGGTTCTTCATGGTAGTGCTTGGTAGCGGGGCTGACGGAGCAAGGGCCTGCTCCACAATGTGCGAGAAGATTACGGTATCGGCTGAGATGTCTGGGTCGATGGCTTCTGTGTCAGGGCCGACAGTCTCGTACATGACCTTTTCGATGTTGTAGAAGTTGCCGGTGACGAGCTTGCATAGCATAGCCGCTGCCTCGCCACGGACTGAAGGATCGTCCAGTACGAGCATGCGACAACACGCTTCCATGAGTCCGGCATCTGCAAGCAAAGCCCTGTTAGCCTCTGGAAACGTAAGATGTCGCATGAAACCAGCTGCGGCATAAAGAAGGGCAGGCTTGGTGCTCTTCTTCAGAATTACAATCAATCGAACGTGAAGTTCCATAATCTTGACCATGTCTATGCAAACCTCATCAGACATAGCCAAATTTCCGACCATGACACAAGCGCATATCGTAGATGGGTATGCGCTCTCCCAAGGTGCGCGGAGCTTTGCTTCCAGCCTCTCGATAACAGGACTTCTGACATTGAAGCTTCGTGCAAAAACATCTGTTGCTGAAGCGGCAGATAGCAGCCCAATGAGTTGAGCCATTAGAAGAACCTGTGCCTCGTCTGATGTGGTGGTATCCGCGTTTTTGCTTGTTGCGAGTTCCTGGAAGACAGCTTCGATGTCCTCTGGCTCCAATCGGGCCTCAAACTCCAGCATCAGGGTCACAAGGTCGTCGAGAAGTTTCGGTGTTGCTATCCTTTGCTGGAACTCTGGGTCTTGGAGGTAATGTACCAGGATGGCCACGTACTCCAGATGATGGTCTTCATCGTATTGCAGTGCCACGTTCAGCA
>Ga0265797_10004359_pt1 | contig 21732 bp, 20 predicted proteins | sample P2T30metagenome_FD_192433 | JGI IMG/M metagenome (GOLD analysis project Ga0265797, IMG submission 192433) | Plant litter microbial communities from East Loma Ridge, Irvine, California - P2 T30 | ecosystem: Environmental > Terrestrial > Plant litter > Unclassified | place: USA: California... | reverse complement strand
GGGTGCGCTGAATCTTAACAAGAAGTTTTATCATTCGGCTATCCAGTACATGGCCGTTTTCAGCATCATACAAACTCTGAACGAGTTTTACCGCCAAACTGACTCGAATCGGCCTGCGATAAAGCTTGTGCTACAAGACCCCAACTACGAGATTAAAGATCATCAAATTTTAAAGAGATTATCCAATGACGGCGATAACATCAGCTTCGTATCCGATCCAGAAGGTCTCCTAGCGATCGACGCCGGTACACTAGTAGTCACAGCTTTCCTCCCCGTTCAGATGCCACTGGTTCAAATCGTAGCGGACTTGTTCTCGAAAGACCCAACTGAAGGTCCAGCGGCCATAATATGCGATATCATGACAGTCGACGTCGAGAAGCGAGAATACTCATTGAGCGATCGCGCATCACCAGCGGTCGCACGATTTCTCACAAACCATTATGAAAGAGCGGAAGATGGTTTTGATGACCACGGACTCGAGGATGAGCTCATGGCGGATGCGTATGGAGATGACTGGGAGAATAGGTTTTATTGGTTGAATTGGATGGATCTCTGGGTACGAAGAATCGACACAAATTAGAACCATTCTGTGAATAGCGAGTGAATAGTTTGCCGTGTTCACAGTCCTGTCATAGTGATTCTGCATTGCGACAGCATTTCATACGGTAAACTGTAAGCATACCGTCCACAGAATACGTGGCAGGCAATTATGTAGACCATGTATAGAGTCATGTAAAAACCAATACCGGTTCATGTGCACGCGTGAGTATTTCGACAGAGATGCTTAGATCTCGAAGCTTCCAGTTCCAGGCCTCGGGCCAGCCAAAGAAGGGTATATCCATGCAAAAACATCTCTTCCTTGTCCCTCGATATCTCTCCAGCCGACCTGCCCTTTAACTCAACAACTCTTTAATATCTTCAATCCTCTGTACTCTCTTTTCTTCATCGCTCATCATACCCAACGAACTCGCACTGTCTGACGTTAGCATATACCCAACCACCAACATCACTTCCTCAAACATACATAAACTTCTTCCTCTCCTGAATCCTAAGCATCTTCTCCTCAATACTCCCCTCCACGCAGAATCTCACAACCTTGACCTCCCTCTCTTGCCCCATCCGATGTACTCGATCGATAGCTTGCGCCTCAACCGCAAAACTCCACCACGGATCCATCATAAACACTTTATTCGCACACGTCAAGTTCAACCCCACACCACCCGCTCTCAAACTCAGTAGCAAAACGTAAGGTTTATGCGACGTGGTAAACTCAGCCAGTATCCGCGCACGCTCTTTCTGTGAAATGGAGCCGTCAAAGCGGAGAAAGGGGATGTGGTCTCGTGTTAGAGCCGGTTCGATGAGATCGAGGAAGGATGTGAATTGGGAGAAAACGACAGTCTTGGCACCTTTTTCTTCTTTGCGAGTTTTCTTGAGGTGCCCTAGGAGGGCTTGAGTTTTTGCGGAGCCGGAGAGACCGATGCGGCGTAGGCTTATGCGGGGGGTTTGTGTAGAGGGAGGCGGTGATACGGAGGCACGGAGGCCGAAGGGATGTTCTTTCTCGTCATCTTCAGTCACATGGTCGTGGCGGACTACTTCGAAGACGTCGCGTGCGTTGATGGGTTCGCGGCAGTTGAAGCAGCGGGGGATTTCGTTCTTGTCGCGCTGGTGGGCTATGTAGTTTAGTAGACATTCTTTGCACGCTGAGTGCCAGCAGCCAGTAACTGCTTGTTCGATCATGGGTTCTTCCGAGCAAATCGGGCATTCGGCTGCAGCTTCATCCTGGATCTGCTTCAGGACGTGTGCGCCAAACTTATTGACATCCTGATCGCCTTCGGCTGTGAAGCGCTCGATGAGAGAAGAGAGGTCCATGTCATCTGCTAATCCATTTGCGAGATCTGATGCTAGCGTAGCATCTTCTTCATCAGCGACAATGTTCGCTTTGCGTGTCAAGACAGGATGACAGCATGATTGCCGTAGTCGCAGAATCTGGGCAAAGATTGTCGTGTAGGATTTCATCAGTGTACCGGCTTCTGCGTTGGCACTGAAGAAGCTCTTTGCTCGCAGATAGATGTGGTCGTACACGTCACGCTCAGCCTGTGATAACACAATCTTCTCAACCTCGATTGTCCGTAGGGGCAGTGGTACCAGGGCCTCGCCGTCAGGTGTTTTCATGTCTTTGGTTCGACGAAGTACCAATGGCTCTAGCACAGTTTGTACCACATTCAAAGCACGCACAAAGTCGCCTGATTCAAAAGGAACCGTAATGAACGACTTCCAGAAGGAGAAATTCGCCCATGGCTCGACCTTGAGGAAGCGGACTAGGCTGAACAGGTCCTCGAGACGGTTGACAATGGGGGTTCCAGTAAGCGCCCACCTATGTTTTGCGCTGAGTTCGTAGCAAGCTTTTGCTGTTTTCGATTGTCGGTTCTTGATATAGTGTGCTTCATCAAGGATGATACGGAAGTAGTCGAGCGAGAAAATGCCACCGTGTGAGCCTCGATTTCCATCCTGCGCAATGACCTGATTGTACTCTGACAGTACTGTACCGTAACTCGTGATGACAACGTTGGGCGCATTAGCTGCATTCGATGCGCAGCATAGCTTTTGCAGATTCACAGCCTTTTCCGATCCGTAGTAGACCATAGCCTTCAGCGTACCATCTTTGGACGCCTTTTCAGCTTCGCTATGCCATTGCGCAAGTAGTGACATGGGCGCTATGACTAACGTAGTGTATGGCGCAGGCTCGACATCAGCACTCGCTTTTTGCAACCGCGGCAGACGTTTCGGTGTCGCCAATGTATCGTCGTCGACTTCTGTCCTATGTGTATGGATCAAACTGAGCATTTCGATAGTCTTGCCGAGACCCATCTCATCGGCGAGTATACCACCGAGGCAATTCTGCTCCTGTTTTGGGAACTCTAGCGAAAGCTCGCCGGAGTAGGGATTGACGTAAAACATGGTCTGATCCTCAATGACCGTTACCGGCTGGTTGTCTGCATCTTGTACTGGCCATTGATACTCCTCCCACAATGGATGCATCGAGGTCTCTTTATCCTCTATCGATTGATGTTTCTCTTTGCTGACCATCCAGTATAGTGCCTGCTTCTGGTACTTTCGCAAATCCATGCGGAAAGTCCTGGCTGGCTCCATGGTCGGAGTGTTGAAATCGAATGATTGCGCCTTCTTGTACAGCGAGTCGAGCTGGTCTTGTTCCAGCTCTTCTCCTTCTTCGGCTTCATCAGGAGGTGGTGAAGATGTAGGATCGGCAGGCGTCATCGGCGTTGCTGGTGTGCCACTTTTCGGCTTTGGTTTATCGCTCTTCTTCTCCTCACTCTCTGCCGCTTGTAGTAGGCCTTGTCGCTTATGCTTCGCTGTCGTCTCGTTCTCGCGTGTTGGCTGGAGGTTGATGTTTTCAAAAAGCTTGACCAAACCAATTTGACGCAGGCGAAGGTCTCGTTCATCGGACGATTCCTTTTGCTCGAACAGGTTGATCTCTCGGTTGTTGTCCGGTTTGGCAAACTGTCGCTTGTCGAATGCCGCGCGAATAAAATAAGCCCGCAGCTGCAGATATATGGTGTCGCCGGTCCGTAGCTTGTCCGGAGTGTACACGACCGAGCCTTCAAAAGAGCAGACCTGCTGGTCGAGTAGTACCGACACCCAAGTAGCGGAGTCTTTGTCCAACCTGCCAACTTCCTCGCCCCGCCCGTTCAGAAACCTGACTATGATGTCTGGCTTCTTGAGTTGGATAACCTTCTTCGCCTTGTTTAATTTGGGTTGTGGCTTCATACGCTCGATCCGAATCATCTCGTCGTGTTTCAGCAAGTTGCTTCCGCTTTTGGTGGCCCAGGCTGCAACACCGAAGGAACCAATATATCGTTTGCTAGGCATCTCTCGCAGTATTGTTGGTGTAGACGTCCCCGAGCCTGGTGTGGATGCGGTTGACATTTCGGAATCGGTGCGCTTCATGGCATTCGCTATTGTCATCTGGACGGGCTGCCGGCGGGGCTGGAAGATGGGAGCAGGAATTGGCGGTGACATTTTACTCCACGAACCGTCTAGATAGAGGTTTATTGCTGCCAATTGTAAGCCATACGCCTGAAGTCGCTCATCTGCTTACATACCTCGTTCTACATTGCTGCCGCTCACGTCCTTCAGCTTCCGTAGTACAGTGGCCGAAAGCTCTCCTACAACTGCCTGGAGCATGGCGACATCGAAGCTACCAAAATCAGTCTCCTCGTCGTTTCCGTTGCTTTCGTCTGGTCTTCCTGCGCCATATAGTGGCGGGGACGACGGAGGAGGAGGAGGGTCGGTGGGGTTTGAGCGGACCTGTGGAGGTGAAGAGTCATCTTCTATGAAGAATCGGGGCTTTTTTGCAGGTCTCTCGTCGGGATGTGGCGACTCCATGGTGTTGTGCGATGTCGTTGTTGGTGTTGCGCATTCGCCGCTCTGCATGCAATTCGACGCGTCGACGCGCTTTCACGTGGCGACTGCGGGTGATCGACGTGATAGCGTCATACAACCAGCCAGTCGCCATCCACTCTTTGCGCCTTACCACGCGCAATTGTGTCTACCCCAGATTGTGCATACATCTCGTCATTCTTTAACAACTGCCCAATTTCTCCTTGACCCTCTGTCTGGTCTGCCATGAGTTTTTGCCTTGTACAATAGTTTTCCCCTATCTCAAAAGTTTTCAATGCCACTTCCCAGGCTCCGCACAGCTCCCATTCGGCGCATACACAACTACCCCAGCCCACGACGGAGGCAATTCCACACTACGCCCTGTCTGCAGGATGCGGCTCGTCCCTCCCAAGATGAAATCGCACGTGCTCGAGCATACTGCGCAAACCTAGTCAGAACATACGATGCACCCTCGCATATCCTCCAAACCTTCATACCACAATCCTCCCGAGATGCCTACCTCGCTATCCGCGCCTTCAACGTCGATGTCGCTCGCGTCGCCGATACCACCAGTACACCCACAATTGGCATGATGCGCATGCAGTTCTGGAGAGATACTGTTACCAAGGCATTAGCTGGCACGCCGCCGAAAGAGCCAGTTGCCATTCTCTTAGCACAAGCGGCTGAGGATTTACACGAGCGATCTGATGGAAAGGCACGGCTAAGCAAGAACTGGTTCCACCGCATCATCAATACAAGGGAACAGTATCTAGGCAACCCACCATACCCCACTTTGACCGCACTGGAGAGCTACGCGGAGAACACGTACTCAACAATGCTATATCTGACGTTGTCGGCACTCCCTCAAGCTTCCCTTACCACAGACCACATCGCATCGCACATCGGCAAGGCCATGGGTATCGCCGCTGTACTACGCGGCATCCCACTCATCGCCTTCCCTCCACAACAGCCACTAGGTACAAGCAACTCCATGACAGGCCAATCTGGCCCAACCCAAGGCGCCGTACTTCTTCCCCTCGATGTAATGGCTGAAGCCAACGTCCGCGAAGAAGACGTCTTCCGACAAGGCGCATCTGCTCCCGGTCTGCGCGACGCCATCTTCACAGTTGCAACACGCGCAAACGATCATCTCATCACTGCGCGCGAGATGCTTTCGAAACTACGATCAGAGGGTACACTTGGCCATGACTTTGAACACCAGAATGAGGAGGATCATCAGTATAGTGTGCAGCAGATGAACACAGGGCAGGAGGCGCAATTGGCGGAGGTGGAACAAGCCTTTGGGGTTTTTATGCCGAGTATCGCGACGCAGAGTTGGTTGGATAGGTTACAGGGCGTAGACTTTGATGTCTTCGATGCGAGTCTCAGAAAGGTGGATTGGAAGTTGCCCATGAAGGCTTATTGGGCGTATAGTCGACGGAAGATATGATCTTCAAAAAGAAATGGGATAGTAAAACATGGGACTCTCAAAGCCGCAATGTTTTGGAACGGCTTTGGATACTATTGCCAGGGTATCTGGCAGCGAGGTCAGGAAGAACTGACGAATAAGACCATAAAGGGTATGTGTGATAAATCCTTAAATCTCGGGCCTCGAGTTCATGCTATGCTCAGTACGTTCTTTTATGATGAACTCCGGATTGACTCCGGTGCGGACATATATGCGTTCACAAGGAGATTTTTGTACATGCTCTCCTCACTCCACCCAAACATGTTCGTATCTTCTTTCGTCTTGATCAAATGACCAGTTCACAAGGTAGAGAAGAACATGATTATGACCACTCCGGCTTTTTTGTCATTTTCTCCATTCACAAAAACATGGAATAATGGTAATTGAGGCGGATGATGACACGCAGAGGCATCTTGTTGAATGCAAAAGCTTTAGACCACTCGGCGCGGAAAACAACATCATGATGGTGTCTCTGTATTTTGGTGTTTTTGGTAAACGTAATAGAAGATGGAAGAGAGAGAGCTACCGAGGCAGCGAGACATCTTATACGCACTGGTTGAACGTGCTAACTATTCCATGTGTAGCAGCGGATCTTCTTCTCAGAGGGAAGAAGAAGCGCGCAGTCCACCTAGGTGACATGCCATTGCATTTTAGTTTTGCATACATTTTGCGATTGGAGCAGTAGCCGACTTCGCAATGTCTAGAAAGCAAGCGCGCAGATCATGTATAGTTCAAAGATGGTTTTGGTAGTCGGTGGCGGCGGCAGCGGCAGCAGAGCCATCGATAGGTCTACCATAGCTTTTGTTAAGCATATTTTGGATATCTGAGAATTATTGGTGAGGTGACGAAGGGATTCAAGAGACAACGATTTTATATGTTGTCAAGCTACTCATTCTGAAGCATGAGTTAAGCGAATACCGCGGCGAGAACGACCATGCGCGAGGATATTGCTGACCTTGTTCTTTTAGAAAGGTAACCAGATATTTGAGAGGAAAGCAAGTAGTGGCGCATGTCTTTGCGCAGGCGATTATTCGGACAAGTCAAATTAACGACATCGTGCTCCGACCATACTCCGGTGGGTCGCAGGTTTTGAGAACAGCAGTGGAGCACGTGGTACAAGCCTGAGCATACTGGAGTTAGAACGCAAAGGCAAGATCATGACGTTGTTCTCGTTAGGATTCTCCAAACCATGCCAGAAACATGTCCTGGATTTCAGTGAATTTTGAGGAATTTGAGGAACAAGAATGATGTCGTGGTTTTGAGACAGATTCAATGCCTTTCTATATACACTAAGCAACACCAAAATCCAGGCAGCCATAGCGAGCGAGGCATCTCAATTTGAAAGATGTAGTGAGTGCTCTTAGGAATTTTGATTTTCGAGCATATTCAGACATGGGCGCGGTCAGTAGTGTTTTCGAGGACTAGCCCAGCACACTACATGTAGCTCTTCAGTAATGTTCTAGAAAAAGTGGTCAGGGAAGGCTTTTTTCTGAAAGGCTAGGGCTAACATTGCGATAGTGAGTTGACATGAAGAAACACGATGGCGTGTTGGAAGGAGCGTGGCTCATGTCGCTCTTTTCAGCTCGTTTTGAACGAAGCGCACATGACACGTTTGTCTGTAGTTTTAGGGAAAAAGAAGAGAAACGGTACTTGAAAGTCAGAGTAGCAGAGTAGATTTGCGCTCTTGATATATAGTCATGTTGCAAACGAATACGTCTTAGCGAGACCTACACCGTGGTTGAAGCCATTGCGTCAAGCGCGGACAATGCCTGCAACCTTGTCTACGCGTTTCTGATAGCTAGCATAGACATGTTAGAGGCATGAAACATCCGTATTAGAACAAACGCGCGACATACGAAAAAGCTTGTATAGATAGTCAGTATCGCAAGGCGAGGACGCGAGGATAGATCCACAACTCCAATCGCGAGATTTATTGAGCCCCGCCCATCGTACCCAAAACAGTTAGTTCAGGAATTCTGCCTGTCATTCTTCCGCCCTTTACCATATCGCAGTCATCACGAAGAGTGAAAAGCTGTTGCCTTCGTTCTCATATCCTGCATCTCAGTTGTAGGAACGCCAACTGACAATGGCGTCAAACGTGTGTGCCATCGGTCGCAACCCCCTGGCCACCTGCAAGCTAACAACCACAGCAACAACCGAACACATCGCTTACCTGGGCGCCATCGTTCAAAGAAGACGATTCTAGAGTAGGCTTTCTGGACCTACCACGCGAGCTTCGAGATCTAGTCTATGAGTTCGCGTTTCGCGTCCCAGGCGCGATTCTCGTTTACTCGCGCGACCCCTTTGCTGTCCGGCCAGTCGCGAGAGCAATGAACATCCGACATGGCGGTGACGGACCGATTGAACCGCAACCGCTAAGCACTGGCCAAATACCCGTCGCACTTTGGAGAACATGTCGACAGCTTCGAGCGGAGAGCAGCCCAGTATTTTATGGAATGAACGTCCTCTCTTTCTGGGCTTTAGGCAACATCAATGTCGGACTTGCCAACATGTGTTTAGTAAGGCACGTTGTAACTGAAGCAAGTCCTCGCGGCATCTTTGACAAGTCTCTCGAGCATGTGAGCTATTGCTGGAAGAGACGGTTTTGGCCTGAGGTATTACGCAATGGCGAGGCGATATTAGAAGAGTTTCCAAACTTGGAAACACTGACATTCTCATTGAAGCCGCCGCGTGGGACGACCTTCAAACCGGCTTTCTTCGCTGTGACCAACAAGACTAGGGAGCAGCGTGTTGGTCTGGTTGCTACTTGGATGGGTCAAAGATCTTGGTGGGAAGACGATCGAATGCGTCAGATCTTGCACCTAGAGATGGTACCATCGCCCGGTTTATCGAAAGATGAATACGCAGGTTCGCGATTCGTTCCTGAAGACGACGATGTCTGGGATTGTACAGAGTTTACGGATGCATTCGAGCAGATGAAAGACTCGATGCAGTCGGACGTGCGTGTTGACGCTTCGATCGGATGATCGTGAGAGATTGAGCGTGAGGGAATGACTACGTCAGTTGAAGGATGAGAACCATGAGGTCAAAGAAGGAGTGCTCGATCGCGTGAACCATGTTTCGTCTCTTCCCTGGCATACCCACTACTCGCTGTACCCACCCGAGCCATCACCGAACATCAACCTCATCACCACCACTACAATACGAAGATCAACATCCTCAACATCTCGGCCTACATCACCCCATACCCGCATTGCCACTCCAGATCCTATATTTCTTCCCCGCCAAGACCCCGCAGAGCCGCACAGCCCTGCATACCCCAAATAGGAAATCCTTTCCCGCCCATCGCCTCACCAAACATGGAAGAATACAACAATCCCATCCCATCGCGCACCTCCGATCCCTGGTTGATCAGGCATTCTAGCCCTGACGTCTGTTGTTCTAAAGCCACCGGTTCGGCGGGACAGAGCCTTGCCTCATGCGAGTGATCCCCGACAAGGGGCCAGGATGAAGTATAGTGTGCATACCAGGGCGAGCAAGTAAGGTACCCGCTCAAGTGCATGTTATGTGTCATCGGCGTGGTACCGCAAGTGCCGATGCGAGGCGCGCTGGTTGCATGTCATGTATCAGGGATGTGGGGAGACTTGTGATCTAGAATGCTGTGCTAGCCGTGTAACGTGGGTAAAGACTTTTCTCCGGTAGTGCGACTCGAGGGGCGAATATCGTGAGGTACGTTTTGGGAAGGTGTATCCGATGGGGATGAGTGGTGAAGCGGTGAGGTCTCGACTGGCTGGCAGGTGGAGGCAGGTGGTGCTGGCGACTGACATGTGAAGCTGAGGGGCTGGTGTAGCAAGCTTCCGCCACGTAGCAGCGTCTGCATGTTGGAAAAACAATCACTGGTCGTAGTTTGAGGTCTCTTCAGTGGAGGATGGAATGTGCAGTGGTGTGAGAGCGTAGAAGTTGATTCTGCTGATACTATGTATTACTTGCTATTATGTATATCACAACGCGTGATCTGACAGTTGAACTTTTCTTTGTGCTAATGCAAAACGCCTGCTGGATATTCATCCCATGCAAGAGGGGCACCGTACAGGCCCAACTCAAGCAACCCAGCAATGAACCAAAACGCCATACAAAAACAGACAAGAAGAGTGGCGAGCATATGAACGCGACGCCGGGTATATCCTACAGTCCACTAGTGATAGTTCCAAGCAAAATCAGGCCAATGGCACAGTAAGGAGATTCGTGAAGCGTCGATGATTGCATCGTAAATGGGGTATAGATAATGAAAAGAAATGGAAGGCTCAAAGCTACTGCTCCAGGCTGAAGCTACCGGAACGAGAGCTGTTGTTGGACCATGGGAATTCGCAGTCCTCGATGTAAGTGGGCGGGCTAATGGGAACGTCCTCGTACAGAGGGGGCTGCTCCTCATCCCAGGCGATACCCATACCAGAGCGCTCAGTAAGAACGAGGTGGAACTGGGTACGGAGAACGCGGGCAGCACCAGTAGGAGTAGCCTGGCTAAGCTTCTTCAGTGGTGCCCACTCTTCAGCAACGACCATCTCGATGATAAGGTTGTGCTTAACGCTCATTCCGCTAGGGCTCTCCATGTCGCATAGAGGCTTGAGGCCGACGTTGCAGGCAGCCTGGAACTCTACATCGATTTCGCCCTTCTCGAAGTCGGTCTTCCAGCCAGTCTTGACCTCCTCGCTAGCGATGGCGCGGACATCCTCATGAAGGACGCCTTTGCCCTCACCACCGACCTTGGAGATGTGCTTGGCGCAAGCTGGAGCGATGAACTTCTGGGTTTCTTCGATACGCCAGTTGAGCTTGCGAAGTCTCCAGCGCGTCTGTGAGTCCGCCTTGTTCTGAACGATACCGGATAAGCGCATCTCAATGGGAAAGTCGCCAATCGGGTGGATGACCGGTGGCAGCTTAACCGAAGCGGTTAGGTTGGTGGGTGGGAAGATTCGAATGGAGTGCTTTTCGGCACCCGGGAAGATGGCGCGCTTGATGTCAAGGTTACGCTTGTAGGTAATCTTTCCCGATGAGGTAGTGGCAACAGCAGACAGGTAGTAATCGACGGTAGCGAGGCTGCCATGCGTAGTCGCGGGTAGGTGTCCCGGTAGCAAATGGCTAAAGGGGAAAGTGTGTGGACCATGACGCAGGGTGGTAGGATGCGTCAGGAACTCCCACTTGTGGATTTCAGTGGTTTGCGTGCTGCACTCGGCGCAGTGTGGGGCGACAGGCTTCTTAGTGGAAACGATGGCGAGCATGCGCATCTCGAATTTTTCCACGGTGACGTAGGGATCATGAACATTGATGACGAGCTGACCCGAGAAAATTGCGCCAGTCGAAGTTTGCGGGCTGTTGTAGAAGACAATGGGTGGCGACTCGACGCTCATGTTCATGGAAGCCGCACCCTGAGCCTCAACCTTGGGGCTCTTCTTGACTTCTTCCTTTTCCTTCGCGTGCTTGTCATGCTTGTGGCGGTTGAAGATATCCATGACGAGCGACTCTTCCGACTTGGACTTTGCTTTTACGCGGGGTGCGTCGTATGAGTATACTGGCGGAAGCAGGCCCTCGGCGTGTGGTTTAACGGGGTCCAGTTTAGGCAATGGCGTGGGCGCAACCCTCGCGAGGGTGCTCAACAGACGACCGGGCATGATAAAGAATCCGGGGTAGGGCTGAGATTGAGTGACGTGAGTGGATGATTGTAGTTGAGAATCTGCGAGATAAGGGGCTGGCCAATGGTGTGAAGGCGTGGGCCGCGATCCGATATGCAAGTAATTGATAAGTGCGACGTTCAAGAGTTGACCTTGTGGGAGTGTAGGTGGTTAATAAGTGTCTGTGGCAGGAACATGTTCTGACTTGCAGAGTAACCAAGGGGGTTACTTGGGGTAGGGCGTGGCCTTATTTAAAGGCGTAGACGCATTTTCATGGAAGTTTTACATGAGAGAAACTCGATTTCGCATGATTTCATCGCTAACGCCAGATGCAGGGATGGCGCACGCCACGCTAACGGGTTCAAGCAAGCCCACCCCTACGCCTTCCATACAATTTTTGGGTCAGGAGGAAGGTACGCACGGCCTGCCGCTCTCGTGATCGTCCTGTAACTGTCGTGCCTGCCGACTAAAAAGACGTCAACAACCTTCTCAGCTGAGCTTGTACCAGAAAGAGTGATTATTCACGCCCAACTAACTTTGCTATGCATCACCACGCACACGCAGTTATGCTGACCGCCGATTGATCACCATAGCCGAATGCACTCCGAAATTCAGCTTGTGCTTTTCCCGCCGCCAACAAGGCACCGTGGTGGCTTGATGCATCACCGGCCAACATATGTGACTCGCCGACGGCCTTTCTCTCCAGCACACATTATACCAGACTGTCTCCACCGGAAAACCCTGGGGCTCTCGTCCATCGCAACGGCAGACTTTCCGCCCGCTAGCATTCATTCGCTGACGCACATCTGATGCGCTGTTCCCCGCAACATGGCGTTATGATCGCCTCAGAAGTGTGACTCTGGGGATGAACTTTCGAGCATCTCCTCGGACTGCCCATCACCGGAGCGCCTCCCCGCATTCTTCAGGGGCGCGAACCGTCACCGCAGAATGTGCACCTGACACTTGTCTGGGTAATCACCATGTGCTCTACTCGCCTACATTGCGTATTGCTAATTGTGCAACGTCTTCGTCAATTCACAGTCATGTTGGTCGTGCATCGCGATGTTCATCGATGCCAAGGCGCGCCGTCGTTAGGTAATGCGTTGAATTTTTCCTCACACCCACCGTGGTGCGAATACAAACGCTGACTGGGTACTCCACCTATCCCAGATCCTTTACAGCTTCTTTACACACTTTGGCGTTCCGGCCCGATATTGGCTGTTACCTGAGGTGGCTCGTGTGAGAGCATCCACTGTTGGGAGACCAGACTGGTCTACATTACTCGATGGAAACACCAGCGGTTCCGCTCACGCAAGCAGTTTCGCGTCGGAGAGGCCCGACGTCTACATGTGGGTCAGGGCAGGCCAGGCTCCAAAACACCAGCTTGCGAATCTCACGATACTTCGCTTAACGCTTAACAACGGTGACGCTTGCATGGCGTCCGCGATCTGCCAAGAGCAGGGTTCCCGATCCGGTAAAATTATTGCAACCTCTGCATCCCTGACTTCTTCGTACCATTCTACACCGGTGCATTGAGCCCGTGTGGCGCACCCATGGTTCGTTCAGGGATCTCATTCCCGTTGTCGACATGTGCGTCTTGGGCTGGCATGCCACGCGTGTTCAGAGTCATCATGTCGAAATTTGACGTGCACCTGGCGCCATCCAATGGCCCGTGAACGTGCTATGGCACCATGTTGGCAGCATCGAACAACGTCTCACCGCTCGCACGGTTTCTGGAAGCAGACATAACTCGCGGTGTCTAGACTTCTAGTGAATGCACCTGCATTGCGGCTCTTCGTAGCCTCATTAGGGCACAAAGCTTCGATCTAGGACGGCCCGATTCGGTATACCTTTCTCGAACTTCATCAACCGTCTCATGTCGATGGCGTACGGCGCTTCCGCTGTGGCGCTCCTGATATCGGCGTCTCCTCCGTCGTATTCAGCCTTTTATCATTATCGCGCACCAAAGTAGTCTTCCAAAGCGCTTCTAGTGCCCTCGGCTTCGCTTTTCTCTATGGAATGCCGAAGAACCCCGGATTTGAATGCGGAGTAAATGTCCGAAGTACATCTTTTCATTCCGAACACCGGCGGCAGCAATACCGTAACACCAAGCTTTATGCTCCAAGTCCACGGAACCCCATCCGGGCTCATGCGAAATTTCTTCACATGTCAATGACAGGTGTGACACGCAAGCGCGTCAGGAGAACACGTCTCACGGACACGCCTCACACGCCTTACACCAAGTGGATCTCGTTTCGCGAGGAATGGTTTTTCGCGACGAGCATACCCACACCAGCGCACCGCTAGTACCCGCGCATAAACAGTACTACGATCTCCTTTTACACCTGTCGATCTGCCGTAGAAAGTATGCAACTGTTCCCTCTAGTACTTACAGCAAGATTTTCAATTTCTCCACAAAACACCAAGGCAGCGCAAGCACGCAATATCACGGTTCCTGTTTCTAGGAGAATTACCTGAAGATGTCGAGGAACTGCAATCGTGCTGCTTACGTTGGTTTTGAGCCAGGACAAGACAATTTTTCAGTTCGGCTTCAGTATCAGCAGACATCTGGAGTATCGTCCATGGTGACTTATACTCAAGCTTCTTCCACAGTTGACTCCAGGAAAGATGATGGGTAGGTGCGATCCTCGTTCCACTTCGTCAACCCTGGTACGGAAGATATTGCAAACTCCTCCCTAGCATCGTGTGGAGTAGGTGGGTAAATTTTTGGCGTCAAGCTAACTCGCTTCTCGCGTGTGACATCGCAGACTTTTCTCAGGGATCCCTAATCCTCCAAGTGTGCCTGAGATGAATTCCCCGCGACCAGGTTTAGTAAAATCTATCAAGAATGGTTCTCCAAAAGCGAAATGCGAACAACGGCTAAGTGCAGAAGTCAGGCACATATGCATAATAACTTGTCGTTGGCAAATGCATCAATTCATTAGATCGTGCTATATGCCATGTAGACCTCCACCCATCTCATTTTCCGAACCCTAGACTCCATTCTATGCAAGCCATGTTGGTATCATCAAGTGGTATCGTAGATCTACTCGTCATCCTCATCCGCCTCGTCGTTAACAACGTTGAAGAAGCGGAGCTCGTAGACGCCCTTGGAGGTGGAAACGACGCGGAGCCAGTCACGGAGCTGCTGCTTCTTGAGGAACTTCTTGGTGCTGTCATGGCATTAGCTTGTACCCTTTACCATTGCGAGATGCAGAATTGAACGTACAGGTACTTCAAGTAGCGGCCGGAGAACTCCTGGTGCGCAATGACCTCGATCTTGCCATCGCCCTGCTGGCTGATCTGGATGGTGTCGCCAAGGTTACCAGTGCGGCCCTCGACCTTGATGCGGTCGTGGAGGAACTTCTCGAAAGCCTGGATGTCGAAGATCTTGTCGTTGACGGGCTGCGAGCAGTTGATGATGAACTTCTTGGTGATCTTCTGGCCCTTCTTGGCGGCGGTGCTGCGCTTCTGTAATACAGGTACTTAGCCTACTGTTCATTTGTGCGCGGGGTGCTGTTGCTCCCTTGCGCTGGACAGCAAAGCAGTTGTACGTACGGTTGTGGACATTTTGGCGGTTTGGAGGAGGTGGGGAGCGCAAAGAAATGGATATCCTGCGTCTGTCGTAGAGGGGTTGAAGGATAAGAAATCGTCGCGCGGTGCGTAGGAAGTTCGAGCTGCTCAAAATTGCCGGCGCGTTGGTGGGATACTAGTCCCAAAGGGGATAGTTGCGCTAATCGTTCGAGCTCCGGTCATTGGTCGAGCTTTTTGAGGTTATCACGCTTCAGACACCTTCGACTGTAAACATCATGAACAAGTTAAGAAGCACGGGGAAAATCGTCGCTCATCTCAATTAACTCACAACACCTACACTGGGGAGGTGTTTGTGCAACAGATCGAAGTTGTCTGCATCGACGCGGTAGTCCTCTGAAACTAATGCAAAGCTTGCGTACTGCAAGAACTCTCCTTGAAGCAGGCATGGGTAATTGTTGGCTGCGCTGCTTTCAATCGTCTCCATGAAAGCTATATAGAGGAGACGATTCATGTTGAGCATATTGCGCCTGAGTAGGACGCTCTTTGTTCGGCTGTCGTAATGGAGGTGAGGAGGGGGACGGATGGGGAAATTTACGAACCACAAGGTCAAATGTGCGCATCCGAAAGTCAATGGATGCATATTCACAGAGTGCAGCACTCGCTGATTAGATGTTAGCCTCTACTATCGCTTTCTTTACTCAAAACTGAAATGATGAGATCAGATTTTGAGGTAGTGGATAGCCGCCAAAAGAGCACTATGGATTCGTGTGAGCGAAGAGGTACAAGTGAGACATTGCTGCTGGCCAGTTTTTGGCACGGCGTGGAAAGATTACTATGACGAAGATCTTTCGCTACCTGATCAAGCTACGTGTCGTTCATTCTTCGTGACTAGTATGTGTCTCTCCCTACCCACAGCACTCTCCATCGCGATAATATTCCTCGCTCTTACACAGACTCCCCTGCTGCAGGTGCATACCGAACGCAAAGACCGAGAGCAGGCCCCGGGTGTACAGGATGACCGCAGTAGGCACAGCCGTTGTCAACGCAATCAGAATCCTTAATACAACCGTATTGGTAGCACGCCTGTCGCTTCTCGATTATGTCCAACAAGTCTCTCGGATGATGCCTAGGGGATATATCTCTTCGCTATGTCTCGTTCGTCAGATACAAGGCCAGCTTAAGGCTAGGAGAAGGGGACTGACCTTTTCCCTAGATGAGTCCGGGATGGCTACCGCTGCGACTGCGAAGGTAAAGAGGGCGACGATTGATGAGCGCATGCTAGGCAAGGTAGTATGAGGGTGATGGTGTCGTGTATCTTGTATCAACTGGCGACTGACGACAGAAGACTAGAAAAGAGAATGTATGCTTCTCAACATGAGTATTTATGAATAATGGCCACTGGGTGTCTTTCGCTATTCATCTCGGCACAACATGTCTATAGCACATATATGGGGACTTCTAAATTGGCCAAGGACACAGTCAACAGTCGTGAACATCTCCTGGAAAATGGTAGCCATACGATATCTCCAGATTGCGCGATGATCCCAAAGTAGCTCCGAGAAAAAGTGCGATAACCTTTTACGAAACTCCTTCGCAGATTCCCAACAGCATCTTTAGCTCGCTTCCCCGGTTATATATCCTCGTTTGGAGATGGATAGACGCTGTGCATCAAGCAATCATGTGTTACTGTGGCACAGTCAATTTCGTAACTCTTGGCGTTCATCTGCTTCCTCCATGAAAGATGTGATTAAGAACCGGCTGTCCGCACGTCCGAAGCGTGGTGTGCAAGTCCAGGACAGCGCTCGCGTGAATAGACTATTAGGCCTCGATATTATCCAGGCTAGTTCCTCAGTAGTGCTTCGTAGTCCATTGCTCTGGTGTTATCTCCATGTAAGATGACGATAATGTCTAAGTCGTAAGTATAACTGAGCGTGTACGTGAGGGGTATTCACAGTCTCGGGCCTTGTTGGTAGCTGTATTTTTACTGTGCAGATACTGCTGCGCCATCTCGATCAATCATAAAGACATGTCGCGAAGGATATATGCGGTTGGATCGATGAATATGTGAGACCATATCGCACGGAGTCGTAACATCTCGAGACTTAGAGTGCGGAGATATGACGTTGCGAGGCGGCAAGGCGGATCTCGGAAATAATGTACATCACGTGGTCAGATGAGCCACTTCAAAAAGAGGATAGCGCTTCAAGCCTTCCGAGACCCGCATACCTTCGACGAATGTGACGCGGCCTTCATGATAACCACGTCGAAACAGCGGATAAGACGTGCCGTTCACGGCACTATCGGTCTGATGTGGCGATCTACGACTACGGATTCTATTTGAGTTTCATCCCTTCCTGAAAAATCGTGGATAAGGCGTCCAATGTGGCATTGCTGCTAGGCAGACACGCGAGAGGCCTAAAATCCTCCATCATTTGGTTTAGAGTCGCAGAATTCATATAAGCCTTGGTTGATTTACATCTAAAGCTACGAAGCTCACCTTCTACGTTCTTCCATCATCCATCTCGAACTGATACACAAGTCACGATCATGCGCTTCTCACCAACGATGCGCAATGTTGTCCTCCAAGCAACCGCGATCTGTACTATCTCGTTGCTTTACACCCACTACGTCTCCGAAAACATGTTCGATGCAGTAATCCATGACGAGACTTTCAGCCATCTGGCTGGGATGTTTGACAATGCGACCGCTGCCGAGCAGGCCCACAATGCGCGTCTGGAAAAGATGCAGAAGAGTGTGATTCCCAAAGACGAGGCTGATAATTACGTGATGCGCACCGTCAACGAGACGAACGGTACCACGTGGAGCTATTTTGTCCCGAAAAATCAAACCGAGCTTATCCCCAATACGAAAAACGCTACAAAAGAATCTTTCTACGGCCGAGAACTACCAAGGGAGGTGCTGATCGTATTCATTCTCGTGATACTCCAGTATTGGTGGTTCGTTGGACTAGAGAAGATTCTGCCCGCTCGACCTAGACGTCGAGATGTCACGTATCAGGGAAAAGAGAAAGTGGAAGAGAGTGAGGATAGAGAAGAAGAAGTCGTTAAGAAGTGGATCGCACAGGGTAGGGTGAATCGGGCGTCGTTGAACATCTGCAATACATTCTTGAAATGGGTACTCGAACTGACAGTGGGGACGCTATGGTTTTTGACGGTGCAGCATGTACTCCGGCAGCTTCTGAAGTTGAACTCGCCAATGTCCGTCTTTGTCGGGCTGAAAAGCGTAAGATTCTATGCCTGCCGTCCATTTCGGGATAAAACTGACCTCCATTATCAGCACCTTATTTTCGGCTTCCTAGGCACATTTTTCTCCGTCGCGCCGTTTGTTCGCCTCATCGCCTTCGTCGTTGTCCCAGCGTACAAGCAGATCCTCTTCATCGAAGCCATTGAGCTAGTGTGGGCAGTCTTCACCATGCAGTTCTTACGCATGATGGCTTCATGGGCAGTCAAAACGGAGTTTGTACAGGCAGTGATGCGGAACGTGACGGGAGAGATGGAGCAAAATCCTGAGAAATTCGGGAGAGTTGGTGGTAGAGAACTGTAAGCTTATGACTGGGAAAGTCTACTTCTCTTCGAGGTGTCTTGCTCTATAGTACAGCCCAATCGTTACTGCGAGCATACTCGTACAAATCATCGTCTCTCATACTTCCTTCAAACACTGATTTTTCCATCTTTCCCGATTCTTTTTCATATTTCAGCCACATGAGTGCCTCCTTTACTAAATCCGATGGTCCGGCCACAGTTGGTACACGCCACTCACCCCCTTCCTGATTGACAAAGTCCCCGTTAGCACGATCCTGTGCCTGCGCAATATGTTGTGCGTGTTCGATAGTCGATATGGATGCCCAAGACACTGCACGCGCTTTCTCCTTATGTTCAAGATGGAGCCCGGCAGGAAACTTTCCCTTAGGCTCAGGATGCAGATCAAAGGTTGAAGTCGATGCGTGAGGTGTTGGCGGAAGTGACTTGTCGAATAGTAAGGGATGACGTCCAGGATTCATGCACCGAGCCTCCCAGCCCATTCGCGAGGGTGCTGGCGCTGCTGGTGCTCTGGTGGGCGAGCTCGAAGCACTCTTCTTTGGCTTCTTCGCCAGGAGTCTTTGTCTCAGCTTGTTGAGACAAGTTAGAAACATGGCCAAAAGCTCTGCATATTGCTTGTATATCTTCCTTAATAGTCGTCGCGGCTTAGGTGATGAAGGCATAGGCTCTTCCACGGGCCTGGGGCTAACATGTTCTCCATACACCTCATCACTCCGCATTGCTGACAGACTTGCGTTTCTGAATGTCTTTTGACTTCTAATTCTGAGTATATTCCCTGGGAAATCACTTCTCGCCGGAAACACCTGGTGTCGGTCACTCCGAAATGATAATTCTCTTGGAATCGCATCAAATCGCATAAAACAATCCGATTCGTGCACCTTCGTGAGACCGATATCATGTGGCTGCTGGTGATATTGGCTCGATGACGCAGAGCGGCGGTAGAATGGCGGAGGCGGAGCTGGCCGAGGATTCTCCAACCAACTCTCAGCTCTGAGATCTAACACGCTGTCGCTTTCTGGAACAAACACACCCTCAGAAGTTCCATGTTGAAGGCGTCGGGGTCTCGTGAACGGCCTCTCTCGAACTAATCCGCCCTTTGTTGCTCTTGTCTCTAGTAACACTGGGTGTCTAGTCTTTGATCCAGTCAGGTTGTCAGAACCAATGTAGTGCGGCGAAAGGAGCAACTTACCTGCACGTGCTTCTGATATATTCATATGCATTTTTTCAAGCTTCGAGACAGTGGGTCCGTCCCTTATAAACTCCATGGCAGTACACAGGTCGGACTGCTGAGGCCAGCGACGTAACGTGACGGCGCGATCAACAGGCGAAGGAGGGGGTTTTACTGTCTCTGTGGAAAGAGTACTAGAGTTGCGGAAAGCACGAAGCCGGTAGCCTGCGCTTCGCGTTTGGCTGGCCAGATCATCCCACTCACATCGCCAGTCCTCGCTGTCGTATTCAAGATCTGCCTCGCTACCAGCACCACCCCTCAACCGCGGATCGGGATCCTCTACAATAGCGCTCACAGATGCGACGACGCTCTTCTGCGGCAAATTGCTCTTCTTCCATGGTCTACGAGCTCCGCTCTTCGGCTTCGGAGCCTCCTCTTCATGCCTAAGACTCTGGTCACTAGAGGCATACTCTTCTTCAAGAAAGACTCCTTGGCAATATTCGCAATGTTCTCGATGTTTATCTAACTGTGTAGCCCACTCCTCACAGTGTGCACTTTTAGTGTACCTGAAACCTCTGGAGCTTTTGTCCTTGAACTGAGGGCTCAGTCTCCTGATATGTTGCCAGTCAAAGCGACGGATATCATCTTCACGCTGTTGCATGAATTTGGGAGGGAACATGAAACGGCCAAGTCGTAGGCTCAATGGTCCTTTTCCAATGGCGATCTCTTCACCTTTGAGTACGCGACAAGGCGGTGGCTCAATAGTGCCGTAAGACGCTGGGGTGTTCGGAGGTGCGCTTGACGGAGGAGTCAGCTGTGGGTGACAGAGCGGAGACTTTTGGTGGCTATGTGAAGTGTGAGACCAATATTCTGGATCACTACCACCGCCACGGACCGATACCATAGGTGATGGCTCAGAGATAGTTGATGATTGCGGATGGGGAATCTTATAGTACGACTCGCTACCGTACACGGAACGGGTCTGGCATGCGCAGGATCTTAGCCAGTCGATCGTATTGTCGGTATCGACTGGATCATCAAACGAGTTCACCAAGTCCCCAATGTCTTGGTAATAGTCCTTCTCTCCTTCGCTCGACGTACTGTTAGTCCGGGTATCATCGTTCGACCTTTCTGCACTCGATTCAAAATCATGCTTTTCTATGGGCTTCTCAAGGCTTCCCGCATCTGCGTTCGACACCTGCCACGCAATTATTCTCGTCTTGCAATCCAGTTGGCACCCTGTAAGAATTTCTGGTATATCAATAGTGATTCGCTCATCGCTCACATCTTCAGGTAGATAAATACCCATATCTTCACGGATCTTTATATTTTCCAGGATGCGCGCAACGTGCGGATCATCTCGGAGATCTTCTCTTTCACTCCCCTTTTTGAGCATCTCGTGGATCCCTGGTAATGTGGAGTTGTAGGGAAATAGGTAGATACGTGGAGGAGTATCGGAAAAGACGATCGTAGATCTTTGTGGGTAATAGACGAGAGAGTCAGCTGTAGTAACAGTGCTCGAATAAGAAGAATCAGATGGCGCTGTTGCTGCCGAATTCTGTCCGGTCTCAGCATCACTCGTCGGTCTTGTTTGTAGCGATGCTTCCTCGTCACCACCTCGTATCGTTTCCAGACCCAGTGGCCTATTGCGATCCTCGTAAGCTGGAATTGTTTCTTCCCCACAGGTACAAACGATACGGATATCACTATCCGCCACTAGATGATGAAGATGTGTCCTAAGGCTCTGGTATTCGTCAGCCATAGCCCTCTTGTCTGCTTCTGCAGCCTCGAGCCGCTCTTCCAAGTCCACTTGTACATCCATTTGCCACTGTAGATCTTGAATGAGGCTATCGTTCATCTCCCGAAACGTCTCAAGTTCGCGTTCGAGAGAGGAATTGCGCGTTTCGGCCGCTGTGGCCACGGTCATCCAAGCTTGTACGCGTTGTTCCGGAGAATCTGTCATGAGAGCGATCCTAG
>Ga0265797_10004358_pt1 | contig 21732 bp, 18 predicted proteins | sample P2T30metagenome_FD_192433 | JGI IMG/M metagenome (GOLD analysis project Ga0265797, IMG submission 192433) | Plant litter microbial communities from East Loma Ridge, Irvine, California - P2 T30 | ecosystem: Environmental > Terrestrial > Plant litter > Unclassified | place: USA: California... | reverse complement strand
TTGCCTTGTCCCGCCAGTGCTCAAAGACTCTGCGCACGAGATTCGTCTTGACCATTCTACGGACTTGCGAGTATGTGTCGCGTCTGCGATTACGGCGCGCATGTTGTGTGGCTTGGCTCCATGTGTTCAGTGTGTGTTTGCTAAGAACGTAGAAGCGGGCATCGGCCGACCATTGGTTCAACTCTTGGAAGTGCGCATGCCTCTCCTTGAGCTTGTCGAATATGCGCTGCTTGAGCTTTTGCTGGTACTGGGATAGAATAGCGAACTGCTCCCTTCGTCTCTCCGTAGTGATAGCTTCCATCTTGCGCAAGCATATCCGCATCAGTTGAGCACGCTTGAATTGGGCGAACCGAACTTCCGCAGTATCAAGAGTGTTGACGCGCTGGTTGGTCTTGGTGACCCAGGATAGGAATGTTGACTGTTTGAGCTGTCGATCGTGGACACGCTGGAAGAGGGATACTCGGGATGCTAAGGTCCATTTGTACAAGCATTCAACAATGATGCGGTCGTTGATCCGATCCTCGAGAGCTTTGATGCGCAATCTATCATTCCAGGCAGTGTAAGCATTGCGTAGGACGCGCATGCGGTCAACATTGCGTGCTTGACGGGATAGCTGAGCGTCTTTGCGCCAGTCCTGGAACTTTGCACGAAGCAAACGGCCGTTGGTGCGTGCTTGGACCTGGCGCAGTAGTGGCTCGAGCTGTGCCTGCCTCTGGAGTGTCTGGACCGTCGTTCGGAGGAGAGAGGTCTGTCGAAAGCGGTCCGCCTGCGACTGCAGACTTGTCACTGCGATTGTCTTCTGCTGCCACGTCCGGAACGTCTTGCGCATGAGTGTTCCATCGCGGCGATCCGTGGCCCACATGTTCCGCTCCCTCATGATCTCGGTGATCTCGCGCCATTTCTGCAGTGTTGTCCTTGCTGTCCTTGTGTCATGCCAGTTTGCTGCGCCTCTGTTGAGGTACTCGTTGTTGAGAGCATTCCACGACTTCCTGACAATCTTCTCTTCATAGTATGACTCAGCGAAGTCATTGCGATCCTGCACTTTTGCTGCGCGTGCTCGCCATATAGAGAGGAACTTTGCAAGAGCAAAGTGCTGGATCTTCAGCTCGTTGACCGCCGTGATATCGCGCCAGCCGTTAAAGAAGCGTGTGCGTAGAATATGCCGCCGCGCAACCGATGTTCGTTGGACCTCGTCCTCCGCGCACTTTGCCCAGTGCGTAAAGGCTTTGGTGAGCAAGAATAGACTGCGAGCCTTGTCTGCACGGGTTTCCAGCCGATCGAAGAAGCGATTCGTCTCTCGACCAGAACGCCTCACAAGCGCGGTGTCCCGTAGCTGCAAGAGGGAGGCCCTGAGCAAGATCCGACGATCAAAGGCGACAGCTGCTCTCTCCATATCGTCGCGCAGGTTCATGCGCTCTTGCGCGCGGTTCCGCCATGTCCGTATACACTCTCTCGTCACTCGGTGTAGCCGTTGCTCCTCGAAGGTTTCCGCATCGTCCATCAATCGGGTATCAGAGGGTCGAAACGGTTCGGGGACATATTGTTGGTGTTGTGTCTGTCGTGATTGCTGAAGGCGGCGCTGGTGCGGGGAATCGTAGGGATCGTTCGGTATCGGCGCGTTCACTCCTGGTATCTGGATGGAGGAGAGGTCGAGGCTAGCCGTGTGGTCGGTGAAATCGCTCTCGTCTGCATCATTTGTACCAGTCCTGTATGTCGTTGTAGGATTTCTTCGAATTCGCAGACTGCCGTAACTTGAGACAGAAGTACTGCGCTTGTGGACTGGCGGCTGCAGTCCGGAACCTGATCTCCGAGGCGCAATGCCATTCACTTTGGGGCGACTGGGAAGTGGCGCTGGCCGGTACGAATGCGCTTCGGTGTCTGACGTTGCGCGCCGGTGATTGCGCGTGTTGGCATAGCCATCAGGAGCATTCTGCTGTGATGCTCTCCTCGGGCGCACAGCCAAATCGCCATAGTCGGTGCCCGCGACCTTGTCTGCAGTCCCATCGAGAAAAGAGTCGAAGCTCCCGGTTCTCGTATACCGCCCTAAGCTCGCCTGCGCCCCTCTACGCGTCGCGTCAACGTTATTCGGGACTTCAACGACCTCTTCGTCACCGAGTTCGCCATTGAGACCGAAATGTTCTTTCACCACGCGCAGTACCAGCGCCATCAAGTCCTCGCCTTCCCGGCCATACTCCTGCATGCGCAACAGGAAACTGTAGTAGAGAGCGGCATCGGTGGGCGAAGAACGGTGCTCCTTGACATATTCATCATATGCGACGAAGAGGGCGTCAATGGATCCATCGTGGGAGTCTTGCGCGCGAAGGACGATATTGTGAATGGCATCGGAGACTACTGTAGTGTTAGTATGACCATTGATCAATTCTTTTCTCAGTTAATTTACCTTCATCCCGACAAAGATCATCAGCTGTTATAGCCCTCGCATCATCTCCATTCAGCCTCATGGAGGATAGCATTCGTGCACGCGACTCGTTCGTCTCCGGCGCGTTCGCGACAACATGGAAGGGACCGGCGGCTGTAATGATTCGAACAGCAACCAAAAAGCAGCGGCATGCGAGAAAGTCGTCGTGGGTTCGTCGCGCAACAATTAAGCATTACAAGTCCAAAAGTAAGAAGAGAGGAGCGATGAAGGGCTGTTGGTGCGCCCGCGTTTTGGCGTTGCAGCGACGCGCTTTGTTGTTGGAGTGGTTGGCCGCCCGCGTTCGTGGATGCGAGGGCGCCAAGGCTTTAGTTGGGTGGGCCCTGTTCGTTGACCTCATCGAGGTGGAAGAGCGTGGGTTCGCCGTGTCCAAAGAACTTCACGTATCTTGGAGAGGCTAGTTCTTGTAACACTCCAACACATAACACACGAGAGAGCCACCCAGTACTACTCGAGATGCCCGGTCGAACACGTCCCATCGACAAACTCGCCACAGCGGCTGCAAAATGCTCGACAGAGGTATGTGACACCATCAGTGACAGTCAGGTTTAACACGATGCTGACATACTCCAGAGCGCAGTGTACGGCAAATGCATCTTCGCAGACTACAATAACGTACGGAAAGACATGTGTGTCAACGAGTTCATGAAGCTCAAGGAGTGCTATCTGGTAATGTCTCCTCACCACATCAAAAGCCATGACAACTAACCCCAGTTACAGAAGGCATATAAGCAGCGGTGACGGCACTTGTAATGACACATCTTCATCATAGAATCACACAGCATACGAAGGCGTTCGGTGTAAATATGGAAATTTTGATTTGATTTCATCAACCATTCATGCAGCGCCACTATACTATCAAACCACACGATAACGCTACTATAGCTTGATCAACCGCAGCATGAAAGTCGCCTTGTGGAGTTCTTGCTCCTCTTCCGCAATAACCTTCTCGTTACTGTTCTCCGGGATCTTGCCCTCAACCTCAGTGATGACGTGCTTGTCCACAGGTCTTCGCAAAGCCTTCTCAAACAATGGGCCCTGGTTCTCAAACGCCTGCTCCAGTCCTACACTTTCCGGATCGCTCAGCACTCGGTACTCCATGCCTACGTCGTCGGTTGGCACCAGTCCGGCCTTCTTGCGCAGATCTTGTACACGGCGGATGACCTCACGAGCGAGGCCTTCTTGCTCGAGCTCTGGATATGAGGCGACGTCGAGGAGAATGAGGACATCGTTGTCTGTGTTGAACTCCTGGTCCTTGTTGCTAGAGTCCTTTGCGAGACCGCGCTTGACCATCAAATCTTCGGCCTCAAGCTTGATTCCGTCCACGACAATCTCGCCATTCTTCAAGTAGTCCTTGATGTCTTGGCTCTTGAGGTTTGGTAGCGCCTTCTTGACCTTGATGGCATCCTTCTTCAGCTTCTTGCCGAGAACAGAGAAGTCGGCCGTAGCTGAGTACTGGACGTTGTACTTCTCCTCATCGCTGGACAGCACAATATCGCGGACGTTCAGCTCCTCCAGGATGTAGTTCTCCAATGACTTGATGTCGTCAAGGTATTGTTGTTCTGGGTGGATAACCACCAGGGTCTTCAGTGGAATCTTCAAGCCCTTGTTGGCACGGTCACGGCAGATACGGCCAAGCTCGATGACTGACTGCATGCGCTTGACTTGGCGCTCGACATCCTCGTCAAACAGCTCTTCCCGCACTTCTGGGAAAGGAAGGAAATGGATACTACGGTTGTCTTCCGCATGCAGTTCTTTGGGGATATGAGGTAGTAATCGCAGGTAAATGTTGTCTGTGATGAAGGGCGTGAAGGGTGCGAGACCGCGGCAGAGTGTGTAGAGAACTTCGAAGAGGGTGTTGAGGGCGTGTTTGGTGTCCTCCAGACCGTGCTCACCCTTTAACCGGCGACGGTTGAAGCGAATGTACCAGTTTGTTGTATTGTCAATGAGCTCCAATAACCGCGGAACCACGGTGTACAGCCTGTACGCAGCCATCTCCTCGTTCACGAACTTTAGCAGCGACTGGGTGGACGCGAGGATCCATCGGTCGAGCACGTTCTTGTTGGTCTTTCCAGCTGCCGGGTCGAATACGAAGTCCAGACTCTCGACCTTCTTCAGCAGCGAAACTTGTTGCTCGAAGAACTGGTAGCTGTTCCAGAGAGGTAGAAGAACCTTGGAAACGATCTCCTTGACACCTGCTTCCTTGAATCGAAGTGTCTCGGCACGAACGACGGGAGAGTTGATGAGGTATAACCGCAGCGCATCAGAACCGTAGTTGGTCATGATCAGGTTTGGGTCGGGGTAGTTCTTGAGACGTTTTGACATCTTCTTGCCATCTTCCGCAAGCACGATACCGTTGACAACGCAGTTCTTGAAAGGCAGCTTGCCGAAGAGATGTGTTCCGAGGACGGTGAGTGTGTAGAACCAACCACGAGTCTGGTCAAGACCTTCCGCAATGAAGTCACCAGGGAATGACTTCTCAAATTGCTCCACGTTCTCGAATGGGTAGTGCGCGCTGGCGTAGGGCATGGAACCAGACTCGAACCAGCAGTCAAAGACCTCATCTGTTCTTCGGAGCACACCCTTGCCGTCTTTGCTGGGAATGGTGATGTGGTCGATCTTATCCCGGTGAATGTCGGTTAGCTCGCCCTCGTACCCGCTGAGCTTCTTCAGCTCCTCCACACTGCCAATGCAGACCACCTCTTTGCCGTCATCGCTGACCCATATCGGAAGTGGCGTACCCCAGAAACGGTTTCGTGAAACAGCCCAGTCGGGTGAGTTGGTGATCCAGTTGGCGAAGCGCTTCTCCTTGACGAAGGAAGGAACCCAGTGCGAACCAGCAATGTTCTCCAGCATTTGCGGCACAATATCCTGAATCTTGATGAACCATGAGGGGACCGTTCGGTAGATCAAGGGTGTGTCAGACCGCCAACAGAAGGGATAGCTATGGAGAAGTTGCGAGTCTACGATCAGGCGACCAGTGCCTTTCAGATGCTTGATAATGCCCTTGTCTGCCGCCTTGACGTGTTGGCCCTCGAAGTCGCGGACAACCGCGGTGAAGCGACCCTGGTCATCGACTGGGTTGGGTGGCGGTCGGGTGTCAGAGATGACACCGTGGGCCTTTGCAACGCGGTAATCGTCCTCTCCGTATGCGGGGGCCTGATGAACGATACCCACACCACTGTCTGCTGTGACGTAGGTGTCGTTCGCCACCTTGAAGCCGTAGTCCTTGAACTCGTCGTAAAGGTAGTCGAACAGGGGCTCGTACTTCCAACCCAGCATGTCCTTACCCTTCAGCTTCTCCACGACCTTGAACTTGGCCTTCTTCGGATCCTTGTATAGTGTGCGTAGCAGGGCTTCGAGCAGGATGTAGTGTTTGCCGGACGCTTCGTCGAGAATCTTGACGTATTCAAAATCGGGATGCGCGCAGAGACCGGTGTTGGATGGGAGTGTCCATGGCGTGGTGGTCCTGTTCGGGCTGGTCAGCACGCCAGTAGCACTGGGTTGGAGTAAGTAGCTTACCATGCCAACAAACAAGTGTTTGGGTCGTCGAGTAGCGGGAATGTGACGACTACCGCTGGGTCCTGAACGTCCTTGTAATTTTGCGAGGCCTCGAAGTTGCTGAGAGGCGTCGCTAACGCTGTGCTGTAGGGCATGACCTTGTAGCCCCGGTATACGGCGCCCTTGTCGAAGAGACGCTTGAAGACCCACCACTCCGACTCCATGAAGCTGGTGTCCATGGTCTTGTAGTCGTTGTCGAAGTCGATCCAGCGACCCAGACGGTCGATAGTCGCCCTCCACTCAGTCGCATATCGCATGACAATCGCGCGGCACTTCTTGTTGTACTCGGCGATTCCAATTTCGCGTACAGCGTCGCGTCCCGACATGCCCAATTCCTTGTCGATCTCATACTCAATGGGCACACCATGAGTATCCCAGCCGAATCGTCGCTCGACATAGCGGCCCTTCATCGACCAGTAGCGCGGGATAATGTCTTTGATGGTCGAGGCCAGGAGATGGCCATAATGCGGCATTCCTGTCGCGAAAGGCGGTCCATCGTAGAAAGTGTATGGTTGCTTTCCTTTCGACTATGGCGAGTTAGCAAGTGTCGACCACACGTGCCTGGGTTCACTAGGCTGTAGCATAGTCACGTACTAGCTCGACTTGTCTCTGGAAGGCGTCAATCTCCTTCCAGCGCGCGAGGATGCGCTCCTCCTCGCTCGGAAAGTTCATAGACATGGTGGCGGCGTGAGTATGCTGAGACAGAGCCGTGGTGGGGAATCTTTTTCTAGAGTCTAGAGTTGACTCCTCCGATCCCCGCCATTAGCGTGACTCAGCCGCTTATCGATAGCACCCCGCCATACCTAGCCATCGACGACGGATGACTCCTGCAACTAACACCATCTCCTGGTCGTAGCGAAGCTTCCTCACTACACAGATATCTCGTCATCAAGTGAACTGTATCAACTAATCCAATTTATTCATGCAACCGCCAGTAGAGCTATTCATCGTAACTGGAAACGTCAGAGCATACTCGCCATGAAACGTCGCATACCTACATCTTTGTTGCGGCTCTGCGGCAACTGAAAAGGGTTGAAACATTGACAGGTCTAGCCGATTACGATGAAGATTCCAAGCCGATGTGGCAGCCCTCACCTTCCACTCTTGGCTGGGCATTCTCATCACATCCTTCGATCAACGATGCGTTTTCTCATCTTACTCATCACTTCATTCTTCACGCTAATAGTAGCTTCGAACAACCCGTTCAGTAATCCATCTATACAGCCTCCGCAAGGCGGCGACACGACCATCAACCCCAGAGATGCCGACATCAACAAGACATGTATACGCCTACGTACGTTGACACAGCTCAGCAAGATCGCGAATAACAAGACCCTTCCGGAGACGGCGGAAATGCGTGGCAAGCTCACTCAACAGCGTATTGACTGGATTGAAAACAATAGAGCCGACATCACCGCTAAGCTCGATAAGCTGACTTCCAACTCAACTCTCACTACCGAATGCGACACCATCAGTGCGCAGCGCGTGACAGCTCGTCAATGTAAAGCACTGAAGATATTGGAAAGGCTGGTAAACTCAACGAATGGCCAGCCTGGTACCAATCCGGGTCCTGCGGCGGATTTTCTCAGCGATGAGCAGAAACAGAAATTACAACAAAAGTTCGAGAAAGCGGAAATCAAGCTGCAGCAACTTAGGAGTAATGCTACATTGATGGGTCTTTGTGGCGACAATGTTATGTTTCAGCAGAATGGCGCCATTGGAAGTCGTAAGTCGTTTTCTCACAGTGCGAAATGGAAATGTGCTGACTTATAAACAGAAGTGATTGACAACAGCGGCGCGATCAGCATGACAAAAAGTGTCGCAAGCAGTCATGTGCGCCTACCGGGAAATGCTTCATCGCTGATGGCTTTCATGGTTTTGATAACAGCGTCGATGCTGTAGTACTCCCTTCCTTCATGTTGGAAACAATACCCGGGTAAATCGCGTCACTTCGTCGTTTTTCGCGGTTACATGCATGAAGGATTGGGGCAGGTGGCGGGTGTGCTCGAACGATGTGCATTTTGTGGCGTAGTTGTAAAGATGTGCGAACTCAATCCCAAGTCATGGTCATCTCATCAATATTTACCATGGTCAATGCGATTATTTGTGGCACAGCTCTGCCTGCATAACAGAGAACGACAGAGCATCTTTACCAGACATGTCGATTGACAATGACGAGCAATACCGATCGCGCATCTATGCATGAGAAACCCGTGCGCTGTACGCCACAAGGGATACCCTTATTTGTGCCAACGATAACTACACCGCGTCTTCGATCAAAACGCCCCGTTTCTGTGCTGGTTACCCCATCCACCCACTCTTCCGGGCGCACTTCCGTCTTTTGAGTTGCCGTCAAGATACCCAGTGGTATGGCGACATTCGACTTCGGCAACCCACCCCCGGGCCTTAACCTCAGCGAGTCACGTACAGTCGGAAACAGCGTTGTCGCAATCATCTTGTTTGTTCTTTCGGGTGTCTTTGTTGCACTCAGACTGTTTACTCGCTTGAAGTTGAAACAGGAACAGCTAGGCTGTGATGACTACTTGATCATTGCTGGACTGGCATTGAATGCGGGAAATCTTGCGTGCTGTATCGTTGGTTGGTGGCCAATTGCTAGGCGAAGTCTTGATCTTACTAACGCAGTGAAAAGGTGGTCTCTATGGCCTGGGGCGACACATCTGGGCTCTAGGGCCTGAACAAATGCGACATATAACTATCGTGCGCTTACATGCCTGGGCATATTCTTGTGGAACTGACGTTTGACAGATCACCTTCGCATACGTTTTTGTCTACGCATGGAGTGTCTGTGTCATCAAACTCTCCATCCTCGCTTTGTACCGACGAATCTTTGGTATAAACTGGCTTGGTTGGTTCTGTGTTGGTATGACCGCTGCCTACCTGATCACAAACCACGTCGTTCTGCCGTTGTACACTCGACCGTTGAGCTACTACTGGGATCAATGGAATGGGGCTCACGGAGAGATTCTCGTCGATGAGGCAAAGGTGCGTCCTAGGTGCGTTCACTCTGGATGAAGCTGTCTGCTTATACAATCGCAGTTCTACCTTAGCGCCGGCATCTTCAATCTCTTCGGCGATGTGTGTATACTTTGTATACCCATATCCAACGTTGTCAAATTGCAGATGAAAAGAATGGAGAAAGTGGCGATCTGCTTCATCTTCCTGCTCGGTAGCTTGTAAGCACTCCGAACTAAGGAAACCGTATTGTTTCTAATCGCCATAGTGTGTGCTTCGCCTCGCTTTATCGTATCATCACCATCGTCCGGTTGATGGCCTCACTAGACGTCAGCTGGAAGAAGAGTGATGTCTTCATATGGTCGTCTGTCGAGCCATCGATTGGCATCATCTCTGGGTGTCTGCCAACGCTTCACCCGCTTTTGATTCGTATAAGGCGGTGTGTCGCCGGTGCACTCGGTATCACACCGAGCCATACTCCAGTGCAGGAAGGCCCTGAAAGTCGCGAGACTGGGTCGAGGACGGTTACCGCTTGGACCGAACGCTGGGGTAGAACGCGACCGGCTGAGGAGGATTTATGCTTGACTACGACAACAGTGTGCGGATCTGCGACTGAAAATGATGGGGTTACCTGGCAAGACTTCATTCTGGGACGTCATGAAGAGAGGAGGATAACTATGACGCATGAGTTTGCGATAGACGAGAGCATACGGAGTCGGGATAGCTCAAGATAAGACTGAGTTTTGCGCTTTGATATGAGGTGAACTCTGAAGTACGGCAGAAAAGCACCCGTAGCAGCTGAAGCGACTACCATCATCGTCGGAGAAGTTGAGGCGCGTAGTACCCAGGTAGAAAGGGAAGTCGGCTGTGCTGGCAGCGATTGAGAAAGGCGCGCCATTGCAGACATTCGACATGATTGTGAGAAGACTTGGCTTCCAGCGGCCACCATCCGAAGCTTCTGGGGTGGTCTTGGTGTTCGCGTGGTCGACTTCGGGAGTCTGTCGCACCTGTCGGGTGCATGCAAGCTAGCGCGGAAGGGCCTCCAGGTCACATGTCTCCCCCAGGGTTCGGAGCGACCGCCGAAACCCCGCAATACTACTTCGTCTCTTCTTCCTCCACTGAACTGACACCTGCGCGCGATTTATCCGTCAAATATGTACAATGACCGTGAGGCGTCCGGACATAAGCCCCCAATCTGTTTCCTGCCCGGTGCGAGGTGTGACACAGCGTACATGCCTCGAGTTTGCGATGCCACCTGGGCAGACTCTTGGCCATACCACCCGAGAAGGAACTCTAATAGTAGATCCACGACTCATTGTCCCATTGACATTGCGGTCGGCCCGTATGCTACGATTGCAAGAGAATTGAGAAGATCGAGGTGGATCATTCACTTCTACAATCAGTGAAGAATGTCGGGATAGGGTGCCGGTCTCCGCATTTCGCACCCCGCATCTTGCTGGACGTGGCTTGTCAAGTCTACCGTACTTTTTGCGCTGAGTATAAAGAGTGCTTGTCGCTATAACCCCATGATGATCGTTGCCAAGTCTTTCTTTCTGACCGAAATGTTTCGTACATCGTTGGTATTGCTTGTCTCGCACTTCGCGCTGACTGGAATTGCCGCTGCGTCGTCTGCCTTTAAGGAGAAGTGTCTCGCATTCGAGCCCGAGAGATACATCAGAGGTGCAACCCGCAATGTTCTCCAACATGTTCCGGCAGGAACTAATCTGACGTTTCCGGACAATGACGCGACTTGTGGACGTGCTAGCCAGATCGTCTCAGTGGACCTTTGTCGTATGGCATTAGAGATCAGGACGACCAGAACATCGAAGATCTCTTTCGAAGCATGGCTTCCGGAAGACTGGTCGGGTCGCTTTCTGGCAACGGGTAACGGAGGCATTGATGGCTGTAAGTAGTTGATGGATACGATGGCGTGTCAAGCGCAGCGAGTGCTGACTTTGACAACAGGCATCAAATACGAGGATATCGCATATGGAGCTTCGAATGGCTTCGCTAGCGTTGGCGCAAATAATGGTCATAACGGTACTACAGGAGTAGCCTACCTCAATAATCCCGAGATGGTAGTTGACTTCGCCTGGCGATCGTAAGAATGTCTCTCTACTACCCACTGTGCGTATACTCACCGGCGATACAGTCTTCACCTAAGCGTCGAAACGGGCAAAGCATTGGCCAAGGAGTTTTATGAAAAGTGCCATACCAAATCTTACTACCTGGGCTGTTCTCTCGGTGGACGCCAGGGCATCAAGAGCGCAGAGAAGTTTCCAAACGACTTCGATGGCATAGTTGCCGGCGCTCCGGGTGTCGATTTCAACAACCTCATCTCCTGGCGCGCACACTTCTACACCATCACCGGCCCCATCAAAGGTTCAGACTTCATCTCGAAGGCAGCATGGCAGACTTGGATCCACGACGAGGTGCTACGCCAATGCGATACCATCGACAAAGTCAAAGACGGCATCATCGAGGACCCGACCCTATGCAAGTTCGACCCTACAACCCTACTCTGCGGTCACAACATCACAAATACAACCAACTGCCTCAACGACAACCAAGTGCAGCAACTCCAGAAAATCTTCAGCGACTATCGTTTCCCAAACGGCGAACTAATTTACCCGGCCATGCAACCCGGCAGCGAAATCAACGCCGTCGACAAACTCTACGCCGGCGCCCCCTTCGCCTACTCAGACGACTGGTTCAAATACGTCGTCTACAACGACCCAACGTGGAACGCATCGGAATACGGTTACGATGACGCGCAAGCAGCGCAAGATCTCAATCCAGGAGATATTCGCACCTACCCTTCTTCTTTGCCTGAATTTAAGGAAAGCGGCGGGAAGTTACTCATGTACCACGGCCAACAGGACAACCAGATCACGTCTTTCAACACGAACCGGTTTTATGAGCATCTCCGTGGTAACAACACGTACGCAGAGATGGATCAATGGACGCGTTTCTTCCGTATCTCAGGCATGTTTCATTGCAGCACGGGGCCAGGGGCGTGGGTGTTGGGTCAGGGTGGGAACGCGGCGCAGGCTGGTATACCATTTGATGCGCAACACAATGTTCTTGCGGCGATGGTAGACTGGGTGGAGAAGGGTGTTGCGCCGGAGTTTATCGAGGGAACGAAGTTTGTGAATGATACTGTAAAGAATGGGGTGGACTTTACGAGGAGGCATTGCAAGTATCCGGCGAGGAATACGTTTGTTGGGGGTGATTATAAGATGCCTGGGAGCTGGGAATGTAGAGCGTAGCGTCAGAAGTCGAACCTGATTATTTGCTTAATGAAGGTCGCGATAAGATACTATTCTCCATTCCAGCCTTTCCTCCTTGCGATCACCTCCCACGAGGAAAAACCTGAACAGGTTTGCAGCCTACGTTGAGATGAAAACACGCAAAGTAGATGACCTAACGTCAATGTAGGCTCCGGGGTGATTAAGTTTTTTTCTTGGACGAGGTGCGATGCGCGCACTTCGAGTTCAGACGACCCCGTGGTAACAATGCAGACGCACGCAATCGATGGCTTTCGAGAAGTTGCCTGATTTGGACTGCGCCAAGCAACGCGCATCACTAATACCCCAACCCCCCATAAACCGAATTCTGACCTTTGACAGCACAGTTATCAACGTCAAGCTGGTGTAACCTCTGCCTCAATGTCGTCATACCCGTTTGGTTCTGTGAGGGTATTATCCAAGCGTTTCTACCCTATCGTGATGGTGCGATAGTCGCCGAAAATGTTCTTCCACCACGCGCCGTAATCCGAAGAGTAGCTTTGGAGGAACTCATTCGCAGCTTTTCGGTCACTATATCCATGTATAGGCAGGGATCCGTTGCGCACATGATCTACGCGCAAAAGATCCCTACTCCTGGGGAGGTGAACCAAACCAACTCGTGCCAAGACGTCACCGCATGGAGCAAGCACCAACACGAATGCCTCGAGGTTCTTTCCCCCCCACCCGTGGAGCAGAGCACCGACGAGGCTTTTCGCGCTCAGAGAAATAGGATCTGCATCCCAGTCTGGTATAAGAGCGTATTTGTAGTGGGCGCTCAACTCCAGCTCCACCTCATGAGACTGATTGCCATAAATTACCAAGTCCAGCTTCGCGGTTCTGAGTGTGAGTTCGAGCCTCGGTGGTGTACTGTCTATGCTTTCTTGTTGCGCCGGATCGAAATTTAATAAATCGCAGCAAGATGCTGGAAAGTGTAGCCGGGCTCTTCGGGCGTTACTGAGTACAATAGGAGATTCTTTTTCGTCAAACCACCATCGATGCCAGATTATTGGACCTTCCCACCCTAAAGAGGACCAACTTGGAAAGCCAGGTCGACGACGAGCCCGCTTTTGGTGATACCATGTAAGAGCCATGTCAGTTTGCTGCGTGCGTCCAAGGACAGAGTGTTGATTTGCTTTCGCACGTGGGGCAGTGTGGCGAAATAGTGCACCCCAGATATGGTGAACGGAATCTTTACGAAGCGAGTCTAATGCACCTGCAATGGCATCCAAGCTATCGCTATCGTAGGTCAAGTTGCGGTTACTGTAGGCCTGTAGGTGTCCTGCGGCCCGGTCAATAGCGGTCCAAATCGACTTGAGGTCCTTTGCCACCCCACAGTGGGGTAGCCAACGTCGAGCCCAGTAACCATCCTCTGTTGATGGGCTATCAGGCCCAGGCCAATTGATTCCGGAAAGCGCGATTTCATATCTGATTTGACTGTTGCACATGAAGATCACCTGGTGTTCTGTGAAGATTAAGCGTCTCCTGGAACGATAGAATTCCTGGAAGGTCCACCCTCGGGAGGCCCATTTAGACTCAGCTACTTCCGCAAGCTTAATGCGACGTGGAAGAAGTTTCAGCCATGTGGTTCCAATCTTTTCAGCTTTCGGGACGAATCGTGGTTTGGACATGACGCCGGGTAGACCGTAGCTTGCGTCGCTTCCTGCTGCCACCACAAGCGTAACCTGCGCTGCGGAGTATATATCGCCCATCTGTCTGACCTGTCTGTGCTTGTCTATATGGTCATTTTGGTTAATACACTTCGTTGTTAGTATCGTCGAATACACTGGAAGATGGCACCAACTTACGAACCTGTCGATCCAGAGATATTTGTATCCTAGCAATCGCGTGATGTGAAAACTGTCCGCGATGGTTTTTGGTGGGTCTTGCAAGTCGTCAAAAGCATCATTGAGTTGGCCCCAAACATAAGACAGTGCTACGTACTGGCATCCCACAGGTGCAAGCACAACAGTCTTTGAGCCACAATCGATTACTCGCAGTTGTTGCAGAGAATCCTGAGCGTCTTCAGTGCAACATTCGCTATGATGCATGTAACAATCTTCGATCCAGCCCCTGATTTGATCGACAGTTATGAGGTTGGCCTGGTAGTTATTGTCCTGGAGTGGAACATCGGTGATGACGGAATGTGGAAATAATTTCCAATCTCTGTCCAAAACTGATCTGTAGTCTGCTGCAGTCAGGAGTGTTAAGGGCCGAATGGGCAAAGCTACTAGACAACACTGCTGTACGTGGCTAGATCCATTCTGAGTCCTGTCAGCACAGAGGCACCATCATGTGGGTGTTTCTGGGCTTTGGATAATCTTGCGATAAAGCGACAGAATTGACAGTGTGACCGCGCTAATTCAGCCCTGTTATCGTCGAATTTCAGCGTGAATAACTCGGTGATGGCGTCCCAACGAAAGGACTTGCATCTCTCGCAAAGAGATCTGTTCTCGTGCTGCATCCAGAAGTTCTCGCCGACATAGGTGCTGGAGGGGGACCGGTTGATGGAGTCGTCTCTGTTACTGAGATTGTGATCATGACCTCTCTCCTTGGGATAAGTACCGTCCATCCAGGCTTCCAAAGAAGCGAGATCGATTTCTTCGAATGCGACATCAGAGGCATCCACAGATGTATGATTTCCGGCGTAGCTGGGCCCCTCTAGTAGGTTATCGGGCGCCTCACCAGCCGACTGGCCGAGGCCGTACTCCGTCATGCGGGTGTCGTTGATGTCCTGGTCCATTCCAGGCGGGGAAGTTTGTGCGTCGAAGAGTGAGAAGGAGGGGGGACCGGATAACGAAGCTGAAGGAAGATGACCGTCGTCATTTGATAGATCGCTTTGGGCTGATTGGCGGCGACATGCCTACACCGGTTTGTGGAAACAGGAAAGCCCAGGCAGCTACATCAGGCTGAGACTAAGGAAAGCGTCACCGGTGAGCCACGCGAGGCAACTACCCAAGAGGACCAAATGTATCTAATATTAAATACGTGAAGCGCAACAGCGCAGAACAAAAAGTCTAAAGCCATGCAACCCATAAAGCCCTGTATACTCAGTACTCATACAGTCGCCCCAAACCCATGATCTATTCCAAAGTTGTAAGAAACGCCATCGCAATGCCCACCTATTATCTTACAACAAACGTCTACAGCCTAACCCGTCCCTCATCCCCCCTGCCTCCAAACAAACTCAAGAACCCACTTCCGCGCTCGCCCTCTCCCCTATCCAATTGTCTTCTACTGCGTCCAGCCTCAACTTCATCGTCATCGCCACCCAACCACTTCGGCCGCGGGAAAGAAAAGTCATTTGTCTCAAATGTATTCTTGACTCTCGACGCGAAGTTTTCGAAGAAATTGCCTTCGTCTTCTTCGTCGTTGAGTTGAGGGCGGCGGCGGTCCGGGCGCGTTGTGCTTGGACCGCCGTTCGCTGCAGCTGCAGTGGATGTAGGAAGGGTGAAGGATAGCGATGGTGCAGGGTTATCGGTGTAACGTTCGTTTGGCGGGCTGGTAGTACTGCGTTGGGAAAGACCAAGGACGTTTCCACTTGCACCTTGGATTTCGCGCTCGATTAATGCGCGGCCTTCGCGCCAGGACCCTGTACCGGCATAGTTTCCTGCTGAGTCCTCTTCATCGTCGAGGAGGTCTCCAAAACCACAGATGTTCTTTACTTTGCCGTAGAGGCCGAAGGCTGTGGCGAAGACGGGGACGAGGATGAAGATGGGGAAGAAGGCGCTGAAGCCTTCGCCGAGGGGTGTGAGGACGATGAGGCGGCCGAGGAATTTGTAGAACATGGTGCCTTTCCAGATGTTTTTGTCGGTCATGGTGAGGAAGTTGTAGCTCAACGGGACCGTCAACTTGGCGACTTGGAGACCGTACCAGGTCGCAGACTCTTGGTATGTGTTTCTTCGTACGAGCGCTCGATTGCCCCAGATCTTAACCTCGGTGAGACTGTAGAATGCGCAAATGCACATGTAGCACAGCCAGGCGGCGGCAATAATCTGGCTGTTGAATCCAACCGAAGACCGGCCGTTGTCGTGGCGATGTACGACTGTCCACCCGATAATAGATAGTTTAGGCCCGCCGAAGTCCTGGGCTTCGCGTACGCATTCTGACCAGACAATGGAGATGGAGGCGAGGATCGTGATGGCCCAAGAGACGTAGGCCAGAGCAGGGATAACATGGACGTGTAGGTAGTAGCGCGTGAGTGGTGTGAGGATAGTCATGCGATCGAACAGTCCTCTCGAGGTTGGCAACGCGGCACCTTTGAACTCGAGATGCTTGCTGGCTTTTGAGTCGAGGATAGCCTGTGTCCTGACTGCCCTCCGCACAACATGATCCCACTCGTTCTCGAACCGACACTTCGCATGGCGCGCGCGTTTCAACTTCCTCGTCAGGTCCGCCAGGTATCTTTCTGTAATGACTGGAGGCACCGTTGCCGTGCCCATGCGTCCAACGACACCCGCCCTGTTCTCCGGAAGATTGCCTTTCTCCGCCAGCTCGTCAATCCACTCTTGAAACTCGCGCGCGGTACCATTCTTCCTCTGCTTGAGCTGCACGACCTGGTATTCATACTGGTCCAACTTCTCCAGCGCCTCAGTCAACCTCTCATGGACCTTTGGCGCCGAACTCTGTATCCTCTTCAACCTCTCACTAACACTCGCGTAGCGAAACAGGCTCCTGGGGAATGCGACGAGTCCATGGCCCATAAGGTAGATACCCAGTATAAGACCCCAGGTATACGCCAGCGCCATGACCAAACTCTTGAACGTGTCCGCCTCGAAACCATTCCAGATGATCAAATAGATCGAGCCAACGATACTGCACCCAGCGACAATGAGCCAGTACCGCCCATTACTCCTCAGCGCATACTGCAACCTTGCCTTGGGCTCTCTGTACCCACTATCGCAGTACTCGCCCAGCATAGGCAGGATCGCCCACGTAAGCGCAAATGTGAGCCAGTAGATGATGCGCCATGCCTTGTACACAACCGTGTCATTCAGCCATATGCCCCTCGCGCCATCCGTTGTATCCAACCCAGCACTACTCGCGAGATCGATCGGCAGGAGCACAACAATGCTGGCCGGCAGCGCTATTGCCAAGAAGACGGGTACGACGACGTATGCGGGTGTGGTGCGGAGCGGGAGGTAGTAGCGGAGGAGCAGCAGGACGGCGCCGCATATGGAGAGGAGGGAGAGGACGAAGAAGGCGGTTGAGCCGGCCGCTGAGGACGTCATCGTGGTGTGTGGTACGGGGTGCGCATAGAAAAGGCCGAGGTTGTGGCGGTGATGGCGGATTATGGCTATGTGTGATGACAGTGAAATGAAGTCTGGGTGCCTGTGTGGCTGGCCCAAAGATAGTTTGACAGTTGTCGCGACGGACGGCGTGGAAGCGTCGGAACGCTGCTCAATCTCGGAATGCGGAAGGTGCGCGACCCGGTCTGATTTCTGTTACGTTCTATTTTTCCATCTTTTCATCTAGAACTCCATGATTACGTTCACTGCGATTCTCATAGCTATGCACTTGGCACTATGGTCTAAACATGCGTACAAGCTAGGTCCCTACTCTCGTCCGCGTCGCAATCAGCCGCACGCGTCATGACGAGTCCGCGTCCTTACCCCTGTCCGTCTGTTCGTCTTTGTAAGCACGTCACGCCGCATCGCCGATCCATCTCCGACGGCAGTTAGCGCAGTACTTCACGAGTGATTGCATCATTTGCCATCGAGAACGTTTGCTACTGCGGGGGGCAGGTGCACACTAATCCACTACTTGTATACAGTACATCTAGAACCAAACTCATAAAGCTACTACCATCATCTGACAAACCTCGACTTCACGCATAAGTACGTCAACCCACCCACCCCTCCAACACTACAACACAGTACTCACATCTCTCCAGCCCAGAACAACCGCCAAAATTTCCTTCCTGCGTCACTTCTTCACGCGCGCCCCCTCGCCCGCCACAATGTCCGCCACAAAGACCAAGGTCCAGTCCATCATCGACGAGAACCCCGTCGCCGTCTTCTCCAAGTCGTACTGCCCATACTGCCGCCAGGCCAAGCAGCTGCTGAGCGACAGCGGCGCAAAGTTCTACGCCATTGAGTTGGACCAAGTCGGTATGTGGAGATAGCTACGAGATGATGTAGAGGAACAGCAGCTAACACGCGCATAGATGATGGCTCAGCCATTCAATCCACCCTTGGCGAAATGACCGGCCAGACCACCGTCCCCAACATCTTCATCGCCCAGAAGCACATTGGTGGAAACAGCGATTTGCAGGCCAAGAAGGGTCAGCTCAACAACCTGCTCAAGGATGCTGGTGCCGTCTAAATGCCTACCATAAGAGAGAAGCTGTAGCTACTCCTCGATAGCTGGTCACATAATAAAACGAATGATCCACATCACACACCGTGCGCCTCAGAATAACGCCAAAGTATGCATTGAAAATCTGCCAGGAATGATTCTAACTGGGTAATCTTTGTGGTTTATTGCTAGTGAGCCCAACTACTAGCCTCACTCAAGTCTCGTAAAACAAAGCTCGAAGCTACACCTACAGGGCTTGCGGCTTGGGTTCTTCCTTCATCCCCAGACTGTTGTCCTGCAGTCTTTCCAGATCATTAACCATCGTTGATGCTATTCATGATGTCATTCTCCACATTCAAGAACACGGGCGAAGCTGGATCTTCTAAGTCTGCATCGCGTCCGTGAAACCTTGTGCGGCCGTCGTCGCAAAGTATCGTACATCCACATCGTCATCTTGCTGGAGCTTTTCGAGGTTCGGCAGAATGCTCTTTGTAATGACATCTGTAGCCTTCTGGCAGCCCTGGCCCGGTGTGCCAGCCTTCTCCAGAGCGATGACGGTACCCTGCTCAGGCAGCTGCTTGAGTGTGTTGATGAGCTGGCCATATGACTTTGCGACGTTGAAGCGAATGTTGGGGATATCGTCGTTGACCAGCTTGTCCATCATGGGAATGATGGATTGTTCGATAACATCCAGACTGAGAGCGGGCGCGAGTGTTGACACGGCAAAGCAAGTCGTCATTCGGTAGAGGTAGTTGGGGTGCTGGCCCATAGCCATGACCTTGGGAACAATAGCGTCGTTGGCCCACTCTACACCGAAGACCTCCGTAAGCTTCTTCAAATTCTGAGTGGATGCCTCACGAATCGAGAAAACTGTGTCGCCCAACCAGCTCATGCACAGGCTGCTGAGCTTCTCGTCGAAGAATTGTACACCGAGTTGTGAGGCGAGGAGGGGAACATATTCGATGATGGCAAGACGTACGCGCCATTGCTTGTCCTCGGCGAGTTGGACGATCGCTGGGAGGAGGGACTGCGAGAGGAGCTCGATGCCGATGACGTTGTTGACAGACTCGAGCTTGGAGATGATGTTTAGGCGGACGTCGGGGAACTCATCCTTGAGCATCTGGAGGAACATGGGAAGGAGATGCGAAATGGTCCTGACTCGTGTTAGTAGGCAAGCACCATGTCACGCGCAGTCGTAACTTACTCTTCCTTTCCAAGAATGGGAGCGAGCCCGCTGATTTGGGTGCCAAGTGCGGCGCGCACATGCTGTGATTGATCGGAGACCAGCTCCTCTATGCTGGGCATGACCTCGTGCAGGAGGGTCTCACGCTCCAACAGCGCACAGAAGCCTGGTAATGGTCAGCCCGTGTGTCGCGCTTTTGCTGCATGTAACGTACCTGGAATTTGTCCTGCGATGGCGCTGCGGACCTCAGCCTCGGTATCCTTGAGGAGCTTGACAAATGCGGGTACAAGGTCTCGGTTGACAACCTCGTCGTCGACGGCTTTTGCAATCTGTACCCGTTAGCGCATGCCCTCTCTCGCTGCAAGCCAAACGCACCTTCTCAAATCGGTCTGCCACCATGTATCGCACCCTCCAGCTCTTGTCCTCGAACAGGCTCCGTAGCGCAGTCAGCAGGACACCGTGGCTCGACTGCTGCTCCTTGGGTACTGCTTCGGCGATGGCAATGAGGATGTCGACAGTCAGGAGACGGACGCTGTCCTGGTCATCGGCGGCGAGGTGCTGGAAAAGAGGAATCATTTCTTCAATGACGATGGATGGCGGCATCGCCTTGATGAACTTGGCGAGGTTGTTGGCCGCCTGTCTCCGGACCATGGGGGTATCATCGTGCACTAGCTGGCCGTAGTGCTGCCTGAGGGCTTCTTGTGAGGGTGGTGTAGCGCGAGTGTAGGGGGTCTGGTAGAGTCCAGTCGCGGAGATCTTCGACGTGAACCAGTCGGCTTTTGATAGGCGCAAGACGAGGGGTATGAAGTTCTCTTCGATCTGCTGCTGCGACAGCTCTTCGCAGATCTTGTTGAGCGATTCGACAGCCTGCACGTGTTAGCTGGCGGCCGAGCTGAGGCAATTGTTGCGCGCACCTTCTCTCTGACAAGAGGCTCCTCTATGGCTGCAAGGTTCTCGAGAGGCGACAGAAGCACGTGTGCATGCTCTGGGCCGCCCACATACTCGACAAACTTGCCAAGTTCCTCGCTCAACGCTGTGAGAACCTCGTCTTCATCCTCGACCGACTCTGGATACTGCCGTTAGCCAGTCCACACGTGACGCAGGCGCCAGCCAGGCTCTTACCATCGAGAAAGGGTATGAGTTCCTCTCGTGTCCGCTCGGCGCCGAGGGCGAGGGCAATTGTGTTCAGTCGGTGGATGGCGTTGAGGCGGAGGATAACGTCGTCGTGCTTCAGCTCGTCGATGAGCACGGCGATGGGGTAAAGCTCGTCGTTTTGATTTGCGTCCATGGTTCAGTGTCTGGGGCGGGTTAAGTTTATGAGGGCGCAGTAGGGAGCTCGAAACGCGGGCGTGGTGTTGACGTACCTGGTTGTTGGCGAGGAAGCGAAGAGGGGTGTCAGGGCGCTGAAGGACCAGTCCGAGCTTTTCAGCCACAGGTGCGCCACACCTGCAGATGAGAAGGTACCGGAGGGAAGATGCAACCTGTGTCAGATGGAGATATGGTGTTGGCTTTTGATTGAGGTTTTAGCCCGCTGATCAAAAGTGCTACTGTTTTCGTGTATTTCGAATTGGGAGTGTTATTCGATACCTGCCTTTTCCGCTAGTGCGCCACACCTGGGCTCCATCTGAGGAAAGCACGATGCCGTGACTACAGATCTCTTAGCGACATCCACCCACGCAGCTTACGATGTACTTAGTATCCCACTTTACGAAATGCGCCAGGGCTCGCGCATACACACAGAGCCGCGATAGCGCGTGCCGAATGTCTTGTGACATCGTCTAGCGCCTTCCGCTCGCCAAGGCCCTGAGAAGGACCGTCTCACTAGCAAAACGACTTGCTGCCCTCTTGTCTCTTCAACTCTCGGACGAGGATTTTGGATCGGCTCACGATGGACGACGAACACCAACGGAGGCGTGTTGAAAACCAAGGCGCTGCCAAACCGAACGCGACCGAGGACGAACCACTGCTTGGCCGTTCTTCGTCCTCATCACAGGCGT
>Ga0265797_10004357_pt1 | contig 21733 bp, 16 predicted proteins | sample P2T30metagenome_FD_192433 | JGI IMG/M metagenome (GOLD analysis project Ga0265797, IMG submission 192433) | Plant litter microbial communities from East Loma Ridge, Irvine, California - P2 T30 | ecosystem: Environmental > Terrestrial > Plant litter > Unclassified | place: USA: California... | reverse complement strand
TCGGACGGCCGAGCGAGCAGGATCTGGCAGACCTTCAGGTCGAAGGGATGATCGGAACGGCTGCCGCAAAGCTGATGAGCATGATTGAGGTGGGGGGTGCCGACGGCGTCACCGCCAAGCGGGCGCTTGAGCGCCTGTTTGTAGAATATCAGCGCGGACAGGACGCAGCATGAGCCTCAAGATCCGGCGCATTGCGCTGACCAACTTTCGCAAGTTTCGCGATCCGTTCGTTCTCGACGGGCTCACCGACGGCCTGAACGTCATCATCGAGCCCAACGAGACCGGCAAGTCGACACTGCTGGAAGCCATGCGCGCGGCCTTCTTCATTCGGCACAACACAGCCAATCGCCTGGCACGCAGCTATGCGCCGCATGGCGAGGCGGTCGCCCCGCAGATCGAAATCGGCTTCGAGGCGAGAGGCGAGGAGTGACAGGTCAGCAAGCGCTTCCTGAAAGGTGCGTCGGTCGAGGTGCGTGGCCCGAACGGCCGGGCACAAGGCGAAGATGCCGAAGCCCAGCTGCAGGCTTTGCTCGGCGCGCGGCGTGACACGAGCCAAGCCGGCGACGCGGCCGCACACGGCGCGCTGGGGCTGCTTTGGGTAGGGCAGGCCCAGGCGCTCGAAGTCACGGCTCCGGGTGACATAGTCCGCGACAGCGTGCGCGCGACGCTGGAGGCGGAGGTCGGCACGATCATGGGCGGCGCAGCCTACCAGCGTGTCCGACCCCGGATCGACAGCCAGTTCGCAGACTATTGGACCACCACCGGTCGGCCTAGCGGTCGCCAAACGACAGCACGTACCGAGCATGACGCTGCCGAGAGCGCTGCGACCGAGGCGGCCACCCGGCTTGCCACCCTTGAACAGGGCTTCTCCGATCTCGAGGCAGCTCGGGCCAGGCTGAAGGTGTTGGACCGTGATCTTGCCGATACGACGGACGCAGATCGGCGAAAGGTTCTGTTTGGTCAGATCGACGTGGCGCGGTCCGCGGCGCAGTTGCGCGATACCCGTCTGGCCGAGCAAGGCCGCCTTGCTGATCAGGTCAAGGGACTGGAGGATCTCACCGCGCGCCTCGCCGATGCTCGGAAGGCCGTCAGGGACACGGCCGCGGCGCTCAGCAACGCACGTGAGAAACGATCCGCCCTAGAAGAGGATTTGACCAGCACGCGTGAGCGAGCGGGTACGGCGCGTGATCGGCTGGCTACAGCTCGCGACAACCGGCGCAAGGCGCACGCGGCGCTCGAAGGTGCCACGAAGTTGGTTGCCGCACGAGCACGTCATGTCGAGATCACCGGAGTACGCCAGCGGCACTCCGAGCTGCTTCCCCTCGAAGCCGAACTGGAGGCAGCGCGCGAACTTGGTGCAACCGTGATCCCCTCCAGCGTCATCAAGACGCTGGAGGAACGCGAACGTGGCGTCGACAAGGCGCGCGCCGCAGTCGAGGCGGGCGCGACCCGGATCGAGTTCGCGGGCGATGTCAGCGGTGTTCGGATCGACGGAATGTTGGCTGAGCCCGGTGAGCGTACGCTATCGCGTGAGACGCGCATCCAGCTTGGCGAGGCTGAGTTGATCATCCGACCGCCAGCGGGGCTGCAAAGCGCCGAAACCGCGCTCGCCAACGCCCGCGATGATCTGGACGCCGCGTTGGCCGACCACGGGGTGACGAGTGTCGCAGACGCGCGGTTACGTAATGAGGTCGCACGTGATGCTGTTGCCAACGTGCGGACGCTTGAAGCGCGGATATCTGGAATCACGCCGGCCGTGGCGTTGTTCGGTCTCGACGCCGGTGCTTCGGCCCTGAAGGCCTTCATGGCAGGATTGCCGGAAAGCACTGAAGGGGAAGGCAGCGAGGAAGGACCGGACGTCGACGCGTTGAGCGTGATCGCGGCGGAGGCGAATTCAGCGCTCGCAAGGGCGGAGGGTGTCGATGAGGCGGCGTCTGCGCAGCTGCGCGAGCTGGAAGCACGCAATGCGCCGCTAATGGTTCAGGCGGCTAGCGCAGAGCGTGATGCTGCCAACGCCGGAGCGCAGCTGGCTGCTCTGGAAGGCAAGCCTCAGGTAAACGGTCTGGATGAGGCTTTGCTGGATGCACGTCAGCGGGAAGCGGCAGCGCTGGTTAGGCTGCAGGACGCCGAACGTGCTGCGACAGCGCATGATGTAGCGGCGATCGAACGCCAGATCGGGTTGTTGGACAAACGTGTTGAGGTCGCCCGGACGCAGCGGGTCGATCTTGAGAAGGTGGTCGCCGGGCTTGAGGCGCGGATTGAGGCGGAAGGCGGCAAGGGACTGGCAGACCGCGCCGCGGCTGCGCGAGAAGAAGCGGATGCTGCGGCCGCCAACCTGGCGCGCGTGACGCAGGAGGCGGAAACGCTGAAGCTGCTTCGCGATACCCTGGAAGGTGCGCGAGCAGAGACCTCACGGACGTTCGTCGGGCCGGTTGCGCGGCGCGCACGCCGACATATCGAACGGCTCCTGCCTGGCTGCGATCCGAGCTTTGGTGATGATCTGGGCCTGACGTCGATCGTTCGTAGCGGGCTCGGCGAAAATTGCGGTGACCTTTCCCGGGGTACTCAGGAACAGCTTGCGGTGCTCACTCGGCTGGCTTTCGCCGACATGCTGCTGGAGCAGGGTATGCCGGTGTCGCTGATTTTGGACGATCCGCTCGTCTATTCGGACGACGCCCGCCTTGATCTGATGACCGAGATCCTGACCGATGCTGCGACGCGAATGCAGGTCATACTGCTGACCTGTCGCGATCGTGCCTTTAGGCATCTCGGCAACCGCGTAACGCTGACGGGAGTCGAGTAGCGGCGTAAAGCGGAACGTCGGTTTTTCGGCAAAACTGGTGGAAAGCGGACTGACCGCTTTCGGGCGCCAATCGCGAGAAAGTGGACGTTTGTTCAGCTGGCGGGGCAGGGGCCTCGAATGCCTGTCGGTGGGTGGTAAGCGGCCTGTCCGCTTTCGGGCGTCGATCACGACAAAGCGCACGCTCGTTCAAGCGGTGGCGCAAGGGGGCGTGAGCGGCCCCCCGAACCGTGAGCGGACTTGTTATGCGCCCTTTTGGCACTCTGAAATCAACACGAACCCGTGCGTGAACGGGCAGGATCACAACCCTCCGGTTGTGACACCAGCGACGACCCTGTGCTAGAATGAGCCAGCTGGATGGATCGTCAGCGGCGGAGTGCGAATTGATCAGCCAACCCGTCGAAGTCGGAGACCACGTCGAAATGCCCGGATGCTTCGCGCTGGAACTGCATGGGGACCAACGCCGAGGTGACGAGGCATGAGCGGAGCTTGATCGACGCCTTGGGGATGCCGGTGGCGGCGGTCAGCACGGCGAGATTATCGCGCAGCTTCGCCACCCGGTCGAGGTGCCGTCTGGTGGGTCCGCGTCGCCCGTTCCGCTCCTGGTGGTCCGGACCGAACTCGACGACGCGCTCAGCTACCTCGCCAACAGTTTTGTCGGCCAGCAGGCGCTTGCACTCGATCACGAAGACCTCGCCGGTCTGCAAACTCCAGGCCAGAACGTCGACGTCGCCGTCTTTGGCGACGCCTCCGAGCCGAGTCATCAAGTAGTCCGCCTCGGTCTGCAGGCCGAGTTCGCGCAGCCGATCGGCCACCCTGTGGTTGAACGCGTGACCCAGCCGATCAATCGCGGCACCGATCCAGCTCCGCATTGCCTCTGTGCGGAAGTAGGAGTCCGGCAGCCGCGCGTTGTAGGCGCGGAGGGCATAGTGCAGCCCATGCTCGGATGTGACGGGCGATACCAAGCATAGCGGATCGTCCTCCTGCGTCAGCTGTACGACCGGACGGGAGAGTAGGCTCAGCCGGCGGGCGAATCGCCACGGAAACCAGTCTTTGGCAGTCGCGCCTTCGAGCTTTTGCTCGTCCCACTTTGCCCGAGGCACCAGTGTCCAGTTCGCGAGGAAGAGCTCCGCGGCGTCCTCGTCAATGCCACCGAGCGCAAGCAGGTCGGCCTTCAGCGCCGAGCGGCGCAGGGTCGCGCGGCCGTTTCCAGCCTCGGCCGCGCGCTCGCCGAGCCTCGACACGAAGTCGGTCATCCGCAATGGTGTGATTCCGTATTCGGCGACGAAGGCTGCGTCGAAATCCGCATTCCGCTGGCGCTCATACTTCTCGTCGTCGAGATCCTCAGGCGCCTCGTAAAACGAGGCGTAGCCGTCGGCCGCCGCATCGAACTGGTCGCGCGAGAGCGCCACCATAAAAGGCCCGTGGATGCCCTGCGCGAAATCGTCCTCGAAACGGAGGGCGCCGCTCGGCCTGATCTCCACTTTTTCCGCGAAGCCATGGTGGATCTCGTCCGCCCGGCCCGCGACGCCGGTCAGGAGCGAGACACGGGCCATCAGGAAGTCGAGATCGTCGAGCGAGCAGGTCCGACCACCGCCCACCGGCGAAGTGCAGACCGCCATTTCGGCGATCACGCGCGAGCACTGCCCCGCCTCGGCCCGCGCGCTCTCGCGCCTCACCGCCGCGTTCATCACGTCCTCGCGCGAATGCAGCTGCAGGATCGCCGCGGCCGTGTGCCGCCACGTGGTGCGTTCGCGGTCGATGGCGTTGTGGTTGTCGATGCACGACTCGATTACCGACGCACGGTCGAGAAGCTCCAGACGCTCGCGCACCTCTCCCCAGATCGCCTCGACCGCAGTGCGCAGGAGGTCGCCCGCCTCTTTCCTGTCGGCGATGACGCCCGCCACGCCCTCCGGCACGCCGCTGCGCTGGGCAAGTCCGATGTCCGCCCAGCCCCTGACCTCGGGCTGCATGAGACGCGGGCGCGGAAGCTCGGCCGTCGCCAGGATGTAGTCGCCAGCGCTGCGCGGAGTGAGAACGTGAAAGTGCCGAGAAGAGCCGTTCGTCACGACGGACGAGGCGATGCCCTCTACCACGTCGCGCGGCGCTGCTCCGGTGAGGACGAGCGCACCCTCGATCAGCGCTTCCACCATCCAGCGGTCGCCGACATTGTCCGCCCGCCCAAAGGCGCGAAGGTAGTCAAGCGGGCAGTCGACGCGGATCCGGTCGCCTGCGACGGCGACTACCGGTCTCGCGGGCTCGGCCGGGTCAGCCGCGTGCGCCGCGTCTAGGTCGGTGCCTTCCGGAAACGCGATCTCAACTTCGACAAAGCCGGCCAGCCCGGGGGCGGCCTCCACCATCCTTCCTGCGACGAGCACAGCCCAGTTCCTGGCCATGTCCCAGACGCGGTAGGAAAGTGAGCCGTACGGCGTCCAACCCGTCTCCGCGACGGTAATCCACCACGTGCGTCCGGAAATCTCGATCGCAGCCGCGGGGCGCCCGGCCAGTGCGTCGGCCACGCTGACGTAGGACGGCTCGTCAGCGAGGTCGGCGAAGAAGGCCTCGGTGGAAGGACGACGGACCTCAGCCCAGGCGTTCCTCGGCACGACGTGGACAGCGTGCTTGTCGAGCGCCCGCCTGATCCCCGTCCTCACCGAGGTGAGATGGTCGGTTCCAATAGAGAGCAGCGTCCCGGCCCTGTGGGCGTCATCCGGCAGCAACTCGAAGTCGTTCGACTTGGCGAAGCCGTAAAGATTAAGAAACCCGTTCGGGTTCACGATCTCGGTGCGGCTCGCGAGCAACTCTCGCTCTTGATCGAGCAGGCGAAACATCTGCAGCGCGGAGGTATTCGAGTCGTCCGCGAACAGCTCGAGGTCCTCGCAGCCGAGTCCGACGAAGCGCCAACCGGGCGGCAGCCGTCCAGGGGCGGCCCGGTAGCCGCGGCCGAGACCGCCGAACACCAGGATAGTCATGCCGATGCGGAAGTCGGGGATGGCCTGAATGGCCGCGACGCCCGCAGCGACGAGCCGGCTCACGGCGGGCGAAGCATCGTTGATGGACTTGAAGCCATCGGCGCCGATGGCGGCGACGTTGTCGGGCACGAACAGCACGTGGGCATAAGCCCCGGTGTCGAAGCTGCAGATCATGCCGATGCAACCCGAGGCATCGTCGGTGTACGGGCCATCGACCGTGTCGAGGTTCAGCCCCGCGCGGGCGCTCGCGACTGAGCTACCGAACTGATAGTCAGTGACGCTATCCTGGAGCAGCCCGCCATCGCCGTTGTCGAGCGCCATCCGGACGGCGCGCCGCCGGATCGCCGCGCCCACCGCTGTCGGCAGCGCGACGACAAAGTCGTCCCCGTCTTTGAGGATCGGCCGCTCCTCCAGCGACGTCCAGGTCATCGTCTCTTGGCGGAGAATTGGGGCGTTCCGCGGATTAAAGACGAACGGCGTCAGATCGAAGGGGTGGATGCCGATGGCGGCGAGGTCCGCCGGAGTGAACCGGACGCGGCCCGCGAGCTCCTCGATGCGGCTGGTGGGGAACTGGACGCGCCCAAGCCGACGGCCACTTCCCACCTCGTTACGCTTCAAGCCGGAACGCTCGGCGACCGCGGTGCTCAGGCGCAGCAACGCCGACGACTGCCGCAGACAGTGTGTCGCCCACTCCTGGCCCGCGCGGTTGCAGGCCGTGACGGCGTACAGCGCCGCCTGCACGTAGCCGGCGTTCGCCTCCCAAATCCCCTCGAAGAGCAGCGAATTGCCGATGCCCGACACCACGTTTCCGACGAAAACGTCCTCGGGCGGATCCTCCATACGGCCGACGTCGTCCCGTCCGAGAATCTCGTTCAGCCATTCGCGCAACTGCGCCGCCGTCGGCTGGACTCCTCCTTCGGCGCGCAGCGCGACGAGGTGGATCAGCGCCTCGATCCGGACGGTGTTCGCATGCAGCCCCGGGTCAGTCAGGAGACCACCTAACTTCGCCAGCGTCGCCGCTCGGTCGAACTTGTCCAACCGCGCGGCGAGCCTCGGCAGGCGCTGCTCGACTGCGCCGACCGTCATCGCGCCGCCCGCCGACATCATCGCGTCGAACATCATTCCCATGCCAGCCATCGAACTCTCCTCGCACGGCGAAGCCGACGCGTTACAGCGAGGGCCGACGAAACACCCCGGAGATGGTGGCGACGACAGCGCTGCGGAAGAGCGGTTGTGACACCTGGAGATCTACAAAGGTCTCACGACTTGGCTTTGCTTCCTAACTCAGATTCGACAGCAGGTCAGGGCGACAGTTGGTTGCGTCTCAAGAATTTGGCGTCAGTATCTAGCCTAAGAGCCGGGGGAGGGTCCACGTGCACATCGAGTTTGTCGAGATTGCCAATTTTAGGAAGCTGCTGTCCGCGCGTGTCGATCTTTCCACCACAACAACGCTGTTTGTCGGGGCAAACAATAGCGGCAAGACCTCGGCGATGCTTGCAATGCGGCGGTTCCTCTCGCCGCGGCGCTGCCCGTTTGAGGTGCACGACCTGACTCTATCACACTGGCCGAACCTTATTGCGCTCGGTGAAAGCTGGATCGCAGCACGCAATGCGGATGAAGTCGTCGATCTGACAATCGAACCGTGGGTGAGTTCGTTGCCGACTCTTGATCTCTGGCTTCATGTCGAGACGGGCGAGATGCACCATGTGCGCGATCTCATACCGACGCTAGACTGGGAAGGCGGCCGTCTCGGGGTCCGGCTACGGTACGAGCCCAAAGATCTCGGGCTGCTCTACAAGGATTTCATGGGTGCCGTGGCCGACGCGGAGGCCATGAAGGCCGCTGCCATCGCTGCGGTCGCGGCCGAGCACCCGGACGTCGATCCGCAGCCCGACCCGCCCAAGCTAACGGTATGGCCGTCCAACCTAATCGACTTTCTCAGCAAGCGGCTCTCTGCGCATTTCACGATCCGTGCCTATACGCTCGATCCGGCGCTGCTTGTCGGCCCGGTTAAATCACAGGCCCAACCGCAGGCACTGCCTCTCGCCTCGTTGCCGATCGAGGGCGATCCGCTGAAGGGCCTTATCCGGGTCCATGATATCCCCGCCCAGCGCGGCTTCGGCGAAGAGCAATCGGGGGACGACGATGACGATACGCCGGTGTCGGCATCGAGCAACCGGCTCTCGGACCAGCTGCGCAGCTATTATGCGAAGCATCTCGACCCGACCAAGGGCCCCGATCCAAAGGATCTCGGTGCCTTGCAGGCAATCGAAGCCGCGCAGGACGCCTTCGACAAGCGGCTGACCGAAAGCTTCACGGCGGCGTTCAGCGAGGTCGAGGGCATGGGCTATCCCGGCGTCACCGATCCCCGGCCCCGCGTCTCAACGCGGCTCAAGGCAATTGACGGGCTCAACCACTCAGCCGCGGTCAGCTTTGAGGTCGATGTCATCGCAGAGGATGGCGTGACCATGCCGCTTCTACGGCTACCCGAGGCGAACAACGGCTTAGGCTATCAGAACCTCATCTCGATGATCTTCCGGCTGATGAGCTTCCGCGACGCCTGGATGCGGGTGGGCAAAGCCTCGAAGGGCGGTGTCGTTACTAGCACCGAACCGTTGCACCTCGTGCTAGTCGAAGAACCTGAGGCGCATCTGCACGCCCAGGTGCAACAGGTCTTCATCAAAAAGGCCTATGCGGTGCTGCGCGCACATGACGACCTGATCGGCAATGACAAGCTGCGCACCCAGCTCGTCGTAAGCACCCATTCGAGCCACGTCGCTCACGAGACGTCATTCGCCTGCCTGCGCTACTTCCGAAGGCTGCCGGCGGGCATGGTGGCGAAGGTGCCGGTCTCGACGGTCATCAACCTCTCCGAGGTATTTGGGACCAGCAACGATACCGAGCGGTTCGTGACTCGTTACCTGCGTGCTCAGCATGCCGATCTGTTCTTCGCTGACGCGGCCATCTTGGTTGAGGGTCCGGCCGAGCGCATACTGCTGCCAAACTTCATCCGCGCACATTACGACGAGCTCAACCAATGCTACATCACGCTGCTCGAGATCGGCGGCAGTCACGCGCATCGCTTGAAATCGCTGATCGACCATCTTGGCCTGCTAACCCTCATTGTTACCGACCTCGACACGCTCGATAAAACGGGCGGCGCATCGGTGCAGCCGGCAACGGGTGTTGGTCAGAAAACAAACAATGCGACACTCAAGACCTGGGTGCCGGGCACCGATGACGTTGACACGCTGCTCGATGCACCAGTTGCGTCTAAGATCCAGTCCCAGCCCGAAGATCAGCTCTTTGCGGTGCGTGTTGCCTATCAAACGCCACTTACCGTGACGCTGCCGGGAGCCGATGCCCCGGAGATCGCGCTGCCCTACACGTTCGAGGACGCACTGGTGTTCGAGAACTCGGCGTTCTTTGCTGCGCTGAAGGGTACCGGTCTCGTGCGCAAGTTCAGCGACGCGATCGAGGCAGGCGGCGGGGCTGCCGCGATCGGCGAGCAGATGTACCTTGCCCTCAAGAATGGCAAGAAAGCTGAATTCGCCCTCGACGTGATTGAGGCCGAAGGGTTCAACGATCTCGTCGTTCCGCGGTACATCGCTGAAGGGCTCGAATGGCTGCTACTGCAGCTCAAGAAGAAGCGCGTCGAGATCCTGCCCAAGGTGGAGTTCGCCGCATGAGCACCGTGCCTGACGATGATGTCTTCGACGCCAAGGCCGACGAGACCATCCTTGCCTGCCTTGATCTCGACCAGCCTAAGAGCTTCTTCCTCTATGCCGGTGCCGGGTCCGGCAAGACGCGATCGCTGGTCGAAGCGCTCCGTATCGTGTGCCGCGAACAGGGGCGGCGTCTCTCGCTCGCCGGGCAGAAGATTGGCGTCATCACCTATACCAATGCCGCCTGCGATGAGATCAAGCAGCGTCTCGAGTTCGATCCCCGCGTGGAGGTCTCGACCATCCACGCCTTCGCCTGGTCGCTGATCGGCGGCTATGACGGCGACATCCGCAAATGGGTCGCCGCCCGAATGCTGCAGGACATCGCGGAATTGGAAGACGCTCAGGCCAAGGGCCGCGCGACGAGCAAGGCCGCAGTCGATCGTGCCCGCTCGATCGAGAGCAAGCGCCGTCGGCATGCCGGGCTCGATGCCATTCAGCGTTTTATCTACAGCCCGACCGGGGACAACCGCACACGCGATGCCCTCAACCATGCCGAGGTCATAGCGATGACGGCGGAGTTTCTAACAGCCAAGCCCGGCTTACGTCGGCTCCTGGTCACACGGTTTCCGATCCTATTGATTGATGAGAGCCAAGATACGAGCCGGCGGCTTATGGATGCGCTGCTAGACGTTCAGGCGGCGAATAGTAACAGCTTCATCCTGGGTCTGTTCGGCGACACGATGCAGCGCATCTATGCCGACGGAAGAACCGGCCTCGCCGAAGCGATCCCGGCGGATTGGGCAAAGCCGCGTAAGGAAATGAATCACCGCTGTCCGACGCGGGTCATTGAGCTTATCAACAAGGTTCGGCGTGACGATGACGGCCAGGAACAGCGGCCGCGCTCCGATGCGCAACCGGGGGTCGCCCGGCTCTTCCTGCTTCCTAATACGACCGCAAACAAGTCAGCGGCGGAAGCGGCGATCGCGGAGCGAATGGCCGATATTGCTGGAGATCCAGCCTGGGCAGACGGTTCTGAAGCGATCAAGACGCTGGCGCTTGAGCACATGATGTCGGCGCGCCGGTTCGGGTTCGAGCAGTTCTTCGAACCGCTCTATGCCGTCCAGCGTATCAACACCGGACTGCTTGACGGGACTGGTGCTGGCTTGGGCATCTTCACGCGTGAGATCCTGCCGTTGGTCAAGGCCCTGCGAGCTGGCGACCGGTTCGCGACGGCTGCGATCATCCGCAAGACCTCGCCGCTGCTTGACCGCGACGCCTTGCGAGATGCCGGCGAGGCGCAGCAGGGTCTGCTCGATCGGGCGAAAGGAGCCTGTGCGGGGCTGCTGGCGCTGGTCGACGGGCAACCCCCGGCGAGCCTGCGCGACGTGCTGCGCTATGTTGCCGAGCACCGGTTGTTCACCGTGCCGGACGTGCTGCTACCCTTCGCCACCGCCGACCCCGATCCGGCAGACGAGGACGACGCGGACGAGAACGAAGAAGAAGTCGACAACAAGAGCGAGACCGCCGCCTGGCGGCAGGCGCTTAAGGCGCCGTTCGATCAGGTCGACAAATATGACCGCTATGTCCGCGGCGTTTCGCAGTTCGACACTCATCAGGGCGTGAAGGGCTTGGAGTTTCCACGAGTAATGGTCGTCATCAGCGACGAGGAGGCTCGCGGATTCTTGTTCAACTATGACAAGCTGTTCGGTGCCAAGGGGAAGAGCAAGACCGATCTCGACAACGAGGCGGCAGGCAAGGAGACGACAATCGATCGTACACGGCGACTTTTCTATGTGACGTGCAGCCGCGCCGAGCGGAGCTTGGCAGTCGTCTATTACGCGGAGAACCCCACAGCATCGCGCGACGCGCTGCTGCAGCAGGGTTGGTTCGCAGAAGATGAAATCGAGGTTATGGGCTGAGGCCGAATGTCACAACCGAGCGGTTGTGACACCGGAAAGCCGCACCAACGCGAGATTAGCGAATGGCAGAAACCATACCTGCGAAAATGGGGCTGCCAACGTCTTGGAGTAGTGTGCCGACATCGTCCTTGTCATCGATCAGCTTTCCGTCACGCCCCGACAGTTTGATTGCGACGGGATGGTGGGTCATGAGCATTGGCCCGATTTCATTCTTTACCGAGCATTTCCGGTGTCAGGTGACGGTGACGGACGGATATTTGATATGGGGCGTAGAGATCGGCGGGACCGATCAGATTCGAAAGGCCGCTAAAAGTCTGGGCGTTCACGACCGACTGTTCGCGATCCTAGTAAAGCATGGTCCAAAAAGTACGGTCGAAATCCTGCGTGACGTCGATCATGCCGGGGTAATGGATCATTACAAGATCGAGCATGGCCAGTTTTCTTCGTCGCCGTTCGTGCCGACTGAGCATGGTCGACAGCGCAATGATGTAAGCGAACAATGACGGGACCTCGATAGCCGATGTAGGTCTTGCATCGCGGCCGTTGCTCCCGCAGATCAACGCTGGTGAGCGAGTTAAGATCAGCGTGGGCGTTAGGGCTGGCCCTTTGGGTCTGCGGGTGCAGTCCGGGCGAGCCGCCGCGCGTGCGCCAATTCGAGTGCCGGTTTGCACCGGCTTCCGCAGGGCCAGAGCCGCTGGTGCTGTTGCTCGATACAGGCACCAGCCGGATTACCTTCGTCAATCTTCCGGGACGCCCGGTGCGCGCGCTGCAGTCCGACCGCTTCAGCTATTTCTTTCCCTATCCTCTCGGCGGTGGGGATGGCCGCGCCGAGATCGGCCGATATGATAGCGCCCTGCGCATTAGGCGCGTTGCGGGCGAGAAACGTCCTGCGATGAGCATGCGGGGCGACTGCAAGAGCGTGGCCGTAGGAGCCAAACTGTGAGCAAGGTCTACACAGTCCTTACCGGCGATCTGGTTGGCTCGACCGAGCTTCCTACCGAAGTGCTTGTGCGTGCGCGGGATGCATTGCTGCAGGCAGCCGCCGACGTGGGGGCGTGGGAAGCGGACTTGGTGAAGGGCGAAGCGGAGTTTTTCCGCGGAGATTCTTGGCAGCTCCTGCTGACTAAGCCGCGCTACTTTCTGCGGGTGGCCCTATATCTGCGAGCTGCTCTGCGCCGCGAGCGAAAGGGCCTCGATACGCGCATTGGGGTTGGGTTCGGCGATGTGGAGCGGATTGATGCCCATCGGATATCCCTGTCGGTCGGTGACGCATTCACTCGATCGGGCCGAGAGCTGGATCGGATGGGCGACGCCGTCGGTGTCGCCGTCGCTCTGCCCGACAAGACGGGCGACAAGCTTGGTTGGATCCAGCCCATGACCACGTTGTGCAGCGTGGCGATGAATCACTGGTCCGAACGGCAGGCGGATATTGCAACGCGGATGCTGGTGCCGAACGGTCCGCGCCAAGCCGATGTCGCGAGCGCGCTGGAGGTTACACGTCAGATGGTCAGCAAGACGCTAGTCGCAATCGAATTTTCGGCGATCGAGTCAGCGCTTGAGTGGGTCGAGGGTGCCGGCTGGGAGAAGTCGCTACGTATGGCGAAGGTGCGTCTTGTTTAGTCGTGTCAACCATTATTGGTTGACTGGAGTGAATCAACCGAAATCGGTTGACGCTTCGGAGGCCCGCTGAGGGTATGATCTCCACCTTCACGGCGCTGCTCGCCGCACATCTCCTCGCAGATTTCATTCTTCAAACCGAATGGCTGGTCGCACGTAAGGGTAAGCTGAAGTATCTAAGCCTTCATGTCCTTCTCGTCGCGATCGCCGCGGCGCTCGCCATCGGCGCGCAAACCTTGGTGGCCGCATTCGCGATCGGGGTCATTGCCACTACGCACATGGCGCTCGATTACGTCAAACTCCACCACCTCGGCAACAAATTGTTGGCCTTTGCGCTCGACCAGTTCGGGCACCTAGTGGTGGTTCTGGGCATCGCATTCTGCATCCCTACGTTGATGACGACAGGATGGTGGGCGACACTGCCGGGCGATGCTCAGCTTGCCTATTACGCCGGGCTCACGCTCGTAAGCGGGTTGATCGTGGCTGTGCCGCTCGGCGGCATCCTCATCAAGAAACTGGTTGAAGGACTGCCGTCGCCGCCCCCGCCGGCCCAAGGTGTGACAGCGCCCACCAGCATCGTCGGCATGGCGAAGGGCGGCCAATATATTGGCTGGCTGGAGCGCGGTCTAACCTTCCTGTTCGTATTGACTGGACGATATGAAGCCGTCGGGTTCCTCCTCACCGCCAAGTCAATCTTGCGCTTTGGCGATATCCGCGACAGCAACGATCGCCATATCCAGGAATATATCATCATCGGGACGATGCTGAGCTTCGGCTGGGGATTTGTTGCAGCCGTGCTAACCGTTAAGGCGCTGGCCTATTGGGGGCTCAGCTGAACAGGGTGGACCGAAAAGCGGTCGCACGCCAGTTCCATGCGCAGGCAATTACTGTTTCGATTGGGCAGTCATCAGGATTTGACGATCGGTATGCGGACATGGAGCGTGGCCGTCGTCGCGAGGAACAGCGCGAAAGGTAGAAGCGCAGCCGATGTGCAGATTATCGCCTTTTTCGCATAGGTGTACTTGTCGCAGAGGATCTGCGAGTTCCGCCAGATCTGGCCGATGAGGTCCTTGCGATAGTCGTCGTCCGAGCATCCGAGCACCTCGCTCTGGTATACGCTCTCCGTCCTCTTCTGGATCTCGACGAAATAGACGAGACTGCCGGCGCCGCCGCGAACGTCCGGGAAGTTGGCCCGGAACAGGAAGGCGTAGGAGAGAAGCAACGCGATCAGCGCCAAGACCCCGGGAATGGTCACATACCACTGCCTGAGGTCAGGCGCGGCGACATTGAGGGCGCCGACCGCCAGGACCAGGGTATTGACGCCGAAGAGCCCGTTAATGCGGGCGTCCACGCGAGGGAAGAACGCAAGAACGCGGTCGAGTTGCGATTGCAGTGTGGCGGTGTCGTTCAATGTGGGCTCCCTCCCTCTTCCTCAGGCGTACCGCCCTGGTCGTCGCGCAACGGACAGGTCAGCATGGTTCCGCAGCACTTCGTGCCGGAGGCGCGTACGTGGCGCCAGTATTCGTCTAGCGACGTCCGGCGCAGCCTCTCCATCCAGACCAGGCGCGCGATCTCCCTTCGGCGTGCGCACTTGCGGCGGAGGATCGGCGCGTTGCGGCTCGCGCGTCGGCGGCAGCCGCGGGGACATGGCGCCCGGCCGTTGATCGGGCCGCCCCGCCGATCGACGATACGCAGGTCTGGATCGGTGATCCAGCTGGGTTCGCCGAGCCAAGCTGCGGCATACTCCTCCTCCAAATCTATCGATCGCGCCAGTTCGAGCGCCCGCTCGTGATGCACTCCCGCCTCGCCGTGGTCGAGCGCCTGGTTCGGTGGCCATACGCCGGTCCGCTCGGCAACCCCTTGGCAGCGAATCCACTGCCTCAGCTGCTCCCACCATCTGTCGGCCGCGTCGGGTCCGTCTACCTCCAGCCGCCTCAGCCCCACGCAGAAGGTTCGGTCCTCCTGCAGGTGCCTTTCTGGACAGCGTGCCGGAAGCGCGGTGCCGGGCGTCTCCTCTCCGACGTGGGGTGAGCGAACGCCACCGATGGACAGCCTCAGCCCTCCGCCGGCCCATGGCGTCTGCGGTACCTTCGCGACGCCGATCAGCTTATGGTCACCTTGCCGCTCCACCTGGAACCAAGATGGCGCGTTGGCGGCAAGGATGGCGGTCGCCGAGATCACCAGGCGTCGTGCGCTCGCATGGGCGGCTGGTCTTCGGGCGAATGTGCCCGCATCGGGTCAGCCTCTACGCCGCTCGACAGATACGGCGACTGCATGGTGCCGAGGAGGAGGTCCGCCGCGTCATGATCGAAGTTCGGCACCTTGCGCCCTGAGATGAAGACCTGCCTGACGACGGCGGGTGACGCGGCGAAGGCTGCCTCGCCGAGCGCCGTCTCGTGACCATTGCATCGACGCTGCTCGGCCTCGGACACGCACGTGGCCCGGCTCGCTGCGGCGCGGACGCTCGCCTCGCCCCGGAGGCCCAGGCGGCACACCGGCGTCTCGCCGTAGTCGATGCCTATCGCGAGGCCCAGCCGGTCCGCGCCGGGCAGCATCGTCCTGCAAAGCTCGAAGGAGGAGCGCAGACCTGCCGCGGCGTTCACCGCCGTCCGCATCGTGGCCATGGCATCGGTGCTGTGGGCGTCGCCTTCGGCGACCATGCCGTGGATACAGTCGCCGACGAACCTGACCTTGCGTCCGCCGAAGTCCTCGCGAAGCACTGCCGCCATCTCGGCACGCATGACGTGGAGGTTCGAGACCGCCTCGGCGATCCGTCCGGTGCGGATCGAATCGTCGATGTATGCCGTGAAGCCGTCGATGTCCGCGAAGATGGAGGCCATCCCCATGCGGATTGCTCTGCTGGGCGGATGATCGGCGTAGACGATGTCCTTGAGCGGCGGCTCCTTGTGGTGGAAGCGGAACACCGCCTCGCTGGCCGTCCCGCTCTCGCGGGCCCTCAGCTCGTCGGCCACCTTCGTGTAGGCGGTTTCGAGACGCGCGTCGGCCACCCGGTCGACACCGGCGGTGACGACGTGCTCGTCGAGGAACTGACGCTCCAGCGACTTGGAAAGCGAGAGGATCTCGCTGAACCGCTGCGGTGCCCGGTCGATCGCGGCTGCCGCGCGGCGACTAACGGCGACACCTTCCTCATTTCCGTCGGCGAGCTTGGCGGCGTGGTTCGCGGGACTACCGATGAAGAGGGGTTCGCGTTCATCCTTGCGGCCGCCGTCGATCGCGACCGCGGGGCCGCTATCGATGCCGATCCGGACGCCGGTCTGGAAGCGCGTATGCTCGTGGCCCATTCGCTCGACCATTTCGCGGAAGCCAGCCGCGAACGCGATCGCCTTGCGGACGCGGGCACCCTCGTTCTGCGGCCCCTCCGGTGCGAGCACGACGGCGTGGAGCCTCGATCCGTGAAAGTCGACGCGCTGCATCTCGAATTCGTCGATCAGCGCATCGCAGGCGGAATAGTGGGCGTGCAGGAACTCGAAAGCACGGCGGTGGCTGGCTTCGGTTTCTCTGCCGGCGTCGACGAGAACCGAGTTGAAATCGATAAGGTTGGCGTAGACGTGCACGGCGTGCGTCGTGATCGCCCGATTGCGCGGAATGTCGACGAGTGACGCCTCGGTCAGCGCCGCTGAAGCCGTGATGTCCTTCGCCATCCTCGTCTCCGAGAGAAAGCTGCGGAAGTCCTCGACGACGATCTGGCCCTCGGGGACGCTGTCGATGAACCGCCTGATGCGCATCCGCGCGCGATCTTCGTTCCATGCCATCGTCGAACGCCTCCTGATTGGCCGCACGTGAGTCGCGGCTCGACGTCCGACTTGTGTCGCACGCCTTGGGAACAAGTCAAGAACGACAAGGCTCACGGAGTAGTCATTTCAGAGAAGTCCGTTGACCTAACTTGCGGTGACGAAGGTTTTCACAAGGGTGGCGGGCTACGTGAGCGCCCGATGGTTTTCTTGGATGGGTTGGATGGCCATTGAAGCTGAGGATTGACGGAGGCTCGGTGCGGCGCAGACCGTCCGTTCGCGTGGACAGTTGGCATCGCGGGGAGCCAGATAATTAGAGGGCTCCGTCAAACCAAATGCACCTGGTGGTAAGGAGGGCAGGGTAGGGCGTCCCCATGCCTCGCCTGCGCAAACCTGCTTGGTCGTTCCGATACTTTACTCCTTGCCGGAGGTGATCTGGCTGGTGATGCTGATGTACGTGCGCTTCTCGCTGTCGTTGCGGAATGTGGAAGACCTGCTGTTCGAGCGCGGGATTGCTATCTGCCATGAGACGGTAATTCTGTGGTGGAACAGGTTCGGCCCATTGTTCGCCGGTGACATCCGGCGTGCAATCGAGCGGCGCTGCAGGGCAATTGCGAACCGATGGATGAGTGTCCGGAGTTGGGAAGCGCAGGAAGAGCGCTGAGCGTCCATAAGTGGGTCCTCGCAGCCCGAATTCGCCGGTCGGCTCTCGACCTAAAGCCGGTCGTTTAGATCATGTAGCGCGATCGTCTGCTCCTGACAGAACCTGCCGATGGATCGCTGCAATGCAGACTGTCAGGAAGCGCCCCATAGGCAGCCGTTGTCTGCGCAACGACCTTGCGCGGAAGCCGCCGCTCGATCATCCCTCCGTCTGACGCGTTTCCTGACCCAAGTCCTCAGGAACATTTAGACGATCCGCCTCATCGCAAGGCAGCCTTGCAGATTGACCCATTCACCGGATGTGATTGAGAAGGTCGGTTCAGATGGGGAAGGGTTAGGAAGTGGCGTCTATCACGGAGAAATTCGAGCTGAGGCCCGACGAACTGGCCTTCCACTTCGCGGGCGATGAAGGTCTCGCGATCGAGGTGCTTTTTAACTTTCTGAAGCGCGCTTCCACCATCGCCGGCCGCAAAGGCGCGGAACTGCGTGTCGTCGGGCTTCTCGAGGGAAGCCTGCTGGTGAAGCTTAGGGCGATCCCCGTCTCGAAGATGGCCGAGAATGCCGGCCGTAAGTTCGTCGACGATCCACTCGGCGAGGCCGGCAAGGTGACCGTGCTGGTCGGTGGAATTGCAGCCGCGCTGATCTGGGCCTTCGGTCAGGGGGCCACGCCGATTGCCAAAGCTGGCGCCGAGATCGTTGACAAGCATCAGGTGACGCAGATCAGCGTCGTCACTAACAACAATGTGACCGTCGTCATGAACGAGCCGATCGCTGGCAACGTGCGGGCGCATCAGGAGCTTGCACGAGGCAGGAGCGCGATCATCAGGCATCCTGGCGCGGAGGCGTCTGCGACAACCCTCGCGGAAATGCCGCAGCTGGCCACTATCTCCGAGGATTTCCGGCGTGGGAGGCTCACCGGCACTGTCGCGCCGTTCCGCGACGCGATGCACTTTCAGCCCGACGGTTTCCACTTCTCTGTGCCAGTATACATGATCCCCGGCTCGCATGTGCAGCTGATTCCCGGCGCGCGCTACCGCGTGGGCGGAAGCATCGAGATGCTGGATGGGCAACCCGACCGGCTCGTCGTCGAAGCTGCGGATTTAATGTCCGGCTGATCCCTCAGGCCGCCTGCTGATCATCAGGCCGGTTTGTCTGTTCATTGAAGTGGGCGGTGTGGACGATTCGCCCGTCCGCGTCGCAGCCCTCAGCCAGCGAGCGCCTAGGATCGCCCCTATCTTCCCCCTGATTTTCCACTCTTTGGACCTATCCCGCAAAATCATACCCTTGCGCGGGCCAAATTTAACCGAACTGAATTGATGGTGGCGCCAGCAAATAAGACCGACGATGGTTGGCTCTGCATGTTTGGGAGGGCTTCGAATGGCTGATGTCGAGGACGGAAAGCGCATCTGTCATCAGTGCGTCGGCGACAGCCATCTCAAGGCGTTGATCGTGAAGGATGGCGCAGTCGGCGAGTGCTCCTACTGCGCCGACGACGAGGGGGCATGCATCTCGGTTGAGGAACTTGCTGAACACGTCGAGGGGGCGTTCGATCGACACTACCAGCGCACCTCGGATCAGCCCGACATGTATGAATCGATGCTGCTGCGCGACAAGGAGATCGACTACGACTGGGACCGCCACGGCGAGCCGGTGATCGACGTGATTGGACAGGCGGCCGTCGTGGAGGAGGAGGTTGCCCAAGACGTGCTCGACATCCTTTCGGATCGACATGGCGACTGGGATTCGGCCCAGATAGGGGAAGAGACCGAATTTGATCCGGACAGCCACTATGAATGGAGGCGGCCGAGTTCGGGCGAGATCGCCGCCGAATGGTATGAGCTAGAGCGGTCGTTGAAGCTGCGGTCGCGCTATTTCAATTCGCAGGCCGAGAGTCTGTTGAAGCGGCTGTTCGACGATCTGGAGAAGCTGTTCACCCATGATGGTCGATCGGTCGTGGTGGAGGCGGGGCCGGACAAGGCGATCAGGTGTTTCAACCGTGCCCGGGCCTTCCATCATTCGCACGAACTCGACGAGGCGATGATCAGGCCGGATCTGCATCTAGGGCCGCCACCCGCGAACCGGGCAAAGGCTGGGCGCATGAACGCGCATGGGATCGCGGTCTTCTATGGCGCGGACGACCGGGATATTGCGCTTGCCGAGGTTCGGCCGCCGGTCGGCAGCAGAGCGTTGGTCGGCGAGTTTGAGCTGCTCCGAACGGTCAGACTGCTCGACGTGTCGGCGCTGGAGGCAGTGTATTTCGATGGGAGCGTATTCGATCCGGCATTTGCCGAGCAGCGCTCGCTGGCGCGGTTCCTTGGCAGGCTGAGCGACCGCATTACGATCCCGGTTATGCCGGACGATGAGCCGACGGAATATCTGATAACACAAATGATCGCCGACTATCTTGCGCGACGGCCGGCGCCAGGTCTCGATGGTATTTTGTTCAAGTCTGTCCAGAGGCCCGGGGAAAAACGGAACGTGGTGCTGTTCCACCACGCCTCGCGGGTCGAGGCGATCGAGATGCCAGAGGATATGAAGGTTTGGGTGCACCAATTTCAGTCGAGCGACGATGGACCGGAGCCGGACTACACCGTGATGCAAGAGATGCACCCGGCGGCTGAGCCTCCGGCTGAACCCGAGCCCCGCACATATTTCGCCTTGGGAAGCATGACGGATTTTCGACCAGAGATGTTCCGGTTCGACCCTGACCTGGATGAACGCGAGCCGTATCTGAGGATAAACAGGGACACGCTGATGGTGCGTCATGTGACCGGGGTAACATTCGACACGACTGATTACGCTGTGCGTCGGCATCGCTCGAAGAAGCACGACCTGTTCTGATCTGTGCCGTCACTTGCATATGGTGGATCGCGCAGGCTTAATGTGCCGATGGCGGGAAGTCCGAGCGAAGAAGAGATTATGGCCGCCATTGAGGCGTCGGGCTACCTCATGGAGCAGGAGGTGGCTACGCAGCTCGAGAGGCGCGGCTTGCACGTCCGAACGAACGTGGCGTTCGAGGATTCCGAGGAGGGTAAGTCGCGGGAGATCGACGTGACGGCGATTACCCGGGTGGCAGTGGACGAGACCGAGAAGGTCGGTGCGCTGGTTGAGCTGCTGGTGGAGTGCAAAAACACCGCGAACCCGTTTGTCTTCATCGCCAGGCCGAAGAACGAGGCCGATCGGCGGAGGCCGCCGGAGGAGTTCGTCTTTCCCTACGAATACAAGATGTCAAAGGACCTGGGTGGCGGACGAAGCACCTATCGACCTTTCCCTCCTTTCAACCATCTGGGCTTCGACAAGGTGTTCGACGCGCATGTGAAGCCGTGGAAGGCTGTGCAGTTCTGCCGGATCGATCGGCAGGGCAAGGGCTGGCACGCGAACCACGGCGGTCTCTACGATGCAATTTTTTATCCGATGGCGAAGGCCCTGAACGCCCGTCGAAAGGAGCGGCCCAAGCCGACCCGAGCCGAGGATTGGCACTACATCTGGCTGTATTTCCCCCTTGTCGTCACGTCGGGGGATCTCTTCCTGATCGATGCCAGTGCCGAAGCGCCGCGGCCCGAGCCGGTCGACCACGTCTCCTTCCAACGCGAGCTGAAATCGGCGAGGCTGTCCGGATCGTTCATGGTGACGTTCGTCCGTCAGCAGGCGCTGGAGAGTTTCATGGCCGACGTGGTCGATCCCCTGTCGACGCTGTGTCGCGATCTGATCGAGAACCGGCTCGCCTTCATGAGGGAAAAGGATCTGCCCTGGGTGGCCTAGGGTCAGGACCCATTGATGTGAGAGGCGCGATCTGATTCAGGCTTTGCGAGGAGACTGGCGATGAGCGACCTGTATTGGCTGACCGACGAGCAGATGGCGCGGCTGGAGCCGTACTTTCCCAAAAGCCACGGCAAACCCCGGGTTGATGATCGGCGGGTGTTGAGCGGCATCGTTTTCGTAAACCGCAACGGAATGCGCTGGTGCGATGCGCCCAAAGAGTACGGACCGCACAAGACCCTCTACAACCGTTGGAAGCGGTGGGGCGAGAGAGGCGTGTTCCTGCGTATGACGGAAGGGCTGGCCGCTGCGAGCGCCACGCCCAAGACAATCATGATCGACGCGACCTATCTCAAGGCACACCGGACGGCATCGAGCCTGCGGGTTAAAAAGGGGATCTCGGGCGGCTCATCGGTCGCACCAAGGGCGGCATGAACACGAAGCTCCACGCCGTCACCGACGCAAACGGTCGCCCACTGAGCTTCTTCATGACCGCTGGCCAGGTCAGCGATTACACTGGCGCTGCAGCGCTGCTCGACGATCTGCCCAAGGCGCAGTGGATGCTTGCCGACCGCGGTTACGATGCAGA
>Ga0265797_10004356_pt1 | contig 21743 bp, 17 predicted proteins | sample P2T30metagenome_FD_192433 | JGI IMG/M metagenome (GOLD analysis project Ga0265797, IMG submission 192433) | Plant litter microbial communities from East Loma Ridge, Irvine, California - P2 T30 | ecosystem: Environmental > Terrestrial > Plant litter > Unclassified | place: USA: California... | reverse complement strand
ACCGTCAATGGCGAGACCGGCCGAGTCATAGCCACGATATTCTAGACGCTGCAGACCTATGCACAAGACAGCTGTTAGCGATGATCCACCTGCCCCGCTGCTCCCCCAGCCAGCCAGCCAGCCAGCCAGCCAGTTGAGTGGTGCAACGCGCGGCCAGAACAGGACGGCTGCTTACCATTGATGAGTGTGTCGAGAATGTACTTCCTGTCCTTCTCCACCAGGTAGTTGATGTAACCGAAGATACCGCTGGTGCAATCAATGGTCAGCTTCTAGCTCTTGCCTCGCTCCGTGCTTGCCTCACACAGCTCAGGCGTAGCTTGGTGGCTTCGCAGGTCCGTGGTGGGGCAGCGGGACTTACCACATGGCGAGCAAACGAAAGTAGGGTGTTTGAATATAGAAACAGAAGCGATCGTAGGGCAGTCGGGGGTTCAATTGGAGGGGTATGAGAACGAGTATGGGCTGGGTGGGTAGAAGACAGATGAGCGAGACGAGAAAGAGCGGTGGTGTGTTTGACTTATATCTTGCAGGCCAAGCTACTGAAGCATGCCCCGGCGACGCCCTTCCCCACTCCACCTAGCCTAGTCTCGCCAATGCAGCGTATCGCAGATGTGGTGACGCCGCTCTACCACGCTTGAATCGTAGCTATCGATACTCTGTCGCGCCCATGGCCATGACGGTCAATTGTCAATGCATTGTATCCCTCTCCCCTATTTCGTCATGCTCGAGCAGCCAATGGTGCCCGTAGTCTGCTGCCCGTTCCTGATCCGATCGCCCGCCAACCATGGTTTTTCAGGGACCACGAGGCGCAGCAGCTCCAAAATAGCAACCCCTAGCCCTGTTTTCCCTGCCACTCAACCCTGTCTACGTCTACATGTGGTGAATTTGCCATGTCGCCGCGACCACCACACCTCCTCTCCTAACGGGCCGCCCGAACAGCCCAGCGCCTTTTGGCCTGACTGACAACGGCATCCATGTGCTTACGGGAAGCAGTTCTAAATATGCACACGATCGCCGGCAGCCAATTCTTCAGCTACGGGCCACTTGGCCAGCCATTGGCCGAATTCGGGTCCTGGCCGTGAACTGTGGCATTTGTTGCCATATTGACCTGGACAGTACACAGTGCAAAACAAACTCTGCTATCAGTGTAGCTGCAGCTGCTCCCACCAACGGCAGAGGTTCTGCCGCAAACCTCGCCACCCTCGGGGGAAAGAAAAAAAAAAGTTCAGTCAGACGGTGAAGTGGCCCAATGTCCAACTTCTCTTCAAACCTCACGGCAACAAACTCCACCATGACAAGTCGTGGCTTGCCTACCGTACGCACTAATCAGCACTGAACGTGTGGGATCACGCGGGGTGGGGCCTGCTTGTCTCTTGCGCTGAGAGGCGACGGTGAGTACCATCAGCTGTCCCGGTCCGGATGAGAAAGCTTAGCTTGTTGACCTGCGGCTAGTATCAGCCGCACTTTACAGCCAAGCCTCACATTGTCTACACTATACATGCCCCAGGCAAGAATGGTGCCGTGCACCTTTCTGCTTGTTCTGTCGGTCGCCTAGCGTGCGCCTGTATTTGCCCCGGTCAGGCCCGACTCTGACCCGCTTTCCGAGCCCCACCAGAACGTCTCACTCGGTTTCGTAATGCCAGCAGACTTGATTGCAATTTTGCATCTTGTGCTTGGCTCACTGGCTCACAGCAATCTTTAGTTGACACACGAGATGCACTACCAAAACCCCATCTTCATATTCCTTGTGGAATGTCTTGTAATACATAACCCGTCCACAGGTTGCACCTGTGGCCATATCCGCTTCATTCTATACACTGTACACATGCCAGTTTGGGTTACAACAACGCTACGACTAAACCCTTCTTCTTCTTCTATGCGTACATGTCTCCAAAGAAGAAATAAGTCAAATGCTCATGTACATCGCTAAAATACTGCATGTGATACAAGACAATGGATGAACAATGCGATGCAAAACAAATGCCACGCCGACTATTTGCCGTCGCAGTAACCGGGCGCCTTGGGGGCACCGCCGTAGATCCAGCTCTGGACCGTGAGAGTTGTGGTATATACCATGCCGACGGCACCGAGGATGCACAGCAAGACATCAAGTACGCGGGCAGAACTTGTTCGTGCAACAGCGCGGTAATGAAGCATGGGCTGAATAGCAAGTCAGTAGGACTCTGATCATGGCCGAGAGCTAGCACTTACAGGGTAGATGAAGACCAGCGGGATACAGGCAAAACTTCCCACAAGACTGACAAACTTGTCAAGGTCACCGGCACCGGCCCAGGCCAGGCAAGCACACACCAAGACAATGAAGAAGCGGAAAAAGTTCTTCTTCCACTTGACGTACGGGTTGTACTTGCCCGTCCGGCTGAAGAGCTGCTGGCTGGTGATCTCGATAGCAGGGTAGATTTGCAGTGGCGTCGAGAGCAAGATGGCGAGCGAGTAGATGAACTGGACGCCGTTGACAAACTTGTTGTCTTGCGGCATGTTGAGAAGCACGACCGTCTTCGTCTTGGATCCAAAGGCCGCGTACGAGAGGGCGCCGGCACTGAGGAAGATGACGGTGATGATGATCATGACACCTCCGAGCACCTTGGGGAACTTCTTGGGGTCCTTCATACCAGTCTGGATGGGAATGATGAGGCCGATGCCCTCAAAGGTGAAGATGGCGGTGCCAATGAAGAGGGTCCAGTCTTTGGCGTTGAAGTTGACAATGTCAGAGATGCCGCCCTGGTCTACAATGGTGAAGAGATCAAAGTAGTACAGGTAAACAAGACCCATGAGGATGAAGAGATCGGCTACCAACGCAAGCTTCTGGATGTTGTTGATGTTGCGGTAGAGCGACAGGGGCAGGAATATGACCATCTGCATCATGATCATGTATTTGATGTCAATGAAGGTTTTGCAGTTGGACACGGCGAGGACAAAGGCTTGCAGGTTCTCGGAAACGAAGACAATGTAGGCCGAGGAGAAGCCTATCTGGGAAATGACTAGCGAGGTGTTGATCAGGTTGCGCATCCAATCGCCGTAAAGATGGAAGCCCATGTCGCCAAACGAGTGTTCGACCACCAGGCGAGTGGAGACGAGCAAGACGAAGCAGGCGTAGGAGAGACCAGCTACTGCGAGAAGCACAAAGTTTGAGAAAAGCATACCGCCGTTGAGGAAGGCTCGCGGCAAGAACAGCACGCCGGTTCCCACAAAGGACTTGAGGAGCAGTAGGGCTGCTCCCGTAGGCGTACCCGTGCCCGTCTTCTTTGGCTTGCGTCTTCTCCGCTTTCCAGGCGTGAGCAGCGCACTCGACTCGCCGTACTCACGGTCTTCGTCGTCGGTCTGCACACCAGAGTCTAGTGCGTCCGAGGAGAAGTATTCGTCTGGCCCCAGCACCTCGTCATCCTCCTCCAGCGACTCACCGGCAAAGTGGCCATACAAGGTCAGGAACTCGAGAAAGTTGTTGGTGAAGACCTGGGGTGGGGGCCGCGCTTGGCGGACGGTACCGTATCCAGACGGGCCTGGTGCGGGTGAGGGACTGCCTGCAGCTCTGCGCAGGTAGTTTCGTCGGAAGCCGCCTGGTTGCCGGATAGAGTCAATGTCTAGCGTCTCCTCCTCGGGCCTGCGGCGAGGCCCGTGAGAGCTCTTGCTGCGCTGCAAGCCCTGCTCCTCCTGTTGCTGCTGCTCGCTCCATCTGTAGATCTGGCGCGTGATGTCGCCGCCCTGAAGCTGCAGGCTCGAGAAGTGCTCTTCGTCCTCTTCGGGCTTCCTGCCTGCTGTCGACTGAGCGTCATCATCGGCTATGGCTCCGCGATTCGACCTGCTGGGCGATGCGTAGTGCCCTACCAAATGCCGGCGCACAATCTCGGGGTCTTGGTAGGGGACGGGAGAGCGGCCGCGGCCGTCAAAGGAGCCGTAGATGCTCGGTGGCCCACGCGGAGCGGCATCTTCGTTCGGGGAGAGCGGCTGCAACGGAGGCGTGCCGAATCGTGGAGGGCTCTTGCCGAGCGACTCTTTCAGCGCAGAGGACAGCGTCGACTCTGCCGGGCCGGGCAGTGATGACTGCGGATCTACACGCCCAGGTAGGGGCGTTTGTTGCGACGACGAGTTGACGGTTTGAGAGGGGGTTGGTATCTGGCGCACGACGGGCGTGCCGTTGGGGAGGGAAGGCGCAGGTGAGCCTCGTCTGGCATGTGAGTCCCGTCGGGCAGTAGAGCCAGCGCGTACAGACTGCGAGTCTGCTGGGGAGCTGCGCCGGGAGTCTCGCGACGACGACGGCGGCATGCTTGGCGAGTGGTGCGGTGCGGTGCTGGACTCGGTGATGCTGCTGCGGTTGCGTGGAGCTGCTGATACTGATACTGATACTGATGCTGATATCAAAGGAGCTTCGGTTATCTGCGCCTAAAGCCGCGATACGCGATCCGCGATCCGCTAAACACAATGCTGGCAGGCAGGCAATGCAGGCAATGCAGGCTTGGAAATTGCGCAAGGCAAAGATGTTCTGGACGACACGCGGAAAGTGCAGAGTCTAAGCAAACGACGCGAAGAAGAAACAAAAGCTGAGACGGCCTGGCCTAGGGAAGATGCGCCGTGCACCGACTCCGCCGAGAGCTTGAGGTCATTCGCCCGCCCGGCTCAGAGACACGTCTGGCGTGGGGCGCGGGATGACCTTGTCACGCCGTTACTGGAAGCCCTGCATTTTCACACCCACACACCCACACACGCTGCGTGCCTTGCACACTGATGGCTAAGCCGCCAAGGTAAGGTCAGACATAACACCCGACAACATGTAGCCCTGTCGTCATCGCTCTCCGGGGCCGTTTCACAGCTGCTACATCCAGCGCCTCTGTCCATGTCTTGCTCACCAGGAACCTTTCCTGTAGCTTCCCAAGATTTGCTGGCGCATACCGCGCTTACTACAACCTGACCGGAACGACACCTCGTGCTATACCATGACCCATGTCGACACGACACGGCGCACGCTGCCTAGGACGAGATCCAACTTTGCGACCCGCACAGCTCGAGACGAGAGTGAGCGTCTGCATCGGCGCTCCTTTGTCCAGCAGTCACCGCCGTCCGTTGAAGATGAAGAGACGCCGCTCCTCTCACACAGTCGACTTCGCCAGCCATACGACGACAATTTCCGCCATGGCGCCCAAGAGACCCAGGCCAAACAGGGACTCGTGACCAAGTGCTTCTCTGCTATACTCCCCTCTTCGCACCTGGCATCCAACAATCGGCACAAACGACACTCGTCGACCGCTACCTCCAAACCAAGGCCTGGAGCCTTCCCCAGGCCAGTCGGCGGCACAGACAAGCTAGGCACTTTTGCTGGAGTCTTCGTACCCGTGACCCTCAATGTCTTGTCTATTTTGATGTTCTTGAGATTTGGCTTCCTTCTCGGTCAAGCTGGTCTAGTGGGCATGATGGGCATGCTGGTTGCCGCCTACACCATAAACCTCTTGACTACCCTCAGCATCTCTGCCGTCGCCACAAACGGCACGGTAAGGGGTGGTGGCGCCTACTACCTCATCTCAAGGTCACTGGGACCCGAGTTTGGCGGGAGCATTGGCATCGTCTATTACCTTGGCTCCGTCTTCAATACCTCTTTGAATGCTGTTGGTCTCATCGACTGCCTGATTGAGAACTTTGGTAGCAAGGGAGGTAATATGGGTGAATGGCTACCCCAGAGCTACTGGTGGCAGTTCCTGTGGGCAACTGTGATATTAGTAGTGTGCACACTCATCTGTCTGGCTGGCAGCGGGCTCTTTGCTCGCTGCAGTAACGGACTGCTGCTTGTCCTGCTTGTCGCTACCATTAGCATCCCCCTGTCAGCCGCCTTTAAGCCGCCATTTTCCGATCCCAAGGAGGACATTGTCTTCACAGGCCTCAGCATGCGCACCTTTACACAAAACTTGCTTCCTCACTTTACCAGAGGCGCTGCGGGAAGTGTAGGTCATCACCGCGAGAGCTTCCAAGATCTCTTCGGCATCCTCTTCCCAGCCACAGGGGGCATTCTTGCCGGCGCTAGCATGAGCGGCGACTTGAAGCACCCAAGCAAAGCCATTCCAAAAGGGACATTGTACGGCCTAGGCTTGACTTTCATCCTGTACACCCTCGTCATATTCGCCATGGCAGCTTCCATTGCCCGCGAAACCTTTTACAAGAACACTAATGTTATACAACTAACCAACATCTCCGGCGTCGTTGTACTGGCAGGTGAGATGGCAACGTCATTGTTTTCGGTGCTCATGGGGGTTATTGGCTCGGCCAAGCTTCTCCAGGCTCTCTCTCGCGACCATCTCGTTCCTGGACTATCTGTCTTTGGCCAAGGTACCAAGAAGTCTGATGAGGTAGGCTTCCTCCATTGTGCATGAGTTGAACACGCGCTGATTGCATACCGTGATCTTTGCAGCCAATCTATGCCATCGTCATCACATTCCTGATTGCCCAGATTACCATGTTTGCAGACATCAATCAAATCGCCTCATTCATAACAATGACGGTAAGTCACTAATCCCTCTTTACTTGTCCCATCGACCAAGATGTCCTCCAGAGAGCTCGCCCATCGCGAATACGCGGCAAGAGCAATTATACACCATGACTCCTATAGGCATCTAACATGTCTTAGTATCTTATGACATTCCTGGTTACCAATCTGGCTTGCTTCTTGCTCAAGATAGGATCTGCCCCCAACTTCCGGCCTTCATTCCACTACTTCAACTGGCCCACCGCCGCAATAGGAACGCTCGCCTGCGGCGTTACCATGTTCTTCGTCGACGGCTTCTATGCATCTGGTTGTGTGGCCTTGCTTATGATCATCTTTTTGTTGATTCACTACACAACTCCTCCCAAGCCATGGGGTGATGTTAGTCAAGGCCTCATCTACCACCAGGTTCGCAAGTATTTGCTGCGCTTGCGGCAAGAACACGTCAAGTTTTGGAGGCCTCAGATCTTGCTTCTCGTCAACGATCCACGAAGACAGTACAAGTTGATTCAGTTTTGCAATTCATTGAAAAAAGGAGGTTTGTTCGTTCTCGGACACGTCATCGTTTCGGACGACTTTGGAGCAGCTGTGCCCGAAGCTAGGCGGCAACAACAATCTTGGACAAAGTACATCGACTTCTCACGAATCAAAGCTTTTGTCAACATCTCCATATCTCCCGCAGTAGAATGGGGCGCTCGCAACCTCGTTCTTGGTGCAGGACTGGGTGGTATGAGACCAAACATCGTTGTTATGGGGTTTTACAACCTGCCCGAGCTTAGACAGGCACAGCCTTCGATCGGCATACCATCGCCTCAGCCATCAAGACCTTCTAGTAAAGCTGCAAATCATCCCGTCTCTCGAAAAACAATACAGGCGGCAGCCAGGCGGCGCGTAACCAGCAACACACATGGCATGCTTCCTACGGACGCCATGAAGCCCGAGAATGCAATTGCAATACGCAGCTATGTTACTGTGATAGAAGACCTTGTCTTGCGCTTACAGGCAAATGTCGCCATTGCCAAGGGGTTTCAAGAGCTTGAGGTACCGCCTGCAAAGCCCACGGTCAAGCAACGGGCGTTCAACCTAATGGGCCTGAGCAACATTGAAATTGATGATCCGTCAAAGAAATACATCGACCTTTGGCCGATACAAATGTCGGCCGAGATTGCTACTGCTGGTGACGAGCCTCTTCGGAAGAACGTGCTGACGACGAATTTCGATACCTACACGCTCATTCTCCAACTTGGTTGTATCCTACACACTGTACCATCATGGAAGCGCATGTACAAGCTAAGGGTTTGTGTCTTTGTCGAGTATGAAACAGACGTGGAGGAAGAGCGTGTGCGTGTTACTACACTGCTACGTAATCTACGCATCGAGGCTGAGGTTCACGTCTTCTGGTTATCGTCCGGTGAACTGAGCATGTACGAGGTCATCATTAATGGACGTGACGACGGAGATCTTGATCAAACCGGCCGAGATATCGATTACTCGCTGGAAGATGAGCGCTGGTGGCAAGACATCAAGCGACTTCGTCAGCCAGGAAATATGAGTGGTAGCGGCGAACTAGTACAGACAGTCGATATTCTCGAAGCAGTCACCAACTGGCCAATTGCTTCGTTCCAACACGGTAGGCAAGAGGCAAACCCAAAACGCTTCTCGGCACTGCGCAGGATGCTGCGCAAAGCAAAAACACGGTCAACAGTCGATAATACCAATGGAGCCCGACTCGCAACGCGAGGCCAAACGCTACCCACCGCACCGCTTGGAGACAACGACAGTGACACTCAGCCATCTTCCACCGGAGCAAGAGACGACGAGGCCGACGATGAAGCCCTAGCTTCAGACAGCGAAGCCGTCATAAGCGGCAGTAACTTTGACGAATACGACCTGGATGCCTCGAGCGACGAAAGCGACCCCGATGCCCCACGACTTCAGCCTAGGCGACGGAAAACCGCACCCAGTAGCTCCTTCTTCTCCCGCCAACTCGATCTTCGCAAAGCAATCTGGAAGCCCCCTCGCAAAGAGAGTAGAGACGATATACCCGGTGCGCAATCCGTAAACCCCCTTCTGCCGCACCCAAACGCTGCCGCATCCGACACAGCCATCCTAACCACGAGAGCATCTTCATCAAACGCCCGTAGTGTAGCCAGCTCCTCCTCGCAGCGCTCTGCAAAATCTTTTGTCCCACCATCCCCCGTGCGTCCCTCATCGCTACCGAAATTCACCTCCAATCCCACACCGCGCACAGCAATTTCCACAGAAGAAGCAGCAGGCCCTTCGATAATGTTTGTCGATACACCGCACCCGTCCACCACCGAGAAGCAAGACCCCATAGAAGAAGAGGCAGTATCTGGTGAATCTTCCGTCGCGGAACCACCAAACACAAGCGCAGACACGTCTACAGACTACCTTCCTACGGCAACGGCAACAACGTCAGCATCCCCAGCATCTGGTTTCCCTTCCCAACAGGCCATCCCCCTTTCCTTTAATGATCTTCCCTGTCGTGCCCAGCATCTTATACTAAACGAACTCGTACGCCGACATTCAGAGGATACAGCAGTCGTGTTTACGACGCTACCGAGTCCCGTCGAGGGTACGTGTGAAAGCGAGGCCGAGAGCGTAAAGTATATCAGTGATTTAGAGGTATTGTGTCAGGGGCTGCCGCCTGTGTTGTTGGTGCATAGTAATAGTATGACTGTCACGATGAACTTGTGAGGTATGGGAGCGAGCGAACGAGGGAGGAGACGGATGAGGGAATGGTTGAAAGAACGAAGAGTATTTGCTTATTGGGTATCTGTTTGGAGACTGCTAATGGTGATGTGAAGATGTGTGAAACAACAAACGTCTAGATGATGACACTGGGTGATTATTCATTAATACGTACGTTGATTTTGAAATAATTCGTTTGCACACCTCCGCATCTCTTTTCTCCTAAATGCTTTCATCCTCACTACTACTACTGCTGCTACTGACCCCATCCTCTCCTTCTCTTTCTCTCTCCTCCTCCTCCTCCTCCTCGTCTGCATCTGCATCTGGCGTCCCAGTCATACTAAAAGCTTTCAAGCACGTAATGCGGGTACCCGTAGAATACGAGCCGATCAGCTTGCCCACCTGCGTTGCTGTAAATCCAGTTGCTTTACTGGCGTCTCCAGTCTTCAACTCAGCGGTATCGAGGGTCCAGAAGCGGACGGTACCGTCGCTGCTAGCCGTGATGACGAGCAGGACAGATGGGGAGAGGGGGATGATTTCAAAGTCTTTGACACGGGACGTCATGCCTGCAGCGGGTCCGCCGAGTTGAGCGATTAGCCTAGCAGCGGGAGGAGGAACATTGTCTTTGGCTATATTCTTGTCGGTTTTACGAGTCTCGCTGGGGAGGGTGGAGTTTGTGTCGTAGATGAGGACTCTTCCGTCTTCTGTAGAAACGCAGAGGGTATAGGGTCGTGAGGCAGACGGTAGATAATGCATCTGGTGGATTTTGGTGCGTGGCATGGGCGTGATTTGGAGTTTGGGTTTGGATTCGATGCTGAAGACGACGATGCCACGTTCGAAGCCCACGGCAAACTCTTCGCCTTCTGGGTCCCAGATGACGCGGCGTCCCTCACCCGAAGCAAAGCGGCCTTCGCCCACGGCGGTGAGAATGCTGCGGTCAAAGTTGAGTACACCGGCTTTCTTGCCCGTCACCAGGTTCCACAGACGCATGCATTTTTCGCCTTTTCCCACGCTGAGCATGAGCTTCATGCTGGGGTGCACGGCAAAGTCATTGATTCCAGAGGGGACTTCGCCAGGACCTGCTGTATCTCCGCTGGGTCGGCCTTGGGGTTTGGGTATCGGGGCCTTGATAGTGGATAGGGCGGTCCAGTCGCGGGTCCGCGTGATGGCGATTGTGCTGTCTTCCGCGGAGCTCAGGAGTTTGCTTCTGGTGGGAAAGTAGAGGGCTGTGATGTTGGAGGAGTGATGCAGCAAAGATCCAAGCTCTTTGTTCTTGGGGTTCTCCGTGATGGATCCGCCATGGAGAGAAGGGAGTTTGGGCCGGAGCTTGGAGGCTACGGGCGGTGCTGTTGAGATGGAATACAGGTTTATGCGCTCGTCGGTGCTGCCTGTTGCGAGCGTGATTTTGGACGTCTCGTTTGAAGCCGGAGACAGAGCGAGACAGCGGATAGAGGATGAATGGGCGTTGAAGAGAAAAGTGTCGGTGAAGTCAACTTTGGGCTGGTCGGCCTCGGGCGCAGAGACACCATCGTGCTGGCCGTCGAAGAAGCTGGGCGGGATGGCAGCAGCGAATCCGTGCAGAACCCGCTCGTAAGAGCCAGTAATGACCTGGACGGTGGCCGTGTCCGGCAGGGCGTTGTCTCCTTTGTCCTGGGCGGAATTGGCTTTTGCTGTTTTGCTTGTGGCAGCCTTCCCGTTGGTCGCAGCGTCCTTTCTCACGTGAATGGCGACCTCTTTGGTTGCGGCGTCTTCTTTCGTGCCCTTCAGCGCCTTGGCCGCGCGCGCGGGCTCAGTGGCTTCTCTCTTCCGCTTTGTCATTCTTCTGTATGGCTGGGCTACCGAGTGCTTGCTCGTTTGCCCGTCCCAAAGATCCAGAAGTTTTTTGATGCAGACGGGCGGGCTAGGCCCGGAGCGGCAAGGCGCAAACAGCGCTTGGCCCGATCCATGGATGGCCCAAGCTAGGCAGGGCTTATCACCCCAACCCTGCAATGCGGCGCGCGCAGCGAAGTGGGCGCTCTTTCCCTCACGTTCTCGCAAGCCCGCGCATCAGTCCAGCATATCGCAGAAGACATTTCCATCAACCAACGCGACCAACAACCCCCATAATTCATCACAACGGCGGCACTCGTGGATAACGGATGTCGGCCTCCGTTCAGCCGTCTTCATATGTCCCTCGACAGTTTACGGGAAACCTTACGCCAGGAGAAGACCAATGAAGCCGCGTAAGTGCAAGTCCACGACCATGCATCGCCTTTGCAATTTGAACGACTAGATCAATCAAATGCACCGATGCGACAAAGAAAAATCGCTTGGTTTGTTTTGTTCATGTGTGGTGGTGGTGCTGATATCATGTTTGCAGACTCACTTCCTCGACATTGGAGCGACATCTCCGCGCGCTCTGGAAGGTCACGGGCTGCTGCAATGCCGTTCTGAACGGGCACCAGCCCCAGCCAGACGACTTTGTCTATGGCGACCCAGACGAGGCCGAACGTCGTTTTCTAGACGAAAATGACATTACAAAGTAAGTTCCCTTGTTTTACTGCGGCGCATCTGCATTGCTCCTCAACCTTTTGTTGTTGTTGTTCTTGTTGTTTTTGTCGCCGCCGCCGCCATCGCCGTCGTCGTGCTCGCTCATTCCACTAACCCAGTCGCGTCTCCAGAGGTCGACGCTTCAACGACGCATCGCTACCCATTCCAGTGGCTGCTGCCGACAACCAACCTTCGCTTCCGGCTACGCTGCCGTTTCCAAACTCCGCCAACTCTATATCCGCCAAACAGTCACAGTCTCCCATCGTTGGCACCCCAACTCTTGAGGATCAACTTCGCGCCGCGTCCGCCTCGCCGTCTGTTGCGACGCAAACTTTGCCCTCCGTTGACGCATCCTTGCAAAGCGACACCATCAATGTTGTCCCTCGGGTGAAAGCCTCATCGTATCCTGCGTCGCCGGTACTGGCAGAGAAGGTCGCAAACGAGGCCCAACCTAGGGAAGCCCGCACCGTTCAAGAAGTACCGAGTCCGGAAAAGGCTGCTATTCACACTCCTACCGCGGATCCCAAACTGGTCGCGCCACCAACTGCCGAGGACTTGGATGCTGCAGCGTTCCCTGACGCATCGGTTCCCGTGTCTGCAACAGATGACAAGCCGAAGCCCCCACAGGTCGTGCATCTGCCACAGCAAGAGGCCCAAGAAGCCAGATTGGAGGAGACAGAGCGCAAGTTGGAGAGGGCCGCAGAGAAGGAACGGAGAGACGACGAACGCGAACGCCTCACCATTCCACCTACAAACGTCCCCGTCGATGTATCCTCCCCTTCTTCAACCGTCGGGCCCTACTCCCAAGCAACTTCCCATGCACACCATCACTCTCCTGACACAAGTCCTGACGCCGAATCCTACAAGGAGCGTAATCACCTTCCTCTACCCGGCGATGATGTTCTTGATCCCGCCGCACAACAGGTCAAGGACGACCACGAACGCGCCCTACAAAAGCGAATGGACGAGGCAAGAGAGAACGCGCGAGCACGAGAAGACGACTCGCCGACACCTGATATTGAAAAGCAGATTGAGAACGAGCAAGCAATACGACTAGCTCGCGACGGAAGGGGCCATCTTAGCGAAACTCAGCCTAGCAGAAATGTCCATACGCTAACAGAAGACATTGGCAATGGCACGCGCACGGCAGTACCCGAAACAGAGGAGGTGGGAGGGCCAAGGACCCATCACGACGCTGCAGTTGACTCATTACCAACCCCAACGACGGTTGCTGCGGAACCGCCGAACATGGATCATGACAAGGCTGAACACATTGTTAGCCAGACACAGGCTGCTACTGATCATCCGACGCCTCCTGCTGATATCGATGTGGAAATGCACGACGCACCGATGAAGGATGCGCAGCCAACAGCTTCACCCCAACCTCCAATACCCCGTCCCGAGCGAATGACCACCCGTGTCTCTTCTGGGGCGATTCGACAGAAGTCTGTCTCGGAAATTATCGCAGAGAAAGCGGCCCCCCACGCCATTCTCACCCCTCGCTCGAGTAACCGGTCAGAATCTACGAGCCCTCCCCGACAGAAAGCCGCCCGCCGTAAATCTAAGGAAATTTCTACAGTCGTTTTCGCAAAAAAGACGCCAACACGGGCTTCAAAAGCGTTGCAATCATACAACGAGGACTATGCATCACTTCAAGGAGCCTCGGAAGATTCGAGCCGGGATTATCTTGAGGGACTTTTCAAATACCAGGCTCATCATCCACCTCGGTCTGTGCCTTTGCAGGAACTTGTCGCCTCTGCACGAAAGACGGTATCAACTGCGGGAACACTCGCCATGATTCGTGAGCATCAAGACTACAAGATTCTCAAGCGAGTATATCAGTTGCAGAACGCGAACCGATGGTCATTACGGCAACTCCAAAAGGCCGCCGAACCCGAACGTCCGTTCACCCATCAAGACCAGCTACTGCTTGATATGAAATGGATGCAGACCGATTTTAAGGAGGAGAGAAAGTGGAAGAAGGCCCTCGCTGCCACGTTTGCGGAGTGGTGTGCCGAGTACGTGAGCTCTTCCCCTGAAGAGCGAGCAACTTTGCGAGTCAGTGCACACGTCCCGAAGACGGCAAGGCGCGCTAGCAACGATGAGGACATGAACGATGCTCCCACCCCCGATCTCGTTCATTCCAGCACGCATGAGACGGAGAGTGAGTCATATGGCGATGACGACGATGTTCTTACTCCCGTCAATGCCAATCCTCCTGCAGGTCTATTCTCTTTGGGCTTTAACGATGTTGTGCTCAAGATAGATCGCACGCCCGCCAGCGATACCATGTTCCGCGAATTGCCGCTTTACGACCCCATGTTCGAGAGCTCTAGCGACACTAACCCCTTCTCGCTATCGGAACCACCTATCCTCCCAGTCTCCAAATTCGTTACCGGAAAGCTTGTATCGCAGATCCGAGGGCCCCCCAAGAAGCGGAGTAGGTTCGACTATGACTCGGAAGACGAGCCATCTTCGCCGCCTAGTCGAGCCGGAACATCCGCTGAGCATTCCATGCCATCTACCCCAGGCCGCAGACTGTTCTGCCGTAATGACTTGCCACCAGAGATGACCAGTGTTGCTCTGTTCAATGCCGAGAACAAACATGTGAGGGACCGATTGCAAGCGGCTCACCAGTTCAGACCGCCAACAGAGTTCAACATGCCCTCAGTTGCTTTCTTCGAGAACAGAACTCCTTCTCAATGGTTATGGGAGGAAGACCAGAAACTCCGAGCACTTGTCAAGGAGTATACGTTCAACTGGTCTCTTGTTTCACAACAACTTTCATTACCTTCAATATTTGTGTCCGGGTCAGGTCGACGAACACCGTGGGAATGCTTTGAGCGCTGGGTACAACTGGAAGGTTTACCGGCGGAGATGTCGAAGACGAACTACTTCCGAACTTACCAAGGCCGGCTCGAGACAGCCAACAAAACAGTGTTCGCCCAGTACCAGGCGCAGCAGCAGCAACAACAACAACAGCAGGGGCAGGCGCCAGGCCAGCCGCGAAGAAGACCTACGACCACGCCAATACGAGTGGAGAGGAGGAGGGAGAACCGACATCTTGCCATTATTGATGGGATGCGGAAACTGGCTAGAAAACGCGAATCTGCCGCACACAAGCAAGCAGAGTCACAAAAGGCCGCTGCGCTACGCAAAGCGCATGAACCTGCGCCACCAAAGAGCAACGTGCATACGCCACAAGAGTTCAGTCGTCTCAAGTGGGAACGCGAAGAGAAGATGAAGCAAAGGGCAATGGCGCAGGAGATGTTAGCTAGGGTAAGATGCGGTTTTTCTGGTTGTTTATCCACTACTGACATTCTACAGCAGCAGATGCTGGCACAACGACAGCAACAAAGTCAAATGCAAGCGCAATCAGGAATGGCGAATGGTATCAACCAGATGCAACGTAACGGGACACCCGGCGGCAATAACGTTCCTCCGCAGATGGCTAGTGCATCCTTGCAGCAGGGTCAGAACGGCCCTGCAATGGCAGCGCGGGCGCACCAACCCCAACCAGGAATGCAAGCCAACTTCGCCAACGGTAACATGTCTGGCATGCCCATGGGTACACCAGGCGTTCCACAGGCACAGATGCAGGGCAACATGCAGAATGCGCGTATGGGTCCACCGGATCAGATGCGCATGGCTATGCAAAGAGGCCAGTTCAATGCCAGCCAGCAACATCAGTTCCAGCTGCAACAGCAACAGATTAACATGGCCAGTAGCCTCACTCAGGGTATGGGCATGACCAATATTCCGAATGCAAACATGATGGCACCCATACCTAACCAGAACCTGAACGGAGCCATGAATGGAAATATGAATAATGCTATGAACGGGATGTCCAACACCGCGGGATCTCCACGGATAAGCCAAGGCAATGGAAACATACAGGCGTCTTCTCGACCTTTGTCTAGTGGGCATATGCCTCAGCTCCTGCAATTCCAGAACCAATTAAAGGTACAGCATCCGGATTGGACCCCAGAACAGGTTTCCAAACAGGCCACCGACCACCTCAACCGATACCTGGCTAAGCAACGTTCACAGGCAATGAATGCGGCAGCAGGATCTTCTGGTATCTCTCCTAGTCCGCAGATGGCGAACACTCAATACTTTCAGCAGAATGGCGGCCTAGCCAATACTGCTCAGCCAAATGCAGTACAGAACTACCAACAGCAACTCGTTCAGCAACAGCGGCTGATGGCTAGACAGCAAGGCGGAAGCCCAGGACTGAATGCTCGCCCACCGAGCCGGAGCGCCACGCCTCAAAACCCACAAATGCAACACAGTCCGGGCATGCAGCAAGCGCAGATCAACCGGTCTTAGGTACCCCGATTGGCAGCTGGGAACCTCTGCGAGGCCGGCTCATCATCCTTGTCCTGTATATACTTTTAATCTTCCTCCTTTAGCGTTGTTTCTTCTAGCGAGCGTGTGCGGAAAACTGGCTTTTTTGTGTGGTTGTAGACGGGCGCCTCCACGAGAAGGTATGGTCTTTGGGTTTGGCGTGGCACTGGTATGATGGATGAGTCAAGGCCGTCGACTTGGGAGGGGGGCGGAAATAGGGCATTCTTGTTTGTATCGGCTGCACAATAGCAATTACCGGCAACAAGACTCCAAAGCTTGCCTGGAGAAGTGTTAGAACATCAAGTCACTCGATCACAACTGTCGAGGAATGAAGTATTTGTACCGTTGATGTTTATGTTCTGTTGCGTGAATAATTTGCCGTGCGAGCCTATGGTCAAAGCAGATGTTGCATGCAGCGGAAGGAAGTTTGCCGTTGCACACTGCGTTGGTGTATGCCTGCCAGAACATCTATTCCCTGTTCCGTACACGTGCAAAGCAAGATGACGGGTGTGATCATTTTGGGAAGAACTTCTAATTATCCTACTGACATTATCGTAAGGACATTACGTCTGATAAAAACAATACCTTCGTTCAAACCAAAGATCTAGAAAGGCATTGAAGATGGTGAGTTTATTCAGCGTTATAGGAGACTTGGACGACATGGTGACTAAGCGGATGAACAGTAGTCGCTGAGGGTCAGTGCAGGCACAAAGAACATGATGGCGGCGGAGGTCATCTCACCTCCGCGCCACCCTCTCTACACAACACTGGTATCCAAAGCCTACCCTAGTAAACTCGGCGCCAGCCTCACGCGTTTCCTTCTTCCTTTGATCTGTCAACTTTCCAAGTCTTTGCACAGCCAAATTTGAGTGCGAGCAGGTTATACACCTGTGCAACAGCAAGTAGAAAGCAAGAAGCGGCATCATGAACGCGCCCGACAGGTACGTTTCTATGTTATCTTACTACCTTTCAAGTAAAACAAGCCTCTATGTGTACGCGCAGTTCATGGTAGTGCTCTCCCTCGGCCTGTTAGCATGGCTCAATGGGAAGTCGCGCGCGCATCACGACATGGTGAAAGCAACTGGATTACGCACACCGTTACCCGGGCGCGCGACTGATGCCTGCACGCATGGTACATACATATCCAATACGGCCATATCAACATGACCTTCTCCTCATAAGATTGTACAGCTCGTTGAGCCCAAAGCGGTCAACTGTGGACTGCGCGACAAGAAGAAAAGACAGCCACCGCGTGCTTGCACAAAGCTGACGATGGATCCCGAAAACAGATTTGAGCTCTTCCTGCTAGACGAAGGTCAGCAGAAAGTCGAAGAGAAGGCCGAGACCCGTAAGTCACCAACAAACTCGAGGAGATACTTTTGAAATCGCCTTTGCCTAACTTTACTGCGCCAAAAAAAACAGGCGTCCCCAACACGGCCGTGTTCACGTTCAACAAGGAGGACCATACGCTCGGCAACCTGCTCTCGGCTCGGCTCCAAAGAAACCCGGCCATCATGTTCGCCGCCTACAAAGTACCCCATCCGCTCTTCGCTACCTTTGAGCTCCGCGTCCAAACCGACGGCTCCATTACACCAAAGGAGGCCGTCATCCGAACCTGCACCGAAATCATTAGTGAGCTATCCAGACTCAACGACAGCTTCCAGACTGAGTGGCTTGGAAAGCGCATTGTCAGCGAGGGCGAGGCCGAGCGGCTGCAGAGGGAGCAGAACAACTTTTAGAGACTTTGCTGCTTGGCGCCTGCCCCTCCCTCGACCCGGGCATGAGATGTAGAGAGTCACGGACAATGATAATGGAGTTTAGGGTTATGGCATACACGAGGCGTTTATATCGAGAGAGAAACAAAGGTGGTCAACTTGAACCACATCTTCTGGGCGTCACGGTTATTAGGGCAGAGTGGATTATGGGCAGCGTTAATGATTCCATCTGCTGTGATGGATGGGTGAATGGATGGGATGCGTTGCTTGTACGTAGGTACGATACCCCTGAATTTGGCTATCAAGGCAATGAAATTGTTCCTCAGAGGTAAACTAAGAGCAAGGCATGGAAAACATGAGTTGGTATTGTATTCTGTCGGATCTAATCACTATCATCGTACTTGTTGCCCACGCCAACATCGCCCAGCAGTATGTCGTCGGGCGCAGGTCCCTTGTGATTCCTCACCCACTCGGTTTCAACCCTAAAAAAGATCCAAATCCACCTTCTGAGCACTTCGAGCACCTCCATGGTGAAGATGCCGCCCTCCAAATCATTAAAGTGGTCCAAATGCACGCTAAGCTTCAAGCTCCATGTGCAACGCAACAGCGCATCCACGACAACGGCCGCATAGTAAAACTCTTTTGCGTGGAACCAGCGATGTCGTCTTAGCCCCCACGGATACTCTGGGTTATTACGTGCACGCGTATTGCCAAATAGTGTCAGGTCCCAATCACGGGCTATATCCCAATAGAAGCTGTAGCCTGAATTCACAACGACGGCGACGAGCCACATACGAAAGAGGGTTGCTTCTGAGACACCGAAGCGCGAGATATTGGGCGAGCGTTGCAGAGCGCTAAGGATGATGACGGGGAAAGCAGTCGAGTACTTGAGAGCGTTGGCGAGGTGGACGCCGCCCCATGCTGAGGTGGGGCCAGTCTGACCGGATCGCTTGTTGCTTCTCTGCACGCGAAAATACTCTATTATGCACTGGCGCAGCCGGATCATGTAGGGAACGGAAATGATAAAGGGTACCCAGAACACACCGCCACAGCTTCTATTTGGCGGGCCAGTCGAGCTGTGTGACGAGGAGAAGAACATGCATAGCGAGACGAACAGATCGCCTAGGACTTTTGCGTAGCTCGTCAGCGCATCCGCGAGGAGTATGTCGCCGAATTTGCCGTCCTGGGCTTCGGCTATGCCGCCGATGGATATGCGCTTCAGCGTCGCTAGGGTGCGGGATCGTCCATTGCGGCTGACGAATGGCAATGGAATGATGAATCCGATCACCAGAACGAGGAGATATAGGTTTGGGAGGATTTCCCAACCCGCAATGTCCTTAGGGCTGCCGTGCGTGAGGGCCCAAAAGAGGAGCAGCGACAGTGCGAGAGGGATGGAGAGGAAGGTTGCGATGCGGTAGCAGGAGCGGTGGTGTGGTATGTGGCGTGGGGAGGTACGACCTGGGTAGCGGATGAGACTGGGGACGTCTATCTTTATGAGGGTGAGGTAGTGCAGGTTGAGGCCCCAAGCCCAGATGCCTGTGAGGTAGGGGGTTAGTCGCGAGAGAAGTCAAAAAGAAAAAGGGATGAGGGAGAAGGTACCCAAGACGACAATGAGGGCGACCCGGTACGGTAGCGGGAGCACGCGACTGAAGCGATCAATGTCTGGCTCCACGGCGGGATCACCGTCCATTGCTTAAACGTGTGTAGAGTGCCGTGGTTGTTGCGGCGGCGCAGCTTTCCCTTTGCCGTAGAATCATGAAGCTGCTAGATCTGTCGTCCTCGTCCTTCTTCTTCCTCCTTCCTCCAAGTCTGTCTCTTTCCTAAGCGTCCTCGGTCGTTGTTGTTGTCGTCGTCGTGTGGTTGGTACAAGGGGTTTAGCAAATCTCGCGATAACGTGTGTCCATTTCGGCCAAACACGCTAGGAGTTTCCCAAGCCACATGTGCAGCCGCACAGGGCATTACGTCAGCGGCCATGCCAGTGTCTCGCTAAGCACTTCCTGGCCCAGAGTAAAAGCAGATCTTCCGTCTGTGCGCTGCCTCGGGAGCTTTGCCTAAAGAACATGGCCATGACGCGATCATCGCGACGACAAAGTGACGCCTGTGTTGAGTATTGTCCGTCGCATGCCATTGGGTAGATGCGCGTCCAGACAAAAGCCCATAGTCACCATTGTGCTACTTGCTTTTATCCACATTCCCATCCTTACCTGTCTCTCGCGTCACAAACACCAAAACAACTGCCCTCCACTTCTCTCCAAACTCGACATCCTCACACCAACACCACCCAGCCAGCAAACACACCTGAAGGAGCACAAAACACAAACCCGACATGTCGCCTCTCTCCGTGCCCAAGATATTCATGGCTGGTGGCGCCGCTGGATTCGGATACTACCTCTACATGCGCCAATACTGGTTCCCGAACCCGTACAAGACACAAGGCGTACAGAACATTGAAGATCGCTACTCCGCTGGCGGCGGCCACCCCACGCATCAACCTGCTACTGCTAGCGAGCGTGGTACGGGTACTTTCGGTCCCCAGACTAACTACCTGGAAGTACAGAGAGCAGAGTTTGCTAACGCGAAATGTAGGATCGACCACAAACAACGATGGAAGGCACGGAGGCCCGAGCAAGGGTCCGGATTCGGAGCACTTCAAGGCCAATATTAGCAGCCAACAGAGCGAGGTCAGTCGAATTGCCGATGAAAACGAATGTTTCAAAGTGTACTAATGTGCTGGTACAGCCCGTTTGGCCGGATAAGTTTTACGAGCAACAATATAATAACCCCAAGGGCAAATGAGACCCATTACCCCGATTGAGAATAGACACAAAAGTATAAGATTGCATAGGCTACGAGAGGCGGGTCACCTGATGTGTGGCATCATTGGCGTTTTGCACGTGTGTGGTGCACAATGGCATTCTGTATATTTCCACATCTTCACACATGGTCACGAGCCGGCTGTACTTTGACATTGAACCTTTTCTAGAAAATCACAAATTCTGCTTGGTATTGAACACCTGTGTCTGCCATTTACACGCCTATATCTTGGTATCCGTCTTCCTTCTTGCCGCAGTGTTCCTACTAGCATCCATCACAAATCCAACATGATGGCTTAAAGCAACTAGATCGCCTTCGGCGTCATGTACCCAGACCTCGATGTCCATTCTGCCATTCTGCACCTTTTTAATCTCGACCCGAATTTGCAGCCACTTGACACCCTGCGGCGGCAACGCCTTCTTAACATCTAGATTGAGCAACAGCGTCGGATACCAGAACGGGCCTTGGTCCTTGTTTTTGAAATTTTCCACTATCTGTGGAAACATATCTACAACAAACCCAATAGACGAGTTTGTGAAATTGCTACCGTCGGAGAAACAAATCCATTCATCCGCCGTAGTCTGTGCAGCCTGGCCGTTGCGAGGAAAGTAAAACTGGACCTTTGAAGTCGCCTTTCGGAACTTGGCGAAAGGCATCTTCGCCCAACGTTCCCACGTGGGATCCTCATTCTTTTCCAGTTTCGCCAGGTCGGCAGAGGGGATCGGCGGCGAGGGCTTGTATTGCGTGTCGAATGTGAAGCCAGTCTCAGTATCCATGTTAGAGTTTGTGGCGTAGGCGACGACTTCTTGACGCCCGTCTTGCTCCATGCTGACGTGAACGATCGAGGTTTGGCGCCCGAGCTTCACATTATCGACTTTGAAGGTCGCCGGTCCGGCCTGTGTTCGTCGAAGAAACTCGACATGGAGGGCTATTGTGTGTGGCTGGTTCTGCTTTGCCAGCGATGTGTTGAAGTGTGTTTTGACTACCTCGAGTATACTAAGAGGGCATGGGGTCAGCTATGTTGTTTTTGTGTATCTTGCGTCACATCTGTGCTCACCACCCGGTTACATAGCCTCCGTTCGGAACTGTTCGTGTTAACAAAATCACCAATCACGTTATTGTATACGCGTCCCCCCCCCCCTGAT
>Ga0265797_10004355_pt1 | contig 21744 bp, 15 predicted proteins | sample P2T30metagenome_FD_192433 | JGI IMG/M metagenome (GOLD analysis project Ga0265797, IMG submission 192433) | Plant litter microbial communities from East Loma Ridge, Irvine, California - P2 T30 | ecosystem: Environmental > Terrestrial > Plant litter > Unclassified | place: USA: California... | reverse complement strand
CATGGATATAGGAATCTCATACAGCCACAAATATGGTTCCAACTGATCCACAGGATTGTGATGATGGTCGTTCGATGCCGGACCAACCCTAACCCTACTTACCCCAAACATGTCTTCGTGGTTCTCGTCTCACATACGTACATAGACGTCAACGCATTTGTATAGATATGTTTGGTGGTTTGGTGTTTAGTCTCAAGCACACTGGGGGGGCGGGCTATTCCCCATTCGCATATGAATTCGACTTTCTTTATCCTTCATTTGGTTATACAAATTCATCTCTGACTGAGCTTCGTGAAACAACACTGGGAGACTAGAAGAAGCGAGAAAAGTAGACGACAGCTCGCCGCAAATACCACCACCGTCCCAATCTCTCGCCACGACCTGCTTCAAGAAGGCAAAGTGTTGGGAGTCTGCACACTCAGCGCCGACCCAGGCGTCGGCCGCAGGGTAGAAAGCGGGCTAGCAGCATTCAAATTCTGCCTCACGTTCCGCAACATATCGATGGTCCACCTGCTCTGGGTGGTCTGCACTTTAACCTGCTCGAGCAGCATCTCGATCGAGTCGAGGGTGTAGTCGGCGTCCTCGCTGTCGCCGAAAGCCGTGGGCTGCTGCAGCTGCATCTGCAGCACGACGGCGTAGCAGGCGATGAGGTACTGCGACTGGTACCAGCCGATCAGCTGCGGGTGCGAGCGCAGGCAGGCGACGATGAGCAGGGCGTTGTGCAGGCAGTTGCGGCTGCTCTCGAAGACCCAGGTCTCGAGGTCGCTGAGGTCTTGCAGCGAGTCGTCTGGGGTTTTGGGCGGGGTGGCGCAGCGCTCGATTTCCTTGTGCAGCAGGAAGTAGCAGACTGGCCGGTTCAACATGAAGTGGCAGAAGTAGTATCTGATTGCGAGGTTGACCTGGCGGGGGTGTAAGTGTGTGTCAATATGGGGTAGATTTTAACAGTATTGCGTTTACCCACCTTGTACGACGGAATGATCTGTGTGAGTAGTCCGTATGCGGCGATTGTTCGTGGAAATTGGAGCTCTATAGGGAGGCTTCGGTACCAGAACTCCAACTCTGATGTGAAGTCAGAGATGGGCCTCCCAACAAATCGCGGGTTGCTGTACGAGTTGTTGATCATATAAATTGTCGTCAGGATTCTGTTCTGGCACAGTCGCAGCCATAGAGTCTGATCGAGGAACAGCGGCACTTGCTGCTCCGGAGCCGCGGCGTACAGAGGGATCTGCATCTGACTGCCATTCACATTACCACTGGTATCGAAGAACAACTGGCTCGTGTCTGCTGTAGGTTGTCCATCAATCTCAGACAATAGATCACTCTCCATCAAGAAATGCATCTTTGCGATGAACGACGCTGGACCGAGAGAAAGCCTCGAGCGCGTCCACGTCGAAGTCAAACTCAGCCCAACTTGGCGTAATATGCCAATGGCGTGAAAGGGCCGACCGTACATGATCTGCAGCTGTACTGCGACCATGAGCTTAGTGTTCAGCATGAAGTCTTCTGCCTGTGAGTGGACAGTCCACAATCGAGTAAGGGCCAACTGGAAGCACTTCCAAGAACTTGCAGTGGTTCCGTAATCGCTACTAGGATCCGGACTGAGATAGTGAAACGCAACCGATAGCAGGAGCAGTAGCGTCATCGAGAGTTCGCTCAGTTTGAGGTACCCGCCGCCGTCGTCGGGTTTCCGCATGGGTATTTGACTCATTGCATTCTGCAGCGAGTATGTGGGAGTCATCTGCAAGAGGAAGATGATCGTTTGGGGGACCAGGTTGGTCTGGTGATACAGTCGTTGGACATACTCCACTATGATGTGCGGGCGTACCGTGGCATCCGCAGCGTCGGCGAGGTTCTGCTCGAGACTGTGATCTGCTTCGTCACACTGTCTTTGGAATTGCAAAGGGTCGAATCCGTCGAGAGAGAGATTTATCCTCAGGCGCGGCCAGTATTGATAGAGCTTGTGCGAAGCCGAAGTGTGGAAGCTCGGCATTGGTACACGTTTGAAGGCGCCATCTTCTTCCGGGAAACCGACACTTGCATGTCTTGCCATCGATGCTGGCGGAGATAGCTTTTGTTGCTCGAGCGCCTGTAGCCGTAGTTCGACAGCATTCAGTCGGTTGGTCAGGGCAGGGTCGCTGCAGTGGACGTCAGCTTAGAGTAGAAATTCCAATTCCAATTCCATTTTGCCACGCTCGCTTCTCAGATTTAGTGCTGTGATGCTGTGATAGGCTCTGACACGGCTTTCACTTTCATGATTTGTAACACAACAGTCGTGATGCAGCGACGATGTTGAAAGATGAAAGAATGAATCGACCTACTTTTCTGGCGCGCTGGCTGGCGTCCGGTAAATACAGTCCAACTTTGCATTGGAGCAATGGGTGCAGGTCGGTCTCCTGCCGTCACATCGGGACCTACGAGGGATGTCAGATACCGACACGGCGGAGCTCGGGTGGTTGGTGGCATGGGAAGGCTGATATACTTTCTCCGTCTACACGTGTCACAGGCCAGGGAGATCTTACTGCGCACAGCGCGGCCGTCTCCCACAGGACTCTCAGCTTCGAAAGTTGTGGCCATGAGAACCCAAGCTCATGGCAAGCGACGTGTCCGTGCTGGATCCGGACGGCAGGCTGCTGCCTCGCTGTGGGAAAAGCGTGGAAATAATGTGCAAGTGATGGTGAAGGCGGCGGCGGCAAGATGCGATAAATCGGCAACAAACAATTAAGGTCGCGAATAGCGGCGGTTGTTAGCTGTCTAGTTAGGCGATCTTTAACGATGCCCGGCCTTGTTCAACGGCCATTCTTAGGTGCTTTTGGAGTTCATGCTTGGCGGTGTGCTGGCTATGCTCGAAGTCGCTTAGTCTTGTCTGCAAACAGCCCTTGTCGGACGAGATCGAGATGTAGAGAAGCGGAAGAGAAGAAAACACTCTCTGCACCACTCCAAATCCTCCTCGAAATGTCGTCGCGCCTAAGTTACCGCCTGTATCACGTTGAGCCATTTGGTGATTAGCCAGGAGGTCAGCCTCGTTGGCCGTATGCGGCGTGCTGCGTGCTGGCTGCAGTCTGCACTTCCCATGTCGACTCGCCTGCTTTCGACAAGCTAATCAACTGGCCACTCTCGACTATGCGTAATAATGTAATCTCATGTGCTAGGTGGTTCGATTTGGCGTTCCTACTTGCTGCACTTTTGCACATACTTGTCCCCTCCGTAATGTATAGTCTTCGAGAGATCGAGGCTCACGTTAGCGAGCGACTCACAGTCTTTTTACGATAATTCGAGTAGCGGGACGAATCAAGAAAAAAGGCGTTGTCATCATGTGTTGTTTCGATTTCAAGCTCGAGTAAGCCACGGAGTGCTTGAGATTCCAAGCGAAGAGCCGCGTGATCTAGGTGTATGCGCATGTTTAGATTTTCTGATCAACTTTCACATTCGACAACCACAACAAGTCGAGTACTTGACTTGAAGATTTGTGCATAATGGCAAACGGGTGATTTAAAACCACTCACGACAACGAGAAAATAAAACATCATCTTCCATCTTGATGTCACACGAAACTGTCGCGGTCAGCTGCACCTTTCCAGCGGGCGCTGCCGAACGTGAGCTACTTTGAGCTACTTTTAGTGCAGTCTATATGATGGGGTGTGTTATCGTCTGGCCCAACTCCCACCACCACACCGAAACATAAGTCACTAAACCCCCATCGTTCCTAAACCCCTAAACCCACCAAACGAGCCCATAGATCATACCAATAACAATGGACCACTCCCACCACGCAGCCATGGACCACAGCCACATGGACCACGGCGACATGCCAGGCCACGACATGCCCATGTGCTCGATGAACGTAAGCTCTATATGCCGCGCGCGAGTCCTCGTTTCCACCAAAAAAATAAAGGTACTGAAGAAACACTGATGTGTGTAATTGCGATTCTCAGATGCTCTTCACCTGGGACACCACCAACCTCTGCATCGTCTTCCCCAGCTGGCGCGTAACCGGCACCCTCTCCCTCATCGTCTCCCTGCTCGCCGTCGTGGCGCTGACGGCCGGCTACGAAGCCATCCGCGAAGCCTCGAGGCGCTACGAAGAGAGGTGCGCTCGGAATGTGCAGGAGGCGCCTCGTAAGTTTCTTCTTTCTTTCTTTACTTCCCTGGCCCAAATCCCCCCCCATCGTAGTAAAATTTTGTGTTTTGTTGTTGTAGGCAGGTGTCTGGTTTTTTTTTTTGTGGGAATTACTATAAAAACTCCTCCAAAAGAACCTTGCTTACGCAGTCTTGTTCTTGCGCCGCGAAAAAAGACGACATCGAACGAAGCTCACTCCTCACTACTCTGGCAGGCAATGCCGTCGCGGCGGAAGAGAAGAAGGGCAAGACAGTCAAGGCCGCGCTGTACGGCGTGCAGGTGTTTTACTCCTTCTTCATCATGTGAGTTTATATTTTTGCCCTTCTCTTGTGTCCAATCGATTTGACTAGGTTGGCTACCTGCAAGGTGTCCGCTTATCCTATTTTTCGTCCGCGACGAAGGGCACAGCTGACAAAATTGGCACTGCGACAAATAGGCTTCTATTCATGACCTACAACGGCTGGATCATGCTGGCAGTGGGTGTCGGGGCGTTTGTTGGATATCTCTTGTTTGGAGGCTCTAGTGCTACGAAGAGCGCTGCTTGCCATTGATTTTTTTGGGTTCTATGCATTCCATCATTTGGATTGGATTGGATTGGACTGGATTGGGTTAGATTGAATTGGATATTCCACGACTCGACTACAGCCCCCTCCAAGCAACCTTGGCCACATGATCCGCCCGCTTCCGCGTACTCTTTACCAACCCCAGATAGCGTAACTCGGCGAGCCCGCGCTGGAACAGAGCCATGAGCTCGCCCTCTTCCTTCTCACCCCCCATTACCGCTTGGAAAGCTTGCCATAGATCGCTGATGTTGATGAGTGAGCCTGACTCCAAGTAGAGCTGGTATAGCATAGCCGCAGCCGGTTGCGTAGACGACAAGGTAGCCTCGTCGCCCTCGCCATTCTCCGGAGCGCAGCAGTCGCAGTCCAGGTAGTCGTGCGGCGAGCTCAGCGCTCGTTCAATCGCGTGGCGCGGTCGAGGTGTGAAGACTTCTCTGTGCGGGGATTTGAGGTCGTAGAGGAAGATCTCGTGGAAAGGCAAGTCCTGCGGGTCGACCAAAGTGGTGTTGAGGAATGCTTCCAGGTGATTGCTGAACTCCCGGAGGATGTCCGTGTACATCGAGTCGTCGACCGAAAGCTGCGACTTTTGTTTGCTCAGGTGCACTTTTTGGGCGACCACGGTCGTCCTGACGGTGGAGGAGCCGATGTCGTCTGCGCTTCGGAGGGGCTGGGATTTGTCTCTCTGGCCGGCAAACACGCAGTCCAATCGACATCGCATCTTCGTCACATCAGAGCTGAAGATGGGAGAAACGGTTTCGGCGCCGGATGATACTATGTCCATCAACACGGTCGCCATGTCTGATTGTGCCTTGCGGACGGACATGAGTAAGGTTCTTATCATGGCAGAGCCGCGGAGCTTGCACGACATGGCTTGTATGAGCAAACTCGACTTGGGAGATGTTGGTGTGTTGGGAAGGCACTCCTGGATAGCTCGAATGACATCCAGAGTCGTGGTAAGCTTGCAAAGTGCTTCCTTCCCCTTTTGGATCTGCTGTTTTGCCTCGAGGAGAAGCTGTTCGTCGGACTCCAACAACTTGCGCACCCGCTCGGTGTCCTCCTTATTTTCCAGAATTGTTTGGACCCATGTGCGGAAGGATGGCAGATTGCGCAGTGCCTCGAAGTGATCGTCCGGAATGCTGTTGAGCTTGATGTTGGGGTCCAGGAAGATGCTCAACGCGTTGGCGTAGTAGGAGGACATGTAAGCGTATTCGACAACATCGACCAATTCGTCAACGCTCTGTATGTAATCGCTTTGACGCTCAAGGGCTGAAGCGAGGAGTGTCGGACCCAGCCAGAGTCGGGCCTCAGGGTGAGTGATTGCGGAGAATACAAGCTGGGTCTCGGCAGAAGATGGGGCTGCGTCGAAGAGTCGTCCATCCAGGCAGCGCACTGCACTTCGAGATAACCGCTGCTGGAGGAACTCGACTGAGGTGGCAACGTTGAACAAGCATACAAAAGGGATCCGGTCGAGCCAGCTGCTCATGAGTTCGATAAGCTCGGAGAGGAGGCTGCTGCTCAACGCTTCCGTGTCGGGGAATGAAACAACGACCTGCTCAATCTTGCGGTCTCGTACGTGTTCGTATAGAATTTGGAGGTCGTAGTTGAGGAGTCGAGGTCCTTTGCGGCTGGTGAGAGCTAGCTCATCATCTTCGTCTTCCTCGGCTGTAATTGCTGTGGCTTTCTGGATGAGCGTCTTCAAGACAGCCTTCAGATGAGGGGCAGAGCCTGAATCCAGAGGTACGTAGATTCGTCGCTTCTGTTTCTGGACCGCATCTGCAACACGTTTTGCTAGTGAATTTGACGAAGCTGAGCCAGGCCCGCTGAGAATGATTCCGGTGGGGATGCGAGATGTCGATGACTTTTTCACAATCTCATCTAGGTAAGACGTCACTTCATCTAGAGTTTGAGAGTGGATGCTTGCGAGGGTGTCCTGGGAAGGTCAGCCAAATTCCGAACATCTTCTCACTTGCAAGTACCCACATCTATTCGAGACTGCTGACTTTGCCAGGCATCTTGGTAGGCCTTCTTCCGCAGCTGCCATGAAGCGTGGAGTCCATGTTCCTCGGTTTTGCGCTTCTTAGCGGGGCGTGTACTTTCAGGTTGGAAGACGTAGCACTTCTCATATTCCATGTTGACTGTCGAGTTGTCGTGCAAAGGGGCGGCGGAGAATGCAGTGGTATAGGTCTGTGTCGAATTTTTGGAAGCTCGGACAAAGATGAGGGGTTTCACAGATTGGAGTGGCTAAACTAAGAGGGCGAATAGAGATCCGATTGGTATATCCGACTCGATGTCAAGATATGTCGATGTCAGGAAAGCCGTAAAGGGCAAGCGCGAAACGCGATCAGCAAAGAGACGCGCAATCACGTGATGGGCTATCGGCCTTCAATCAGTCCGGCTATCAAGATGGTTGGCCGTGCCGCTGTTGGCCGTTGGATCCACATTGACGATCACGTCAAGATAAGAAGTGGAAGATACATCAAGACGCGAGGCGAACATGCCTTCCTTTCGTTCTGTTTTAACGTTACGCTCTCACGTAGCCCTCCAACCTTGAAATCATGAACGAGAAAACATTGCCACTGCAAGAGCAGCCTCAGCCGCCTCGTCCGGCCTCCAAGCCAAGACGTTTCGCTGGTGTCTTGCTTCCTCTTGCCCTCGCCGCCTACTTTCTGACATCGTCAACGCCCCAATGGCCTTTGACCTCAGGCAACACTGAACTACAGGCCCCGAAGTGTGCGCAACCTGCACCTCTTTTTCCGGGCAACGACGACGAGGTTAACCGTGCCTACGACCATGTCTCCTCGGAGTCGTTCAGAAATGGCACGATCATCCGTCTGTCTGGAGCTGTCAGAGTCCCGACCCAGAGCTTTGACGACATGGGAGCTATTGGCGAAGACAAGCGATGGGATGTCATGTACGACTTTGCAGACTACCTCAAGAACACCTTTCCCCGGGTTCACAAGGATCTCAAGGCCGAGAAGGTCAACACCCACGGCCTGGTCTACACCTGGGAGGGCTCCAACAAGGACTTGAAGCCCACTCTTCTCATGGCTCACCAGGATGTTGTGCCGGTGCCCGACGCTACCGTCGACGCCTGGACTCACCCACCTTTCGAGGGCGTCTACGACGGCTCGTACATCTGGGGCCGCGGTGCCTCTGACTGCAAGAACCAGCTCATCGCCATCATGGAAACCATTGAACTCTTGCTCGACGCCGGCTACAAGCCCAAACGCAGCATCGTCCTCTCCTTCGGCTTCGACGAAGAAATCTCCGGCCGTCAAGGCGCCGGCCACCTGGCGCCCTTCCTCTTCGAACGCTACGGAACCGACGGCATCGCCGTCGCCGTCGACGAAGGTTCGACTTTTGAGAAAGTCTGGGGCCAGACCTTTGCCAAACCCGGTGTTGGCGAAAAGGGCTACACCGACGTCCACGTCGTCGTCCGCATGCCAGGCGGCCACTCCTCCATCCCCTCCGACCACACCAGCATCGGCGTGGCCTCGGAACTCATCCAAGCGATCGAGGCACAGCAATACCCAGCCCACCTCGTTGAAGAGAACCCCTACCTAAGCCAACTCTACTGCGGCGCCGAGCACGCGCCCGACTTCCCCAAGAAGCTCAGCAAGCTGCTCGCCTCGCGCGCCAAATCCCAGCAGCAGCCCACCTGCCAGAAGAAGAAGAAGCCCACCGACCGCCTCGCCCTCGAAGCCGGCAAAGCCGGCCCCGGCACAAAGTACCTCATGCAAACCTCGCAAGCCGTCGACGTCATCTCCGGCGGCGTCAAAGTCAACGCCCTGCCCGAGCGCACCGAAGTAATCGTCAACCACCGCATCAACATCGGCGAGAGCCCCGAAACGGCCTTTGACCACATGACCTCGCTCGCTAGCCCGCTGGCGAAGAAGTACAACCTGACCCTGCACGCCTTCGACGGCACGGCGGAAGCGCCCCTCTCCATCTCCCTCTCCAAGTCGCCCAACACGCTCGACGTCGCGCCCGTGACGCCCACGGACGTCGACGTCGTCTCGCCGTACGCTGTTCTCGCCGGCACGGTCAGGGCGGTTTATGGCGAGGAGATTGTCGTCGCGCCGGGCATCATGACTGGCAACACGGACACGCGCTATTACTGGGATTTGACCAAGCATATCTTCCGTTTCGGGCCCGGGTTCGATGCCGAGTTGGATAATGGGATGGGCAGCATTCATACTGTTGATGAGAAGGTTAGCGTGACGAACCATGTCAATGCTGTCAAGTGGTTCATGTTGTTCGTGAGGAACATGGATGATGCCGAGCTGGAGATTTGAAAGACGAAGATAGCAGGGAATTGGTTCGACTTGGCAAAGGACTCGTGTGTGTTGGAACGAGGTGTAGAGGCTCTGTCAACGTAGTCTATGTAGCCCTTGACGGATCAATACACGCATTGAACGAACATACCGAAATGAGCTGAGATGGGACTTCATGTTCCGTGTTTAATGTTCTTCGACCCTATCGACTGAAGTCCCGACGAAGAAAAACCTCTCACCCAAAAATCGATCTCAATCATTTTACTCAAACCACATCTCCCAACCCGACAAACCTCCTAATCCACCCCAGCACAGTCCGATGCCACACCAGACTATTCTCCGGCTTCAGCACGAAATGGTTCTCATCCGGGAACGTCAAGAACCGGCTCTCAACCCCCCTAGCCTGCAGAACATTAAAAGCAGCCAACCCCTCCGAGATGCAAATCCGGTAGTCTTTGGAATTGTGGATGACGAGTTGCGGGGTGGACCAGTGGGACAGGTGTTCGGCGGGGTCCCAGCGGCGCCAGGCGTTGGTGGAGGATTGAGAGAAGGGGTGGGATGGAGGTTGGGATTTTGGGTTGGTGGCGGTCGTGGTGGTGTTGCTATCGCCCGGCCGTGAGAAGTGCGTGTGGTCCCAGGGTGTTCCGCCGAGGTCGTAGAGGGGGAAGTAGAGTTCTTCGGTGGAGAGCATGTTTGCGCAGCTGAAGATGCCGTCGTGGCAGACTAGGGCTTTGAATTTGCGGCCGAGCGGGTGGCCTTGGATCCCTGTTGGTTTGGGGAAGGTGAGTATGTCAGTTTTGTCCTTTTTCCACATTGTGAAGTTTTGGTTTTGGTTCAGAAGGATTACAAAAACACTTACAGTTCATCATGTACCCGCCATAGCTGGCACCGAGCGCAACGGCGCGCTGATTATCGGCTTCAAGGAGATGCTTGCCCACCCACTCGAACGCATTCCCAATGTCAACCAATGGATCGCCTCCCCAGTTCTTGTTGATGGCGTCTGTGAAAGCCTGTCCGTATCCCGTTGAGCCCGTGATGTTGGGCGTGATGACGATGAAGCCTTGCTCGGCGAAGACGGCCGGGTTCCATCTCGTCGACCAGCTATCACCCCAAGCGCCCTGCGGTCCGCCATGGATGAGGTATGCTACAGGGTATTTCTTTGAAGAGTCAAAGTTGCTGGGCTTGATGACCCAGGAGTGCACCTTTTTGTTGATCTTGGGGTTGCTGGCTGGGGTCCAGATGGAGGAGACTTGCTGTTCTTTCAGCCCGAATTTGTTCCCGTGGTTCGAGTTCGAGTGGCTCCATACTGTGAGAGGTGTTGCTTCGGTGGTCAGCTCGTGCTTGATGATGGCGAAGGTCGAGTTGTCTATCAGTGAAGTGGCCGTGTAGAAGATCTCTCCAGGATCTCTCAGCGGTACAACATCGCCAACGGAACCTTTCTTTGTAAGAGGGTATGGAGTCTGCTGTCCCGATCGGATTTCGAAGATCTTAGCATGACCTTCATCTTCGGCGGTGACCAACAGAGCTTTCCCATCGCTACTCCAAGCGATTGACGAAGGACTGCGATCCCAACCAGTCTGAGAAGCGACAAGATCATGCTCGCAAGAAGCTTCCAATTCGTCCGCCTCCAAATCTCCCAGCACAAAAATTCGGTTCTGATCGGACTCATACCCATTTCGTTTCTGGGACAGAAATGCCACGTGAGATCCGTCAGGCGAAAAGACAGGCGCCGTCGAAGCACCTTCGAACCCCTTGACGTTCACTCTCTTCGGTCCTGCTGTCGGCTCCTGGGCCCACGAGTCCACATTGACCAGGTACACATTGCATTTTGTGTTCAAAGCAGGGTTGAGATCCGGATCTTTCGAGACGAAGGCGATGCCGCCGCGCGGGCTGAGGTCGAAGTTGTCTACACCACCAAAGGGCTTCATCGGGGATTCGAGATTCTTCCCGCCCTTAAGAGCGTTGGTGAGAGGCGAGAGTCGGAATCGCCCATCGTCGTCGTTGCTCTTGCTGAGCTTACCGTACCAGAGGGAATTCTTCTCCTTATCTTCATACGAATCCCAATGCCGGACGTACAGACCAGTGTACAGTCTTCCTGTACTGTGGGACTTCTCGGCCTTCTCTGGGTTGAAAAGTTCGCCTTTGGTGTCCGCTTGTGCAGACAACACCACAGCGTACTCGTCTCCACCATCATCATCATCATCATCGCCAGCATCAATCCTCTTGACTTTCAAATCCGAAGCCGGAGCAGCAATAGTCCCCGCGCAACGAACCCATTTTCTCTCACCCTCACCCTCACCCTCACCGCCCTTAGAATTCCCCTTCAAAGCCTCACCAACGCTCCCCACACAAACCTCCGTCTCGCCACCCTCCTTGCCCCTCAGCCAAACAAACGCATCTTCGTCCAGCCAATTCAACCCGTCAACCGCCTCATCAAGCAGCAGCGTACTCTCGTTCGTCTTGGTGTTCAAGACCCGGAACTCGTGGGTCTTGCTGTGAGACTCGAAGCTATACGCGTTGACGGTGAAGAGCACGTGGGAGCCATTGGCGTTTGGGACGCCGGCTGAGCGGCGGGGGGCACTGAGGAGGACTTCGGGGGTGAATTGCGAGGCTTTGATGGTCATTTTGGTTTTTTTAGTGTTGATGTATAGGTAGACCAAAGTATTGTGGAGTGGTGAAGTGCGGTCAAGGTGTGGTGTAGTAGTGTTCGGTATGGTTCTAGATGCGGGGCAACATCAAGGTGTTCGCATGCATGCTTGCGTGTTAGAGCTGCTCCGGTAAAGCTAAAGGACCAGATACCAGCAACCTTCGGGCAGTATACATCACTTCTTATCGTTATTCTACTTAATTAATACGGCAAGTCACACAAAGAGATACGCCGCGTCCAGAGCGTTTTGCAACGAAATGTGGGCTATCGGCATAGACTAGAGCTGTTCAAGGTGGAAGATGAGACGTACTTGTGATGGTCTCTGAGCCATACCTACATGGCGATTGCTTTTTCCTTGGTAACAGTGATCAATACAGTAGATGCTTCCGAACGAGTACTCTTCTTGCAGCCTCATGTGAACCATCGGTTTCTTTCTCCACTTCGCTCAAGGGCCGGAGACCGCTCTGACCGACTCTGTGTGTAATCACTGCCTCATCCATTCCCCCGATCCCTTCGAAAGTGAAAAAGACACGTCGATGTTGGGATAAAATAAATATGATGCATTTGGTATGTTTCTGATTCGTGTAATCTCATTTCAGTGTGTCCTGCCCTCATGCAAGACAAGACGGCCAAGCACGTCTTCGTTTCCCAAAGCGCCCATCTACTTCGAAGCTCTCGGGTCGTCCCTCCTCATAATACCCTCAACAGGTCCAAGAAGTCTCTGGAAGCCATCCTTGCCGAGTGTGGCGACCTTGACCTCACTCTTGCTGATGACGCTTGCGGCACGAGGCTTATCCTCGAGAAGTGCGAGCTCACCAAAGTAGTCGCCCTTGCCGTAACTCTTCAATGGCTTGTCCTCGCCACGCTTGAAAGCCTCGGCGTCGCCGCTCTCGAGGATGTAGAATTTGTCTCCGACATCGCCCTCCTTGATGATGGCGCTTCCGGCAGGGTATTTGTGTGTGTCCAGAGCATCAGCGATCTTGGAGCGCTCGTATGGAGTCAAGGTGGAGAAAAGAGGCACCTCCTCCAGGAAGGACTCGTACATGCGGCGGCGCTGGAAGGCGGAGTCCATGAGGATGCGGCGGAAAGTGATGCGGTCGAGCTGCCACACGATGCTGGGCTCGGTGCTGACAACCGTGGCTGCGCGAGGTGCATTATACATCAGAGCCAGCTCACCGAAGGAAGTACCAGGGCCGGAAGAAGCGACCTTTGCGCCCATGCCATCCGGGCCGGGCTCGACGTGGCCGGTCTTGGACACGTGGATGTCGAAGTTGCCGCTTTCGACAATGTAGAAGTAGTCACCTGCATCGCCCTGCACGATGATGCGAACATCCTTGGCGGGGAGTTTGCGCTCTTGCAGCGCTGCCAGGACTTGATCGGTCTGCTCGTCGTCGAGGTGTGAGAAGAGGAAGTTGTGTGCTACTGCGGAACGCAGACGGGACTCTTGCTGCTCAGTCTTGGGGTAGGTGGGAGCCTTCCAGTGAGCATCATCTGCAGAGGATGGCGCCAGTGACTCGGCCGAGACGGAGGTCCGGCGGTTCACGTTGTAGTTGCTTGGGAGGGACTGTGGGATGTCCATGGCGCCGGCAGAGACGGAGGCAGGCGGACTTGTCTGTGATCCCGCGGCAGGACTGAAGCCAAAGTTGCCAAAGGCTCCGCCAGATGAAGAGGCGTTGGCGTTGTTTCTGGCATTGGCAGGGAAGGAGGAGGCGGTGGGCGAGGCGAAGTCATTCTCCTCCTCTTCGGCGACCGAGTGCATGCCTCTGTGGCCAGGAGACGCGGCAGGCGAGTTGCCGCCGAAGGGGTTGTTGCCCGGGAAGGAGTTCTCAGCCATTCCCGACTGGTTGGAATGTCGCTGGGAGAGGAGGAATTCGGCGCGCTGGCTCTCGAGACGGCGGAGGAAGAAGTTGGCGCAGAACTGCAGGAGGTCGCTGGGCTTGTTCTTGAGGACTTCGCGGTCGAGGGCGCGGATTTCGTTGGAATAGTCGCTTGGGAGAGCCATGATAGGCCGGAGTGGATGTGCTGGTGTCGTTGTGGTGATGCTGGGTTGCTGCTGTGAGGGGCGGCACAGAGAGGGCTAGCACTTGTGGGTCACGAATGAGATCACTCTGAGGCTTGCTGTGGAGGTGAGGCGTTTCTGGCTTGGGTGTGGCGGTCGATCTGTGGCTGAGTTTGGCGACGGAAGATACCTTGATGGAGTGGTGTGGTATGGAAGGGTTTGTGTTTGTGAGTGAGGTGAACTGTCTTGTTGGAAGCTGTCTCTTTCTTATCGTGTTGCATAGTATCTTTAGGCGAGGCAGGCAACAGCGCGGGGAGGCGAGGAAGGTACTATTCGCATGCGATATCAATAACGCACTGGATTCCCGCTGCTAACATTGAGGACACACATGTATTGTGAGTATCCATCAATCCTTCAATACCGTAAAACCATATGCCTTCTGGGAAGCGAGGCCGACTAGATAGCTGGCTGCGTTTATATGCTGTTCCTTCTACAACGCCCTCATACCTGGTCGAGCCAGCTCACAGAGCTATACGTACATCAACATACAGCGGATGTCATCTATCTGTTGGGGCTCGTGGCTATCAATCAGATGGACATGGACGTGGGCGAAATGAGTGACTCGATGGCGGAGTTCTAGGATTCGACTCTGGCGACATACCGTACCTTCTACCTGAGACTGGAACCAGAGACCATTCAGTTCATCACCCCTTTGAGATGGTGATGGCGACCTTGCAGATTAGCAACATGTTTCTATAGTAGCGGGGTATGTCGATTGTCCTATCAGTCGGTAACCAGGTCCTCTGGTCGTTTCTCCCCATTCCCACCTCTCTGTGGCATTCCTATCTCAACGTCAGGTTGAAGCGGCCTCACATCCGGAGACAACATAACGCGGTGTACAACGACTCTTCATGCTCGCATGTGTACACTACTCTTGAACTCCACGCTTCCAACTCCGGGGTGTTGTCGTCACGGGAGCTTCGATCAGGCGATTGTGTCTCACTCCCTACCGGTGTCCAATGGCTCGTCTCGTCATAGCCGTTGGTATATCCCGAGTCGCAGACCGTCTACCTTGGCTCCAAGACACGTCAGCCAAGTGGGACGCAGGTACGTCGAGTATGGAGGAAGTATGGCGAGTATCGTTCAAGATTGGAGACGACTACCTGATGTGCATGCAGCTCGACAGTCGAAATTAAGGCGCTCGCGGAGATTGCACTGCCTCACGAGCATCTCAAGTACTGAATGATTCCTTGAACTTGGCCCAGAAAGACAAGGCAGAGCCTGGGATACACCGAGTCTAGCAGTGTCCCTTCAACTGGCTAGAGTCATTGCACGCAATCTTGTTCGGCGGTCACACACACGAGGTCACCAAGGGTCAGACAGCTTCGGATGCCATGGTTCGACTAAAAAGCCTAAACCTCGCTCGACTCGCACTTTGGCGTGTCGGCCGCGGCGAAAAGGCAGAGATAGCACGACCGTTAGGGCGGCTACAGCTGCAGGGCAGGACAGCGCATTCACTTTGCCAACGCGACTGCAGCATAGGTACTACTGTAGTACTGAACTGTTCACTCACCTGAAAGTTCGAATACACCGGCACAGCTCTGTTCATCACTCTTCCAACAACACTGCCATTGCCGTACTCAATCAATTAGTATCACAACTCGACATTATTACACCCCCACACACACGGCAGCCTTGTTCCCAGCCACCTACAGTATCCATCTCGGCTAGCTTCCAGCCTCCTCTCCCCTCACACGCCCACGAGCAGCGCTAGCGCATTGCTATCTTGGTCGCATTATTCGCCATCCATTGTTGCGCTCGAGTGTCCAACCTTGCACTCACATCCACCGCGTACTTTGCGCGCCGACATCCACGCTCACTACCAGTACCAACACACCACATCCAGTCATGGCATACACCTTCCGATGGTACGTCGCGGTCCCACTACACCACACCACGCCTGTTTCAACCCACGAGAGCTCGGTCAGGCCTGCGCGTCATGACCGGGGCTACAGCCTACCGTGCTACGCTAGACTACCACTTGCTGTTCCGCAAATCTCGACCTGTGCTGACCGCTGCTTCTATTCCTTTCTATTAGGGAGCATCCTGCTGAAGAAGTCTACGTTACCGGCACATTCGACAACTGGTCCAAATCTGTCAAACTCGACAAGAACGGCTCCATCTTCACAAAGACCGTCGACATCCCCAACATCAAGGCCAAGGTTCAATACAAGGTGCGCACATGGAACTCGCTCGCGGCTGTCAGCAGCCGACAGCTTCACATTCTCCCCTCAATTGCCCGCTGACATGCCCGCGCAGTTTGTCGCAGACGGAGAGTGGAAGCACGATCCCACCGGCAGCATCGACACCGACCACGAAGGAAACGTGAACAACGTCATCTACCCCGAAGACCTCCAACCCACCCTGTCCTCCGCCGCAATGTCGTCTGTCGCACCCGAGTCGACGTGAGTACTCCTTCAATGCGCGTCCTGCGATCATTCCGTAGCGTGAGCTGACCATTTTCAAGCACCACCGGTTTCGCCGGCGCCCAGCCTACCGAACACGAAATGGAAGCCCCCGGCGCATTCCCCGAGACTCCCGCCGAGACGCCAGCTGCGACCGAGCAGTCAGAGAAGGCCTTTTCCGTGAACCCGATTCCTGCCTCAGAAGGCGCAGGAAACCCGGTTACCGTAGCAGCCGGCGAGAAGGTGCCTGAGCCTTCCACTCTGCACAGCAACACCATCACATCCGCTGTTCACGACGATCCTGAGCTCAAGGCCCAAGACGACATCAACACATTCAGCGTATCTCCTATCCCTGCAAGCGAAGGCACCGGCAACCCCATCCACCTGCAACCCGGTGAAAAGGTGCCCGAGCCGTCTACGCTGCACTCCAACACCATCACATCCACTGTACACGACGACCCTGAGCTCAAGGCCCAAGACGACGTCAACTCGTTCAGCGTATCACCTATCCCTGCAACCGGCGGCATTGGAAATCCAGTCCACCTTCAGCCTGGCGAGGAAGTGCCCCACCACAGCGCCGTCACCGCAAACACCATTGATAGCAACGTCAAGCTCGATAAGGAGTCATACGAGAAGAGCGACTCTGGAGCGCCTCAATTGCCCTCTGCTCTGACACCCGGCGGCGAATTGGAAGCCAACGGTCAGAAGGCCGTCTTCAGCGGACTCGGTCCCATCCTTGGCGGAACTTTCATCCCCGAGTCTTCCCTCCCTATGGGCGAGGGTGCAGTGTCTGACGTTACCCCTCAAGTCTCTTCGGTCGCACCTCAGAGCACCACCGCTGAGCTTGCTGGTCAGCAGCCTATCTTGCCTCGCGGTGTTCCCGAGGTCGTCAGCGAGAGCCAGGACGAGGCCCACGTCAGCCCCGAAGCTGCCGCTAACCCCGAGGCTGTTCAGGACAAGTCTGAGTTCGAGAACGAGCTCAAGCAGACTGTTTCCAAGGAGCCCGCCACCACCGAATCGCACGTTATCCCTCAAGTTGTTGAGGAGAGCCAAGAGCAGGCACACGTTGAACCCGAGGCTTCTGCCAACCCCGAGGCCGTCCAGGACAAGACTGAGATGGAGAACGAGCTGAAGCAGACTATCTCGAAGGAGCCCGCGACCGCCGAGTCGCACGTCATTCCCCAGGTTGTTGAGGAGAGCCAGGAGAAGGCGCACGCCGACCCCGAGGCCTCTGCCAACCCCGAGGCCGTTCAGGAAAAGACTGAGATGGAGAACGAGCTGAAGCAGACAGTCTCTCAGGAGCCTGCAGCGGCAGAGTCGCACGAGGTTCCTCAAGTTGTCGAGGAGAGCCAGGAGAAGGCGCATGCCGACCCCGAGGCCTCTGCCAACCAGGTCGCCGTGGATGACAAGGCTCGCTTCGAGGATGAGCTGAAGGCAAAGGTTCCCGAAGAGCCGGCTACCGCAGAATCCGGTCTGCTCGGCAAGAGCGAGCGTGGAATTACTGGTGCTATCGCTGGTGGCGCACTCGCTGCCGGTGCCGCCGCCGCCGCTGGCGCATACGCCCTGCGCGAGAAGGCGACCGAGACCACTGGAAAGGACCCCGTTGCCTCCCTGCCCAAGACCGTCCAGAACGTCTTGCCCGAATCTATCGTTGGCGGCGCTACCACCTCGGCCGACACTGATGCCGCTGGTCTTCCCCTTGAGCCCGCCACTGTCCCCCACGTCGTCGAGGAGAGTCAAGAGCAGGCACACGTCGAGCCTGAGGCTTCGGCGAACCCGGAGGCTGTCGTCGAGAAGGCTGACGTCGAGGACGAGCTCAAGCAAAAGGTTCCCGAGGCACCTGCCACTGCTGAGTCTGGTCTTCTTGGAAAGAGCGAGAACAACAACAACGGTGTTATTGGAGCTGTCGCTGGCGGCGCTGCTGCTGCCGGTACTGCCGCCGCTGCAGGCGCCTACGCCCTGCGCCAAAAGGCCACCGAGACCACTGGACAGGACCCCGTTTCCAAGCTTCCTCAGTCTGTGCAGGATAGCATCAACAGCATGAACAGCCAGGGCACTACCGCACCCATCGCCACGTCTACCGGCGAGGCCATCTCCAAGGACCCCACGCTTCCTCAGCAAGTTGCCATCGGCGAGCCTGTTACCGTGCCCGCTGAGACGGCCGCCATTGGCGTTCCTGAAGAAGTCGTCGAGTCTCAAAAGGAGGCTCACGTCTCGCCTGAAGCTGCCGCCAACCCCGAGGCCGTCGTCGAGAAGGCCGCCATGGAGAAGGAGCTTCAGTCCTCGCTCAAGCCCGTCGAGGCCAGCGGTGAGCCTGCCCCCACTGTGACCGCCGCCACCACCGCGGTCGCGCCCACGACCTCTGCATCTGGTGCACCCCAACTCGCCGAGCCTGTTGCTGTCTCGCCTATCTCCACGGAGAACGCTGAGCCCAGCACTGGTGCAGTTGCTGCTACTGCTGGCGGCGTTGGTGCCGCCACCGCTGCCGCTGTCGGTGCCACTGCGATCACCAACAAGACCAACTCGGGCCCTACCGAAGCTTCCAAGGAGCTGAACGCTTCTGCCGATACCCCTGCGAAGACTGTTCTTCAGGAGGAGAGGCTCGCCGCGCCTGAGCAACAGGAACCGCTCGATAGCAGAGACGTGTCTCCCATGTCCCGCGTCGCTACCAAGAACCACCCTGAAGGCTCCGAGGCCGGCCCGGTCGTGACTGATGGTGTCACCAGCGAGAGCGTGCCCGTCGAGTCCAAGGACGCACCTGTCGCCGCTACCGAGTCCAAGACCGTCGGTTCGCGCCCTGAGGTCTCAAACAGCACCCCCAACAGGCGCGCTTCCTTCATGGATCGATTGAGCAACAAGACCACGTCCGAGAACAAGACTCCCGAGGCCGCGCCTGCGGCTGCGCCTGCTAGTGGTGCTGAGAGCCAGAAGAAGCGTAGGAGCTTCTTTGGCAGGATCAAGGACAAGCTGAGCATGAAGTAGAATTACCCTTCTACCTTCCCTTTTCATGCCCTCTCTTGATTCCCTTGCCTTTGAATGTCTCCTATACTTTTTCTCTTCTCTCGGTGATGGCTGTTTGATTTTTGCGGCATGTTTGCTAATGTGGCGTGTACGATTAGTCGCTAGTCGCGAGTGTTCCCAAAGGCGGCCTGTTGCGGATGCCGTGCCCCTGGCTCGACTGAGACGATGGGTGCAGGCCGATCTGGTTCTGCTGGTGCGACGTCTGACGACGTGAACGGAAAGGATGGGACTGTCGAAGCGATTCGGCCCGTCGCTTCTGCTTATAGTGGCAATCGCTACGAACTTTACGGCAGGAGGCCGACTCCATGGCCGGGCATGATACCCGACCCCCAGTCCATTGAAAGGACAGAGAGGCTGTACACGGCGGCCCATGGCACTCATTCTTCGGAAGAAGGCGACGTCTTTGAGCCCTTGCCTGCTCCCCGAAAATTCTTCTCTAGGCTGTCTTGCCGCAAAGCTCCTCGATCTGCGGGACAAGTCCGCATTGCTGCGCCCAGGCCTGCTCCTCAGGAACATCTTTCTGGGTCATCTTCTCGGTGGGATGTGCGTCCCGATGCCGAAATGATGGATAGCCTGGCAGCGCTCGTTGGAGCCGACGCTACTCAATCTCTGGGTGATGCGGACATTGCTCCGCCACCAACTCCTCCTAGGAGTCCTCTGAGATTGACTTCCTCTGCATCGGATACGAACAATGCAGGTCGGGTTCGTGATCGAATCCTGGCATCGGCAGCGGAGCGGCGGCAATCCTCTACTGTGACGTTTGCGCCGGGCACGAACACTCAGCCTGGACCATCCAGCAAGAAAAAGAAGGGCCGGTTCGATTCTCTCAAGCCGATATCCGGGCATTATGTTCGATGCGGACGCAAGCTGAGCAGCGATTGCAGTAATTCGCCAGAGCCTTCAAGATTTGCCAGCGAGGGCAGTGAGGCCGTCTCTGATAGTTTGCATGAGTCCGTCAGAAGCAACCCTGGTACCAGGGCCCTCAACGCGATGCGCCACTTCACAGGAAATGCCACGAAGCGACCGTCCATGGTCAGTCTAGAGCCCAACTCGCAAATTCGCACGAGAGACGGCAGTAGACCGACTACCGGCACTGATGAAGCCAACGCTGGTACAGCAGCCCTCGGCGTGCTCAACATGTATCCTGGCAACCCAACCCGATCTTTGGCACGGCGCTCTATCACTGCCGTCCCTAAAGTTCCCGACGACCTTGGAGTTCTCCCCGAGACGTCTGTGGATGATGACGGTCGCCTGGGACCTGCGACCTCACGCCCGGCCGGCATTGAGGAGGAAGAAGAAGAAAAAGAACTGGACGACGAGCGAAGCCCGACTGACACTCGTGCCCCTCAACTTCCTCTCCCCGATACACTTGCAACCTCTCAACCCGATGCTGTCTCTCAGGACTTCGCGTTGAACAACTGGTGATTGAGCAATCACGTCAGAGGAGCTCGCCGTCTGCAACGACTCTGCTCAAGAATCACGACCGATCCTGTCGCTCTCTTGTTAGGTCAACAACCCCCTCGCTCCCGCAACCTACCCCGGACCCACCAGCCATGCACTCACCGTTCTCACGCATCCGCTACATCAAGGCAAATTCCTTTTTCCGGACTGCTCGCTACTTTGCATTTTGGATGCTGCTGCTGCTACTCTTTCTATACCACTCTCGCGTTTTGCCCCGTCCCGGACTGTTCACATTGGAGGCGTAATAGATTGTTCATTACTTGTCCCCCTTCTCGTTTTTTTTTTTTTGGAAATAAATGCGGAGCTCGGGGCGGTCTGTTTCGCTTGCTTGTTGTTTTTGTTTTTGTTGCTGTTGTAATTAGGCTGTACGTATGTTACTTAATGTCTGTCTTTGTCTATTACTCGAAATTTGCATTTCGATGATTCACTTCGCGTGGTTGTTTGGTGTCATCTGCTTTGCACTGTGTCTACTACATACCTCCATACCCCAGCAAAGCTTTCTTGAGACGACTGCTTCTACTTTTTCAGCAGCACTTGCGGTCGCCTCCTTGGAGCTGATGCTTATCGAAGGGAAAAGACCGTTGTCAGTGTTTTACCACAAAGTGCTTCGTCGTATCGATGTGTCGATGGTCAGTTGGTGGTGTTGGTGTTGTTGGTGTTGTGAGAAGGGATGGCGGTGATTCAAGAAAAAGGGGGGCGGTGTTTCAGGAATGGGGAGTGCTTCGCGCCGCCGTGCTTCCCTCTTGAGCATCCTGGTAAGGACACCCATGTTAATCACATATCGCAAGGACGCACAGCTTCATGAGTCAATCTGCCTTGGAGATTGCCCTCTTGGGTCAATTGATCGCTGAACAACGTTGTAGTTCTGGGCCGAGACGCCATGTATTCGTTTGAAGCTATATGCAGTCAAAGATCGGACGCGTTGCAGTAGATGCGAGCCACGGATCTGAAGAACCTCCGGTACACACATGTATGCCTCACGGCGGGCCACACTGCCTAGCAAAGGACCTTTGCCGCCTGCTCATCCGGCCTAACGTCAATGTCGGCGCTGTCATTTCCGCACGCCTGCTTCCATTTGCTGCGCGTTTCCCCGTCTACGCTCCTCTTGCCACTCAAGACGCAAGAAGGTCCGCACACCTGTCCGCCGACGGTCTTGCAGGCGCTTGCCGTTACATCTTTGTCGATGGTCTGTATTGGGAA
>Ga0265797_10004353_pt1 | contig 21749 bp, 17 predicted proteins | sample P2T30metagenome_FD_192433 | JGI IMG/M metagenome (GOLD analysis project Ga0265797, IMG submission 192433) | Plant litter microbial communities from East Loma Ridge, Irvine, California - P2 T30 | ecosystem: Environmental > Terrestrial > Plant litter > Unclassified | place: USA: California... | reverse complement strand
GGAACCGAACACCTGCTGCATCTCAAGCGGCTTGCGTAGCGCGTGCAGCGTAATCCCCGGTGGCGCGACAACCGGCGACACGCAGGCCTCATCGCGCAGCAGCAGTGCCGCGCCGCGGTACCCGCGTGCCGAGAGCTCCGACAACAGCGCGCTGGCGCTCAGCAACTGGGCGCCACCATCGAGAATGATCAGCGCCGGCATGGCATCGGGCTTCAACGCGCGCAACGCCGCTGCGCCGTCGGATGCCAGTTGCAGCTCATACCCTTGGCTGGACAAGGCATTGCCCAGCAGCGACAGGCGGGTTGCCTCGGCATCCACGATCAGGATGGACTGCCCCGTGCCGGCGGCCTGTGGGGTGCTGGGCGGCACCGGCAGCCCGCCCTGCTCGCTGACCGGCAGATGCAGATCGAAACGCGTCCCCTTGCCCACGGCGCTGGTCACCACGATGCGCCCGCCGCAGCTTTCCACGATCCGTTTGCAGGACACCAGGCCCAGGCCGGTGCCGTCCGGCTTGGTGGTGAAGAAGGGGCTGAACAGCCGTTCCAGCGTTTGGGCATCCATGCCGATGCCTTCGTCGATCACCGAAATGACCAGCCACTGCCGTCCCTCGCGGCTGCCGTCCGGGCCCACCCGCAGGGTGAGCCTGCCACCATCGGGCATCGCCTGCAGGGCATTGAGCGCAAGGTTGAGCAGCACCTGTTGCAGCTCGGTGTAATTGCCGTCCACCGCTGGCGCGCCATCCGCCGCCTCCACCTGCAGCTCGACATCGCTGGGCAGGGTGCCGCGCAACAGCAACTGCACCGCCTCGAATAGATGGTGCACCGGGACCCGCTCGCTCGGCTTGCGCGAGCCGCGCACGAAGGACAGCATCGACTCCGCCATCTCATGCCCGCGCCGCCCGCATTCGGCGATGACCTCGGCCATGTGCAGCAGTTGCGGATCCTGCGTCCGGGCTTTCAGCAACTCCGGCACGATCAGCAGAGGCTGCAGGATATTGCGCAGGTCGTGGCTGAGTCCGGCCGCGAGCAGCGACAGGCTTTCCAGCCGCTGCTCGCGCATCAGCTCCCCTTCCACCCGCTGCCGTTCGCCCGTCGCACGCGCATCGCGCACGACACGGGCGACCGCCGAAGGCAGCCGCGCGGGCTGGTGTTTGAGGATGTAATCACTTGCGCCGCGTTGCAGCGCGGCCACGGCCGCGTCTTCGCCAAGCGTGCTGGACAGGAACAGGAACGGCAGGTCCGGTTGCGCCAGGCGCACGATGTCCAAGGCCTGGAAGCCCGAAAAAGCAGCCATGTTCAACTCGGCCAGCACCACGTCCGGCTGGAAGGACTGCAGCGCAGCCAGCAGCTGGCCTTCTTCGTCCACCCGCTGGAAACTGGCGCGCATGCCTGCAGCGAGGATCTGCGCGATGACGCGCTCGGCATCGTCGGGCATGTCCTCGACCAGCAGGATACGCAGATCGTCCACCTCAGTTTTCACTGGCATGGTCTCACCCTGGCCATCCACATTGCCGATCCCCCAGCAGACTCCAGAACGCCGCCCCCCGCGCCGCGCGACCATGGGGGCTGCGAAGGGCGCGTGAAGCCACTATAGTCCAGCGGGGGCGTGTCCGGCCACGGGGTAGCTGCGTCAACCCAATGCCCGGCGCAGGATCCTGTCCACGGCCGTCCCGGCAACCGCTTTTTCCGCTCCTGCCGCCGGTGTATCCGGATCGCCCGAAGGTGACAGGGCCAGAAAGACGGGCTTGCCGAACGTCCCGTACATCACCGTACCCACGCTGCATCAACGGGCGGTCGCGGGAGCGGACGCGGGGGCCTGGCGCATACGCGCGGGAAGCGCGGCGCCGCCGTCATGGTGGCTTGGGAGGGCGGCAGCGCCACCACGTCCATCGCGTGCATCATCACGTCAGTCCTTGAAGGTCAGCAGCGGACGATTGCACCAGCTCGATGCCGCCCAGGCCAGAGCCAGATACGGCAAAGGCGCCCACCTGGAGCGCCTCCGCCACTACCTCTACTGGACTGCCGACTTACTTCGTCGAGGCGGTGCCAGCGACCTTCAGCTGGCTGGAATCAACGCGGGTAACGCCCTTGATCCCCTTCGCCGTGTTGACCGCCTTGTCATGCTCGGCCTTGTTGGCCACGTTGCCCTGCAGGGTCACCACGCCGTTGACGGTGGTCACGCTGATATCGGTGGCCGGCACATTGCTGCTGACGGCCAGGTCACCCTTGACCTTGGTGGTGATCCACGTATCGGTCACCGGCTCGTTGGAGTCGTGGTTCGCCGCATGGGTCCGGTCCTGGGCCATCGTGCCGCCCTTCTTCGCCGGATCGTTCGCCATCGCCAGCGGTGCAGCCAGCAGCATGCCCAGGCCAATGGTCGCGGTAAGCAGCTTGGAATTCGTCTTCATCGTACGGTCCTCCTCGTTGGTGGATGGAGTGTCCCGTAACCGGCGTCCAGTTCGCGTGCCGGTACTGTCATGCCGGGGTGAACCAAGATGCGGGATGCGACATCCATTCATGTTTTGCACCGCGTGGACGAGCCGCTAGGCTGGTCATCCCCACCCAACGCGGAGCGCGCCATGCCTGTCGACCTGCAGCTTGCACTGATCGGTTACGGCCTCGCCGGGCGGGTTTTCCACGCGCCGTTGATCCAGCACACGCCGGGCCTTTTCCTGCACAGCGTGGTCAGCTCGCGTCGTGATGAACTGCGCCGCCACTTCACCGACGTGCACGTGCGCGCCGCACCCGCTGAGGTGTTGGAAGACCCCGCGGTGGACGCGGTGATCATTGCAACGCCCAACGAACAGCACGCGCCATTGGCCATCGCCGCACTGCGCGCTGGCAAGCACGTGCTGGTGGACAAGCCCTTCGCGCTGGACACCGCGCAGGCTGAAACCGTGCTGCGCGCCGCAGAAGACAACGCACGGGTGGTGACTGTTTTCCAGAACCGGCGTTTCGATGCGGACTTCCTCACTCTACGCCACCTGCTGGCTACCGACGTGCTGGGCGATATTGCCGAATGCCATTCCCATTTCGACCGCTTCCGCCCGCAGGTCCGCGACCGCTGGCGCGAGCGTGAGCAACCCGGTGGCGGCCTGTGGTACGACCTGGGACCCCACCTGCTTGACCAGATGCTGCAGCTGTTCGGTTGGCCGCAGGCGATCACCGCAGACCTGGATCGCCAGCGTAGCGAAGGCAGCACCGACTACCTGCATGCGGTGCTGCACTACCCCCGCATGCGCGCCATCGTGCATGCAGGTTCGCTGGTCAGCGCAGCAGCGCCGCGCTTCACCGTGCACGGCAGCAAAGGCAGCTGGATCAAGCACGGACTGGATGTGCAGGAGGCACAGCTGGCAGCAGGCAAGGCACCCGGCGCGCCGGGCTGGGGACTGGATCCGCTGCATGGCGTCCACTCGGCCTTCGACGAGGCGGGTACGTTGCAGCACACCACCGTGGACAACGTGCCCGGTGACTATCGGCGGCTGTACAGCGCCTTCGCTGCGGCGATCCGTGGCGAAGGGCCGGCCGAGGTCACCCCGGGGCAGGCGCTGCAGCTGATGCAACTGCTGGATGCCGGCCGCCGCAGCGCGCGCGAGGGCCGCACCATCGCGCTGTGACGCCTCTGGTGTAGCGCCGAGCCATGCTCGGCGGCTTTCTGCGGTTCGCCCCGCGTCCGCCGAGCATGGCTCGGCGCTACCACAGCGATCAGGTCTTCTTGATTGCGTGCCCGCCGAATTCATTGCGCATCGCCGCCAGCAGGCGATCGCTGAAACTGTTCGACTCGCGCGAACGCAGCCGCTCCAGCAGTGCCAGCGTGATCACCGGCGCAGGCACGTCCAGCGCGATGGCTTCGGCCACGGTCCAGCGGCCCTCGCCGGAATCCTCCACGTAGGGCGCGATGCCGTCCAGCGCCGGATTGCGCTGCAGCGCCTGCGCGCTCAGGTCCAGCAACCACGAACGCACCACGCTGCCGTGGCGCCATACCTCGGCGACCTGGCCCAGGTCGAGTTCCATTTCTTCTTTCCGCTCCATCAACGCGAAGCCTTCGGCATAGGCCTGCATCATTCCGTACTCGATGCCGTTGTGGATCATCTTGGTGTAGTGCCCTGCCCCGCTCGGGCCCACCCGTGCCCAGCCGCGGTCGGCAGCCGGAGCCAACGCCTGGAACAGCGGGGCCAGCTGTTCCACGGTGGCCGCCTCGCCACCGATCATCAGGCTGTAGCCCTCCTGCAACCCCCACACGCCGCCGCTGGTGCCGCAGTCCAGATAGAAGATGTCATCGTCGGCGAGCGACCGCGCGCGGCGGATGGAATCCTGATAGTTCGAGTTGCCGCCATCGATCACCACATCGCCTTCCGCGAGATGCGGTACCAGCTGCGCCAGTGTCTGGTCGACGGTATCGCCGGCCGGCACCATCAGCCACACCACGCGCGGCACTGGCAGCGCGGCGACGGCCTCGGCCAGCGTGGCGAACACTTCCATCCCCGATTCCGCCGCCCGCGCGCGTGCCGCTTCCATCGGGTCATGGCCCACGACGCGGTGGCCGCCACGCTGCAGCCGCTGGGCCATGTTGGCGCCCATCCGGCCGAGGCCGATCATTGCGATATCCATCTGTTTCACCTTTGCGTTGAGGGACGGCGACCGGCATCGCCGTCGGGTCCGGAATCAGAAGTCAGGCTGCCCGGCAGTCCGGTTGCCGCGCAGTGGCGCAACTGCGCCTGCTGCCAGCGCCGGTACAGCGTGGTAGGCAGATTGTGCACCGTCAGCTCCACCGTGAACGGCGTGCGCGGGTTGCGGTCCAGCAGGCGTGCGACATGCAGGCCGATGGGCTTTATACCGCGCGGATGTACGAAGATCAGGAACTGCCGGTAGAACGGATCGTCCAGCACGGCGTCCATGCGCTCCAACAGCACCGCTTCATCATCGGTGAGCGATGCGCGCAGGGCAGGATCGCGCTCGGCCAACAGGCGTTCGAAGAAGCGTACGCCACGGCGTGGCAGCTGCCGGGACAGTTCCCAGAGTTCCCGGTTGCGCTGGTCGTACCAGCCGAATCCGCCGTGCCGCCGCAGCGCCTCGGCCGCCTCGGCGCCCACGTCCACCACGATGAAATTTTCGGCCTGGTTGTTCAGGTCGTCCAGCGTTTCCCGGCCGAGCGCGTGGGTGAGGTAACCCGGCGCACCCATGAAGGCCTGGCGGCCCATCGCCGAGGTGCGTACCGCCTTGCCGTCGGCGAACAGGTCGCCAGCGTGCGCGCCGAGCAGGATGCTGTTGGTGTCGTGCAGGCCGACGAACGTGCCGATGCCGAGCTCATCGTTGTCGAACGCCGTGTCGAACGAGGCGTCCCCGTGCAGCTCGCGCTGGGTGGCCAGTTGGGCGACCTGGCGGCCGACGCCGCATTCGCTGCGCACCTTGCCGCTGTAGAACGCCGCCAGTGCCTGGCTGTTGCTGGCCGCCGGCCGGTAACCCCGCCCCAGGCTGCGCGTACGCTGCCAGCCCTGTGCGTGCGCCCCGCGCGCGCCGAAGCCGATCCATCCCAGCTGCAGGCCTGAAAACCGATAGCCCGGATTGTTTTCCAGCGCGTGGGCCGCCCGCCGCGCTGCTTCGCCCACCCGCATCGCATAGGCGCAGACACTGGCCGGATCGTCCAGCAACTGCTGCATGAATTCCGCGCGCTCGGCAGGCTGCCATTGGCGCGGAAGCGTGGCGCGCAGATCGCCCTGCGCGTGCGCCTGGCGTAGATCCTCGCGGGTGCAGACAGGGCCGCCGTGCACGTCGGGTGTGGTCACCGCCGCCGACTCAAATCGCCATCCCAGGCGTTCCAGCAGCCCCTGCGTGCACTCCGGCGCGGCCGACAGCGCCGTCCCCGGAAGGACCAGCAGCGCCCCCAGCAGCGCGACGCCTGCACGCATGTTCAGCGCAGCCCGTCGTCCGTGCTGTCCGTCGGCGGCGGATCCGCCGCGGGTGCCGCGGCCGGGGCCGGGGCCGCCACCACCGGCAGGTACTGCTGCAACCGCTGGAAGAAGCGGCCATAGAACTCGCCGTCCTGCACCGTGCTGCTGGCGACCTTCACCAGCGAATCGTCATTGCTGCCGAACGGCAGCGACACCGAGCCCAGCGCACCCACGCCGACACTGGCGGAGGTCGGGCTCTTCTTCAACGCGTAACGGTCCTGCACCGCGCTGATGAACACCAGCGCCTGCTGGCCGCGTGGCGCACAGGAAATACGCAGCACCAGCTGCTCGTGGTCGTCATCGCGCGGCTGGAAATTCTTGCTGCCTTCCACGCCGGTCCCGTCGGCACGGGCGATCGCATAGCCCTGGCTGAGCAGGGTGCGCCGGGCGGCCTCACAGGCCTCGGCCGGCGAACCGTCCACGGTGCGCGAGTACATGTCGCCGGAATCAAACGATTCCCGCAGCAAGGTACTGTCGGCCGCACGGCCACCACAACCGGACAGGCCGGCCATCAGCACTACGGGAGTAAGGAAGACGGCAGTCCGCATGGACGTTCCTGCAACGATTGACTCGTCGCAGCATAACGCGCGGTGCGTAAGCGGCAGGTTTACGCCCATGGCGCCCCGGCTGGCGGCGCGCCATGGGTTGGCGATGGTTCAGCGGCTGCTTCAGTCGGCCCAGCGGCCTGCGCCGGTGGACTGCGGCAGCACCTGAGCGGACAGCGGGCGGTCCTCTTCCAGCAGGTTCACCGCGTCGGCCAGGATCGCCGCCGATTCGCGCAGCAGCGGGTCCGGACGCTTTTCGGCGGCCTTCTCGCGGGCGGCATCCTTGACGATGTCGCGCTCGTTGCCGGTCAGGCCATCGTCGTTGCTGTCATCGGCAAGCGGATCCAGGTCCAGGCCCAACTGCTTGCGCACGGCCTGGCGGTCGGCGCGCTGCTTGTCCTGGCGCTCACGTTCGGTGCGGCGCTCGGCCTCGTTGAGCGAGATGTACTTCTTGGCCTTCTCTTCGCGGAACTGCTGCACGTCCTCGTTCCACCACTGGAACTCCTTGTCAGCGGCAATGCGCGTGTCGTGGCGGCTTTCCAGCTTGGGCAGCAACGGGCCGAAGTTACCGTACTGGGTATGTGGCACGGCGGCGATACGGGTCCACGGCAACGCGTTGTCGTAGGTGCTTTCGCCGAACTCACTGGCGTCCACGCTGGCCGGGAAGGCCAGGTCGGGCACCACGCCCTTGTGCTGGGTGCTGCTGCCACTGACGCGGAAGAACTGCGCGATGGTCAGCTTGACCTGGCCGAAACGCTGGGCTTCGCCGCTCGGCCAGCGGTCCAGGTCGACGATGTTCTGCACGGTGCCCTTGCCGAAGGTGGTCTCACCGATCACCAGGCCACGACCGTAGTCCTGGATGGCACCGGCGAAAATCTCCGAGGCCGAGGCCGAACCGCGGTTGATCAGCACTGCCAGCGGACCATCCCACGCCACCGCTTCGCTGCGATCGCTGTTGACGGTGACGCGGCCACCGGATTCGCGCACCTGCACCACCGGGCCCTGCTCGATGAACAGACCGGTCAGCTCGATGGCTTCATCCAGCGAACCGCCGCCGTTGTTGCGCAGGTCAAGCACCACGCCGTCCAGCTTGTCGGTCTTGAAACCGGCCAGCAGCTTGGCCACGTCGCGGGTCGCCGATGCATAGTCGGTCGCGTTGCGGCGACGGCCTTCGAAATCCTGGTAGAACGTCGGCAACTTGATCACGCCGACCTTGCGCTCCGGCGCTCCGTCCTTGGCTGGGATGGTCAAGGTCTCGCCCTTGGCCGCCTGTTCGGCCAGGCGCACTTTCTGGCGGGTCAGGACCAGGGTGTGATGCTTGCCGTCCACGCCCTCTTCGGCCGGGATGAACTCCAGCCGGACCTGGGTGTCCTTGCTGCCGCGGATCTTGGCGACCACGTCATCGATGCGCCAGCCGATCACATCTTCGATCGGACCGGAGGTGCCCTGTCCGACGCCGACGATGCGGTCACCGGGCTTGAGTTTGCCGTTCACCGCCGCCGGGCCACCGGCGATGATCTCGCGGATCACCACCATGTCGTCCTGGCGCTGCAGCTGGGCGCCGATGCCTTCCAGCGACAGCGACATCGCCTGGTTGAAGTTCTCGGCGGTGCGCGGGGTGAAATAATCGGTGTGCGGGTCAACGGCACTGGTATAGGCGTTGAGGAAGAACTGGAACACGTCTTCGCCCTTCAGCTCGTTGACCGACTTTTCCAGCGTGGCGTAGCGCTTGTCCAGCGTGGTGCGGATCTCGTCCGGCTTCTTGCCGGCGAGCTTCAGGCGCAGCCAATCGTTCTTCACCGACTTGCGCCACAGTTCATCCAGTTCGGCATCGCTGGCCGCCCACGGCACATCCTTGCGGTCGTACTCGAACTTCTCGTCGGTGCTGAAATCCGGCTCGCGCTTCAGCAGATTGCGTGCATAGCCCACCCGCTGGCCGACGCGCTGCTTGTAGACGGAAAACACCTGGAAGGCCGGCTCCAGTTCGCCGCCTCGGATGGCCGTGGCGATGCCGGCCTCGAACGGGGCGAACTTCGCCACGTCGGCCTGGGTGAAGAACTGTTTGCCGCCATCGAGGGTCTCCAGGTAGCGCTTGAAGACGTCCTTGGAGGTAGCCTCATCCAGCGCGCGCGGCCGGTAGGCGTAGCGGCTGTCGGACAGCAGCCCATAGACCAGCTTGGAGGTGGTCGCCTGGTCTGCGGTGGCGGCGGCCGGCAGCGCCGGCCCGTCTGCCTGCGCCGACAGCGCCAGCGGTGCGGTGAGTGCCAGGGCAATCAGGAATGCGGGGGCTTTGAATTTCATGGAATTGCTCAGGGCACCTTGCCGAAAGGAAGACTGCGTGCATTACAGACACCACGACAGTGCCGAAAGTTGCGCGCTTTGTCACCCGCGTTCATGGAACGCGTGTTTCCAGCGTAGACGGGGTCCTGTAGCAGCATGTGAACGAGGATCTGGACCCTGGTAGCGCTGAAGGCAGCGGCAGGAGCCGCTGCCAACGTCGCTTGCGACGGCCCGGAGGGCGCCGGTCAGGAGGCCGGCATCGCCCTGCTCGGCGAACGCAGCGGCGAAAGCGAAAGCGTGACGACCAACGGTCGTCACCCACCCGGTAGCGCCGAGCCATGCTCGGCGAGCGCAGCGGCAACCGCTCAGGCGACGCCGGCGCCCTTGGCCTGCACGTCGGCGTGGTACGACGAGCGCACCATCGGGCCGGACGCCACGTGGCTGAAGCCGAGCTCGTAGCCGTAGTCTTCCAGCGCCTTGTAATCTTCCGGCGTCCAGTACTTGAGCACGGGGTGGTGGTGCGCGGTCGGCTGCAGGTACTGGCCGATGGTGATCATGTCCACGTCGTGGGCGCGCAGGTCGCGCAGGGTGGCCTTGATCTGCTCGAACTCCTCGCCCAGCCCCAGCATGATGCCGCTCTTGGTCGGCACGCCCGGGTGCTGCGCCTTGAAGTTCTTCAGCAGGGTCAGCGACCACTGGTAATCCGCGCCCGGACGCACGTTGCGGTACAGGTCCGGCACGGTTTCGATGTTGTGGTTGAACACATCCGGCGGGTTCTGCGCGAGGATTTCCAGCGCGCGTTCCATGCGGCCCTTGCCGCGGAAGTCCGGGGTCAGCACTTCGATGCGGGTGCCGGGCGACTTCGCACGGATGGCGGTGATGCAGTCGACGAAGTGCTGCGCACCGCCGTCGCGCAGGTCATCGCGGTCCACGCTGGTCACCACCACGTACTTCAGGCCCATGTCGGCCACGGTCTGGCCAAGGGTGGCCGGCTCGTTGGCATCCGGCGGCTTGGGCCGGCCGTGGGCCACGTCGCAGAACGAGCAGCGCCGGGTGCAGACCTCGCCGAGGATCATGAAGGTCGCGGTGCCGTGGCTGAAGCACTCGTGGATGTTGGGGCAGCTGGCCTCTTCGCAGACCGTCACCAGACGGTTCTCGCGCAGCTTGGCCTTCAGGTTCTGCACCGCATTGCCGGAGGGAATGCGCACGCGGATCCAGGACGGCTTGCGCAGCACCGGCGCGTCGGCGAACTGCACCGGCGAGCGGTTGATCTTGTCACCGCCCAGCTGTTTGACGCCGGCCTGCAACGGCGCGGCGGCGGGAGCGGAATCGCCCTGCAGCATCTGCAGGGGAATGGTGCGGGCAGTCTGTTCGGTCATGGTGTTCCCGGCGGCAACGGGGCCGCGTGGTATGGGTTCGGTCAGGCAGACAGGTCCGGCTGCGTGGAGGACGGCTGCAGGTGCAGGCCGAACTGGCGCGCCAGGTTGTCCAGCAGGACGGGCTTGACGGCTGCCATGCCGGAGGGCCCGCCCAAGTCTACCATCGTGGTCACCTGCAGCCCCTGGTAACCGCAGGGGTTGATGCGGCGGAAGGGTTCCAGGTCCATCGCGACGTTGAACGCCAGGCCATGGAACGTGCAGCCGCGGCGGACCCGGATGCCGAGCGCGGCCACCTTGGCTCCCCCCACGTACACGCCCGGGGCGCCATCCTGGCGTTCCGCGCCGATATTCCACTCGGCAAGGGTATCGATGATGGCCTGTTCGATCCGGCATACGTAATCACGCACGCCGATGCCCAGCCGCGGCAGGCGCAGCAAGGGGTAGACCACGATCTGGCCGGGGCCGTGATAGGTCACCTGGCCGCCGCGGTCCACTTTCACCACCGGGATGTCCCCGGGGGCGAGCACGTGTTCGGGCTTGCCGGCCTGGCCCAGGGTGAACACCGGGTCGTGCTCGACCACCCATAGTTCGTCGGCGGTATCGTCGTGGCGCTGGTCGGTGAAGCGCTGCATCGCGCGCCAGACCGGTTCGTAGGGCTGGCGGCCGAGGTCGCGGACTACGGCGGGCTGGGATTGACGGCCCTGGGGCGATTGATGGCCAGCGGCCGTCACTACCGCCGGTGCTACAGCGTCCACTTTACTTCCGGATGCTCGCGCAGCACCTCGTGGGCGAGGTCGTACTGGGCGCGGTCGCGGGCGGTGAATGCCATGCGCACCGAGACGTACTTGCCGTTGGAGGAGTGCTTCCAGCTGATCTGCTCGTTGAGCACGTCAATGCCGGCGGCCATCAGCAGCTTGGGGAGTTCCACTTCCAGCCCGGAGTTGGCCGCGCCCATGGCGCTGAGCTCGAACTGCCCGGGGAACTGGAAGCCGTGTTCGGGATTGTCGGACTTGATTTCCATCCGCCCATTATCGGGCCGTCGCAGATCAAACCCAAGGGGGTCCGATCGGTAGTGACGGGTGACGACCGTTGGCCGTCCGGTGGGTGACGACCGTTGGCCGTCCGGTGGGTACGGCCGCTGGCCGTCGGGTGGGTGACGACCGTTGGTCGTCACGCCTTTGCCCTTGCCGCTGCGCTCGCCGAGCATGGCTCGGCGCTACCGCTCCGGCTTCGGTGAATGACGGCCGGTGGCCGTCACTCCCCGCCTTACTTGGCCAGCTGCATGGACGTGGAATTGACCCAGCCCTTGTTGCCCATCTCGTCTTCCACTTCCCACATCGTGCCGTCCTTCTGGCCGGTGGGGTACAGCAGCATGCCCGGTTCCAGGTCACGCACGGCCGCGCCGGTGCCCTTGGAATTGGCCAGCAGGCGACCGGCCTTCAGCATGGTCACGGCCTGGCTGCTGTTGGCGGCGGAGGCGTCGGCCGGCAGGCCGCCCAGCTCGTTCACCATGTTGGTGTAGGCCTGCAGGTAGGCCAGGGTGATCACCTGGCCCAGTTCGGTGTTGGCATAGCCGCCCACGCCCATCGCGCCGATGCCGCCACCGCCGAACAGGCCGCCGCCGGCGCCCCAGCCCAGGTCGGTCTTCTTCGAGTTGCCTTCCACGATCGCGACCTGCTCGGACGAACGCACGTCGGTCAGGGTCAGGGTGACGTCCGCGGTCTTGCTGCGGAAGTTCAGCCCACCCACCACGGCACCGGCCTTGCCGCCGATCAGCCCACCCAGCAGGCCACCGATCGCATTCCCGCTGGCATTGCTGTTCTGCGAGATCAGGTCGGGCACCAGCACGTAATCGGCCGCGCGGATCTGGCCCTTGCCGATGTTCGAACGGCCACGCAGCTCACCTTCCGAAGCCAGCGCGCGCTCGGCCTGGGCGGCGGCCATGCCGACGCCACGGTCGACCAGGGTGAAGCACTTGGACTTGTTGACGAACACCTTGATCAGCTTGGAAGGCGCCGGCAGCTGCTGCCCGGTCCACCAGTTCACCACGTCTTCCGGTTCGATCACCGAAATCGAGCCCAGCGGCTTGGTGCAGACCGGGATCTGCGCCTGGCCCTGCTTGCTCTGCTCCTGCGCGGAGGTACGGCTGGAGCTGAAGCTGTCGCGCAGGCCGGCCGAGGCAGGTGCACTGACGGCCATCAGGCCAACGCCCAGCACGGCGGTGACCACGAGGGTGGCGAACGAATTCTGTTGGGTCATGTCTGTTGTCCAGCGCGCCTGCCCGTTGCAGGCGGCGCGCAATCCATTGGTTTGAGAGAGGCCGGTGGTGGCAGGCCGGAATCCTTGAACAGCGCCCTCTGGCGCCGGCGCAGAGGATAAAACACCGCTGTGCCAACGGCAACCGCGGCTGAACAACGGTCCAATTGGATGCGCGGGAGGCAAATTATCGTGACGCTCATCACTTTTTCCAACCCGCCAACGGGACGGTACGAACGCGCGGCGTAGAAGTCCACGTGCGGAACGGACCAGACCGGCCACGGCCGTCGATCCGAATTCACATCGGCGCTACCGTATTTAGGAGAAAAACGTCAAAACAGCCCTCTGGACTTCCATGCACCCCACGCGTATCGCGGCAGCCCTCGGGCTGACCAGCCTGATGGCCCTCGCCCTCCCTGCCCACGCCGCCGATCAATGCAGCCAGAGTGCGCTGGCCGATCATCCCCCGCAGATCAATTTCCGCGTGGACAACGACCTGTTCGGTGGTGCCGACCAGGACCAGGGCTATACCAACGGCGCGCAGATCACCTTCGTATCCCCGAACCTAGTGGACTTCACCGACGACCCCTGCCTGCCGCGCCTGGCGCGCTGGGTCAACAGCCACCTGGAAGCGCTGCATCCGGGCGAGTTCGAGCAGCAGAACATGATCTTCAGCATCGCCCAGGGCATCTTCACGCCGAGCGATTTCACCCGCAGGGACGTCATTGAAGATGACCGTCCCTACGCAGGCGTTCTGGTCGGCAGCTTCGGCTACAACGCGCGGCGCGGCAATTACCTGCAGACCACCCAGCTGACGCTGGGCGTGGTCGGTCCCTGGGCACTGGGCAAGGAAGTCCAGGACGGTGTGCATGACCTGCTGGGCGATGACAAATTCCAGGGCTGGGACAACCAGTTGCACAACGAGCCGGTGGTGATGCTGACCCACGAACGGATGAACCGTTGGCCGCGCGATGCCACCGACAACGCCAGCGGCTGGGGGTGGGATGCGATCAGCCACTACGGCGGCGCGGTCGGCAACCTGGCCACCCACCTCAATGCCGGTGGCGAAGTGCGCTTCGGCTGGAAACTGCCGGATGATTTCGGCAGCACACCGCTGCGGCCCGCAGGCGAGAACACCGCGCCCTCGCGTGGTGGCCGGCCCAGTGGCTGGTCGTGGCACCTGTTCGCCACCACCGATGCGGCCTGGGTGATCCGCGATATCACCCTGGACGGCAACACCTTCCGCAACAGCCACAGCGTGGACAAGAAGCCTGTGGTGGCACAGGGTGGCTACGGCGTGGCGGTGATGCGCGGGCGCTGGAAGTTCGCTCTGGCGCGCTATCACAGCACCAAGGAGTTCGACGGACAGCGGCAATCGCCGATCTTCGGCAGCTTCACCATCAGCCGTTCGCTCTAAGCCGGCGGGAAATCCACCGCCGGATCACAACCTGCTGCCGCCTAGGCACGCGATCCTGCGCAGCCGGCGCCGTATCTCCACCAGACGCGACTGCCGGTGGGTGACGAGCGCTGCGGGTGGGTGACGACCGCTGGCCGTCATGCGTCTGCTTTGGCAGCAGAAAGCCCGCGATTCGCATCGCGGGCTCTCTGGGGTAGACAGGGGGATGACGGCCAGTGGCCGTCGCTACCGCCGTCGGTTATTCCGATTCCCACCACATCCAGAAGCTGTGCCACAGACGCTTGAAGAAGCCGGCTTCTTCGACCGCAGCGATCGCCACCAGCGGTGCCTGTGCGACAACCTTGCCATCCAGCGTCACCTTCAGCGTGCCGATCTGCTGGCCCGCGGTGAACGGCGCCACCAGCGACTTGGGCACATCGATGCTCGGCTTCAGGTCGTTGTAGCGGCCACGCGGCAGGCTGACCAGCATCGGCTGCGCTACGCCCAGCTGCACGGTGTCGGCGGTGCCCTTCCACACCTTGTGCTCGGCGACGACCTTGCCGGGCTCGTACAGGCGATGGGTTTCAAAGAAGCGGAAGCCCCAGTTCAACAACGCCAGGCTGTCATCGGCACGCTGCTTCTCCGATGCGCCGCCCAGCACCACCGCGATCAGGCGCTGGTCACCGCGCTGCGCGGAGCTCATCAGGCAGTAGCCTGCGGCGGAGGTGTGGCCGGTCTTGATGCCGTCCACGCTGCCATCGCGCCACAACAACAGGTTGCGGTTGGGCTGCTTGATGTTGCCCACGGTGAATTCCTTCACCTTGTTGTAGGCATAGGTTTCCGGGTAATCGCGCACGAACGCGCGGCCCAGCAGTGCCAGGTCACGCGCGGTGCTGTGGTGGCCTTCGGCGGTCAGGCCGTGGGCGTTGACGAAGTGCGAGTTGGTCATGCCGATCTTCGCGGCATAGCTGTTCATCAGCGAGGCGAACGCTTCTTCGCTGCCGGCCACGTGTTCGGCCAGCGCGATGGCAGCATCGTTGCCGGACTGGATCGCCATGCCCTTTTCCATGTCTTCCAGACGCGCGGTCTGGTTGACCGGGAAGCCGCTGTAGCTGCCGTCGGTACCGGCGCCGCCTTCGCGCCATGCGCGTTCGCTCATCATCACCTGGTCGTCGGGCTTGACCTTGCCGTTCTTCACTTCGGCGGCAACGACGTAGCTGGTCATCACCTTGGTGATGCTGGCCGGGGCGAGCTGGGCATCGACGTTCTCACCGGCGAGGACCTGGCCGGACGCGTAGTCCATCAGGATCCAGGCTTTGGACACGCTGGGGACCGGGGCCGGCGGCGTCGCCACGGCGGTCGGTGCAGTGGTCGCAGCCGGAGCGGCCGGGGTCGGCAGCGGGGTCTGGGCATGGGCCAGGCCCACCAGCAGGGTGGCGGCCAGCGCAGTGGCGGCAAAACGGAATTTCATGGGCGGGCAGGCTCCTGGAGCGGCCAAGGTCGGAAGGGGAAAACGACCGCCATTGTAGGCGGTCGGCAAGCGCGGCGCGGCAGGGCGTCAGGCCACGCCGGGGAGTGTCATTCCTTGACGATCTGCGGGGCGCCGAAACCCAGACCGGCAATGCGGCCGGCAAGTTCCGTCGCATTGGCGTGGTCGTTGGCCGGCACCCGCAGGCGCCACAACGTGCGCCCGCCAGCGGCGATGTCGCTGATGGTCGCGCCAACGATGCCGGCAGCGGTCAACTGGCCCTGCGCACGGGTGGCGTTGTCGCGGCTGGCGAAGCTGGCCACCTGCAGGAGCACGTTGCCGAGGACTTTTTCGGACAGCGTGGGCGGCTGCGCCGCGACGGCTGCGGTTGCCATGGCAGTGGGGCGGGCGGCTGCGGAGGGTTTATCGGATTGACGGCCAGCGGCCGTCACTACCGGGGCGGCGGGTTTGCCGGTGGCAACGCGCACGTTGTTGTCGCGCATCCAGCGGTCGAAGTTGTCGGCCGAACCGGGCTTGGCGCTGTCGGCAACGCGGTAGCGGTAGGCCTCCGCGCCAGTGGGGGGCTTTGCGGCGGCGGCCACCGCTCGCGGTGCCGGTTCCCGGGTGGCCGCAGCCGGTGCTTCGGCCGGCAGGCGGTTCACCAGGGCATCGATGGCCGAGGGCGCCGCCGCCGTGGCCGCCACCATGGTAGTGGCGCGGCGCTCGGCACGGGTCGGTTTGGCGTCGGCCAGCAGGTTGCCCTCGCCCGGCTGCAGCGCGCGCACTTCCACGTTGCCGGTGCCGCGCTGGGTGATGCCCAGGCGCACCGCGGCCGCGTAGCTGAGATCAATCACGCGGCCGTCGTGGAACGGGCCCCGGTCGTTGACCCGCACGATCACCGATTCGCCGTTGTCCAGGTTGGTCACCCGGGCGAAGCTCGGCAGTGGCAGGGTCTTGTGCGCGGCGGTGAACTGGTACATGTCATAGACCTCGCGGTTGGAGGTCAGGCGCCCGTGGAACTTGGCACCGTAGTAGGAGGCCGTGCCCTTTTCGGCATAACCCCGGGTGCTGTCCATCACCTTGTACTTCTTGCCCAGCACCTCATAGGGGGACCGGTTGCCGATGGCCGAGCGGGCCAGCTCCTGCACTTCCGGCTCCGGGATGCAGGCCACGTTGGGGATGTAGCTCGGCGTGGTGTCCTTCACCCCCGGCTTGTACAGGCCGCCAGCGGTGTAGTTGCCGCGGGTGGCGAGGTCTTCCGACGCGGCCGCGTACGGCGACCCTTCCGGGCAGTGCGCGGGACGGCCGCCGCCCTTGCCCTGCACCACCGTGCTGGCCGGCTTGCCGCCCGTGCTGGCGGTTCCACCGGGTTTCTTGGGCGCGCTGCTGCATGCGGCCAGCGCAAGGATCAACGCTCCGGGGACCCACCATCTGATGTTCATGCCGGTGGCAGCTCCTGTCCTGCGATGGCCTGCGACAGCTGGAACACGGCCATCGCGTACATCTTGGAGATGTTGTATCGGGTGATGGCGTAATAGTTCTGGAAGCCCAGCCAGTACTGCTTGCCGGTGCTGCCTTCCAGGGTGATCGGGGTGGCGGTGGCGCCGGGCTGCACGGCCGCGTTGGGCGTGTAGCCGCGTGCAGCCAGATCCTGCAGCGACCAGCTCGGGGTCCATTCGGTCGGATTGAATTCTTCGCGCCCGGCCGCCAGCGTGGCGGGCACGGCAACCTGTCCGCCGCGCACCCAGCCGCCCTTCTTGACGAAGTAATTGGCGATGGACGAGAACACGTCGTCGTAGCTGTTGAAGAGGTCGCGGCGACCGTCACCGTTGCCGTCCACGGCGAAATCCAGGTAACTGGACGGCATGAACTGGCCCATGCCCATCGCCCCGGCATAGCTGCCCTTGAGCGTGGTGATGTCCAGCTTTTCGTCGCGCGCCAGCACGAAGGCCTTGGCCAGTTCGTCGCGGAAGAACAGTTCGCGACGGACTTCGCGTTCCAGCTTGGCCGGGTCGCCGCTGCGCGGGTAATAGAAAGCCAGGGTATACAGCGCATCCAGCACGCGGTGGTTGCCGGTGTTGCCGCCGTAGCTGGTCTCCACGCCGATGATGGCCACGATGACTTCGGCCGGCACGCCGGTGCGCTGCTGCACACGCATCAGCTCGTCGCGGTGTTGGGCGAGGAACTTCCTGCCGCCGTCGATGCGCGCCTGGCTGATGAAGATCGGGCGGTACTCGTTCCACGGCTTCACCCGCTCCGCTGGGCGCGACATGGCGGCGATGATCGGCTGGCGTACCTGCGCCTGGTCGAGCACGCTGGCGATGTAGGCGGGATCGAGCCCGTGCGCGGCGGCGGTGTCGCGAATGAAGTTTGCGCGGGCTGTTTCAAAGGGGACCGGAGTGAGGTCCACCGGCGGTGCGCTGGACGCAGCCGATTCGGGCGCGGCTTCAGCCGGTCCCTTGTTCTGTCCGGATGCCGGCTTGTGCGGCGCCACGGTTGCCTGCGAAGGCGGTGGAGGACTCGACGGCTGGGTCGCGCAGGCGACCAGGCCGAGGGTGAGCATGCAGGCCAGAGTACGTCGGATCATCGCCGCAGGTTAGCAGGTCATGGATGAAATAAAACCCCTAACACCATGAATAGCAAAGGATTGGTTAATCCGCTGCTGCTTTGTAAAACCAGCGTGAAGGCCGGCAACGAACAAGCCGGTTGCGCCCCCATCCCCCGACGGGCGCAACCGGCCTGACGGACCATCCAATACTGCCCCTGCATCTCCCCAGAGCAGGCGGCAAAACGTGAGGTCGTGCTGCGGTTCGCCAGGTGGTCGGCGTAGAAGATGAACGCGCCCTGCCTGACGGGCGCCATTGTGCAGGCCGTTTGCGTCAAAACCATTGATCCGGATCAACAGTGTTCGGAAATGTGACGCAATGCGCACTTGAAGTGTGAAATCTTCATCGCAGGGAAACGAATGTGGCTGGGCAGCGCTAGCCATGCTCGACGGAGTCCCGGCGCGCCGCTGCGCTCGCCGAGCATGGCTCGGCGCTACCGGGCCCTACCGATAACCACCGTGAACAGGGTTGTGGCTGCGCACGGCCATCACCAACCCGAAGCCGGCCAGCAACGACACTGCCGAGGTGCCGCCGTAGCTGATCAGCGGCATCGGCACGCCCACCACCGGCAGCAGGCCGGAGATCATGCCGCCGTTGACCAGCACATAGACGAAGAACGCCAGGCCGGTGGCGCCGGCGAGCAGGCGCGAGTAGGAATCGCGTGACTGGCTGGCGATCCACAGGCAGCGGCCGATCACCACCAGATACAGGGCCAGCACCAGCGCCACGCCGATCCAGCCGAACTCTTCGCTCAGCACCGAAAATGCGAAGTCCGTCGTCTGCTCGGGGATGAAGTTCAGGTGCGACTGTGAGCCCTGCCCCCAGCCCTTGCCGTCCAGTCCACCGGATCCGATCGCGATCTTGGACTGGATGATGTTCCAGCCGGCCCCCAGCGCATCCATCTCCGGGTCCAGGAACATCATGATGCGATCCTTCTGGTACGGCATCAGCAGCCAGAACCAGGCCACCGGCGCGACCGCGGCCACGCCCCCCACGCCCAGCCCCACCCACCACCATGGCAGGCCGGCCAGCAGCAGTACGAACACCCCGCTGGCGGCGATCAGCACGCCGGTACCGAAGTCCGGCTGCAGCATCACCGCGGCAGTGGGCGCGCCGATGATCAGCATGCTGACCAGCACGGTCGTCAAGCGCGGCGGCAGCGGCATGCGGTGCAGGTACCAGGCCACCATCATCGGCAGGCTGACCTTCAACAACTCGGCCGGCTGCAGGTAGAACAGCTTGAGGTCCAGCCACTGCCGCCCGTACTTGCCGGTACCGATGGCGAACACCGCCAGCAGCGGGATCATCGAGATGGCGTAGATCATCGGCGTGGCCGAGCGGATGCGCAGGATCGGCACCCGCGAAATGCCCCACATCGCGGCCAGACCCACCGCAAAGCGAGCCCCCTGGGCGAAGACCAGGCCATCGCCCCCGGCGCTCTTCAGCGTGGCCAGGCCGATCAGCATCAATGCGCCGAGCGCCGCGCACAGCATCCAGTCCAGGGTGCTGAAGAAGCGCACCAGCATGTCGCCGGCCCAGCGCAGGAAGTCCTTCATCGGGCGGGCTCCGGGGAGAGCGTCCGCCGATCATGGATCGGCGCTACCGGGGCGGCGGGCTCCGGGGAGAGCGTCCGCCGATCATGGATCGGCGCTACCGGGGCGGCGGGCTCCGGGGAGAGCGTCCGCTGATCATGGATCGGCGCTGCCGGGGTGGCGGGCTCCGCGGCCGGCGGCCCGACCTGCACCGGCAGCTCGCCGGCTTCCATCGCCGCAGCATCGCCATTGGCGCGGGCGCTGCTGTCTTCGTTGTCGAAGGCGGTGGCACCGAAGGCCACGCTGCCGCGCTCCACGTCCAGCGGCAGCACGCCCTCGGGCATCTTGCCCAGCAGCCACGCATCGAACACCTTGCGCGCGATCGGAGCGGCCGCCGAGCCGCCGTAGCCGCCACCCTCCACCGCCACCGCGATGGCGATGACCGGGTTATCGGCCGGCGCGAAACCGACGAACAGCGAACGATGGCGCAGGTGCAGCGGCAGGCTGCGCGGATCGACGGCTGCAGTGCCCTTGCGACTGATCACCTGTGCGGTGCCGGTCTTGCCGGCCATGACATACGGCGCCCCGGCGGCCATGCGCGCGCCACTGCCGCCCGGCTGCATGGTCGCCATCATGCCTTCGCGCACCGCCTGCACGTTGTTCGGGTTGGGGCTGAGTGGCTTGGTTTCACTTGCCGGCGTCATGGTCCAGTCGCTGTCGAAGCCGGCGCGCTGCTGCATCACCAGGTGCGGCGTGCGCAGCTGTCCGCTGGCGATGCCACTGACGCCGCGCACCAGTTGCAGCGGCGTCACTTTCCAGTCGCCCTGGCCGATGCTCACGTTCACCGTGTCGCCGGGGTACCAGCGCTCCTTGCGGGTCTTGGCCTTGTACGCCGGCGAAGGCAGGATGCCGCCGATCTCGCCGGTCAGGTCGATGCCGGTCGGCTTGCCGAAGCCGTAGTACTCCATGTAGTGGTCGAAGCGCTCGATCCCCAGGTCCAGCGCCAACCGGTAGTAATACGTATTGACCGACTGGGCGATGGATTTGCGCAGGTCGGTCCAACCATGGCCACCACGGTGCGCATCACCCCACCCACGGCTGGTACCGGGCAGGTAGAACATGCCGGTGGAAAGTACCTTGTCCTCCGGCTTGCGCACCCCGGCATCCAGCCCGGCCAGGCCGATCAGCGGCTTCAGCGTCGAACCCGGCGCCACCCCGCCCAGCACCAGCCGGTTGAACTGCGGCCGCGAGGGGTTGTCGTTGAGCGCGCGGAAATCCGCGTGCGAGATGCCGTTGACGAACAGATTGGCGTCATACGAAGGCAGGCTGACCATCGCCAGCACTTCACCGGTGCGCGGGTCCATGGCCACCGCCGCGCCTTCCTGCACGCCGAAGGCGGCCACCATCGCGCGCTGCAGGTCGGCGTCGATGGACAGCCGCAGGTCGGTGCCGGACTGCGCCGCCACCCGGCCGACGGTGCGGATCGCGCGGCCCTGCACGTTGGTTTCCACCTGTTCGTAGCCGACCCGGCCGCGCAGTTGTTGTTCGTAGTAGCGCTCCAGCCCGGATTTGCCGATGTGGGTCAGGGCCGCGTTGCCCTCGCCCAGCATCTCCAGGTCCTTGTCATCCACCCGGCCGACATAGCCGATGACATGCGCGAACAGATCGCCGAAGGGATAGCGCCGGGTCAGGTAGGGCTCCAGCTCGACTCCGGGGAAGCGCCAGCGATCCACCGCGAAGCGTGCCATCTCCTCTTCGCTGACGCGCAGTTTCAAGGTGACCGGCAGGAAGCTGCGACGCGCCTTGCGTGATCGGTTGAACGCTTCGATCTCTTCCTCGCTGAGCGGGAAGATCTTCGCCAGCCCGGCCAGGGTGGCGTCCATGTCCTTGACCTTGTCCGGGGTGACGTCCAGGCGGAACGCCGGCACGTTCTCGGCCAGCAGGCGGCCGTTGCGGTCGTAGATCATGCCGCGCCCGGGCACCACCGGACGCGGCTTGATGCGGTTGGCCTCCGAGCGTGTGGCGTAGATCTCGTGGTCCATCACCTGCAGCTTGAAATACCAGCCGCCCAGCCCACCCAGGCACAGCAGCACGCCGAGGAACCCCAGTGCCGCGCGACGGCGGAACTGTTCGGCCTCGGCATGCGGATTCTTGACCGCGCGGCGCGAACTCATGTCAGCGTCCGCGCCGTCCGAAGCGCACTGCATCCAACAGCACGAACACCAGCGGCCACAGCGCCATGCCCAGCAGCGGCGCCCACCAGTAGGCCCACGGCAGGGTGGGTTCGCCCACCACCACGTGCACCACGGCACTGACGATGCGGTCGTTGAACAGCAG
>Ga0265797_10004352_pt1 | contig 21752 bp, 25 predicted proteins | sample P2T30metagenome_FD_192433 | JGI IMG/M metagenome (GOLD analysis project Ga0265797, IMG submission 192433) | Plant litter microbial communities from East Loma Ridge, Irvine, California - P2 T30 | ecosystem: Environmental > Terrestrial > Plant litter > Unclassified | place: USA: California... | reverse complement strand
TTGTCGCCCACGTTACTGGAGTCGACATTATACTGCTGCATCATATTGTAGTACTCGGGCGATGTAAAGGCTGGAGAGGGCTCGGAATCGGAGCCGCTCGAGCTGAGCGGTAAATTCTGTTGTGAATCGCTGATCGCAGCCATTGCGCTTTGCGCCTTTTTGACGTCTTGTTTCGACTTGGCCCTGCGATTCTGGAACCAGTTCTGTGTGAACGAATTAGCGCACGCGCGACGACAACACACAATGCTCCAGACATGCAACTCACATTCACTTTGTCGAGAGAAACATTCAGCGACTCGGCGAAACCTTTCTTGGTGCTGGTGTTGGGTTTTGTCTGCTCCGTGTAATGCGCCTCGAGGATGTCATGTTGCTCCTTTGTAAGCCGGGGTTTTATGTCGCAGGCAATTTGGTGCTGTGCAGCGGCAGTGACATAGGGATTCCGAGACTGGTCGGCCATGTGCTTGTAATGTTGCTGGTAGTGTTGCTGCTGTTGCTGCTGCTGGTGAAGGTGCTCGGCGGAGACGTTGCCGAAGTTGGGCGCATACATGGGCGGCGGATGCGCAGAGGCATAGGCGGCGCCGTAGTCCATGGTGACTGTATGCTGTGGAGAGTCGATGAAGTCCGGTCGTCTGCGAGGACTGGTGATAGCGAGGATAGGAGTAGCGAGGGCGCGCGTGAAGACGGGAAGACGTGAAGACGGTGATGCAGAGCTGGAAGGAGGCCGTTGGATGAGGATGCAACGGTCGAATACCTAGGCGCCGGCGGGGAATGGTCGAACAACTGGCGAACGAGCGAGCGAGTGGCTCCAGGCGAATATCACGTGGGCATTGGAAAATGAAGGGTAGCTGGATGAGCAGACAGAGGGTCTGGTGGATGGTGTAGTGTAGTGGTGTAGTGGTGTAAGTGAACAGCAGCAATAATAGTAGGTAGTAGGCAATGATAGTCAGGTGTCAGGCTCTCTCTCTCTCTACAGGAACGGGGACGAGACAGGAAGACTAGGGCAGGCAGGGAACGGCGCGGGCAGTGAGTTGAAGAGAGAGAGACAGTCCTTGGTGGTGCCTCATGGGCGCCATCCGCCATGTCAGCCAGCCAGTGTGCAGCAGAGTCCAGCCAACCCGCCAGTGGCCCGCCAGTGCCCGCCAGTCCAAGCCCCCGACGTGCAGAAGATCTGCGAGGCCGAGGGGGACAAGCACAAGCAAAAAGGCACAAGGCTCACCAGATGGCGCTCCGAGGCCGAAGCGCGGGAGTGGAGGGGGAGAGATCCGAGCGAGGTGGATTGGTGGATTGGCTCACTCGGTGCGTGTGAGGGCCAGCTCGTGCGCCGTGTGTAATCGAGGTATCGAGATATGCATCGACATGCCTCGCGCAACATGTCGTCTCCTATCCTTCCTTCCATGGTGATGCCTCATCGTTGTGATCCTCCAGAGTGTCTATCAATCCTACTACTCCTGCCGCCGTGAGTCGAGTCAGCAAGGAACGGCTATAGTAGGTACCTCTTGCTTGATTGGGTCGGGTATACATGACCGATAGGACTGATATACCAGGCATACCAGGCTCTGTACACGCTCAATCATTGGGCCTGGTGTCGTGTCACCTCCAAAACACTGTGACTCCAAGAATAGCCCCGTCCCCGCTTGCATGTCGCAGCTCTGTATCCATGTATACTACCCTTGTCCTTGTCGTTCATCCTCCTCTTTGCTGTTTTTGTGTCGATCGCACATGTACCTACCCATCGCAAGTGCTCATCGTAGAGTCTATCTACCAAAGACACGATGATAAATCCCCGATGTAAATCGTCACAAGGCAGGTACTGTCAGTATGCATGTAAATGTAGATGTAGACGGTCCTCTCTCTCAAGGAGAATACACAAGGTAGCAAGAGCTTCCATAATCGCGGCTCGCCTCTTCCATTCCCTTCCACTTCTTCTTTACTACCAGCCTACGCTAAACCCGTTCCTCGCACTCTCACTCTCACTCTCACACACTCCAAGTTGCTACATATCAACTGTCAAAGCGCCTCGCCGCGCTGGCACAGGCACAGGCACCGGCTTTCCGTGGCGGCAGTCAGTGGTGGCGCGCGGAATCTGGGATCGAAGTCTGACCAAAGTCAGACTTGAGACTGTCAGCCCCTATTATTTCATATATTTCTCTGCCCTGGTGCCCTCATCAATCTATCTTTCGGCGCCCGGCGCGGCAGATCAGCAAGATGCTTGTCGTCGGTCTCTCCCCGTCCTCCGTCTCCAGTTTTCAGTCGGGTGGTTGTTTAGTCTACCGGACTACGACCTCGTCACGTTTCGCATTATGTCTTGGTAGCGCTCTCTGCAATCTCTCACGAACATCAGCAGAGAGATTCGAAGCGAGCGCCGTGTGGCGAAACACGCGCCGTCAAAATGTCTCCTCGGTGGTCATCGTCATGATCATGATTAGTCGTCCGCTGACGCGCTGCTGACCACTACTACTTCTCCCTCCCTCCTACGCTCTAGACTGTGATGAGCGTGCTCGGAGCACGGATGGAATGAAGCGAGCGAGCTGATGGCAAGTTCCGATGCGAGCCGAGCTGAGAGTCTGAGATGCTGCCTGCCATTCTGTGATTGACCATCTGGACCATGTGTGATGCCTTCTGGTCTTCTACATATCATCATCTCCACAGTTGTCTTTTTCTTATCCTCCTCGGTGATCACTTTCTCGCCCGGTCGCTAGACAAATACCCGGGCGATGGTTGCAACTTGCGGAGGATCGGAGAAATCGTGCGCCCTAATCGACTGAACTAGCCTCGCGCACTGCAGAGTTCAGAGTCCGTTCACCGTGACGCTTCATCGGTTCATCCTCACCGGCCACCTCCCACGAGCGGATGGAGAAACGGTCGGTCACGATGTTGTGGAGAGCGAGTAGTGTGAAGCACCAGCTACTGAACGCAGCATCAGCACAACACAGCACAGCACAGCACGCGCACAACAACCACAAGCCCAGCCAACCAGTCCGGACTCCGACCACTTGGGCATCCATCCGAGCCGGTGAGTCTACTTGAGCTACACATCTACTACTGCAACCTCCTAGTGCCTGCAGCTACATTCACCACCCATGCCTAGTAGATGCATCGCACTTTCTATGCCTCCGGCCTCCGGATAGCAAGGACGGAATTGTTACCATCCCTGACGAGATATATACCACATGCGTTTTTCCTCCTTCTCCCTTCCAAGCCTTCCAAGCTACCCGGGCACGCAGTCCGGCTTTCTCAGCCAAGATCGCGAGGGACAAAAATTGGACATGGTGCGAACCGCGAATTGGCCCATGATGTGCGAGCTTTGACCGCCCGCTCGGTAGACCAAACCAAACTCTGTACGAGGTACGAGTAGGAAATAAAGCCGCTGCTTGACGGCTGAGGCGAACCCGTGGATACATAGTGAAACATGAGGAAAGAACTTACCACGCTTTTCCTTCCCACCACCGCACTCGTCTACCGTGCCTCGGAAGTTCTAGCCGTGAAGAAGAAGAAGAAGAAGAAGAAGAAGAAGAAGAAGAAGACACCTCTTCCACCTTGGTTTGGCGCGCGCGGGCCGCGATAGTTCAGCCCAGATAGCCTTTGCAACGTTGTTGGGGAAGAACTCTGAGCAAACATGGTAATCTCATTAATATTCCGTCCCGCTTTACGCGATGTGCAAGGTACCTGACCTTGGGTGTTTTGATCTCCTCGGCGGACCATCTCGAGATTGATTGCTGCTGCTAACTATAGCTTTTATGCGACGGAATAATCGCCATGCCCTCGGGACCTTTCGCGTCGATCATTCCGTTGATTCCCTGTCGATCAAACGCGTCCGTCCCGCGGCTTCGAGATGCCGTGTAACTTGTTGTCGTTGTTGTTGATCGTCAGGGTGGGATCAGGCATAAAGGATCATGCATACTATGTTCTTGAACCATCGAGTCTTTCGATGAAGTTAATGCTAGCGACCACTTCCAAAAAATGGACTCGCCGTCTTGCTATTCCCAGACAGGAAGCAGCCCACCACGGAAGAGGTTGCTATGTATCAGTACATCAGCAACAGCAACGAACCCGTTGCATTATGTAGCAGTGCATATGTCGTACACATACAAACCCATGGTTCACTATATCATTCTGCCGCCTCGCCTCGCCCCTGATCACCATTCCACCATTACCTCATCCTCGAGGTACACACTTTGTACTTCACCTACATCTAGGCAAGTTCTTTTTCCCTCCCTAGCTTCAACATCAAAACTTTAACCCTGCGCTTCTTGCTTTTGGTTGCAATCTGCAAGGACGGATTGAGTAGACGCCACGCGTTCAAAACTGCCTGATAGTATTGATGAGAAAGGGATAATCAAAGGACAACGATCTACGTCGTCTCGACAATTTCTTTTCATTTCAACTTCGGACTTGTCGTTGATTCAATCACTTTGAGTATCGCTCTGTCGGGCACGAAGCGCTGTGGCGGCGAGTTCGCCTTTGCGCGCTTTCTTTCGATGAAGTGAATCGTTCGAGGCATTTTGCGGCTTTGCATTCATTGTAAAACATTGAATACTTTGTCTCTGCCTTAATGACAGAACAACGACAAGGCAGTCCTAATTCAAAATAATCACGGTTCTAAGGCCACGACGATCGCTAGGCATTCCAAACTAATTCGGATGGTATTGAACTGGCGGCTTCGAAGCAAGCACTAGTACATTAGGTGTAACCGGGAAGAGAGTTGCGCAAAACCCTCGATTCCATCTCTTCCAGTCCCTATATCGCACCAACTCCCAACCCGTAGCCTTTGTCGTTGAAACCACCATCACAAACACCAACGCCAACCGAGAATTGAATCATAGTCATCACGCACCCCTCCTTCCCCTCCCACTAATCAGATAAACCCCCGCCCTCATCTCCAACAACGGATCCTCACTCGCCTCCACTCCCTTAACCCTAGGAATCGGATCGAAAATCACCTTCTTCTGCATCACAGCACTTTCCTCTTCCCCAAGCAGCGAGTCCAACTCAATCAACCCCAACTCCACTACCCGCCTTTCCTCAGGCCAATGGATCGTAGCATCGTCAGTCTGGTCTCCCACTTCTGCGATCTGGGCCAGGAGTTTGAACGAGATGTTGGCAGACGAGGGAGAGGAGGATGAAGAGGAGGAATTTTCGGCAAAACGCCCAGTGAGCTCGTCGAAGAGGTATGTCTCGCTCTTCGTTTTCAATTCGTCTTCACTTAGCGTCTCCACACCTCTGTCGGCAGCAGCGGGCACAATTCGGTATCTGACCGCCGTCCTCTCGCCTTGGGCGTTGACAAGGATGAAAGCGTTCACGCCCCAGAACTCCTGCGCGGCAAAGCTCACTGGACTGGGCTTAGGGGCTTCGACGAAAGCTTTGGCGCTGGGAGTTGCTTTTAGGAATTCGCCGATGGAGCCGTCGCCCAGGGCGCGCAGCATGGCTATGAAGCCTTCGCCTGTGCGGGTTGGGAAGAAGGGCGTGCTGTGAGCTATGATGTCGGTGTGGGCCGAGTGCTGCTGCTGCTGCTGCTGATGCTGTTGTTCGTCTTTGGGTTCGCGTGCGTGTCCATCGTCGCGAGATGGTGATGGGGGTAGTAAGAACCGCACGGCGAACCCGCGCGGGTTGGAATTGGGGTCTGTGTCTGGGATTTGCGGAAGGCCAGTCGAAGAGGAGAAGCGGGCGAGGACGGGAGTTGAGGGTGAGTTGAAGTGCGGAGCGCAGGAGAGGGTCGAGGCCAGTTGGGTCGGGTGGAATGTGCCGCGGAGGAGGCGGCCTTTGGCATGGGCTTTGTTTGGGAGGTGGTTAGTTGGGAAGCTTTATGATTACTATATCGCTTGCTTGCTTGCTTGCTTGCTTGCTTGATGAACCTGAGCAAGGAGGGAAATGATCAAAGACCCACGAACCTGGACGATGGCTTTCCGGCGTGCCAAATGCGCCGCGGAGAGTTTTGACGAGGGTTTCGCTGGTCGCAACTACCTGTTGATCTGCTGGAAGAGGCATGTTGATAGTTCAGTGGATGGGCGGATGAAGTTCTAGATACGCAGAGGAGCCAGAAAAAAAGGTAGTCGTTCGACGTGAGGTGTTCTTCAAAAGTGAGTATCAGGAAGGGGGAGAGAAAGAGCAAGGCGAAAGGAACATTGAGGAAAAGAAGAACAACGACTTAACAACCCATGAAGAATGTGGCGCTCTCCATAAGCAAGACTGCAGCGCGAGGATAGATTAGACAGACAGCCGCGACTTGAAGCTGACGACGTCCATGGAGCCGGCGGCGTGGACGGTGGTATGCCATCATTGACGATGGGGTACCAATGGCGAAGACAAGAACTGCCAGCTGCCAGATCTGCAAGAAGCCTATCTAGCCGAAGGATGATGTGCTGACATTGCGTGCTTGACATTGTCGTTCATTGGTGCGTCGATACGAGTGGGCTGATGTCGGCCGATGGAGTCACTGAGCATGATAAAGTGTTTGGCGTTGAGCGGCGGCGAAGCAGAGACGAAGGATCGGAGGACTGGTTGAGATACGATCACCAAGCCGTTGGTAAGCCGCCTGCATATGTCTGTAAGCGAAAGCCGACATCTGCCAAATGGACTATTTCGGAAGCAAGCAATGATTGTTGTTCGTGAGCGTTGCTGAAGGAGTCGAATATACAGTTTTCCTCTCCATTTCAGTCAGATTACAGTCGTTATTTTGTGAGTCTCCCAGCCCACAATATTGGTACAAGCAGCAGCTGCGCCCAAACACCTTCGCTTGGTCGTAGCCGTTGTCGCAAAGCAGAGATACAAAGCCTTCACAAGTCCTCCACATTACAACACCCAGCAGATCCGGAAAGACGCCTCGGAAAACACACCCTTACTCAGAAATCCCTAAATTGATGATCAACCTCCCGCCGCTCCGTCTCAGAGTCCGAAGTCCCCGGCCTGCCTTCTCGCCTCAAGTACTCGGCGTAGAGTTTGTTGCCCGTGAACCGCGGACTAGCTGCACCTCGAGACGGCGAAGCTAAGAGCACCGAACCAGAGCGCGACATTGGATACCCGCTCATGTCCTGCGACGGAGTGCCCCGGTGTAGTTGGCCGGTGATCTCTTCCTTGTCGACCATGACGACCATCCAGACGCCGACTTTCTCGTCACTGCCCAATAAGGGCGTGCAGTGGATCCAGCGTGGTTTCCCTTCGACGCTACCTTGAGTGCTACTGAGCCAGGTAACCTTGGCGGTTACGCCAGTACCATGTGCGAGAGAGTCGAGGAGGCCTTCGCGCACGTTTTCGGGGCCGCCGATGCGTTCGAGAAATTTGGTTTGTAGAAGGCCAGGAATTCGAAGGGCGGGGGAGGTGAATGTGATGCGGAGGGAAGGGTAAGGGCGGACGAGCAGGTACTGTGAGATGCGGCTGTCAGCTAGACGTCTTCGGAAAATAAAACCGATGATCGCTTACGTTTTGATATACCCCAGGCAAGCGTCCGGAGTGTCCAAGGCTTGGATGAGGCCAGAGATGGTGATCTGCAGAAGGCGCGTCGTCCATGCCCAGTCTCCTTCTCGGTACGCGTACAGAGCCGCTCATTGCGGTGCCTGGACGGGTTCCAGATCGAATGCCTTCTTCGCTGAAGCTCCTGGGGCGGTTCTTGATGACAGAGCTTTCTTCCTCGCTCAACATCGCGCCAAGTTCTCCCAAGATATGCTTTGGATTCTGATCAAGCGAGTCGCCAAACCTGTCATCCGATTGATCCCGCGCAAGTAGATTTGCGAAAGACTCCAAACCTCGCCCTCCCTCAATTAACGACGAAACGTCGATTTGGCAACCGATGAAGTACCGTACATGGCCTTTGTTATCGTACAAAGGCGCGAGCATGAGCAGGTTCATGAAGGGTGAACCATCGCGCCGGTAGTTGAGAATCGTTTCTGTGGTTTCCTGTCCAGCCGCCAGAGCATCTATCATCCTGCGCACGCTGGCATTTGACGTTTCGGGGCCCTGGAGGAAGCGACAATTTCGGCCGATAACGTATTCACGACCGTATTGAGAGATGTTGTAGAATTCTGCAATGACTGTCAGCGTGTGATTTGATGAAGACTCTCAGAGACTCTTGAGAAGAATTCACAATGTCATCTCACATACCTTCCGACGCATAAACAATGGGATTGTCTGGCAACGACGGATCCGTAATGCAATAAACCTCTGCCAGACTCGGTATGAGCTCGCGCATAATCGGCGCATTATTTCCAGTAATCTCCTTGACCAACGACTCGGTGACAAGCTGCGTCAGCCTGTGAGTAATATAGGCTGGCAGCGCATCTTCAACAAGCCCCTCAACATTCTCTTGCATGCGCGACAGGAAGCGCGCGTTCAACGTGGCCGCGATGTACGGCGGATGTTCGCTCTCGGTCGGTAGTTGGTTCGCGACGGCATTGGCATATTCGACGGCAGTCTGCGCCTTTTTCGCTTCGAAGTATTGGGTCAGGGTGGGGATGTGTTGAGGTCGGTATTGCTGCAGGAAGGCGTGGAAGCGCGAGGACAGTGTTGGGTCTTTGAGGATGGTGTTGAGGTGCTCGACGGAGAAGAAGCGGCGGGAGAGGGCCTCGAGGTTGCTATGCGATGCCGAGGGCGGTGGGGGCTTGAGGTCGTAGGAGCCGGGCTCGTCCAATGCTGATCCGAAAGCTGTTGTGGGCTCGGTGTAGTGGTCGTCTTGATGCGGGTGGATGTTTTGGAGTTCGTCGTGCAGGTCATCGAACACGAGTCCCGGTTCGGCAGAGGCTGATCGCGAGCGCAAAATGTCCTTTGGCGCAGGCGCAGGCGCAGACCTAAAGGCCGGCGTGGTTGGTCTCGCTTCCATTGATGAGTTGCTGCGGTATTGGGAGATATTATTGACCTGTATATAATGGCTATAGGTACAGCGATCACATATACCTAGCTGACAGTAAGAAGATCAAGATCAAGAATGGCATGGAGGAATCGATGCGAAAGCACTTTACCGTGCAGAAGCTAAACAGATCGATGCGCCGGATCGACGCCTTTTATCATTTATTCTTAGATCCCGTTGTGGGAGTCAGTGACGCGTATGGGAACGAGCTCTGAGGATCGCTGCTAGCATCTGCCATGTAACGTACTTTTCACAGTAGTTTACCATGAATCAGGCGGCCAATAGTCCGCCAGTTAGAGTTGGTTTCACATGTCGCACCCCGAGAGTGCAAGACTGTACATGTATTCGTCACTTGGTGCAGTCAAAACCATGATGAAGCTCGACTTTCACACTGGGATTTTAACAATATGGTATCAAATAATTACCCCATTTGTGCAGAAGGTGGTCTCTCGAGACAGACATGCCCACGCAATGCCATGCGTACCGTAGCACCGCCGATGAATAATAAGGACTGATCCTTCGCAGTTGCCCTCCTCTTTTCTGCATGCTGTGTCGATACATGTGATTCCCCGTCTACAAAGTCTCCGCGTCCGGCACGAATAAATCACAAGATCATCGACAAATCATCACCGGAACTCCATAGCACCCACGCATCCGCCGTCGGGCACATGCTTCAGGTCCAATTGCTGGTACTTTTCACTCTTGGCATGGAAGTAGATCCCACTGACACTGCCGTCGCACTGGTTGAAGCAAATATAGTAGAAGCCTTCGAAACTGGCACCCGTGATCGTCTTGACACGATGGTCCGGCACCAGGAAGTACTCTTTCCAGCGCATGAAGATGTGCTCCCGCTGTTGGTAGTTCTTCAGCGTGAAGGAAGGCGATTTTGCCGATTTTGCTAGAGGTCGCCAGGCAGGGAAGCGTGCCCAGTGTTGCAGGTCGACTTTCTCCGACGAGCCCCAGGACGGGTGCGTGGTCTTGAAAAGGTGTTTAGGCCCGATGATCTCGCCTTCGAAGAAAGTTGTGAGGGTAGGATGGTCGTCGGTTAGGCCTAGATGGAGATGTTAGTCTTTTCCTCATCAATTCGGCTTGATGTATAGTCCATACCTTGAATGCGAAGATATCCAGAGAGCGAAGACTCAGCCATATCGACATCTTTGATCTCGACCTGGACCTCGTACACTTGACGGTCTGACTGTTGTGTTCCCTTGAATTTACTGCCAGGTCGGAGGAAAGAGGATGTGGAATTGGGTAGTATCTAGCAGGATTCCGTTAGAAGTAATCCATAGGGCTGTAGCGATCAATACATACTCGTTGCTTGTTCGGCGCGAAATCCAAGTATTGCGATGGAAATGGTATAGGCGCATTTGGATTCGACAAGGAAGCTTGCGCGGGCATGTCGCCATCCGGCGCAACGGCATCTGGTGACGCAACAGGACTGGGTGTATTCAGACTTGTCGCCGTATTTTCAACTTTCAACTGCGATTCCCTGTCCGTCGATGCTCCCTCTATCGCATCGGGCTCGGGTGTGGGTTCTTGTACGATCGCGTGACCATCGCCTTCAGCTTCCGCGCCGGTCTCTTCGGTCTCTTCGCCTTCATCGTCGCACGCTTCTCTTTCTTCTTCAGGCGGACAGCTCGGATATGATGAACGTGCGGAGATATCGCTGGGAGGTGAAGGTGGACAGGCGGTCTCGTCTGGTGTCGGCATAGTGGAGGCTGTGGAGTCTACTGGGCGATGGGCGGGTCACGATGATGCGTGGGATTGCGGATGCATGTAAGAGCCGGAGAAACGGGAGGGGTATTGGAGACAGTCGGGTGTTGCAAAACAGAACAAACAGCAGTTTGGAGAGATGGAAGAGTGTCGGGCGATAGTTATAACATGTGGCAGAGTGACAAGTATGACGAGAACAAGAGTGAGAGTAGAGTGGTGCTGTGCTCGGTCCAGGCGAAGGTCTGGGGTGGTGGTGTGTGGGGAAGGAAGAAGAAGAAGCTAAGCCACCGCGTGCAAAGCCAAAGCCAGGCCTCGCTCTGCCATGCATGCTTTCAATAATCCTGTCCAAGTCCCAAGGCTGACGGTTCATAGGCGATAGCCGAGTGAACCTTGCACTTCATGCTGCTCCAGACCGCCACACCTCACACATTGCACTCATACCATGTCGTAATGTTGTATTCAAAGCCTCAATCAAGACGCCGAAACTCCTCGCTCCATATTTCGAGCCCTGTATAGACAGAAGTCCAAGTCACGCACTTAAATCGGCTTGATCTGCAACGGGTGATTAGCAGACGCTCAAAGATTTCCTATCAAATTCCATACCTTGAAGTGTAGCGATATGAGAGAAAAGACGAGCGCTTTCAGGTCTTGCACCAGGTAGTAAAAGACCCTCAGGCCCTCGGGATCTTCTGACTCATTGACGTCGACGAGAGAGCCAATTTTGGCAGTCTGTTTGTTGTCAGTATGGCCAAGCTGTAATGAGTTGCCGCAATAAGACAAACCTCAAACGAGATGTGCTCGTTGCCCAATCGGATCTCGAGTTCTTGTCTTCCATCCTTGTTCTTCTGTGGCCACTTTGTGTCGTCCTCCCTGTATGCTGTTAGCAAGGAGAATGTAAAAACGAGCGATGATCGAGACTTACTTCATGATCTCGCTCTCCTTGATAATCTTCTTGATTTCCGCAATCAGGATGGAGCTGACGCACACTGTCGACTCAGTCAGACTCAATGCTTCTTGCAGGACAGAACAATTGTTAACTCACTCTCCTTGCGAATAAGGGAATCGTTGCGGTAATTTGAGTTGTTGGCATAACGCGCTTGTGCTGAGCTGCCATCACCGACTGCGCGGAAGTCGAACTCTGGACACAAATCAGTAAGTGAACAGTCCAAACGAAGTGAGGGATTAACACATACCGAGAAACTCATGGCCGAAGCGACCAGAGTGGCCGGAGCTGGGATTGGATTAGCAGCGTGTTTGCGTCGATTGTCGCAATGCATTGTGAGCAAGGGATGGTAGGCGAGATAGTCCACTAACTACTGGCACGAATCATTGCACTTACTAGTAACGCAGGTAAAAGGGATCGTTGGTGGTCGCCATGTTGCTTGTATCGCTGGATATCGCCGCCGGCATGGCAGAGCGACGGCGAAACAGTAGAAGTCGCTCGCCTTGGCAATTCGAACTCGGACCAACCAGGGCCAGAATGAACAGCTGGACCAACATCGAATCAGGACACCCCTCGAAGAACACGGCTACCGTTTACCGCTCTCCACCGCTGTCTGAACGCCATCTCCACCCCCTCTCTATCACGTCCGCTCCTCTCCTTCAGCAACAGCAACCCATACCGCCCGCAATCCCTTTGCTTCGATCAGGCCACGCAAGCTCCACCCTCAGCACCAGCCTAAGACCCCGTTTACCGCGCAAGTCGGAGGACTGGCTACAACACTGCGCAAGCCGCGAGGAGGTCTCGCCTAGCAACGCCAACCTATAGTCGACCATCCACACACCGCACAACATGGCGACCTTCCTTGAGAACTCGTATAGCGTGGTCCACCTGGACAATGCCGCCGATCAGCCCTCGCTGCAGGACTTCAAGACACAGTTGGAAAAGGGCACAGATGAGAGCAAGGTGGAAACGATGAAGCGGATCTTGACTGTCATGCTGAACGGCGACCCTATGCCCCAGCTCCTCATGCACATCATCCGCTTTGTCATGCCCTCAAAGAGCAAGCCATTGAAGAAGCTGTTGTACATGTACTACGAAGTCTGCCCGAAGCTGGACTCGAATGGAAAGTTGAAGCAGGAGATGATCTTGGTTTGGTAAGGAGCGTTGAAGCATGATGGCCCGAGTGGACACTGACACGCTGTGCAGCAACGGCATTCGAATGGACCTGCAACACGCCAACGAATACATCCGTGGCAACACCCTGCGCTTCCTGTGCAAGCTTCGTGAAGCCGAACTCATCGAGCCTCTGCTTGCACCTGCTAGGCAGTGTCTCGAACACAGGCACTCATACGTCCGCAAGAACGCCGTCTTCGCAATCGCTTCGATCTACCAGCACTCCGAGGCTCTCATGCCAGACGCTCCCGAACTCATCCAGACTTTCCTTGAATCGGAGAGCGACAACACATGCAAGCGCAATGCGTTTGCAGCCCTGATGGGCATTAGCCATGAAAAAGCATTGGAATATTTAAGCTCGGTATTCGAAGGCATCCCCAACGCAAGCGAATTGCTGCAGCTGGTTGAGTTGGAATTCATCCGAAAGGACGCAGTTCAGAATCAACAGAACAAGGCACGATACTTGCGTCTGATCTTCGACTTGCTAGAGGCGAAAGAGTCTACTGTCGTATATGAGGCTGCCTCGTCTCTTACTGCTCTGACGAACAATCCGGTTGCGGTCAAGGCGGCGGCGGCAAAGTTCATCGAGCTTGCGATTAAGGAGTCGGACAACAACGTGAAATTGATCGTCTTGGAGAAGGTCAACCAGCTACGGAAAGCCAACTATGGAATCTTGGACGACTTGACTATGGAGATTCTGCGCGTCTTGTCCAGCCCTGATCTGGACGTCCGAAGGAAAGCGCTCGAACTGGCTTTGGATATGGTGTCGAGCAAGAACGTGGAGGAAGTCGTTATGCTCCTGAAGAAGGAACTTTCAAAGACGGTTGATGAGCAGTACGAGAAGAACAGCGAATACAGGTCGCTGCTCATCAACTCGATCCATCAATGCGCCATCAAGTTCTCCGAGGTTGCGCAAAGCGTCGTTGGCCTGCTCATGGACTTCATCGCCGACTTCAACAACGCATCTGCCATTGATGTCATCACATTTGTCAAGGAGGTCGTTGAGAAGTTCCCTAAGCTTCGCAGCTCGATCGTCGAACGCCTGGTGGGTACCCTTGGAGAAGTCAGAGCTGGCAAGGTCTACCGCGGCAGTTTGTGGATTGTTGGAGAGTATTCCCTGGAAGAGAATGACATCAAAGAAGCATGGAAGAGGATCCGGGCTAGTTTGGGCGAGATCCCGATCGTTGCCTCCGAGGCAAGATTATTGGAGGAGCAGCCCGAAGGTGATGCACCGCCCGCCGATCAAGTCAATGGCCACACCAAGCCCGCACAGCCGACTGGCTCACGAAAGGTCCTTGCGGACGGCACATATGCTACAGAGAGTGCGTTGACAAGCCAGGCATCAGCGAACGCGAAGCTGGACGCTGTGAAAGCCGCACAAAAACCACCTTTGAGGCAACTCATCTTGGACGGCGACTACTACCTCGCGACTGTTCTCTCCTCGACTCTCACGAAGTTAGTCATGCGTCACTCGGAGATCACATCCGATCCCAGAAGGACAAACGCCCTGCGTGCTGAGGCCATGCTCATCATGATTTCCATCGTGCGTGCTGGTCAATCACAATTTGTTAAGGCACCGATTGACGAAGACTCAATTGACCGTATCATGTCTTGCGTGCGATCACTCGCCGAGTTCGCGAAACAAAAGGATCTTGAGACGGCGTTCTTGGAGGACACCCGCAAGGCCTTCAGTGACATGGTCCAGGTTGAGGAGAAGAAGCGTGCCGAGAAGGATGCGGCTTCCAAGGCCAAGAGTGCCATTCAAGTGGACGATGTCGTCTCGTTCAGACAGCTCAGCAGGAAGAACCAGATGGACGGCGCTGAGGAGATCGAGCTTGACCTTGAGAAGGCTACCGGCGGCGACACAGCGACTGAGCACATCGCCTCCAAGCTCAGCCGCGTTGTGCAGCTCACTGGTTTCTCCGACCCTGTGTACGCAGAAGCATACGTGCAAGTGCACCAATTCGACATAATCCTCGACGTGCTTCTCGTCAACCAGACGCGCGAAACTCTACAGAACCTCTCCGTCGAATTCGCCACCCTCGGCGACCTCAAGGTTGTCGAGCGACCCATAACTCAGAACTTGCCTGGCCTTGACTTCATGAACGTCCAAGCTACCATCAAGGTCTCATCGACTGACACGGGTGTCATCTTCGGTAACATCATCTACGACGGCGCGCACAGCACTGACACTCAAGTCGTCATCCTCAACGACGTCCACGTCGACATTATGGACTATATTCAGCCGGCAAACTGCACAGAAACGCAGTTCAGGACCATGTGGACCGAGTTTGAATGGGAGAACAAGGTCAACATTAACACAAAGCTGCAGGCTGGCAAGGGCCTGAGAGACTTCCTCGCGCGCCTGATGAAGGTGACGAACATGGAGTGTCTCACTCCTGAAGCGAGCTTGAGCGGCGATTGCCAATTCTTGAGCGCGAATCTGTACGCGCGATCGGTGTTTGGTAAGTTTATGTGTCTCCTCTCGATTTGTTACAGAAATGTGTCGGACCTCTTGCTAACAATCGATTCCAGGTGAGGACGCTTTGGCCAATTTGAGCGTGGAGCAGGAGGGCGTGAACGGGCCTGTCACTGGGTTCATGAGGATACGCAGCAGAAGCCAGGGCCTTGCTCTTAGCCTGGGCTCGCTCAAGGGCCTGAGCAAGATTGGCGAAATGGCATAGACGGGGAAATTTTGGTGCTTTAGAGCTATGATCAACAAGAGGAAGAGAAAGCATGGACAACGAGGGCCGATGTCTTGCTCAATTGATGTGAAACGGTCTTGTTGAGATACACGTCTGGTGAATTGGGCGTTTTGGTGAAGTAAAAGTACCGTGATAGAGCTTTGTGTATGGAGAGGTTTAGTGAGATGCCTTCATGAAGCCGCTTGATAGAAGTTGTTGAATGTCAAGAGGTCGAATTTGGGAGTCTGGTTGTTGTCCGATGCAATTGATCGTGGGTCCCATTTCAGTGAAATGTGGCAATCTTTATTCGCGCTCTCCCATTCCGGTTGACGCGCCAAACCGCGGCTGCGAGCTTCCCAGCTTGAGCTTCAACTTCGCGATTCTCGACCAATATTCTCCACTAACGAAACCATTAACAACACTCACAACACAACAGTCCACCCACCATGGCGCCGCCAAAGACCTCGCGGCCCCTCAAGAAGGACCTGTTCCCCTCGACGTTCAAAGGCATCAAGTCCACTGTCCTCGCCGAGACCGGACGGCCCACAGGCCTCGCACCTAACATCCGCTCGCTATCATGGTCGCCAACCGGCAACGCCATCGCCACCTCAATCTCCTCGTACATACGCGTCTGGAATCCCGAGAGGCCCAATGTGAAGAGCTCGATAGAACTGCGCGCCGGCGGGACTGCTATGGTCGAGAAAGTCGCTTTTTGCCCGACGCAAGAGGCTGTGCTGGCTAGCACGGGCGGCGACGGCTTGTGTCGCTTGTGGGATGTGAGGGTTGGAAGTGGAGGAGGGGTGGGTGGCGGGAAGGGCAGAGTTCTCGAGGAGTGCAAGACGGGCGATACAGGATTGTTCCTCAACTGGCATCCAAGTGGGAACACTGTGCTCGTGGGGAGGAAGGACGATGCCGTGATGGCTGTGGATGTCAGGAAAATGGAGCCTGGAGAGGGGACTGGCAGCGGGAGTGGGTGGGCGGTCGAAGCCAGGGATAGCTCGCCTGTGAAAGACCGCGGCCAATTCAACGCCATGGCTTTCTCGAACTCAGGGCGCGAGCTCTTTGCTACTACGGGCGAAGGGCCTGTCAAAGTCCTCGACTGGCCGAGTTTGGAACTGCTGTACACCCTCAGCGCGCACACTAGCGCTACCTACGCCGTCCAGCACTCGCCCGCGGGTTCCTACGTCGCTGTCGGCGGCAGCGACAGCATGGTCACGCTGTGGGACACGACAAACTGGCACTGCGCGCACACCTTGACGCCACACATGGGTTCAGTGCGCGATTTGAGCTTCAGTTTCGACGGCGCGTATATCGCGGCGAGCAGTGGTAGCGACGCTAGGGATAGCAGCCCTGGCATCGAAGTCTCCCACGTCGATACTGGCGAGCATGTTCACACTATCGAGACCAGCAATGCTGTCACTTGGCTGTCGTGGCATCCGCTGCGCTACTGGCTGGCTTATGCAGGTGATCCTGGTGGATTGAGGATTGTGGGCGCTGGGACGAGTGTCTGAGGTTTCACGGATTCGCTGTTGATGAAACGACAACATAGGTCTCTTGTGAGATGGAGACCAGAGACTTCCTACTCTCCTGTCACTCAGACGTTGCATCGGAGATTGGGATGCGTGGAAATTGGTTCTCCAGATGCGGCATGCCACCAATTTGGAGTCGAAAAGGATTGACTTCATCTCCACGCACAGAGACTTGAAGGTGTACAGATGGACTTCTCAAAGATGGACCGCAATGCAACACATTGCATAACTGCAGTGCCTCCTGTCGGCAACTAGCACCAACGCCGAGAAACTACCACCACTGACCCACGAGACACAGGAAAAAGCTACGAGTCGCATGCTCACATACGTCGGACTAGCTGAAAACAAGCAGCCATGGGACTCCATCCGGTCCGGTCCCACACGAGGTGGAGCAGGCCGTGCAAGGTTGCCACATGGAAGCAATAGAAAGCCGAGAAATGAACAGAAATAATAAAAACATCGCGGAACTACTTCCAAACGCATCGACAACAAACATTCTCTATAAACTCCCATCCCGCAGCACCCACCGTGTGGTCTCGTCTATACCGCCCTCTCGTCTATACCGCCCTCTCATTACTATCGCTGACCGTCCTTCACAGCCTCGCCGGCAAAGTCGTCCACTTATCCTCAGCAATCGTGCTGAAGTCTCTCAGGCGGTTTGGCCCTCCTCCTCTGCCCTGCAAAGCATCCCAGTCCCTCTTCACTGCCGTCTCAGGCCTCCACCTCCATGAGCGCTGCATCTTCGGGTCCAGTTTCCCTTCCAAGCACTGCACGATATACTTGCCAACAACGGGGATGTGCATGAAGCCATGTCCGCTGGCTCCCAATCCCAGAGTCAGCGAAGGATAGTCCGGGTGCGCAGAAATGAGAAAATCGCGGTTTGGCGTGTCCGCGCACCAGCAGATGCGAGCGAAACTGAACGGCCGCTCAGCTAGCTGCGGCATCGTCTCGCACAAGAACTGGCGCACACCCTCTTCGGACTCGAGCGGGATTTGGTGCTTGCTGAACGGGATCGAGGACTTCGTCACGCCGTCTTCGCCCATGCTGAAATTCGTATAGCCCGGGTGCTCGTCGCAGATTTTGAGCTCGCGACGCTCTTCATCGGGCTCCATGAAAAAGCCGCGCTCCATGTTGAAGAGTACGGGCAGGTTCTTGTACAGCTCGCACTCCGCCTCCGTCATGGCGATGTGTGCGAGCGTCCAAGCCGTCGGCCGCAGCTGTTCCTTCATGTCTAGCAGTTGCGGCGCGTTGGCGCCGGCGCAGAGAATTGTGCGGTCCGCGCGGTACTCTTTGCCGTCCTCGCTCAGAGCGCCTTTGACGTCGCCGTCTTCCACGATCAACGAGGCGACTTTGCTCTCGATGATCTTCACGCCTTGCTTCTCGGCTTCTCTGGCTGCCGCGACAAGCGCTTTGCGTGCGTGGCACCAGCCTGCGCCCGAGGCTTTGGACCAGCCGCGCCAGTTGGGAAAATCACCCGTCAAAACACCTTCGGGCATCAGCTTGCGGAATTCGGCGGGCGTGTTGACTTCGTGGAAGCCGTTCTCGGGAGTAGGCTGCTCATCGCGCAGAAGCGCTTCAATGTTCACCGGGTCGCTCGCTGCTAATATGTAGCCGGTCTCATGGTAGTAGTCTTTGAACAGCGGATCTTGCAGCCAGGTCTCCGTGGCATCGGCGCGGATCTCGTTGTACGTCCATAGTCGCTCTGCTTCGGGGCCGGTGAATTCTTCTAAGGATTTGTGCGAGCGGCCTCGTGCCTTTTTGTTAGTTTTGTGTTAGTCGATCTTGTTCTGTGAGAGTTGGGGGCGAACCTTCTACAATTCTGGTTGTGGATTGGGTGTTAGCCTTATTTGGTTTGCTTTGGACTGTCGTCGTAAGATGTTCTGGCTTACTTGTTGACGTCGTTGCCGGCTGAGATGGCTGACGGTACTGGGTATGGGTCTAGGACTGTGACGTTTTTATAGCCGCTGCGTGCGAGCCAGAGGGCCGTCGACGATCCCCATGTGCCACATCCGATGATGAGGATGTTGCTTGATGCTGGGTCAATGGGAGACATGACGCTGTTGGCTTTGTTTCGAGTTTGATTGCAGGCTAGTATGGGCAAAGTAGGTCTGTCTGTGGAGAAGGTCTGCAGGTATTCGGCATACGTGAGGATACTTGGAGATGGAGAGGCAGTGCAAGGCAGATATTGTGGACTTCCCTTCGATTTTCGGTGCACTCCGATACAGTATCGCTGAGCACGTAACGATGAGGCATTTCAGAGAAAGCAAAAGCTCGACCACCACTACTTGATCTATCTGCTCGCTGTCGATACGGCTAAAGAGAGTGAGGTGTCACAGTGGCGTTGACTGTGGGCCTGGCCTTTAATTCTGCCGCGCGGATGGACCTTCTTCTTTCCCCACCAGCCACTCACGAGCCTTGCCGTTCAACATCACCTTCCAATACTGTCACTCCGCATTTTCTGTTTTACCACTAACTTACTCTATCTCGTCTCCTCCACCCCGGCGGAGACATGGGCCTTCTCGCGCCACGACGAGAATGCCGCGACGCAAGGCCGCCGACCCGCCGAGTCACAAGCGCCGCTCGCGTAACGGCTGTGTGAACTGCAAGCGGAGGAAGATCAGATGTGACGAAGGATCGCCCTCTTGCGGCTACTGCAGAGCTCGGAGTCTATCATGTTCACGTGGAGGCGTTGTCTTGAAGTGGGAGGCTGATTATGCCGACAATGGCCTAGCTTTCGGCCGTCAAGGTGTAGGTCCAGCCGCGGGCTTACAGGGCTGATGCAGAGTTGAAGAGCTGGTTTACATGTGCTGATCATGCTTGCAGATTTGGAGCAAACACGGCAGGCCCAAGTCTGATACTGTTCGTCCGGACAACATCGATACAAGCTGGCTGCCGCTGCCTCCCGTGGAGTCATGTCATTTTATCAACGACAGCTCAAAACGCATCGATGCGGATGATACTGCTATCGTCTTGCGTAATGCTGGAGATGTGGCTCCTGATTCACCTTTTTCGCCGCTTGAGGATTACAGATATCATTACTTGGATCGAAGAGCCCAGCAATATGCCATGCTTAACCCGCCACTCGGTCTGGCGAGCTTGCCTTCTTTGAGAGACCCCCGCCATGGGCACCTGATTTCTTACTATTGCGAGCGGCTATGTCCCCTCACTGTCACAAGTCACCAACGCACTTCGCCATTCTATTCCCTAATTATGCCATTCTGTACGTCGGCATCGTCAGTAGTCTCAGATGCGCTACTGGCCTTGTCGGCTCGGCACCTCTCAAGGACAGACAGTACTTGGGCGATCACTGCTGTCAAGCTAGAAAGCCGAGTACTGCGAGACTTACGACATCGACTGGCCATAGCGAAACCGTCGGAAATTTGGCAGGATCACGAATTGCCAGTGGTAATGATGCTGATGTGCCTCTACGAGATTCTCAACCGGTGTGACCAGAGATGGGTCGTTCACCTCCGAGGCGCGAGAGATCTCATACGCGCCCGCCGCACTACTAGCGGTCGTAATCCGTCACAGCAGGATTCGATCAACGAACTCACACGATTTGCCGAGAGGTTTTTCGCCTTCCAGGATGTAATAGGCCGTACTGCTTGCGGGGAAACACCTATATTCGGCAGCGACTACTGGGACGCTGCGGATGAGAGTGTCGACGCTTGGCTCGGCTGCAGTCCAGCATTGGTCTCTATCGTTTGTTCTGTGACCGAGCTTGGTCGGTCAAAGAGAAAGGATCACAACTCGACTACATCGAATGACTTTGCCGTGCAAGCGGCTGCTCTCGAGTCCGATCTCTCGGGGTTGCAGCAGATGATTTCCGCTGGCGGTCAGGATGAATTGCTGCTGAGGTCCGCAGAGGTCAAGCGTATGGCTTCCGAAATCTACCTTCATTGTGCGTTATATGGAGCCAGCCCTTGCACACAGTTTATCAGGGATAGCGTTCGGCGGGTCCTGCGGCAAATATCTCGGTTCTTGAACGAAAGCGTTGCGGCAGGAATGGTGTGGCCGCTTTTCGTAGCAGCGGTCGAGCTTGATCCCTTGGAGGACGAGCTCTGGATTGATGAGGCTACTGAACGCCCGGTGTACGGACGGGCACTTGTTCTGCGAGTGCTGGAACACATGAGCACCACCAGCATTGCTAACGTAACAAGGACAAGGGATGTGATATGTAAGATATGGAATGCCCGGGATCTTGCTATGGTCGGTGATGAGACTCCGATATCAACGTCACCATCGAAGCCACTGCTGGACGACGATTGGGACCGATTCGTGGCACCTGTGAGCAGCAACATCAGCTTGGCATAGATGATAATGAGTTTACGACTTAACGAGGACGGCGATCAGACGTCCAACGATCAGCCAAGGTTGTTTTTGCTAAGCCCGGGCTAAGCCATGTCTTATGATCCTGGGAGGATGTAGCATGCAGCTGCAAGTTTATCTTTACCTATCTTGTTCTCTTCCTTGCAAAGCGGCTGCGCGCTTCGCGGTTGGGCCTCGCATGGACCTTCGACTTCATAACGAACCGGCTATCTTGTACCCAACCAAACACCCCATGCTCACGACTTTGACAATGGCAACTGCTTGGGTCATTCGTGCGTTATCTTCCCCGGGATCGACATCGGATATGGGTCCCCTCCGCAAAGCGCGTGGACCTTCTTCAATCCCCACACTTGAGCGGGCGCTTTGAACTCTAGTACAGTCACTTCTACGAGATACCGTGCCGACCATGGCTCGGTCGATAGTGGCATTGACAAGTCGCGAGCGGCTAATATTGGATTTGCAAAGCGAGACGAGGGGTGTTCTTCGATAAGATATGGCGCCAGGCGCCGATGGTTGGAAGTACGCCTACAAAAGACCAGAGATGT
>Ga0265797_10004351_pt1 | contig 21753 bp, 17 predicted proteins | sample P2T30metagenome_FD_192433 | JGI IMG/M metagenome (GOLD analysis project Ga0265797, IMG submission 192433) | Plant litter microbial communities from East Loma Ridge, Irvine, California - P2 T30 | ecosystem: Environmental > Terrestrial > Plant litter > Unclassified | place: USA: California... | reverse complement strand
CTGGCTACGAGAAGGCACTCGGGCCTAGTCACACGTCGACGCTTAACACAGTCAACAACCTAGGCCTTCTATATAGCGATCAGGGAAAGCTGGACGAAGCAGAGCAGATGTACCAGCGTGCTCTAGCTGGCTACGAGAAGGCACTCGGGCCTGATCACACGTCGACGCTCCACACAGTCAACAACCTGGGCCTTCTATACAGCGATCAGGGAAAGCTGGGTGAAGCAGAGCAGATGTACCAGCGTGCTTTGCTAGTCTATCAGCGTATCTATGGGCCCTCCCACGACCGAGTTACGGCTACATCCAAGAAGTTGGCGTCGACGCGCTCAAAGAAAGGCAAGCTTCCGCACCTGTTGTCATCTTGAAATTCCCGCTAACAATATTCCTAAGCTGCTCAAGACGTAGAGTCACCATCTGTCGCAACATCTCAACCTACTGAGCATGCCATCATTAGCGGAAAGTCCCCTACAACCGGACGACGCAAGAGGCTGAAAGACATTGCTCGCTCCGTATTCAGATGACAGTTGAGCGGACGGTGTGCGACGACAAAACCCGACGATCTTAGAAGGACTATGGTCGTCGCTCTCACCATACCTACACCGATAGAGAGTCTAGAGCGCATTCGGTAGATGTCCACAGTGGCACTAACACAAGTTGTGCAGCAGTGGATACGGACGGAATATCAATCTAGGGTTACTTGATAATTTGTACTCTGATGAGATTATCCTACTCCGTCCCAACAAACTTTTAGCGAATCGTCATCCGACATGCTGAGCTTAGCGAACTATGCACACATCTGTTCCACGTGATCGTACCCTACCTCTTGTCCAAAGTCGTGGGACGTCACCTCGCAGCATGCGGTACGGGCGGGGGCTGTCCCGTCCTCCCGGACGGCAGAGGGACGAACGGGCTCGTCCGACTTGGCGGCGTGGCGAGCTTTCAGCGAATCAAGCGGGACTTTAGGCGCGATATCGGCCCCCGCAGTATAAAGCCCTAGTCGGCGGAGGTGCGAGCGTGCTCCATGCAAAATCCTATTCAGCGCTTACATAGCTGCACAAGGTTCAGCAACAGTGATCGACAGCCTAGAAATGCATGCATGGTGGGACGCGCACCCCGACAAACCTAAAGAACCTACTCTTGACCTCATCAGCCTGCTATGTCGTTCTCCAGCATGCGCAGAGTAATGATGGAATGATGGAGGGAGCCATGGACCCAGGTACTATGGTACGCACATCGGGAATCAACTTATCAATTACATTCAGTCTGATGGAGAAATGCCTCGAGAATAGTAGGGAGCGATTTAGTGTTAATCGCTTCGCGACGAGGAAAGATAAATGGATGTTACCACACAACTGTTCCGGGTCACCTGGTGTTTCCCCACGTGTGGACGGACGTTAGGACGTAGCTCGAAGAGCTACGAACGTGGTTGAGAGCGGATTTCTCAGGTGGAGCTGACTCTCGGCACACCTGCCATTGTACGAACGGCAACAGTGTAGATATGTCACGGGCTCGGCCTGTGACAATTCCTCTTCTTTGGAAGATGGTTTCGGTTCCCACTAGACCAACGCCGCACGATCTCAGGTTTGTGCAACGCCCAGCAGTCTTCTTTAAGGCGCGACCTTAACCTGAGATGGTCACACAGCCCGCACACTCCTCTGAACTTTCTTTTTTCCCTCAATACGTCCATAACGCTGTTGATGTACTGATATTTGTATGTCCGGCGCATGACGGCACGCTCTGCTGCCAGGGTGTAAAGGATTTGAGCGATATAGATTGTTCGTACTCGAGGATCTGGGTCTTGAAGTCCTTCCTCGTAGCAAGTAAGGACCGTGTCGATCGCGTCTGATGGCTGTGCACCAGCGCTCAGTTCCAATCCGAATGTGGTGGGATCTCGAGCACGGCCTTCAACATGGAAAGTCTGACCGTACAGAACATGCGGCGAGAGCGACAAACCTGCATGTGGGACGTTTGCTGGGAGCATGAGCGATTCGCCCGAGTATTGCATGATATATCCGCAGGGCCCCAACATCTCGAGCGCAGATACTGTATCAGAATAACATGTCGGCAACAGAAGGCTGTCAGAAGCTCTCCAAAGAATCCACAGTCTCATAGGCTGATCCAGACACGCATCAGACCGGCCGCACGCGGTGGAGATGTGAGGATCACTATCGTGATGAACTTCAGTCGCTGTACCTTGAGGACATATATTGAGTGTTGCTTTGTGAACGTCCACGGGGTGGTCTTTTCCAACACCATAGAGTTCTTGCACCTTGTTGCGGACCATGGTCAGATGTCGATTTTGTAAACTTCGCTTTACCATCTTTTCCTTCACTGGTACGTTCAATATTCGTACCTTCGGTGTCTTGTGCTCCAGTAGCTGCGATTTGAAGTCCCCAAATCGAGCTTCTTTCATCTTGATCCGTTTCTCCAAAAGCCAAGCATCGCTACAAGGTTCAGCGTCCAGTGTCGGAACAAGCATCTCGAATGAAGGGAGGCACACTGCTCTGTCATCCCTGAAGATATGCCAGGCGATACACTGATCGGGAGTCACCTCCGGGCAGTTGCGGAGATTCGGTAGTCGGTTCAGCTTGTTTGGTGGCCACGGGACTTCATTTTCGGAGAGGTCTACTCGGCAGAGTCTCAGCCACTCACCCACAGACTGTGGTTGTTTGTGATCGACATGGCGTTCTCCATGTTTGTTGATTTTCTCAACCTCCATATGCCTTTCAGAGTGTAACTTAGCAGGGCACGCACTCGGACAGACTTCGAGATTGTACTCAAATTGGCGTACGTATACGCTCTCTGTGGACAGAGATACAGTGGGAGGGGCTGTATGCATCGACTCCTTGGAGGTCCTGTGATCTTTGTCGCATCGCCCGGACTTGACCAAGAACTGCGGGACTTGTGTAAGAAGCAGGTAGATCAAGCGGAAGCGCGGGAGGCGATACCTTCCGGGACTTCATTCACCCGGAGTTGATAGCGGAAGCAGGGCGCCCGGGAACAGCCGCGGACGAGGAATTCAGAATGTGAAGTTGGAAGTAAGACTTGAGGCGAACACAACGGATTCGTGCAGCTCTCGTGCTCGGTATTCACAACTTACTTGCACACAAGGCGAATATAAGGCTGATTCCTCGTGCGCTCCAAAATTATCTACCAGAGCCATGGGAGGAAGGAAACGTATAGCGAGCGGGAACAGCGGACAGCGCTGCTGGGCGGGAGACCAGGGGAGTAGAGAACTTTGAATCATAGAGACACGGTACAAGATGAGTGCGATAAAGAGACAGATAGCGGCCGTGTTTGAAGAGATATAGGCAAATCCTGCACACAGAAACTGACGAGGAGGATTGACATAAGACTTCAAGATGTGTTTCCAGCGGAGATGGGCAGAGGGTTGAGTCGAGTCGTTCAAAGAAGAGTCGATTCGTCTGGTTATATTATTTATGCGGTGCAGGTAACGCAATACTAGCGCCGCGTTTCTATTCGGATGCGCGACGCTTTCCCGCACCACCTGTATACAGACGGTCTTGCATCTGCCATTAGGAACGCATTCCAGAGCCAGAAAGTGCATCACACTCCCGTTTCGTGATGCATTCCAACAAGCCATACAAGAGTATCTCGCCCTTTTTGTGGAACGCAACGCACCTCGAAAACGCAACTTCGATGCTAATGGCTTTCCTTCTGGGAACGCTACGCGTTCCAAGACAGAATAATGGAGTAGGAGATGCGCCGCGTTCCACATCAGCGCTGCGTTCCGGATCTGCCACCTTCATCCAGATGTTAAACTTCTATTTTGGCGTCGCGTTCCCCATATGCAACATTGGGGTAGCTGGGTGATTGTTAGAACGTGCCGCATTACACAACATCCTATTAGAGTAGGGTTTGTCGTAACGATCTGCTCTTTCGTTTGGTGTCTGTTTCGAACCGATTGCTTATCGGGATGTAAATGGGATCGACTGAATGGGATCGACCCTCTAAGGATAGGACCCGATACTGTTTTCGGTTGGTTAAGAAATGGGATCAAGTCGATCCATTCGGCGCATATGTATCCAGGCTGAAGGTCGCATCTCGAGGTGCCATATTAGAAGATCTCCATTATTCTGCCAAAACGCTGCGTAGATCAGTCAGAATGATAGAGTAGGCGTGGCGGCTTAGTGGAATCGGGACAACGAGCAGGATTGTAAAGTGGAAGACTGGTGCAGGAACCACACTTTATGACCAAAAGATTCGTCTGGAAGATAGCTGACGTGCCATGACTTATGAGCTATATAGCTTGAATGCAGTAAAATTAGAACAGAGGCAAAGACAAAAACAACAAGCGGGTGGAATTCCGGAATCGCAACGTGATGCCCCACAGAACACCAGAATATGACCACTTGCATTCTGTTTAAGCAAGTGACATCAGAGTAGTAGCAGGGCTGTATCTCGGGTAAATCATGAGTTTCCTGGAATTGGTGTTGCTGGGACCCTGTCTGCCTTGGGTGTACGCATACCAGTCCCCCCAACCAGCGCAGCTAAGGGCAAGATGCAAGTGTTGAACTGGATTCGAGCCATCCTTATTGAAAACCGGCAAGGCTTGGATGTTTAAAGACGAAGAATGGCCTTCGCCGGTCGTGGAGATGTTGGAGAACTGGAGGCCAGTCACGTGCCTGAACAGTTTGTCCGCAACGTGAATATCGTTCCAGCCGGGGCCACCACTCCAGCCCATAGAGTCTTCCGCATGTCGATCATCGATCCACAACGCCAGGTCATGCGTGTAAACCTCCTCAACGCGGAGCATTAAACCCACAGCCACTTCGACTAGCGGTTTGTCTCCCACTTTTCCCTCCTGGACGATTGTGCTAGTTTCTTTTCGGATGAGATCGCGCGACACGCTGGATTCCGCTTTAGTCTTGGCTTCAGCTTTCATGCCCATATAATTGCCTCCGGCAGTGATTTCGAGGGAGAGGTCAACCTGTGCGTAAAGCTTGGTCGTGACGTCCTCCATCTCCTCTTTCTTGATCGACGTGATTATTGAATTTTTCGGATAGTCCTTGATCCTCGCCACAGACGGGACCCATTCAATGGGTTTGTAAACCACCATCTCTCCTTCAATGTTCCACCAGCCACGTGCAGTACCTTGACGGTAATAGTCGCCCCAGGAGCTGTGGAGTCTCGGGACAATGAAGTAGCCGGGAAGATCTGGCAGAGTCTTTTGTGTAATCGCGAACCACTCCTTAAGCTGTGCTGGAGTGAGCTTCAAGTCTCCTACAACATCCTTGGCAAGCGGAACTGGAGAATTCTCCACGTCGTTGTCATCGTAGAAAAATGCAAAATTGCTGTCCTGCTTGACGCCTTCGAAATGGAAAACCATCGTGATGTCTCCCCGTGTGCGATGGGTAGAGTCTATGAGGTGAGAATAATGATGAGCCAGATGATGGATCTCGAGGCGATGTTGGAGGGATGAGGTGTAGAAGAATTTCATATCGTGCTCCTTTGTAGACTCTTTTATCATCGGAACGTAGAATCCAGTGGGCCCAGAAAGTGTCCTTGGGGCGTATCCTATTGGATTGAACGAAGACCTGACAAAACCTTGCACATGCAGCGCACTATCTGCAAGCCAAAGCTCACTTCGAAATGGTATAGCCAATCGTTTGAAGTCGTGCAGTAGCGTGAGGTACTGTCTGCCCAAACGCAAAAAAACCTCAAGGGGCCTGTGATGCTAGGGAAAGTCATTGTAAGCTATACAGTCGCATTCGAATCCAGCTTCCTCTTTTGTAAAGCATATATTGACTGTATTCGCCATCACTATCGTTAGGGAGATACCTGACTCTGCTGTTTGTCAATAAATGCCTCAACCTTACTACGACGGAAAGATCGGGTACTCGCACTTTTGTGCTTAGAAGGCGGTCTCACCAAGCATATCACTAAGATTTGCGTATCATACGGTAGTGTATTGTTGAGCTATGACTTATGGCGCGAATCCGTCCGACACTGCATGGGAGCGCAAATCGAGACTGCGTTCACTGCTCCAAAATCAAGTGCAGGGGAGATATCACACACAACTAGTCGTTAGTGATTCTAGCTCATGCCAGCGGTGTGACAGCTCACACACATAGTATCCGGGGATGACGGGGAAGCGGAAGATCTCCAGTGCGGCATCCGATGGAACGCTAAGGAGTGACGCGCGTTATTTCATGGCTAACCCTGCCTTAGATACGTGTCCATCGGTGAGACACGGCGGAAGAACACCCTGGCTACAGTCCATTCCACTTTGTAGACAGGATAAAGATAACCTGCATAAGATAACGTGCTGAGTTTAGCCTGGGTGATCTCCCGAAATCCGTAATGGCTCACTTGGAAGAACATAGACGAACACCGGGCTCGAACCTCGCATTCACTATTTCAGGAAAGCACAGCTTAGTGCCAACTCGCAGTCGACAACAAGCGCTTACAAGATTGCGCAGTCGTCAGGGTATGGCGTGGTCATCTCGTTGACGCTAGACGCTAGAGTAAGAGGACATCGCACATATATCTAGATGTTGTTGGCTATAGAGTCTTCTGGTCGTGGGTGCAAGCGAGTGCGACGCTAGTCGATAAGTGAATGACTCCTCAGATTAGTGTGGGTATAGTATTGATGCCTGTGATAACACCGTGAAATTCGTTGTTCTTGTGCTTACTTTCTTTCGTTAACACTGTCATGGCTCGAGAATACAACTGTGGTTCAGTACCACATCCAACAAGTTTGTTGGCGGCCATCTTTCTTAGCAGACACTGGCATTCTTTCGCCTTAGACTCCAAAGAACCCTGACCCCGCATATTTTCTCAAGCCGAATCGCACTTTTTCGGATCCACCTATGCTTCTTTCTCCATTTCTGTTATAGCTCTTTGAGCTACGTCTCCACAATCGAGCCATCCTCTAGTATATGACTAGGGTTGTACATAGCTTTATATTGGCTCGACTGGTATAGATACATATTGATCGTATATACCGCGTCATCCCTGGTCCGTTCTTGGAATTAGCCGGCTTCGACATCTCTAGACTTTCCAAGACGCGAAGGCGATCCATGGTGACAACTCACTCTAGGATCACGTATGTAGCTCCATTTCTTTGAGTTCGACGCACTGTAATAGTAGACACTTGTTATATCGATCAAGCCGGTTACATACTGATTACTGTCAGCCACGTCTGATCTCCCATTTCTTCGTCAGACCCTAAATCAGTTCAGGCTATACACATATACTACTATTACACCATCGAGTCAAAGATCATGTCCAAAATATCCGGTGCAGGTTACACCATCACTGGGGTGCGAAGCCTACCTCCTATGATCAAGATCCACGATCAAGACCGTCAAGAAGTTTGGTCATGGTCTCCTTGGGAAGGCGCAATCAAGGTCGGAGCTGGTGAAGTGCCTCTATGGGCATCTACAAACCTATGTTGGGGTCGCTCTGTGACAGAAGTCAAATGGGGCCTACCGGAGGCTCTAGACGGCAAGGAGAAGATTGTAGCTATCGTCAACTATGCAGCTATTGTGCTCGATGTTGAACATAAAACTCTCGATTTCGTTGCTGAAATCGAAAGTTCGCACACACTTGCGTTGCTGCCGGGCGGTTTTCTCGCTGTGGCCACAAGCGACAAGACACAGAACGACGGAATCGATATCTACGATATTGTGGCGTACAGTTCTTCTCAGAGCTCAAGCCCAAAACCTGTACAGAGGATCACTGGCTTTCCTGCTATCCATGGATTGGTGTTCGATCGTCACTCGCAGAAGCTTTGGGCAGCTGGAAACGACTTGTCTCCTGCAGACAATGGAAACCCTAGTACGCCGGTCTTGAAGGCATTTGCTTTCATGGGTAGAACGGTTGATTCTGCACAGTACCCAATCGAACGGGGAACTGTAAGAGTGTTCAGCATTGCGCAACCAGCTCAGCTTGACATCGAGTGGGGGGACACACAGTATAAGTCGTGGTGGAATGGAGCGCACGACCTTATTCCTGTGCCCAACAAACGCACTCTACTTATCACCTCAGACTTGGATGTTCACACATTCGACATCGAGACTTTCGAATTCAAGCACGGCAACGAAGTGATCTCGGAAATCATGCCAGGCTTCAAACCGGTTGGAGAGCGAACCGCGAAAAGTGGTCAAAGCCTCCCGCGCTCCGACATCAAAGCAATCTCTGTTGATTCGGCTGGAAACTACCTCTACGTACAGGCCGAGTGGCATGATTGGTTCGCTAACCAAGTGCGCATCATCAATGTGCAGAATGAATTACGGCCCTTCGACCTCCAGGTGCCTCAACAAGTTTACAAATCTCGTTGGTTCGGAGCCGTGGCGGGTTGGTAAAATGCTGCTGACTAGTGAGGGTTAGGGGATCAATTTAGAACACTAGAAGTCTTCCCCACTCCGTGCACGGAACCAGTCCGTGCACGCTCTATCGCCTCTTCACCATCGCAGTATATCACAAGTAACTTACGCCTTCTCTCAATGAGCAGTCTTCCTAGGTGAGTCTGATAGCGTCTTCAAAACCCTTGCTTGGCCTATTTAATTCTCATACTGCTACGACTTTTTATATAACGAGTGACGACCCATCGATAGAGAGTTATGCTCGTGATACCTCGTATCATTCACATCCTGATTGTAGTTGTCATTCTGCCGTCTGATATTGAACTCCATTCACCCCGTAGGTGATACCTAACATTCTTTGAAGAAGACATCGATTGAATGACGAGAAGCAGTACTGTAGTACACGATGGAGCGCGGAACAGGTCAATATGAGAGAACAGGGTACTCTATCTGTAGAAAAGCCTCCTCAGATCCCTATCTTCCAAACCTACTAGCGTCGATTCGACATCTCTATCTACACTGTGGTCTTGCAGCTTCTACCTGAACCTCCTCGCCTTCGGTGGCTAATACGGTCCGAAGCTGTATAGTTCTAGGGCGTCTGAATTGCTCGCTCAAGGGTCTTTAGTAGTAAGCTTTATAGACAAAGCTGTAGCCGAGCGTGGCGGGCGTTGTAGTCGTATGATAGGCTAGTTTCACCCTTGTTCCTCAGTTCTATTAGGCAAAGTGGAAGGGCTGTGCGCCGCAATTAGTGGCCGTCTATAAGTATGCTTTGTTGCGGCGTGCATCCTTCAACCTCACCTACTGTCTGTAGACTAAGGCCGGCCTCTAGACCCTTTACATCGACAAAAACTAGTTGTTTCTTAATACTAGACGACTCTGGAATGACTCAAATGAACTACGTAGCACAGGTCCTCCGGGACTTGCGATATTTCGACAAGATCTTCTATTCTTGGACGGAGACACTTGATGAGCATATGGTAGGGCTCCGGCTCTAGCTTTTTAACTATCCAAATTCTAAACTGACTTTTTTAAGAAAGCGGCTTTTGAAGAGTTGAGGTCTCATTCTAGTGCAAGGGAATTTCGCGAACGAGGAAAGAATGACCTCTTCGTCCTAGTGGTAAGCTACATGCTAAGAATGACCCGAAGTAGCTCACTAACACTTCTTTTGCAGTTTTCTGCCTGGGTCATTTGCGTAAGCTGTAACAACTTCGAGGAAATCCCGAGCGTCTATACAATCTGCAGGGCGATAAGGTCGCAAGTTGATACGAATGATTTTCTTGCGCCAAGTCGAGGACCCGAGACCTTGTACGACACAGTGTGTCTGGCAAGAACACTCGCATGGCCTTTCTACGTTAGAGGTTCCGATAGGCGACTCTTGTCCGAGGTGGAGACTTTCATAGCCGTCTGGCATTTTCTCGTCGCACCGTGGTTTTGGCAACACTGTTAGCTACCAGAGAATGGAATCTTACGCACGATGCGGCGGTGGATCGTTAATCATTTGTCGAGCCTTATGGCCTTAGATAGTCCTCAGCGTGACCCGGCCTACACATGAGAAGAGAACAGGTTCAGGCTGGTGTATGGTATCATGTGAAAGTGGTCGGCTACAGTACAAGAAGAGCCAATTGTTCGCACACAGCACTTTGTGTTCCTGCTTTTCAGACACATCATAATCATGAACATGGGCGATGGTAGTACTCCAGGATTTGCACGATCGAAAAAAGACCGAAAAAGATAACACGGTTTGAACAGTAGAAATTCTTGCTATCTCAATCTCCTTTAACAACGGTTCTTCCTGACGAACGAGCCGAACCACAGCTCCGCTTGTTCACAAATCTCGTTAGCTTTGGACCCTCAGCGGCTTCTGACCCGTAAACACGTAACTGCGATCGTTAGCATAGCTTGATATCGATGAAACGCTAGATCCCGGTCACGTACAATGGCATATAGCAGTGAAGTTCGCACTTCTGAAGATCCCGACGAACTTCCAAAAGTAGAAGTTCCAAATCTGCGCGAGACCAGTGAAGTCCATCCAAAAATGCCTTCAAGCTCAATCCGCTGAGGTCACTGAGCAGCCCTTCAAGGAAAAGTGATCCTGCCTTCTTATATTCATCATCCTTCGGCCAAGCGCCAACAGGCACTCGATAAGACTCAACAGTGACATTGATGAACCCTTCCTCGCGTAGCTGGCCCTCCATGATGATTGCATTGCACCGTCCCGTCATCCCAAGCTTTTCAAGGCCGTCATTCCATAGCTTTATCCAACGGCCGAAGGCATTCTCCGGCGGTACTTCAGCATCTTCGCATAGGCAGCTGAAATCGATTTCATGATTTTCGACCCAACCACCAGGGAGCAATGACGTGATTGCTTGCTTGTAAAAATGCTGCCAGGTCCTGATGGAAATGCCGTTCATGAATTGAGTATGAATCAAATCGAATGCCTCTTCAAAGCCATTCAATTCATCTTCAGCGTCCATCACTTCGAAAAACAGGTTCGGTGGGGTGGCATTGGGTTGAATTGGAGATAGATCGATGCCAGTGACTTGAGCGTTGGAAATCTCATCCGCAACTTCGATGGCCCAGAGCCCCGTTCCAGTGCCAACGTCCAGAATGTGTGTAGGTTGACAAGGCGATAGCCACCATCTTCTCAATAGAGTATGTATGCTCTGATGATGGTAGATCATGCGATCTTGCTCAATGGCATCGTTAGGAAGAGGGTATCTTCCTCGCTTGAACGCATGGTAGGAACGGCCATATGTTTCTTCGTAGTCGAGTATGCTTGATCCGATCGACGTATACAGGGATGATGTCTCGTTGTCGTATCCAGAATCCGGTTCCGATGGTGCACCACGTATTAAGTCGTTTGTGTCCATGATGTCTTTGTCCTAGTGCAATTGAAGTTGTGAATGACCATTATAATGTATCAGCAAATAGGGGCCGCTATGAGTGATCCTACCGATAGCCTAGGCTCTAGCGTAGTGCATGCGCCGCAGTCTGTTCCTACGCGGTTGCTGCAAGGTGCCGTAAGACGAGTGACCTTTGTTTAGGGACTAAATTGTTTTGTTACCTTTTCGACTACCATTTGTGACTAATTATATTAATGTAGCTTCTTGCATGCTATATCATGTGATACATGTCCGTTAAGCGCTATTAGAGCATCTCATTCACGCGTTCACAATCGAACTCATCGTATCAATAGGTACTATAGATGCAATAAGCTATCCTCGCGTGGTTCTCATCAATGACCCTCATCATCTGCGATTGACAAGCTTTATGAGCGAGAACCTTCTGATAGAAATGCTCTTTAACAAGACCAGGACCGTGATACAAAGCTGCGTAACAGACAAAGCGCCATCGGCTTCCTTCACGCTATGCCCACCCCTATCCATCTCTTATAGAGTGCTAGCATGCGTCCAGAAGTTGGAGGTGATCGCGCTCTGTGTGGGCGTCTCGTTCGTGACGTTCATGCGAGGAGACCCTTAAGTCCGAGGTAGATCAGGTACAGAGCGTTGATCATGGCCACGATGGATACCAGATGGAGCCACTTTGCCAGTCTTTCGCGCTCGCAGTCGTCGTCTCCTTCGATAGCAGTGACCTCAGTGTAACGTGTAGTGCACCGGTAACGAGGTTCCATGGCGGGTAGATGCTCGGAGCTTCCGGTGTACGCGGTGAAAGGGGGGAGCATTCCAATCCCAAGTTGTATCAGCTTCTCGAGCCGCTCCGGAGTGTACCCTCCAGAGCGTTTTGCTGATCCGGATGGGACAGGCATGACTCTGGACGTTCTAGATCAGCTCGCGCTCGTCTCGTTGTGCATTCCAAGTCTTACGTTGCCGCGTAGTCGTTTGAGGAGGATTGAATGATTCCGCTTGAGTTCGAGTTGATGATCAGAGGATGTATGTCAGTTGTCTGTAGATTGTAGCTTAGAGGTTGCGGGTAATGTTGAAGAGTCTAAGCACCGACGCCTAGCTGCACCCCATGAGAGCGGAGAAAGGTCGGTGCTTTACTATCACAGCCACAATGCATACAAGCGCTCGTGTATCAATCTATCCTAACGTCTTGATGATCCTTGCTGAATAAACAAGCTCGTCATTGACCTCGATCAACACTATCACCGGTCCCATGTCTTCTACGCACGATGGGGAAGACATAGAAAGCCCGCTCGATCACCCGCTCAAGAGTCTCTGGAACATGAACGGTGGGTATACGAGGTGATTCGTCTAAACGCGTACACTAGAGTGTTCTAATCGCGATGACTCAGACTGGACTCCTCGTCCCGAGGTGGACTGCGACCAGTGCAGAGCTGTCGATATCAAAAGCTATACTCGGAAGACTTATCACCTGGTCGTCTGCGAGAGCAACGTCGATCCCAGCAGTGTCATTTGGGAGAGCTCAACCGGGAAAATATTGGTCTTCTGCAAACTCCACGACGCTATCGCAGTAGGACGAACCTTGGAGAAGGGTGGGGAATATCAAGTCGAAGCTACGGAACGCCAGGCGCAGTTCTGCCTAAGTCTCTCAGTCAAGGATGCGAGCGGAGCTCGTGTGGATCACCCCGTTATCAAAGAGCACGTTGATCAAGATGCGAAATCTTTCATTGCTGCTTAGATGTCTACGATTGCACGGTAGCTGCAATGCTTCTTAGCAACAGGCGGTGATCATATTATGTAGATAGGGAAACTGGACGGATCGCTCTGTCGGCAAGCGGTCACTACATTCTGAGTAGTGAAATGATGAAACCATCGTGGAGGCGATTACTTAACTAACAGACTGTTTCACCTTGAGATGTGGTCTACTGTTTGTACTTTTCTTACAATGAGAGTCAGAGAATATAGTAGCTCAAACCTTGCGCCTGTAATCCTCCAAAAATGAGATGCAATCTCCCAATCTTTCCATTTGCGTAGGAACACACTTCTCTAACAGAACGCAAGCCAGCGATCCATCGTGCCATCTCTTCTCGCCGTTCGATGCACGTTCTTTGTCTAAAATTCCCAAATAGTCCTCTAAATCGCGTGGCATTTCGCAACAAACACCCACGTGCAAAATGAGAAGCGCTGCCAGATGGATGGTACGCGCGACATGTTGCTTCAAACAGTGCTTCTCCAGAACCTGCAGAAATATCACTGCTACTGGGGAGATAGCATTCGCTCGCTCCTTCTTGAGGTACAGCATTTCATTCGACATGAATGACAGGAGCTTTTCTTCGCGGGTCTGGATGTAACGTCGCAGGCAGGAGTCAAGCCATGCTGTCATGATGTTGACAACAGGCAGGTTTTGACGAACAGGCGAGGATATGTGCCATTTTTCGGAAGCAAGACAAGCTGCTGCCCAGTATAGCTCATGGGCAAGCTTAATGAAATTCGCCTATGATGGTCATTGGTCAATAGTGCACATCAGATGCTCATTCTAATAGGGCTTACCGTATGTTTTGTTGAACAGGAACCCACCAAAGGGTTCAGTGGATATGCGGTCGACAATGAGGACACATGCCCTGGGATAAGCTCTGGTAGCAGGTCTTCATCAACCAAAGGAAGCAACGACCCTGACGGCCCTACCACTCCAAGTCTGTGGAAGAAATTGTTCGCTTTGTTAGGCGCACACTGGGAAGCGACTTGGAATCTCATCTTCGGGCCGTCAGGTAAGTGTCCCACTTCCACAACTGTGACGGGAACAACAGGATGGTAAATTGGTAGAACATTTGAAAGTCGGTGACTGCGATCGTTCTTGAAGACGCTGCCCGTGTCGCGCAACCGATCAATGACACAGATCGAGTCAGATCCTTGACAATGAAGACAAGGTGTGTCTTCGCTTCTTTCAGGTACCGTGAAACACTGTCGAACTGTCAGTTATACAGAGTTCCATCCCAATAGACTCAGCACACTTTATACCTGAAGTTCATTCCTCTTGCATCGAATGCAGCTTTGCCTCAACTTTCCCGGTTTTTTCCAACGTGGGTGTTTTGTGCATTTGACGATGCCTGACAACCAAGGAAGTAGAAGTGGGGGTAGCTCCGCTTCGTCTCCGTCGGTTTCTTTAGCCGTCTCGGCAAACTTCCGTTTGACTGAGCTCTGGGGATTGCTGTAGAGTACTTGTGGAGGGACTGCTGGTAGAAGGGACATCTCACGAGGTGCATACTCGGGTGGTGTAGGTAGGCGTAGTAGCGATGTCTCTCGCTGAGGCGGAACGTGAGAAGGGGGTTGTTGGGAGAGAAGAGGCAGTGAAGGCGGCAAATGTTTTTCGTGATGAGAAGATCCAGTGTCGTAGCTCTCAATGCATGTGGATCTAGGATCAATCCCGAGTCCGTCTTCTTCGATACTCATGGATTGGTGGAGGAGTTGATTGTGACCCTCAACTTTGGCATTTCCTAGCCTAATGTCGGCACTGATTCGAGCTTCCTCGTAGAAAGTCGGCGGGTATCCTCCATCTCCTAGCCCAGCGCCGGCACTGAATCGAGCTTCCTCTGCAGGCTGTGCGATGTTTGGGGGGGCGTCCTCGTGGAAATTCGGTATGTATCTTCCAGTGCCTTCGTACATCTGCGATGACAGTTTGTTGAAAGCTTTCTGAACATCTGCTACTGTCTGCTCGCAAAGCTGCTTCTCGAATTCTGTTTGCATCGGTGGTTTCCAAATGGTGCTATGGGATATGCTGTAACGGTTTGATTCTTCCCCTGAGAGTCGATTCAATCCGCTATTACCGAAAGTGCCGTAATTCGCGAAAATTGTCGAATGACCCAGTGACGAAGGTGCTGCTGTATCCGTGATCGATTGGGTTGATAGGATTTTCTCGATGACCGACATCAATGCAACGAAAGCTTGGTCTTCGATACCAAAGTTCACCCTCCATGCTTCAAGACCGGACTGAGCATACATCGTGAAATTCATTGATGAGCGTTGTAAAGTCGAGGTTTAGGTCGTATTCATAGGAAGAACAAGCTGAGAACTTTATAAGTTCACCCTTTCTGTCTACCATATGCATAGCACTGTGGCTTATGCGAGCTTGTTCGACAGATCTGGGAGATTGTGCCCTGCACCTGCCACCCCGGGATGCAACACAGCATCCCCTGTTTCAAGCACCTTTTTCCACTCCAAAATATCCATAAGGGCTTGTCAAAATTACCAGCATCATGTGTCGCCATACTCTGGCCATCTATGAGTGTGGTCACACTCGTCATCTGGTGGATTGCTTTTGTAAGTCGAATCGATCATCAAAAATTAGCTTCTACTGACTTTGTAACAGGTCCAAAATATATGGAAACTGCACGAGTATGCGAACCAAACGTTACTGGACATGCCCTTCAAGGCCGGCAATGCAGTATGGACTATCTGAGCGAGAAGAGACATCATTGCAACCTGCTGACAGCTCTAATTAGGCAAATGTGAACCATCAAGAGGAGGTACCGGACGTGATCCACCGAAATGATACACGTGGCATTGTACATATCGCACACATGTACACGCACACATGAGTGATGGATAGAGGTGGAGGTGATTGCGATATCGGAGACAGGAGCGCAAGGCGAAGCGGCATGTACAGATGGTTATGTATAGTAGTAAACAATGAAGTCAAGCGCAGTTTCGAGGCAGGGTTTCGCCAAGGCCGCGCTAGAATGCGTGTGGAGTCATACAGCAGCCGGGCGGTCGACCTCATCTCATCTCACCTCTCCCACGATGAAACACTGAGATGCCAATGCCAACCATCATCCGAGAGGCCGCGCCTCGCGAGAAATGCGACACTGCTGCAGCAGAGCTCCAGAGAGTTCTTTCCATCCGGGAACAAGGTGCATACGCAGAATACAGGCTAACTCCCACCTGCGATGATATCGCTCGGCACGCCCATCAAGTCAGTAACCCTTCGAGCCATTCAATAATCCGAACTAGCACTTAATGAAGCTAGTCTCACAGCTCCGTCGTCGATGGCGTAAAGGGTGGCGTCCACCTGAGCACTCGATTCATCGCGATGATCCGGGACTATACACCAACTCCACCAGAGAAGCCGGAACTGCCCAGTAAGGTGTATTTCGCAATAGCCTTAACGACTTTAAATGTTGACTCCGGGGTTATTCACTTCTTTCCGCCGGGCACCGATAGTGCGAGAGCAGAGGTGCTAGAGCCAGGGGATGGCATCATCTGCCGCGGAGAAGACATGAATTCGGGTGGGGGCGGGCATGGAGGCATCATACTGATGATCGTGTATCGGGAGGCGACGGACTAAGGTTCAAGAACTCGGTACCGGGACAAGCACCAAAGACATCAAATAATGAGTCTTCGGAACAGGGCGCCGCCGCAGTTGCGCCTGCAGTCTCAATCGTTGCGGTTGCTCCCTCGATGGGAACAGATTCATGGGCATATGACCAGTCATTCCAGGGGGTGTCGATCGTTGTCGCTTCTCTAGTGTTCGTCATCCTGGTTGTCATCTCAGTCTCGTTTATGTTCGGCTCTTCGTCCGTGTCGTCTGTCAAACGTGGGTATAGGGGCTCGGCTTCGAGGCCGAGGGCAATCCTCGCTTCTTCATAGCTAACATCTGTGAGCGCGTGCTGGTGGTATCGGAATCAAGGTCTCGTAACTTACGAGAAATCACTTGTCGTGATCTCGGCCGCGGGATCAAGCGCAAGCTCGAGGTCAATAGCTCTCCACGATTTGTCTTCGTTCTGCATGAGATCCCGTGCGATCAGCTCGGCTACTTTGTTGCGATTCTGTGCGGAGTAGTCTCTGTACAAGTATGCAGCTGGCAAGGCATCAAGCTCAGGTCTAGATGCAGCTGGCTCACGTCAGCTTCAGTGCGATCCATTTTGCGCAGAAAATGCTCACCTGCAAGCGCCGCGGGGATCTTGTATGCGTCGAGAGCACCATCGCCGGTATCCTGGTCTAGAACGCTCGTTCGAAGGGCATGATAAACAAAATTCACGATACTTGTGACCCAAAGCCCGCATCTCCGAAGGCGAGCTTCCTTTCGGTATTCCACATTCGAACCGATAACTGTGGATCTGTGGGCTTCTCCGAGGAGACACCATGAGTACGTCATGTTGGCGATTGTTGCTTGTGACGTTAAAGCCCCTGCGTGGGCCTTTTGCTCCGTGAGCAACGCCTGGAATGTTGTTGCATGAGATCTCGTCGGCGCTGTCAGATGGATGGGTGGTGCCCGCCCTCCGGATCCCAGATTCACTTGACCGCCAAGGCAAATTGCTGTGCTGAATTGCTTCGCGAGGTTGTCCAAGGTCACGTCCAGGCCTTGCTCACTCTCTTTGCGGCCTTTGACTGATTTGGCACCGTGGCGTTTGGATCTTACACGCTTTTCCGGCTCCACCGCTTCGCCATCGTTCGAGATCCTACGTTTCCTCTTGTTGCTTGGCTTCATCTGCCTTGTCTGCTTCACCAACGTTGTGTCTTCGATTCCGTGAGGCACAAAGACGCACTCTTGTGGCGTCTTTTGGTTTGTCGAAGAACGTGTAGATCGGTCGGGATGTTGTGACGACGTTGTGGCTGATGTTGCTTCAACACTTGGAAGCGCTACAAGAGACTGGCTTCTTGATCCAGAAGTGATGGATGTAGGAGGTCCGACAGGGGCTGAACGCAGTTGAGAAGGTGGCCGAGTTCCGTTATCTGGTATAGGAAACAATGGAGTTGTATCCCTTCCAGCCAAGTCGGGAGCATCACCCTCCCGAGGAGAGAAATGCGGCAGCGACGGGTCTTCTCCTTCCGACACAGAGAGGTGCACAGATTTCTCCCCCTCTGCGAAAGTGGGAGTTCTGCGTTGTTGCGGAGAGCGATGGGACATCTCTTCTCGATCAGGGGGCGGTGTAGGATATTGCAAGAGCAATGTAATTTTTTGAGACAAAGCGGAGCTTTCCTGACAAGGAAGTTGCGGAAGTGAGTCCCTCACAGTGATTGGTGGTGTGGATCCGCGTGAGGGAAGCGTCTCCTCATCAGATAAAGTAGGCTGTTGTAAGGTAGCGGACGGTAGGAGCGACGACGATTCCCTCATGGTCGGAGACGGTCGGTGCGTCCGTGATTGCGACATTTCTCTCTGGAATAGAGAAAAAGAAGAAGGCTTTGCGGTGGGAGCAGAAGACGTTGGCGGCTCTCTCGCATCGGGAAGGGATCCAAGTTGCCGCGAAGGCCAAGAATCAGTCAAGTCTTGCAGAAAAGGAGGAGAAGGCGGCAAGGACCCCCCTTCCCCTATGTGAGGAGTTCGTAGACGTTGACCGGGCGAGGATGATTTAGGCGTCTCCCACTCAGGCTGAGCAAGGAAACGAGCTTGCTGAAGGGGGCAAGCAGGCTGTAACAAGGTTTCGTTTCCATCAAGACGTGGCACAGATAAAGACGGGGATTGTGTCGCTTTTTGTGGTGGTTGATCGAGGGTGGAAGAAGGCGGGGATTTGACCGCACCCTCCGTAGATGATACTGGCTCTGAGTCAATGGATGGATCACCTTCCTCTAGATCTGTCCGGAGTGTTGTTGCTGTAACCTCATCTACAGTTGCGTTGAGTTCCGAAGGTTCAGATGAATTGTCGTTGCCTTGATCAAGCTGTTGGCTGATGATGATCGCATATTCATTTGCCGCTGAGCGGGCTAGATGATCCAACGCTTGCAGTTGATAGACGTTTGTGAAGCTCTTCGGATCCTCGTCTACTGAAAATGGTACCAGCTCGAGCTTGATGATGGTTCTTCGTCGGCCATCTACATCGCCCATGGTCTTTTCCATCCTCACAACTTTGCCGAGAAGTGGAGCTCTTCCGCCAAAGTCAGGGTCGCACATGTTGCTCAGGCTAGAGAAGCCCACCGTCAGATTAAGGCAAACTTTAATTGAAAGTGGGAATTGATAGCGCTCAAGACGTATTGAGGAGGAGAGGAAGAGGGACGGAAAGCCTGGATATGCTAGAGATCCCGACAAGACTTAAAGCACGGCCTCGTCCCCGCGTGTAGAGCACATGACTGGTCGTCACGTTGGCGACGTGTCGACCTGCCGCATTGAGTGACCTGGTCAGGTCACTCAATGCGGTATGGCGCGATTGCAACATGTTCACGTTACACGAGTTGGATCGCGGCGTTGCAAGTACCTAAGTTTCGCTACAAGGATGCAGATATCCAATGCTTTGATCCTTTGAATCCACCGAGCTATTCTCACTTAACAGATCTTAACGAGTTCAAGTGTACATCAGCAACAGCCTGGCTGTCCCATTCCGCCGTCCACCGCGAGTCTCTTCGACTGGTCGGACCGTACAAAAGGGTATCAAAACAGCTTTATTCCATATGAAGAGTTGCCCACTGATACATCTTCTTACTTAGTCCATTGACCTCCACATATTCACCAGATCCATACTGGACATCTTGAGTGACATCAACAAACATCTGACGACGATAACAATCGATTTGCGTGTTCGCAATCGCCGGAACACGTGGTGTGCGTATCGGCCTACATCGATACAGTCGATCAGACCACAACCACACGCCTTGATAATCTGTCAAAGACCATCACACAGCCTCCCGAACGATTTGAGGTCCTTCTCGGGTATCCCTCCAACGAGTGCAAGAGCCCGTGATACCTGATCATCATCGTCGAGCACCTACATCGCACAGTCGACACTGCACTGTTGTGCATCCTCCTACCCATCACTGGAGTCAACGAGATCCGATGACAACAGCAGAGTCACATGAATGACGCGAGCCACTCAACAATGGACGGATCAACTATCACCGCTGTCATCGTCAATGGGGTGTCTTTAGATTGCCCTGGAGCAGAACTCCAACAAACGAAAGTGGACAGGTTGCCGTTCGATACAGTAAGCCCGAGGAGCTCAGACGCAGCTGTCAGGCAGACCGTGAGCATGCCCAACATTAAGGCCCAGCGTCTCGTGTCTGTTCGAACGCCTCAAGGTCCACATACACAGCTCACATTGCGCTCTCTCACGCTTCGTCAACACGTACAGTTGGCCATTCTCACTTATGGCATTGATGGAGCGTGGGAACGCATCACTGATCTTGCCGTCGACAACGCAAGGCCTATTAGCGGCGTACCCGTGTTCAAGATCCATGCGATCGTTAACGAACACGGGCACAAGGCTCTTTCCAATCTTCGGGTTCTCATTGGAAACAATTACGTTCCTCTGACGCTTTTGGCTCGCTGCTCGATCGGCTGCATGGCACTGAGTGATCTATTCACACAAAAGACAGACACCGGAAACGTTCGACTCCGAAAATCAACCATCCGCCAGACGCTAAAGAGCTTGGAATTGGGGCCGCTCGGAAATCCCTTTGAAGTTACGAGACTGGGAAACGGTGTCGTACTTTCTTGGAACTTCGAAGGCAGCAATCAGGAGTTTTACTCGAGGGACAGCCTTGTGGGCGCACTTCTCGATTCTGTCCGGGCCATATATCCAACAGAAGATGCCTCGACGTCGACATTGCCTGTTATCCCTGAGCGGCCGGGCTTGCACCCGCACTATTCAAGACCCATCCTTCCAGTAACGTCCGACAATCCGCCAACTCTCCGTCATCCGACCATCTCAGGAACCGGAGATTCCCCAGCTCCAGAGCCATATTCGACACCGGTAGGAGACTCCGGGACCGAAAAGTCGGATGCAGGCCAAGATGCTTGGTGCACAAGGGATTTACAGTCGGTCGACCAATGTTTGAAAACTGAGCTCAAGAGTAGGATGTCGTTCGATAATGACGAGATTGAACGTGGTACTCTGAGTTGGATCAGACGTACCTTGTGTTGCTTCTAGGAAGTCAGCAGACGTGTACTATAGATATTGCTTCACAATCCAGCTTCACTGTTATGGATCTCCAGACACGTCAATATGTACTTCCGTACCATAACCTTGAGCTTGATCGATTCGGAAATATGTCGTGACGACCTCGTTCACGTTGACGGTTTCCCGGCTGGTATTCTGCGTTTCGATTGCTCCAATTGTGGAGGACCCCCTGAATATGCTACTTTGTGCTACCACTCAGACTATTTCACCGCGTCTAAATTCGGCGTTTGGCTATAAACATGTCGTTCTTGTTTACACCCACTTCTTAGTCATTTTCTTCACCCAGCTACCTACATATCCCGAGATGGCGTATTCGTTTCTACACGAGGCTGTCTACGAAACTCCAGACGGCTTTGGAAGCACGCTCTACGACCAAGATGACCAAAGCAACCAGCAATGCTCCTTCTACACGAACGACGAAGAAACGCATACCGACTGGCAATCAGATCTTCCTGGCTTGGCGGTATGTGCCACTTTTGTCTTCAAGGTGCCCAACTGACGATGACTAGGCGTCTGCTTGTAATGAGACGATGCGGAGTGTACATCAGTTAGACCCGCGTCTCCGTCTCCGCGCACTTTTTGTACAAGTTGTAAGCAAGAAAGCACTTCACTCTGAGACATGACTGATCGGAAAGGATAGTATGAGGCTTGGAAAGCAATGATACGAGTATCAAC
>Ga0265797_10004350_pt1 | contig 21757 bp, 18 predicted proteins | sample P2T30metagenome_FD_192433 | JGI IMG/M metagenome (GOLD analysis project Ga0265797, IMG submission 192433) | Plant litter microbial communities from East Loma Ridge, Irvine, California - P2 T30 | ecosystem: Environmental > Terrestrial > Plant litter > Unclassified | place: USA: California... | reverse complement strand
CAATAACATCATCATTTCTTTAACAAATAAAGCAGGAGAAGTTATCTCTTGGGCTTCTGCCGGTAAAATGGGTTTCAGAGGTTCTAAAAAGAATACTCCATTCGCAGCTCAAATGGCTGCAGAAAACTGTTCTCAGGTCGCTTTCGAAGCTGGTCTTAGAAGAGTTAAGGTGTTTGTAAAAGGTCCAGGTGCTGGTAGAGAGTCTGCAATCAGAACGCTACACAACTCAGGGATTGAAGTAAGCGAAATCGTTGATGTGACGCCTATGCCACACAACGGATGTCGTCCACCTAAAAGAAGAAGAGTATAATCTTTTAACCTCAAATCTAAAACAATGGCAAGATATATTGGCCCTAAAACAAAAATTGCTAGAAAATTTGGTCAAGCAATTTTCGGAGATGACAAAAACTTCGAGAAAAGAAAAAATCAACCACCTGGACAACACGGTGCAAACAAAAGAAGAGGCTCAAAGAAATCTGAGTATGCTGTACAGTTGATGGAAAAGCAAAAAGCTAAGTACACTTACGGTATCCTAGAGAAACAATTTGCTAACCTTTTCGACAAAGCTCATAGAAGTAAAGGTGTAACAGGTGAAGTCCTATTGCAACTTTGCGAATCAAGATTGGATAACGTCGTTTTCAGATTAGGTTTTGCTAAAACCAGAGCTGGAGCTAGACAATTGGTTTCTCACAGACACATCACTGTGAACGGAGAGCTGGTAAACATTCCTTCTTATTTGCTAAAAGCTGGTGACGTAATTGCTATCAGAGAGAAATCAAAATCTCTTGAAGTAATTGCTGACGCTCTAGCTTACAAAGCAAATTATGAGTGGTTACAATTCAATGACGAGAAAAAAACTGGTACTTTTACGACTGCTCCTGAGAGAATTCAGATTCCTGAGGACATCAAAGAACAGTTAATCGTCGAATTATACTCTAATAATAATTTTTTCAAATTTTTGCTCAACCAGACTATGGCAATTTTAACATTTATAAAACCCGATAAAGTAATCCTTTTAAACTCGACTGATTTTAAAGGTCAATTTGAATTCAGACCTCTTGAACAAGGTTTCGGGCTTACAATCGGTAATGCATTGAGAAGAGTTTTACTATCTTCTCTGGAAGGATATGCTATTTCATCTATCAAAATAGAAGGCGTAGAGCACGAATTTTCAACTATACCAGGAGTGATCGAAGATGTTACTGAAATCATTCTTAATCTAAAACAACTTCGTCTTAAAGCAAAAACTGAAAATCCGGGAGCTGAGCAGATCACTGCAAAAATCTCTGGAAAAGAAGTAGTAACCGCTGGAGATCTAGGAGACTCGATCGTTAATTTCGAGATCCTTAACCCAGATTTGGTTATCGCAACATTGGCTAAAGACGTTACGTTTGAAATTACTTTCAACGTAGAAAAAGGAAGAGGATATGTTCCGAGCGATCAGAACAAATCAAACAATGCTCCTGTTGGGACTATTGCTATTGACTCTATCTTTACTCCTATCAAGAAAGTACAATATAGTATCGAAAATTACCGTGTAGAGCAAAAAACAGATTACGAAAAATTAGTATTGGATATTGAAACTGATGGATCTATCACTCCTCAGAATGCTTTAACAGAAGCTTCTAAGATCTTGATCTATCACTTTATGTTGTTCTCCGATGAGAGAATTACATTAGAAACCGAAGCTGTAAAAGCTTCTATCCAATACGATGAAGAAACCCTTCACACAAGACAACTTCTTAAGTCAAAATTAGCAGATATGGATCTTTCTGTAAGAGCCCTAAACTGTCTGAAAGCAGCTGAAGTAGAAACGCTTGGAGAATTGGTATCTTTCAGTAAATCTGATTTGATGAAATTCAGAAATTTTGGTAAAAAATCTTTAACAGAACTTGAAGAATTGGTTCACTCAAAAGGACTTAATTTCGGGTTTGATGTTGCAAAATATAAGTTAGACGCTGATAAATAATCCTTACAATGAGACACGGTAAAAAAATAAATCACTTAGGGAGAACAGCCCCGCATAGAAAAGCAATGCTTGCTAATATGGCTTGTTCACTAATTGAACATAAAAGAATCAACACTACTGTTGCTAAAGCGAAAGCTTTAAGAGTATATGTTGAACCACTCCTTACAAAAGCTAAAGAAGATACAACGCACAATAGAAGAACAGTTTTCTCTTACCTACAAAGTAAAGAAGCTGTTACTGAATTGTTCAGAACTGTAGCTCCTAAAATTGCTGAAAGAAACGGTGGTTACACAAGAATCATCAAAACTGGTTTCAGACTTGGTGATGCTGCCGATATGGCAATGATCGAGTTGGTAGATTTCAACGAGATCTACAATCCAAACGCAGAAGAGAAGAAAACAACAAGAAGAAGTAGAAGATCTACTGCAGCTCCTAAAAAGGAAACTGCTGCTGTTGAAGCTACTGAAGCTAAAGTTGAAGAAACGCCTGCTGCTGAAACTTCTACAGAAGAAAAAACTGAAGAATAAGAATTCTAAGTTTTTAAATATAAAACCATCTCTTTTAGGGATGGTTTTTTTTATGAAGTAATTGCAATAATGTATTTTTGTAAATATATACAACCTTAAAAATTAGTTTAATGAAAGTACTTAGCAAAGATCATTTCCGGATCTTCTTTCTGCTTGTTATGTGGTTTGGATTTTCGCCAGCAACATTCGCCCAAACGATAAAGAATAGCACTGTTAAATCTCCCGACGGTAAGATTGTACTGGAGGTAGGTTTAGGTCAATCCAAGATCTATTACAAAGTTTCCAAAGAAGGAAAATCAATTTTAAATCCATCATTTCTTGGTTTTGAATTGAAAGATGGTTCGCTTAAGGACAATCTCTCTGTCAAAAATATTTTCCATTCTAAGTTCGATGAAACCTGGAAACAACCTTGGGGCGAAGAGATCGAGGTGCGAAATCATTACAATGAAATGAAGGTTTTAGTTAAAGACAATTCAAAGCTTGCCAGAGAATTCATCATTGATTTTAAAGTCTATGACGACGGTTTCGGTTTCCGATACGAATTTCCAAAGCAAAAGAATTTGAATGAATTTATCATAATGGATGAACTCACGGAATTCAACTTTCCGGAGGATCACAAAACCTGGTCGATACCTTACAATACAGAATTCTATGAAGGTTTGTTCAAATCCAATCCAATTTCAAAGATAGACACAGTTGCAACACCTTTGACGATGGAAACCAAATCTGGATTATTCCTGACCGTTCATCAAGCAAATCTAACCGATTACGCCTCAATGAATCTTGCCAAAGTCGGAAATTCAACCAAGCTAAAAAGCTATCTCACACCTTGGGCGACTGGCGAGAAGGTATTTGCTAAAGCACCTTTCAACACACCTTGGCGAACAATGATCATTGCCAAGTCTGCAGGTGATTTGATACTTTCAAGATTGATGCTGAATCTGAATGAGCCAAATAAACTTGGAGACGTTTCCTGGATCAAACCCGGCAGATACATCGGCATCTGGTGGGCGATCCACATGGAAAAGAACACGTGGAAAGCCGGACCAACACACGGAGCAAAAACTGAAAATGTCTTGAGATATATAGACTTCGCCGCGAAACATAACTTCTCGGGAGTTCTGGTAGAAGGCTGGAACAAAGGATGGGAAGACTGGAAAGATTTCAAGTTTACAGAACCTTATCCTGATTTTGACATCAAAAAGATAACAGATTATGCGAAGTCTAAAAATGTAACGTTGATCGGTCATCACGAAACGGCAGGAAACACCATTAATTACGAAAACCAAATGAGCGATGCTTTCGCTTACTATAAAAAATACGGTGTTGATATCGTGAAGACAGGTTATGTGGGTGGAAAGCTGGATGGCAAACAGCCGCACAGCAGCCAATACGGCGTTCGTCATTACAGAAAAGTGATTGAAGAAGCGGCGAAGTACAAAATAATGATCGATAACCATGAACCCGTGATGCCAACAGGTTTGCAGAGAACACTTCCGAATCTGATGACGCAGGAAGGCGTGAGAGGTCAGGAATGGGACGCTTGGTCCAAAGATGGTGGCAATCCGCCGGAACATACGACCATCATTCCTTTTACGAGAGGTTTGGCCGGCCCGATTGACTTCACGCCGGGAACTTTCAACTTCACAAATCCTGTGTTGCCTAATACGAAAGTTCACACGACCTTGGCAAAGCAGTTGGCATTGTCTGTAATCATCTACAGTCCGCTTCAGATGGCGTCTGATATGATCGAAAATTACGAGAACAATCCAGCTTTCGAATTCATCACCTCTTGCCCCACGGATTGGAGCAAAACGGTAGTTCCGGATGCGAAGATCGGTGAGTTTGTGACGATTGCCAGAAGAGACAAAGCGACTGATAATTGGTTTCTGGGAAGCATTACCAACAAAGATGCGAGAACTGTAAAACTAGATTTGAAGTTCTTAGATCCAAATAAAAAATACAAAGCGAAGATCTTCCGAGACGGGAAAGGTGCCGATTATGAAACGAATCCTTATCCGGTAATTATCGAGGAGAAAGAGGTGGACAGTAAAACCATCTTGTCTGTTGACTTGGCGAGAAGTGGTGGCGTTGCGATTATTTTGACGAAGCAATAATCTACAATCCGTTTTACTGGCAAAGCCACAGAGTGGCGACCTGTTTGTAGAAAAAGAGTAGAAAATTAAAATAAAGCTCCAGAGGAGCGACCTGTAAAAACCTCCGTATGTTAGCCTAAAAACACACGAGAGTTTTGTCCAAAACACACGAGAGTTTTAATGAGAACACACGTGTGTTTTAGGGTGCTTCAGCAGATGTCCTATTCATCGGACTTGCAGAAGGTCATTAATTTGATTAAAATTATTATAAAAACAGCAACAAAAGAGAGTTGGATTTCCCTGCTCTCTTTTCTTTTAACATCAATAAAACCGTTACTTTTGCGTTTTATATTTCATCAAAAATAGTTATGAATCCCATCCGAAAACTGTCATCCATATATTTTCTTCTATTTAGTCTGATTGCATTCGCCCAGGCAGAAAAGCCGGTTTATACTTTGCCGAAGATCAAATCCAGTATCACTTTGCCGGTTTCTCTTCCCATTTCGGAAATCAATAGTCTAATCAATCAATCGGTGAAAGGTGTTTTGTACGAAGATCAGTCTTACACAGACAACAACAATGACCAGTTCAAAGTGAAGGTCGAGAAACAAGGCAACATCGCCATAAAAGCGTTGACAGGAAATAGATTGATGATCTCCGTTCCTCTAAAGATTTGGGCAGAAAAAGGCTACGGAACCTTCGGATATTATGTTTACAAGGACACGAATTTCAATCTGATAATGAATTTCATTACGAATATATCGGCGTCACCCGATTGGAGACTGAGTACAAAAACTACAACGGCGGGATTTGTGTGGACTCAAAAACCGGTTCTTGATTTCGGAAAGATCAAAATTCCGATCGCCCCGCTGATTGAAAATACATTGAAGGAACAGCAGAATAAATTCACAACGACTATCGATCAGCAGATTAAATCGCAGTTCAACCTTCAGCCTTACCTTGTGATGGCTTGGAATCAATTTTCAAAGCCGATCAATGTTTCTGAGGAATACAATACGTGGCTGAAGATCTCGCCGCAGAATACTTATATGTCGCCGCTTCAGGTTTTTCAGGATAAGATTAAAATGACGATTGGAATAGACCTTTATTCCGAAACTTATGTCGGGCAAGTGCCTTTGGCGACGCGAAATGTAAATACAATTCCTAACTTCACATTGAATCCCAATCTTGCGAACACCTTTAACCTACAAACGACTGCGAATATCAGTTTTGATGAAGCAACAAGAATTGCGAGACAACAATTCCTCAATAAAGAATTTGCGATGAGCAGCGAAGATCAAAAAGTGAAGATCACCGATATCAAAGTCTATCAGGAAAAAGAAAACATCGTGATTGAGGCACAAACGACAGGTGAAGTCAACGGGACCGCATTCATCAAAGGAAAACCGTTCTACAGTGCGGAGGAACATAAAATCAAACTCAAGGTCACCGATTTTAATCTTAAGACAAAGAACTTCTTCCAGAAGACAATGACTGTACTTTTCGAAGGGAAAATCCGCAGAATGATTGAAAAAGATTACGGCATTCCGCTGCTGGACATCGAAAATGCATCCAGAAAAAGTATGATGGAAAGCTTTAACAAAGAATATGTGAAGGGCATCAAGTTACAGGGGAATGTCCTGGATCTTAAACCAACACAGTTTCTGTTATCAGATAAATACATCACCGTTGTGATCGATACCAAAGCACAGCTTCAGATGAATGTTTCGGGTGTTAGTTTTTAATGATTCTTTACTATTTAACATTTATCGTTACTGATATTGCATAATATATTAGGTATATTTGCTGTCAATAAAATTTAAAAATGAAGAAGACAGTAATTCTACTCTTTGCTTTGGCCAATGTTTGCGGTTTCGCTCAGGAATCAAAACAGTTGACAAAGCTGAAAAAACAAACCAATGCTAATGTTACAATCAGTAACAGCACATCCAATCCCAACTTTATACTATTCAGGAATTCTGATGCGCTTCAACTGAAGTCGTCCGGTGCCAAAGCCAAAGCGGCTGAATTTCTGGCGGAGAATTTTGCAGCTTTCAATCTAAAATCAGTCAATGATCTGGTATTTGTGGAAGAAAGTACAGATAATTATGGTTTGAAGAATGTGATCTACAGGCAGCAATACCAAGGTGTTCCTGTTTACGATGGTATTCTTAAATTTCATTTTAACGGAAAAGAGGAATTAACCTCTATTAACGGAAATGCGATTTCTAATATTAAAGTGACTTCTGCACCGGATATCTCTGCAACAGAAGCAGCGGGTATTGCTAAAAGTCTTGTTGCAAAACAAAAGCTAACCAGTAATAATGTGCCTTTAGAGATCGGTAAAAACAATCTTTTGATCTTCCCGAAAAATCTAGTGCAGGGTGGTATTGTAACACCTTATCTGGCTTATGAAGTAGAAGTAACGAACAAAAATGATGTAAGAGAATTCCTGTTTATCGATGCACACACTGGAGATTTGGTAGAACAGTTTACAGGAATCCATCCCATAGATAGAAAGCTGTATGAAGTAAGCACTACTGCCAACAACCTTAAATGGAAAGAAGGCGATGCTTTTCCCGGAACGCTCGACAAATGGCAGAGAAATGAAGTAGTGACATCAGAACATGTCTACAACTTTTTCAAGAATGCGTTTGGCTATGTGTCCTACAATAGTGCAGATGCCTCAATGATTACCATCAACAACAATCCGAATATAGACTGTCCCAATGCCAACTGGAATGGCGTAACAGCTAACTACTGCACAGGAACTGCTGCCGATGATGTAGTAGCACACGAGTGGGGACACGCTTATACAGAATATACGAGCGGGTTAATTTACCAATACCAATCCGGTGCACTCAACGAATCTTACTCCGATGTCTGGGGTGAGACAATCGATCTCTTTAATAATTATGAAGACGAAGGCGAAAATGTAAGCGTACGCACCACCACAGCTTGCTCTTCCGGATCTGTCCGTTGGAAAATGGGCGAAGATGCAACTGCTTTTGGAGCGCCAATCCGTGATATGTGGAATCCTAACTGCAACGGCGATCCGGGAAGGGTTTTGGATACTGCTACCTATTATTGTGGTACGCTGGACAGTGGCGGCGTACATTCGAACTCCGGTGTTACAAACCATTTATATGCATTATTGGTAGATGGTGGGACTTATAACGGCTACACAATGGCACCACTTGGCTTTGTGAAGGCAGCACATCTTTGGTGGCGAGCTCAGAAAAACTATCTGACTGCAACCAGCGATTTTGCCAATTTTGCAGATGCTCTGGAAGCTGCAGCCAATGACCTTGTAGGCATTAACCTCGAAGGTTTATCCACTACAACTACTGCAGCAGGACTTACGGGCCAGGCTTTCACGCTTGCGGACATCCAAAATATCAAAAACGGAATTCTGGCAATGCAGCTGAGATCTTCACCGGCAACTCAATGTAATTATCAGCCAATTTTGAAACCGGTTCCGGACCTTTGTGCCGGCGCAACTTCCAACCCTTTATTTAAAGAAGATTGGGAAAACGGCCTCGGCAACTGGACCGTTTCCAATATCCCATCCAAACCTACAACGTGGGAAGCAAGAGACTGGGCCATAAAAGCTAATTTACCTAAAGGCAGAACGGGCAACGCAATATTTGGGGTAGATCCTATCAATGGCGATTGTGCTGCAGATCTTCAGAATGGTATTTTACGTCTGGAAAGTCCTCAGATCAATATTCCGGTTTTCACTGGCGGGAAATATGAAATGGCATTCAACCATTATATCGCTACCGAAAATCTTTACGACGGCGGGAACATTAGATATAGCCTTAACGGCGGTGCATGGACTTTGGTTCCACCAACTGCTTTCTCACAAAATTCTTATAACAGCACGCTGGACGGCACTTCCAATAATAATAATCCTTTGAAAGGTCAGCGCGCTTTCACCGGGACGGATGGCGGTTCTCTTGGCGGAAGCTGGGGACAAAGTGTGATCGATCTTTCCAAAATTGGTGCTGTGTCAGGATCTAACATCAAGTTCCGTTTCGAAATGGGAACCGACGGCTGTAACGGTATCGAAGGCTGGTATCTGGATGAGATTTATGTTTACAACTGTGCAACGCTTGCAGTAAGCGACGTTCAGAAACAAAACGGAATCACCGTGTTTCCAAACCCAACTTCAGGTTTTGTGACGATTCAGAATAAGAACAACTCCAACCTGAAAAATGTGGAAGTTTATAACGCAGCAGGACAATTGATTCAGAAATTCAACGTGAATAACGTGAAGAATGCGTCACTCGATATGAGCCAATTGCTGAACGGAACTTATATTCTTAAAGTAAACTCGGACACAGAAAGCAACTCTGTGAAAGTGATCAAGAAATAATTTTTCCGATTGACCGATAAATAAAATGCTTCTGAGTTATTCAGAAGCATTTTTTATTATTTGTATAACTGATAAAGCCATTTGAATCTAAAAACGATTTTCTTTAACCCAACAGTGAAGGGAGGAAAATCGTTTTTTGATAAAATTTGGGAGACTTTAATTAAAACTTCAAAGCAGTCTCAAGAGAAAGTTCCATCATCGTTCGCAGCGCATTTTCTCTTTGATCTGCAGAGATGCGGTCGCCTGTAGGGATGATGTCCGTCACTGTAAGGATAGTAGCTGCATTTTTTCCTAAATACTGTGCATTGGAAAATAGTGCAAAAGCTTCCATTTCTACTGCAAGACAGCTATGCTTCTCGGCAATTTCCGGCACATTTTCGTCTTTTCTGTAGAAGATATCGCTGGAGTGGATATTCGTGCTCTTAATTTTAAGATCAAGATCCTTCGCTGTTTCATTGATTTGATTGAAAGCATCGCCCTGGTGCGCAATTGCTTCGTCCTCAATTCCCCACGCAAATTTTGCATACGTGCTTTCACTTGCGGCTTTGTCCACATTCAGGATGTCAAACAATTGAAGGTCTGTAGAATAGGCTCCGCAGGTTCCGATCCGTATAATAGTGTCCACTTCGTATTCTGTAAACAGCTCAAAAGAGTAGATCCCGATACTTGGGAAGCCCATTCCGCTGGCGCCAACAGTGATTTCTTTGCCTTTGTAAAGTCCGGTGTAGAAAAAGATATTTCTGGTTTTGCTTACCAGTTTTGCATCGGTAAGATAATGATCCGCAATATATTTAGCTCTCAGCGGATCGCCTGGCATCAAAACAGTTTTAGCAATTTCGCCCTTTTGTGCGGCAATGTGGATACTCATAGGTGATGATTTTTTAAGACCGTGAATATAAAATATATTATCCGATTTCTAAAGATGATTTTTATTAATGTCAGCGCATCGCGGTCTCCGATGCTTATCGGCCGGCTCACGGGAGCGCATCGGCAACAGCGCGGGGGCGGTCTCGTCTTGTCACGGGGGCGGTCCGGTGACTCATCCGGGGCGGTCCCGTGTGACGGCCGATCTGCAGGGGCTTGCAGAGGCATATTTTGACCTGGACAATTCCATTGTCAAAGATTTTATTATTTGTCTTAATCAGACGAAAACCGATGCTTCTATCCTCAAAGTCCGAAATTCACAAAAAAGCCAAACCTCGATTTAGCTTCAATGTCGCCACTCGCAAGATTGGTGTACGCCGGCAGCATCAATTCACTTCCGATGCTCCATTTTTTGTACGAAGCTTCGAAACCAATTTTTCCGTAAAGTGCGCTTCCGGCGGTTCTCGGCATCACTTCGCCAAACTGTTTGTTCCAATCATAAACTTCGCCCTGCAATCCTACTTTCCCTGAGATAATACTGTTCTCATTTCGCCAAATCCGCTGAAATCCAGTCATCGCATAGTTCCACTGGTTGCCGAATTGGTAATGTTTTTTATTCTCAGTTTTGATGGTATAATCTGTATTGATGAGTAATGCGAAAAGACTTTTCTGGAATTTATAGTTTAATGCCAGCTGATAATCCCAACTTCCCGTTCCCAGCTGAAAGCTTGGATTCACACCGGTGATGCCTTTCTCATCGAACTTCCCAATCGGGATTTTCACACCAAAACCACCATTCAATTGGTGAAATGTATTTTTAGAATTGAGGATCTGATAGATTCCCATCACACTCGCATCACCAATTCCATTGATTCTGATGTCGCCCTGCAAAGTCTTTTTCTCGTGAAACTGAAACGGCAGACTTCCATAAACACTCAGCTTTTCGGTGATCGGGATCTTCCCCCAAATCTGAATGGTATTGAAATATTGATCTTGCGTCAATTCATTTGTAAAGAGATTTTCTTTCGCTTTGTAATGCTGCGCAAAATATTTAATGCCGATGAATTGTGGATTTAATAAGGATTCAAAGCCGGAAGAACCGTTTCCCGCCGCGCAACCACAGGCATCACAGAAGAACTCCTGAGTCTTCAAAAGATTCTGCGTGTCGTATTTCGGAATGTAAAGACTGTCTTTCTCAATCGCCGAAATGAAGATATTAAGAATTGAAAATAGAATTAAAATAAGCTTGTTCATTATTCTGCAAATTGTTTGTTGGTGATAAACTTACGGTCGGTCAAGGTTTTCAGAAAGGCGATGATGTATTGTTTTTCGAAACTCGTCATAGCAATTCCAATGTGTCCGTTTTGTTTTAAAATAGGATCAAGGTTTGGTTGATTTTCAACATTGTCGGAGTAGAAATTAAGAACGGCTTCCAAAGAATAAAATCGGCCGTCATGCATATACGGTGCGGTTAATTCTACATTCCTAAGACTCGGAACCCGGAATTTCATATTGTCATTCCCATCCAAAGTCACACGGTATCGTCCGCGATCATCGTACTGCGAATTGTAATACATTCCTGTGTTTCGGTAACTTTCATCCGTGAATAATTCGCCCGAATGGCAACTTGAACATTTGTTTTCGAAAAGAGTTTTTCCCTGAGATTCTTCAGTCGTGAAAGTCGCTTTTCCATTTTTAACCTGGTCGTATTTGGAATCCGCAGAAACCATCGTGACCATAAACTGCGACAAAGCTTTCAGGATTCTTTCGCCATTAATATTCTCATCACCAAAAGCCGATTTGAACATTTTCTTATAATTCGCATCCGCATTCAACTTCGAAATCACTTCCGGAATCGAGCTGTCCATTTCAAAATCTGTTGTGATGGGAACTAATGACCGTTCATCCAGATTATGACTTACGCCGTCCCAGGTATAATTTTTCAGCCAGGCCATATTTTGAATGGCAGGCGCATTTCGCATTCCCAATTTGTCATCGATGCCGTGACTGACTGGATGTCCGTGGTGCGTAAAAGCATATTCCTGAATGTGACAGAAGCCGCAGGAAATCGTATTGTTACGGGACAGTTTTCCTTCATAGAATAACTTTTTTCCCAGCGCAGCGCCGTTGACAGTTACGGGATTTTTATCCGTATCAAAAGCCAGAGCGGGAAAGTAAGTCGGAATTTCCACATTGTAAGCTATGTCTTCCTCGAAAACTTCGCCTTCAATTTCGTTGGAACAGGACGTTAAAATTCCTGAAGCTAAGACAAGGAAAATCCAAAGAGAACGCAGTCGTCCTCTCTGGAATTGTTGAAATAGATTAATCATTATGAACGTGGTCAACTTTGAACATATTGATAAGGTTGTTGCTCACACTCACCAAATGCGGACTGCTTCCCATCGCCATTTGATTTGATTGGTTTAAGGTCAAAGCCGTTTGTCCACTCAAATATTGATTGAAGTCTGCCAGTATATGAATTGAAGGTGTAATTTCTTTGCTGACTCTCGCTGTTGTTGGTAAATCTAATACGACTTCCCTGTAAAGGTTGGCTGTACCGTTGGTATTGGTGTCGCCCATATTCCCGGTGTGGTTCATAAATTCTGTGTCGGCTGAAGTTGTTCCATATTTCCCTTCGATTCTTGCGAAAATGTATCCTGCTGCCCAGGACCAGGCCATTCCTTCCTGCTTAGCTTTTTCCCAGAAAATGCCTTGTCCGTCTTGCCCAATCAAATAAGCCGTTGGGCTGATTCCTAATCCGAGTTTGATTTTTTTATAGTTTCCTTTTGGGATTTCTGTGAGGTTGGCGTAGACAATTCCGCCTTTTGCATCGGCTTGGTTGATGATGAAGGCGCCTTTGTCGGGATTGTTGTAATTATATTTGAACTCGCTGCCGTTTTCATCGATGAGGGAAATGTTGCTGATGACATATTTTAAAGTGGAGAACTGGTGTTTTTGTCCGTTTGATGACGTTTGCGTTGTTTGATTTAAGACGATGTTTCCAAGATTGTTGAATCCGTTTTCGAATTTGATTTGGAGATTTCCCGGTTCTGTGTTTTGAATTTCGTCTTCATCGTTATTGGAGCAAGATGAGATTGTGATTAAGGTAAAGGCAATAAGGAATAAGGATAAAAATTTATAGATTTTCATTGTTGATTTTTTTATGGTCGTCCGATAAAAGATATAAACAAACTGAACTTGATGTTTATATAGATTAACAGGTCGCTCCTATGGAGCTTTGTTTTGAGGAATTCTTTTTTTCTACTAACAGTACGTCCCGACGGAACTTTGCAAAGCTTCGTTAGAAGCTAACTGTTAGTAGTAAGCAGATATCAATAGAATAAAAGCTCTAGAAGAGCGACCTGATAATTATATTTTAATTTTATAAGACGATAATGATTTTTTAGTTGAAACGTGATATTATGCTGTATCCCGCGATAGGGATGGTAGCGGATATCCTTTTTGTCTTTTGACCAAACGTCGTTTTTATAGACTCACGTGGCAAGACAAAAAGATAGTAGCGGACAGCCCGACCCGAGCTTGGTACTTCGAGAACCTCAGGATGACAAGCGTGTGCGAGGGAATCGCCCAAATATTTTATATGTTCAACTAAAAAATTGGAGGTCTGAAAATGTGTCTCAAAAAGAGGAATGTATAACCTGTTTTGTATGTGAAAGTCAGGTTTGGAAGGGAGAAATTGTTGTTGATTGAGGCTTTAAAAATCTCAGTCGGAATGTAGAAGTCCAAGATTTTCTGGACTTGGTTTTTGCCTTTGGAAAGTGGCGAAGAATCGGATTCGCTGGATTTTGCCAGTTCTTTGCCAAGGTAGCATTTTCCGTTGCAATTGAGTTGCGGTCGTGCTTTGTTGACGCACAGCACCTGGATTTGATTATAATTTACAACATATTCCGCCAGTGGAAATGCGGGTTTGCACACCAGATATAGGATGAGGAATATGTTGCAAATTAATTTCATTAATGAATTATTTTTGTAGCTTCTTCGTAACGTTTGCTCACTTCTTTCCAGTTTGCAACGTTCCAGAATGCGGTCAGATAATCGGCTCTTTTATTCTGATATTTAAGGTAATAGGCGTGTTCCCAAACATCGATTCCCAGGATTGGCGTGCCTTTGACTTCGGCAATATCCATCAACGGATTGTCCTGATTTCCGCTGGAAGTCACGGCTAATTTTTTGTCAGCAGTAACAACCAACCAAGCCCAGCCGGAACCGAAACGGTCTGCACCAGCTTTGCTCATTTTTTCCTTCAAAGCGTCCAGACTTCCGAAAGAATCGTTGATCGCTTTCATCAGTTTTGCGGATGGTTGTGTATTTTTCTCAGGCGTCAAAACGGTCCAGAACAATTCGTGGTTGTAATGTCCGCCGGCGTTGTTTCTCACGGCTGGACTTTCTTTTGAAATGTGTGAAAGGATTTTGGTGATGCTTTCTTTTTCCAGTGGTGTTCCGGCGATGGCTTTATTCAAATTGGTGACATAACCTGCGGCGTGTTTGGTGTAATGGATTTCCATCGTCTGCGCATCTACATAAGGTTCAAGCGCGTTGTAAGCGTAAGGAAGCGGCGTCTGTTTGAATTGTGCCATTGCAAAAGTCGCTGCGGACAGAGCACTTGCGAGAAATATTTTCTTGATTTTCATAATAACTTTATTTAAAGATTAATATTTATTTTAATAATTTTCTGATGTCTTCTATTAATTTTTCACGGTCGGGATGATATTTGCCGGTGAGTGAAGTGGTTTTTCCTTCTGGATCTTCATAATTCAGGCCAGAGTAATATAAAATCGGACTGTTGTTTTCGTCAAATCTGGAACGGAGATTTCCTTCCTGGTCTACTAGTGCTATCATTCCGCTGTGGTTCAGGCTTTCCGATTGGTCTTCCTTGTCGCCGACATAGATGTTGAACTGGTCTGCCAGGTGGTCGATGTAATCTCGATTTCCTGTCAGAAAATGCCAGTTTGGAGATTGGGTTCCCAGCATTCTGGCGTGGTTTTTCAAAACTTCCGGCGTGTCATTTGTCGGGTCGATGCTGATTGAAATAATGCCGAAATTTTTATCATTGATGGTTTCCTCGATGTATTTCATATTGGAATTCATAACTGGACAAATTGTAGGACATTTGCTGAAGAAAAACTCTACCAGATAGACTTTGCCAAGCATATCCTTGTTGCTGATTTTTTGATTGTTTTGATCTGTTAATTCAAAATCAGGAACTTTCATTACGGTAAAAAGACTCTTTTTGAAATAGCTCATTCCTGCGCCAATCGTTACAAAAATCAAAGCTAAAACAATAATCGGAATGATGATTTTGCTCTTCTGATTTTGCTTTGGTTTTTTATTATTTGGCATTTTGCGCATATTTCTCAGGATTCTTTTTGAATTCCGCTTTGCAATGGTCACTGCAAAAACCGTACTTTTTTCCTTTATAGTCTGCGGTATCTTTCAGATAATCTGCTGTTTTCATTTTGCAGACAGGGTCTTCCGTATTGACGACTTTGATGTTTTTGAGGTCAGTTGCAGGTTTCATTTTCGAAACGTGCTTCACCTTTGGAGATTCCTGAGCACAGGAAAATGCGGATACAGAAAGGAGTATCACTAAAACGGATATTTTCATTAATGTTGATTTTAATTGAACTTAGAAATCACTTTTTCTATAAACGAGAACTACTTGATTAAAATCAAATCAATGGCGGATGGAAAATTTTTGAGAGCAGAGAGAAATTATAAGTGGCAGAAAACTCAGAATTAATTTTCGGGTTTTCAATCTGATTAAAATCCTTTGATGAAAAGACGAATGTTTCGTTGATGATAAAAGTATCTGCTAAACCAGAAATATTGATTCGCGAATCATTCTTAGATTGGTCTGTTGATGTCTTTGCTATTTCTTTTTTTAAATAGCATTTTCAGTTGCACAATAGCTGTGGTTTGCTTTTGTTTTCGCAGAGATTTTTTGTGATGAAGTCGTAATTTACCGCATAATCCATCAACGGCATCAGCGGACGAAATGCTATTGTAAAAATGATGAAGAAGGTAAATAAGCTTTTCAAGTGCAATTATTATTACAAATATATGGGATTATATCCTGACTAATTGATGATAAAAGTCAGAACGTAAATGTCATAAATCAAAAAACCTGCGAAATGCAGGTTTTAAGTTTTTTGATTGCAGCCTAATTTGCAATATAAAAGGATATCGATTTAATCAAGCGGTCTTCTGCCTGAAATTAGATTGTAAAGAACTACAATAATTGCGATTACCAATAAAATGTGAACTAAATTTCCTGTTGCCATTCCTGGTACAACGCCTAACATTCCTAGTAGCCAAACTATAATACAGATCACTGCTACTAACCATAATAGATTTCTCATAATTTTAAATTTTGTTTATTTTGATTTTAACTATACATATTTTGTGCCTTTTTTAAAATAATGTTTTTTAGAATTATATTTAGCTTATCTGTAAACATTGTAATTTATTGTGGTACTAGAATTGAATACTAAGCTTTTATCTTACGAAAAATCAAATAAAAAAATATTAAAATGGATTCAACTCACAATTTATCGAAAAGTTTGGCCGGAAAAACAGTGGTTATCACAGGCGGCACCAGCGGTGTCGGAAGAGCAACTGCCGAAGCTTTTGCGTTGGAAGGCTGCAACATCGTGATTGCTGCTCGTGGGAAAGAAGCACTTGATGACACAGTGAGTCTTTGCAGGGATTTAGGTGCGATTACTTTAGGAGTTCAAACAGATGTTTCGGTCGCAGAAGAAGTTGAACATCTGGCGAAAGAAGCTTTGCAGTTCAATGGTCGAATTGATATTTGGGTGAATAATGCGGGCGTGATGTCGAGCGGAAAATTTGAGGAAATTCCAATGGAAATCAACGAGCAGGTCATCAAAACTAATCTTTTCGGTTACATGCACGGCGCTTACAGCGTTTTGCCAATCTTTAAAAAACAGGAGGAGGGAATTCTAATTAATAATGTTTCCATTGGTGGCTTTATGCCGGCGCCTTACAGTGCAGTTTATTCCTCAACAAAATTCGGAATCCGTGGGATGATGGAAGGATTGCAGGGCGAGATTTCAGATTATGCAAATATCCATATTTGTAATATTTTCCCTCAAATACAAAGGTCTACGGGAAATTCACATTCTGCAAAATTCTCAGGATTGGATTTCAAAGTGCCGCCTTTTGCCGCAGATCCGAGAGATACAGCAGCAAAAATCGTGGAGCTGGCAAAGAATCCGAAAAAAGGTCTATTCCCGGATATCCAATCCTTAATTATAAAAAATCTTTACGGATTATTTCCAAAAACGATTATGAATACAGCTTCCGCAGCGATGCGAACAATGATGAGAATCAAAAATGCAGAGCCAAAGCCAGGAAATATAATGTGGCCATCGCCAAAACCTCACAGAATCTATGGCGAAACAAGTTTTCCAGTTCCAACAAGGAAAACCAAATTGGCTTTGTTAGCCGGAATTGGATTGGGACTGTCTTATATGATTATTAAGAATAGTTCTTCGAAGAAATAAATCTATTTTATCGTAAAACAAAAACCCACTGAATTTCAGTGGGTTTGTTGTGTAAAGTGGAGTTGGAGGGATTCGAACCCTCGTCCAAACAAGCAATACATAAGATTTCTACATGCTTATTTCGCTATTGATTTTCGAGCTCAGGCAGAGAGCGAACACCCAACCTAAACCTTATCTTCTGAGATTTTCGAATCTTGGTCGAAGTGCCCAAAACCTTATTTCTGCATTGCTATGCCCCAGGATCAAACGCCGCAGAACAGAGCGTTTGTGAGACATCTTGCTTCCTTACTATCTTCGGGAAAGCGCTGGATCCTACTAAACTTCGGATTAAGCTGCAAGAGCGAACTCTTCGTTGCCAGTTAAAAGTGTGTAGCAAGGGATTAAAGAGATCGCGCTACGGTTCTCTGCATGCTTACTTACCCATTGATCTTGCTGTCGAAACCAGTCAACCCCAATTTTAAAATAAGACAACAAATTTACAAAAAATTAATCTAATTATCCAATTCCAATCACTACTTATCATTTATATTTCATCATTCATCATTCATCATTTATAATTATTTCGGCGTATCCCTCGCCACAACGTGTCACCCTGAGGTTCTCGAAGGACCACTGCTCGGGTCGGGCTGTCCGCTGCAATCTTTTTGTCATTCAACCATTGCGTACGATAGACCTTTCAACAAAGACAAAAAGGATTTCCACTACCATCCCTTACGCAGCTTCGCAAAAATCCACCATTTCCAATAATTTTGAACTTCATCCAAATTATCGAAGTTTTCAGAAACTTAAAACAAAACAACATTGCCAATTCAAAACCCTTTGCTGAGCGAAGCGCCTTTGTGAACTCAAAATATTTTCAATAATGGAAAACCTTTGCGAACTTTGCGTTCAAATATTTTCAAATTAGATATTTTCAATTTAGATTGTCCTTTGTGTTTAAAATATTTCAGAATTAAATTAACAAAACCAAAACGCTCAATTTCAAAAAAAATCACAAAACTCCTTAAAGTCGGTTAAACTATTATCACAAAAATCCTTTATCAACAATATGTCTCGCGTTTAAATCTAATTTTGCCTAAAACTTTCAGTCCGTGAAAACAAAATTATTCTTTCTCCTGCTGATTATTATCTCAATCAAAACCTTTTCCCAGTCAGAATACGTGATGGGAAGTATTACCAATGAAAATGGTGACAAGCTGCCGAACAGCAGCATCGTCAATCTTAGGACGGATCAGGTTGTAACTTCGGATTTTATGGGCAACTTCGTTATCGCCGCAAAAGCTTCAGACGAACTCAGGATTGCAAGACAAGGCTATGAAAGAAAAAACTTAACCGTAAATGCCGAAAGTTTCTCAAAAAGCCTGGATGTCAAACTATTCACAATTCCACAGGAAATCGAAGAAGTGAAACTAACCTTCCGCCCAACAGGCATCCTAAAAAAAGATGTCTCCAGACTCAATCCGCCGCCAAAAGTTGTTGCATTAAACAGCGCAATGAATCTTTATATGAGAACGCCTCAAAACGGCGTTGCACCAACAGCGACAACACCATCATCCTTCAAACAACCGAATCTTTCGGCTGGGCAAATGGATATGGTGAAACTTGCCAGCGCAATTGGCGGATTAATCGGTAAAGCATCACAGTCTCCAAAAACCACCGCCAACTATTCCGAAAAACAGGAGTTTTATAAAAGGGTAAAGGCCGTCGTCAATATAGGATACTACACCGATTATGGCTTGGACGAGTACGACTTTGATATTTTTCTTGCTTATGCAGACGAGTCGCAAGGTCTTTCAAAGAATTACAGAAACAATTTCAACAAGGTGGCTATTGAGTCTCAACTCAAAGTTGCGTTTGCCGAATATATCAAGACGCACAACTTCTCAAAAAAATCAACGGAAGGTTAATATTTTTAACCATTTTTAAGCTGTATTTCAGAATTTTCTATAGTTTAATTATAGGCGTTTAGTTTCTGAATCCCTATAATAAAAGGTTATTTTGAGTCTGTTTAAATTTAATGATGTGCTGTAGCACGCTGCATTAATTGTCTATCACCAGGAATTCCCTATCCATCCACCTTTTAACACAATGTGGAAAACTTTTGCTGATGATTGTCAGTTTTTTGACTCATTTCAGGCATTTGCCCTTTCATTTGTAGACTTCAATTTCTATTTTTGTAATCACTTTAGAAGATAAAAGTAACGCATTTCTCAAGCAGAAATATTCTGTTACCAATCACTATCTTTTCATAGAATTTTAAATAACTGATAAAACCGGCTGATAATGGGAATTTTCGATAAAAGAATAAGCTATAAACCTTTTGAATATCCAGAAGTAATGCAATTTGTAGAGGCTATAAACAAGTCTTACTGGGTACATTCGGAGGTGGATTTTACAGCTGATGTTCAGGATTTCCAGTCTCAGTTAGAGCCTCACGAGAAAAATGCGGTAAAGAATGCTTTGCTTGCGATCGCCCAAATCGAGGTGAATGTGAAAACCTTTTGGGGAAATCTTTACAACCACCTTCCAAAACCGGAACTTAACGGTCTTGGAGCCACGTTTGCAGAATGCGAATTCCGCCATTCCGAAGCTTACTCCAGATTGTTGGAAGTCTTGGGTTACAACGATGACTTCTTGGACGTTGTGAATGTTCCAGCCGTCAAAGACAGAATCGATTACCTGGGGAAAATGTTGAAAAATGCGAATTCTGACGATCAGAAAGCTTACGTTTCTTCATTATTACTGTTCAGCATTTTGATTGAGAACGTTTCGCTTTTCAGTCAGTTTGCGATTATTTTGTCGTTCACAAGATTCAAAGGATATCTGAAAAACGTTTCCAACATTATTGCCTGGACTTCTATCGATGAGCAAATCCACGCAAACGGCGGTATTTATTTGATTAATAAAATCCGCGAAGAGCAGCCGGATCTTTTGACAGAATCGGATATCGAAGCAATCTATGATTTGGTTGATGAATCTATCGAAATGGAATCTAATATTTTGGATTGGATTTTCGAACAAGGCGAATTGGACAATGTTTCCAAGAAAAACCTTCTCGATTTTATGAAATATAGAGTAGACGACTCTTTGAAGAAAATCGGTATGAAAACGCGATACAATATCACACCGGAAGATTACAAACCGATGATCTGGTTCGAGGAAGAAGTTTTCGCTAACTCTATGGATGATTTCTTCGCAAAACGTCCGGTAGATTATACAAAACACGATAAAAGTATTACAGCGAACGATTTGTTTTAATTAAAGTCAGGAAGCTGGATGTCCGAAGCTGGACGAATTCAAAAAGAACATAATATTGTCATTCCGTAGGAATCTAAACTTCAATGTCGAGATTCCTACGGAATGACAAAATCGAAAATAAAAATCCTTTCAAAGTTTCAAACTAAGAAAGGTGTAAAAAAGAAAATTTTGAGAACTTTTTTAATTCTTGAAGTTTTCTTTTTTGTGTCAAAATCCAAAAGAGGCGAAGCGCATCCCGGCCTGAACGGAGCTCTTTTTTTCTTGTCCAAAGGTCGGGAATCAGGAAATGTGAAGAAAAAAAAGCGGGAGTGGAGGACGGATTAAGATGCCCAAATCAGTAAAATAAAAACAAAAGACCAATACAATAAGCAAAATATAAAAGTTATGATGGACGAAAATATAGATATCTGGTGGCTCAACGAAGAGTCTGAACAAATGTTGAACAGAGGCTACCTTCTGAAAGGTGAAACTGTAGATGGCGCAATCGACCGTATTACAACGGCGGCGGCAAAACGTCTTTACAAACCGGAACTGCAACCGGCTTTCAAGGAAATGATCGTGAAAGGCTGGATCAGTTTCTCTTCTCCTGTTTGGGCGAATATGGGAACGCAGCGTGGTTTGCCGATCTCCTGTTTCAATGTTCACGTTCCGGATAATATCGAAGGCATCACGCACAAGTTGGGCGAGGTAATTATGCAGACGAAAATCGGTGGTGGAACGTCCGGCTATTTTGGAGAATTGAGAAACAGAGGAACTGCAGTGACGGACAACGGAAAATCTTCCGGAGCAGTTTCTTTTATGAAATTATATGACACGGCGATGGATGTGGTGTCGCAAGGTGGCGTGAGAAGAGGTGCTTTTGCAGCGTATCTTGACATCGACCATGGTGATATTGAGGAATTCTTGAGTATCAAAGATATTGGAAGTCCAATCCAAAACTTGTTTACAGGGATTTGCGTTCCTGATTACTGGATGCAGGATATGATCGATGGTGATGCAGACAAGAGAAAAATTTGGGCGAGAGTTTTGGAAAGCCGTCAACAGAAAGGTTTGCCTTACATTTTCTTTACGGATAATGTGAACAGAAACAAGCCTCAGGTTTACAAAGATTCCGGATTGAT
>Ga0265797_10004349_pt1 | contig 21761 bp, 18 predicted proteins | sample P2T30metagenome_FD_192433 | JGI IMG/M metagenome (GOLD analysis project Ga0265797, IMG submission 192433) | Plant litter microbial communities from East Loma Ridge, Irvine, California - P2 T30 | ecosystem: Environmental > Terrestrial > Plant litter > Unclassified | place: USA: California... | reverse complement strand
ATTTTCTTTTTAATTGAATTAGCTAACTAATTTTATATATATATATATATATATATAAAGTAAGAAAGCTTTAGAAATAGTATATGTAAGTAACTTAACTATAACTAAAATCTATATAGTAAAAGAATAGTTTTAGAAAGGAATAGAAAAATAGAAGTAGTATTATAGACTAGTATAGTTAAGCTATTATCTATCTAAGCGTACTAAGTAGAAGAAATAGCTAGAACTTATAATATTAATATAGATATATTAGTAATAAAGTAGTGTAGTTATACGTAATCTTAATAGTATAATATAGAATACCTAAGCTCTAAGCGCTACGCTTAGTATTATTACTATTTTTATATATATAAATTAGCAGTAATAAAGCTGTAGTTGTAGGTTCCTTAATAATAATAATAATAATAATAATAATAATAATAATAATAATAATAATAATAATAATAATAATAATATTGTTAACAAAAGTAATATATATTATACTTTGTTTATTATAGAACTCTTACTATCTAAACAGTTACTTGTATTATATTATTACTATTATTAGCTTAAGTAAATAATACTTTATTTTAAAATATATTTTATAAAACACTACTCTTTAGTATAAAGACTTTAATTCTAAGTACAATACTAAGAATTATATATACTTTAAGTTATAAAACTATAATCTAGTATCAATATATCATAAATTATAAGTAAAGAGTATAATAGTTAACATAGCTAAAATAATAGAATTATAGTAGAATTGTAGTATACTTACAAATATAGAAGCTGTTTAAAAACAAAAGCAAAAAACAAAACTATAATAATATAGTTCTATGTTTTAAGATCTAGAGATATATAATTACTTAGTATAAGTAAAACTACTATGTAGCTTTAAAGCTAACTAGTTTAGAAAAGCTACTTCTCTATACTTTAGATAGCGATTATTATGTTTTAATTTATATTACTATTATACAATACACTGATTTGACATCGCAGGCAAGAGTTGTCTGCCTATACCACTGTAGGCTACACGTTGCTCTCGTGACGTTCGTATGTGCTACAGCCAATCCTCGTTCTCTTATCAACACCTTCTTGGCTATCAGTCCCTTTACCATCTTCTCGTTTACGTTTCTCGCGTCTTTCTTCACTGACCCCATCTCGCTTTGGCCAAAAGCGATGTTGCAGGACATGTTTGTCCGCTATCTCAGCCTCAGTTATCTCCCTTTCCTCCCTCTGCTTTTCAGTCAATCCCAGAGGCAAACACTCAATGTCCAAGGGTTCAGTGTCGAGCCTGAAGAATACCCGTTGGACGAACTTGGTGCGTGTGCGTCGACGAGACAGGTTCTGACGTAGGACTGACGACGAACTGCTACTAACGAATGGGAAGTAGCCTCCTAGAAGATTGTGGTCCTGTTTATCCTCGACTTCGAGCATTTGCCATCGTTCGTTATCCAAAAGATTGGTCAGTTCGCTTCTGCCCCAGTCTTCGTAGATGTCATTGGGGACATTTGCTGTCAACTTCTTGAGGTTCTTGAACTGGGAAGCATAGCGGGCCCAGAAGCGTCTCCAGCCAATCATTTCGCGTTGCATGAGAGCCACCTCGGCAGGGGTAGGGCGTTTCGCTGCGCGAAGCCAGCCGGAGACGCCAGGCACGTCGGCAGGGTACTGTATAGTGAGTTCGTCAACCATGGAGGCAATGGGCGTAAGACTGAAGACGGCTTGGGTCGGGAGCAACACTTCGCGCTTGTTCTCATTGTCACCAACGAAGGTCTTGTAGTCACCAAAGTATAGGCTACCATCGAGGCCAGACGAAGGACACATGTTTGTGCGGTCGCCAATGGAAACACGGATAGGGATGTTGAGGCTTCGCAAGGTTGATACCATGGTCTTTATGCGTGAAAGCACATCTTGTTTGGGTAGAAATGTTCGGTTGGGCTCTAGATTTGCAGGGAAGACGTCGCACATCATGCTTTCCCAAGCCAATATCGGCTTCCAGGCGCACTTCTCGGCTAGCCATCGCAGCGCTTCCTGCACCTCAGGCTTAGAACTAGGGTCACTAAGTGCCTGGTCATTGTTTTGCTGTGTGGTCTGTCCAAAGTGATGTCGCCGTTGCATGACATTGACAAGGTGGAACGGGTGGAGTATGATGTTCTGAAGGTTCCGAATGGGTTTTATGTTGATGTTTGGATACTTCTTGGAAATGGTCTGGAGGCTTTGGAGCAAGTCCTCGAACGATGCTCCAACACCCTGGACGACATGGTTTCCGAGCATCATATGGTCGCGCCCGCATGCATCGAACGTCTTGTCGTCAAAAGCCTCCTCTTCATCGCGATGATGATGTCCTTGGGTTATCCTGTAGGGAATTGGGCCGATCACGTCACGGTCACGACGGTCTTCCATCCAAGAGTATAGACCTATTTCAACATCTTTGATACGCGACCAAGCTGTTGCATCGGTGGAGAAGAGTGAGCGGTAAGGGGCGTAGTCATGTACCCTCAGCTTCGTCATGGTGTCCGGGCAGTACTTTTGCACGCCATCGACAAGACAGCAGACGCGCTGATGAACCTCCCACTCGTTCCAGGTGCTGGACTTGAGTTAGTACTTAGTTCGGCGATATGACCACCAGATTTATCTTACTGGAACCCCGAGTACCGCTCTCGTATTGCCAACGTCTTCAGTTTTTTACATATTGGGAAAATGGCGTTTGCAACAGAGCCTCCATCGCGTCGTCTTGATATCCTAAAGCTCTGCTTGAAGCGATAGTCCTGATATGAATAGCTGTACTCGATTCGAGAGTGCGCAGTATAGTCAGCCCAGTTAGCCACCTCGAGCTCTTCCAGACGTCCAAATAGTTCATGGCAAGCATCGGCCATCATTTTCCAAGTCCAAGTCTCCTCCGGTGTCCATACAAAGTCCTTGATGGCGGAGATGTCCAAGCTAGTCAAGCAAGGTAGATTCTCTTCTATCCACTTGAAGTCCTCTATGCTCGCCCAGTGAGACATGGCTAGCTTGTGCACGTGTCGGCGGTTCCCATCATTGATGCTCTCCTTGAAGCTTGTCCACCGTATGCTGCCCAAGCTCCGGTATTTCCAGTCGCCCAGCCTGATGTCGCGCACATCGTTGAGTTGTATGGGGTACTTGTACAGCAGCTGGTTCACCGTCACGCTGCTTGCCATGCCTTTACAAAGCCGCTTCAGACTCCACGCAGCATCGCGGTCGAGATAGTCCATGACACACTTGAAGATGTCGTCGGGCAGTTTAAGAAGCATGCTGTTCTGGGCCACGGCGACTGTGGGCTTGGGGGGGATGGGAGCGTCGAAAGCGATGGGGCTGCATTCGCGACTGGAGGCAAAGTCGGGCATGTCGGGCGAGAGGTAGTCCAAGTCGTGCAGGCTGAATAGATTCATCAAGTAGCGATCGTAGCTCATGGGGGACGACAAGGCGGAGGTGTTGGACGAGTGGGCGGCGGAGCGGCAGGCTGGAGCGCAGCAAGTATACCAGGACGGGCGCCTAGGCAACTGTGGGCGAGGATGGAAGTAGCGATGGGGCGCATGTATCTGGAGAGGAAGCGTGCACAGTAGTGATCGGAGCACTAGAGGATAATCGCGGAGAAGGTGCGACCGCGTGGCTGGACTCCTAGCGGCGATGCGATGCGATGCGGAGCGGGCCCGGAGGTAACGATGCCGCCAAGACAGGCCCGCGCGCGCTCTGACCGTTTCTGGCTGCAGGCTTTCTTTCGTGCTCTGTCGCAACACCTTTCGCCCGCCCCAAACCTCTCCGCAAAAGCCTCTTGCTCGGTCCGCAGCCGTGTGCGCCCTCTCACCATGGCCGACGCTCAGGTCTTCGAAGAGACCTTCACCATCACTTCGGTCAACAACGAGAAATACGATCGCGTGTCCCGTCTCCATGGCACTTCGACCGACAGCCAGATCACCATGTCACTCGACATCAACCACGAGCTATTCCCCGTCGAGGTCGGCCAGACAATAAGCCTCGTCCTGGCAACGACCTTGGCCCTCGACGGCAGCGCAAAGGGCGACAACGATTCCATGTGGAGGAGTGTTGGCAAGCAGGGTGTGACAACCCTCGCTGACATGTACGACTACGTCTGCTACGGCAAGAACTACCGCATGGAGGGTGGTGACGGTGATGTCATGTGAGTGTCCTTCGCACTGGGCGAGTCGGCCGAGTCGGGGCTAATAGTCTACACAGCAAGTACTTTGCCAGTTTCGGCGGCCTGCTGCTATACATGGAGGGCCCGCACAGGAAGCTCAGCGGCCTTAAGATCGACGACATCTACATGCTCATCAAGCACTCGTAATGCATAGCACCTTCGTCCTCTCCAGAGCATAACAAAAGTAAGCATACAACAGGCGTCATGGCAGCATGTGTAGTGGTTTTGGTATCATCTGGCTTAAAATTTCGGTATGGCGTCTGGATACCCCCAATCGACTCGTTGGCCCCACTCGCACCCCTTGCGAGACAATACCACCTTGTCTACGTCCTTACAGCGTAGGAAACTCGAGCTTTCTGTGCAGCCGACTCACAATTTCAATGTAGTCTCTTTCGTTCTCCGTAGTGAGAATGCCGTGGCGAACTAGGAAGTCTAGCACGACCAGCGCGCAGTTGGGCTTGAACTCGCCCCTCCTCATAGCTTCTTGCACTTCCTCCACACCCCACAGGTAGAACTCCTCAACTTCGTCGTCGCCAGGCTTTGGTATCGTGTCTTCGGGAAGTTCGAGATCATAAACGTATTGAACCTCTGGCTGCATCAAGTTCGTCTCCCCTCCTGCTCTCTCGTCTCGAATGTACCAGTATGTGACTGTGCCACTCGCTTTTGCCTTTGACCGAACCAACTCTTCCCCAAGCGAGGCTTCTTCTCCACACTCCCTCACAAGACTTTCAAATGGCGACTCACCCGATGCAATGCCGCCCGCTACCGCATTGTCTAGCATACCACCGTATGTCTGCTTGGTACGCGCCCGTCTCGGTGTCCAAATTTTCAATTCCCCCTCCTTTCTTGTGAACGCTGTGAGATGCACCCCATACGTGACTACGCCAAATAGGCAACTGGCGCTCCTCTCCACGTTGAATAGTAGTTCTTTGCCAATACCATACACGGCGTACAGTTCTCCTCGCCACTTGTCCAGTACCTTGAAGTGACCCGTCTGTCGCATAGCCAGCAGCGTCGTTTCTACCGCTTGCGATCGCTCATCCGCAGTAGAACCGCCGACGAGGTAGAGGATGCGAGCGTCATCGTCAATTTCCCAGCTGGGTACCCCACGGAACACCTCGACAACAGACGGGAGCATGTAACCCAATGCATAATTGTAGCCTGAGACGCGCAGCTGGTAGTAAGTGTTTATCGATGCCAGATATGTCTCCGAGTTCACATCGGGATACGGGAAACCATCGCATTGGTTTACGAGGTCGAGGTTTGTGAGAGACATCGTGGGTGGAGTATGTGATGTATGTTGGGTTCTCGTGTGACGGAGGGTGGGTGTTCCGCGAGCTGCGTCATCTGCTTACTTGCCTCCGAACAGGTGGGGGCGGCGTGCTGAATCGGCAACGACTATCTCGAGGCTCCTTCCTTATTCCTGGCAACGTCCCTCGCTATTCATAAACTGTATATTGAGTAAGATGATCGGACGGATTCAATAGTCCCATTCTTAGAACTCCATCTGAGCTATCGAGATGCGTGCCACCCTTGTGTGCGGTTGCCTGAAGCTAGCAATGTTCCAATAAATTTTGTACAATGCTCCGTTTACACTTTACCACCCTCCAGCTGCTTGTGTTAATCTTTGCCAGTTCACGTTAAAGTAGCAAACAACATGGAACAGTTGTCAAGCTCGAAAATTACTCTTATTGTACCAAAACAACATGTCAAGACTGTGAAACAGGCGCTCGAACGGGCTGGTCAGCTTGACCGGAGTAGCAAAATCACTCCCGAGTCACCGAACAAGAAAGAACACACATCCCCCAGGAATGTTGTTGTATCTAGAAACGGTGATGATCGCGCTGAGCCTGACCGGTCCTTAGCAGCCACTCCTGCAGATACACCCGTAGCCATACAGGGACCATCAAGCTCCTCACAGCAGACACAATTCCCAGAGCTATGTTCCGATGCGATCGGTGGCCGTTACATCTACCCGGAATCTTTCCAAGACGATTTTCAACTCGAAGACCAGATAAGAACCTATCAGAGTTCGAGCCACACGACCACAACCCTTTGTGATTCGAGTGACCGAGTATCTGGAAGCAAGGAACAGCAACGCATGTGTATTCCTACATCCATCCTTTATCCCCAACACTCGGATGGATTAGAAAGAATCTTGAATGCGCAAGAGACCAGCGACCTGAAGCTCAGAGTGTTGCAAGATCTTGGCCTCAGCGCATTATCTCAGGACGTTTCAATCTCACACGATGCCCCTGTCACGACCTTGGCCCCAAGACGAACAAATCGGAATCCAGTTCACAAAGCTCTGGAGGAGTCTCTTACTTCCTTCCTTGGATTGTTGCCTTCATCGCAAGCACTTACCGTTGAAGCGCTCGTCTCCAATTTTCCAGAAGGATATTCTGTCTACAGTCCAATGCTTCTCCTTCCACACAATGCCTTTTCCTCCGCCCCGTGGAAAAGCCTCATTGCCACGCATTCAGTGAACTCAGACGCGATGATATCATTATGGCAGAGTATGGCAAAAGCAGTAGGCGCAACACATGTCGCCATAAACTCTCCCATACCACTTTCAACCAGGACCACGGTAGCATCGTCAGCCGAAATGACCAATTCAGAAAACATACTTCGTAGCCCAGTCAATTTAACACCCCTATACGGAGACTTTGGAAGTACGCCAACGCCACAAACAATATCTAACCCCACCGCAACCGACTTTGCCAACGCTTTATGGGTGACTGCACGCCAGAACGGGATTTGGCAAACCTGGGCTCCGCTCTATACAATGTTCAGCCGTGGCAACGTTCGTGAGAAGGCGCGAATCTTGAATCTGCCTACTCTCACTACTGGTCTTGACACTGCATCCGCGGCTGTCGACCTCTATGCTGGAATCGGCTACTTTGCTTTCTCATACAGGAAGAGTAGTCAAGCATTGGAGAAAGGCATCAAGCAAGTCTTGTGCTGGGAGATCAATCCCTGGAGCGTAGAAGGGCTACGAAGAGGTGCAGAGATGAATAAATGGACATGTCGAGTGCTTAAACAAGAAGACATTCTGCGGCTACGACAAAGGGGCCAACCTGACCACTCTGATCTCGACGATGCAGACTTTGTGGTCCTCGAGACAAGCAACGAGGCCGCTGACCTGGACTACCCGTCACTTCGGTCGCCAAGATTACCGGTTCGGCATGTCAATCTCGGCTTGCTGCCTTCTTCCAAGCTCTCGTGGCGTGTTGCGGTCGCTATGCTCGATACAAAACGACAAGGATGGATTCATGTGCACGAAAACGTTAATGTCAAAGACGTTGAAAGCATGAAAAATGAAGTAGAAAAGACATTCCAGGATTTACTATACACCATCGACGGCGGACTTGAGAGACGGGTCTGTGTGGTTCATGTGGAGAGGGTGAAAATGTACGCCCCGGGTGTTGTGCATTGTGTGTTTGACGTATGCGTGGGGTGACATGCAAGGTTAAGACAATCATTTGCATTGCTGTTCCAATAGAACAACATACTTGTCCACCACATTTCGTCTTGTGTGAAGCTTTGTCCTGTTCATGTTTGTAGCCATGCTACTACAAAAGGATCATATGTCAAGCAATTCAATATACCAACTGTTATCGACACTACCTTCTTTTTTCCTGAGGAAGTCATCACACCAAAAAGCTGGAGGAATTCCAAGATTCAAGATCGTTCTATTATTGGTATCATCCTTTCCAGATATTCCTAACCCTCGCTCCAACTTGTTACTACTGTTCCGATAATGCTGTCTCGCTAGCTTATACCACAGCCAAAGGCCACCAAGATCGTCGACACGAAGGTCGTACTTCGCTTTAAAAATGCTTCAACGCCCGCTCAAACGCAGCAAAGCCCACATAATACACCCTTGGAACATATAATACATAGATAATGAAAGTTCAAGTCATGAAGAAAAGAACAGTGTGAAACGTCCCCTACTGAGTTCACTCGACCTCTGTTAGCCATCTACGAATACCCTCTTTCAAAGAAGAATCATTCTCAGTCTTCGGGTGTGCATCCCTCGTCGTCTTCCTCAAATCACCTTCTTTAGAGGATTGTCTACCCCCTCGCTCAGCGGCCACTTCTTTCACAACGATCTCTAGTGCTTCGAAAAGCACACTCTTACAATCCACGTGCGGCACTTCGACATGTGGTATTGTATCCGATTCCGTCCTAGTATCGCGACGGCCCCTTCGGCTGCTTGATCGAGAGGACTGGGCAGAATTTACACGGGTCACCTCACCAGACTGCGCGAGTACGCGATCCACGCCGTCGATGAGCGTGGAGTCAAAATCCATGATGGTTTCGGTGACGAACTTTTCAGCAAGATGTACTTCAGTCATCATTGGAGCAGCGGCACCGGAGGTGTACGGATTACCATATCGCGAGTGGGCAGGAGCCATTCCAGTGACACCCGGTGTCATAGCCGAAGATTGGTACGTAGGCGTGGGAATGAGCTTCACGAGACGCCGCAAGCTGATGCGTTTGATCGAGAAATTGCTTGTGTCGGCAATAAGAGCAGAACAGATATCCATCCAACGCTCAAGCGGGCCCGACTCTAGGCTCGGTGTAGTCACGGTATTTAGAGGTGTGGGCTCAGCGCTCATCGCTCGCTTGATGTCGCGTTCAAGCTCGCGATAAGGCTTTATAGCTTGGACGGCGAAATCAGGGTGGAACTGGCTCAGCCAACCCGCCACGTTGACGGGCTGTTCTGGCTCACAGTGAGGCGTCGATAAGACTGAGGACTCGCCAAAGCTGGAGCCTGGCTGGCTTGAAGCTGACCCAAACCCCCCTAGCAGTGGAGACTGAAGAGGAGAGTCAAAGTCAGGCAGTGGAAGGTCAACGTCGATAACGCCATCCTTTTCGTTGACAGACAGTTTTAAGTGACTCTCGTAAGTCTTCTGACGCTCTGGGATTGGCCTTGCAGCAGACGCAGGAACGCCAGGACAGCCAGCATTGGAGTATATGTCCGGAGAGGTTTTTTCGCCTGAATCTTGTGGAAGCGGAGAATCGGCAGCATCGCCCTCGAAGACGCGGTCCATGGAGAGCTCTTGAACCATGTGCTCCAGCTGCGACCGAGGGCGCTCTTGCCCACGGTATCCCACACCGTCATCTGTGGTCTGAAAGTATTCACTTTGGTCGGTTGAAGACGAACGACGTCCGCTCCAAAAGTTCATAAAGCCACTCCAGCGACTTGTATTGCTGGAATCATTACTAGCAAGACTGGTTTGACCGGTACCGCTCCTCTGCAGGGTGCTGATCAGGTTCGTTGAGGCCAGGCTATCACTACTTTCAGGTCTCATATCGGGCATGGTACCAGATGACTTTGTCCTGGGAAATGTGAAGTGAGCGACAGGCATCGCATCTTGTGGGTTGGCTGTTGAGGTAGTAGCAGTGCTACCCGGCGCGACCGGGCCTTCTGACATTGATGGAACCACTAGAGTGGTGCGAACTGAATGTGCAGAAGAACGCCGAGAGTGTCCAAGCGGACGCATAGGCTCTTGAGTCTCGATCAAGACCGATTCAGACCGCTCATCTGAAATCTGCGCAGGTGGCTGATGAACGCTCTGGAGCTTGGGTGGCTGCAAAAGGATATTGGACATACTTTGCTTGGCCCGCGGTCCTCGTTTGATCTGTCGCCGTAGGGAGGGCTGCCTTGAAGGCGGCATATTGGTCGGAGGTGACTGCGAATAGGCACGGAGGGATGCTGAAGTGCCGGGACGCGGGTAGGTACTTTCACCCATGGCAGATGCGTTGGGTGGTAAGAAGGCGGCGAGTAGAAAGATGAGTCTCCGTGCAGCCATCTTGTCTGGAGAGACGATGACGGTGCGGTTAGGGATTGTTAGAATCTCACCGGCAGTTGCCTTTTGCTGCTCGCGATGACGCTTACGGTACCACTTGGGTCCCAAAACGTTGAGCCACTCGGTGTGATTTCCGAGGAAAGCAGTAAGGAGGTTGAAGAAGAAAAAGTTCTGTTCACGTCGACCTGCCCAGCGACCAAGCCATCTGGCCTCTTCGCGCCAGACACCCCACTTGCCCTGACCTGTCATGACACGAGGGATCCTCATGCCGCTCACCACGCGATTGCCAGTAAGCTCTGCTGCGGTTTGAATTTCTTTGTCCATCATGAGGGCATTGGGCTGCAATCGCAGGGCCCGCCGGCTGGCGTGGAGAGAAGTGTCGCGGAGACTAGCCCGCGAAGGCTGATTTCGCTGATGGTGAGCTGTAGGCGTAGGCATGCCTTCTGGCGACCGAGGCGCTTTGAACTGGGCCAATATCCTCTCCTGTACCACGTGTTGCAGGCTACTGAGAGCACGCATAATGACGTCCCAGTGTTGCCCTACGACATCGACACGGTCATCGACATCACTACATAGCGACGAGGATAGAAGTGAATCAACGCCGAGATTGGAGTCGATGAAGGCCCATCCTGTGCGTCGTTCTGAGTCCAAAGAAGAACCAAGCGAGTCCTGCCCAGGAGCAGAGGTAGACAGGTGCACCGGCGTTCTGGCATTGGCGCTCCGAGAAGAGGGTCTCACGCTGGGAGATGTGTTTGATATGGGAAGGTGGAGGATGATAGTGATAGCATACATGGGGCTCTTTCGCACGTGCGAGGGGTACGGTACCTTGGGGGCACCTGGTTTCGTGCTTGTCGCGGGGAAGGGGAAGCCATTGCCTTTTGGCAGTGAGCTCTGCGGGGTGGGGGTGCGATCATCGTGCTCCTCTTCCGGCACAGTGACTGAGAACATGCGCGTGATAAAGATGGTACGCCGCCTGGGCTCCTTCGGTACGCCCTCACTGGAGTCGGCGCGGGGTAGGTCGGTTGGAAGGTTGGCGGGTGTGAAGGATTTGGCGAGATGGCTCCTTCTGCGAAGGCCCTCGGCGCGACCAAGAGAGTTGGTAGCGTCCTGAACGCTGGTGCTCAGCAACGACGAGTCGGCCGGCTTTGTGTCGAGCGGCACAATGTGTATCTTGTTGGAGTTGCCGCGGTAGTTCATGGCCAGGTTGCCGAACATGCAGTCGAGGCAGATGTTGGCCAGGTCGGTTGACTCCTTGGCCCTTGCCTGGGCTTTGGCCTGGACCTGGGCGTGCTCGTCGATGTTGGGCATGGAGGATATGGAGCTGCCGCGGGTGCGTATGCGCGTGAAGCCTCCGACCGTGGGCGAGCGCGGTGGCGCGGCGGGCTCTGTGACGAGCGACGATGTGCGGGCGTGCAGTCCCCCAAACGTCGGCGCTGGCGTACTGGCATTGCTGGCATTGGCGGCGCCAAATGCGCGGGTGCGGAGGTTGGGCGATGTGGGAGCGTCGACGCGTGGTGGGGCAGGCTTGGAGTCGAACAGGATGGTCTTGGGCATGGCGGGCGTCTCGTCCTGGGCGATGATGATGCGGCAGTCGCGCGGGTAGTCGAGGTCTATCTCCGGCAGGGGCCCATCATGGCCGCTCCCCGGGGTCAAGGGCGCGGCGTGCAAGGGATACGGCTGGCCCTCGGGGTGGTAGAGCGTGTTGTACTCGGGATACAGCAGATGGCGCGTGTGGCTCTCTTCTGTCGCCGAGTCGAGCACCGTCGGCGGCGGCGCGTGAGACGCGCTGCTGCCCTTGCGGCTGCTAAACAGGTGTCCGATCATGTCTGGCAGTGGGCGCATGCCTCCATGGAAGCGCGCCCGTCGTCTTAGCAGTGGGCGAGAGAGGCGTCGTGGGTTGGGCGGGCTCGAGCAGTGCGAGGTGCTGGTTGACCCATGGCAGTCGGAGGGCGCCTGTTGTTTTTGTTGTTGTTGCTGTTGCTGCTGCGGCTGGCGGGCTTTGCGTGGGGCAGCAGAGGGACCGTCTCTTTCTTGCGGGCGGGTGAGGGCGGGCGACGTGGACGGATGGGGGTGAAGGTGATGGCGTCACAAGGTGCCTTTGTGCACGGTACAGGAGGCAGCAGTCGCCAGACAGGCCTCAGCAGCGGGGTGCTTGGACAGCAGAGAGAGGAAGCGTGTCGCGTGGGTTAGTGAGGGGAGCGCGCTGTAACGTAGTGGATTCGCTGCTAGTGTTTGGGTTTAGTCGACGCCGGTTGCTGCTTAGTTATAGAAGGGCGGTGAGACGACTCCCGACTATCGTGAACAAGATCGACCCACGGCGCACATCACCCCTCCACCACGTCTCCACCCAAGAATTCTCATCGTCACACGTCCGACAAGTGGGACCAAGATTCGCTTTCACGACATGGCCATAGGCTTTCGCGTCGACAGCGCGCCATTGTCCTTTGTCCATCGTCGTGCCATACGTCCCGCCGTCAGTCATCAACGACTACGGCTGCACATCTCCCGGGGTACCCCAGACCATGATATGCATGTCGTTCCAAACCGTCCTGGTGCAATCCTCCGCCTCTCGTTGACAGGCTGACGCGCGCCAACCCGCACTTTCGATATCAACAACTTGCTCTGCGTCGGACCACTTCCGCGGGTGCCTATCAGCCCAGACGGAAGCCACTTGCCTCGCTCTTCCATTGGAACAAGCACACTGCCCAGCAAACAATAAATCACTATCGGTACTGCCATGGGCTGCATCAGTCAACGGATACTTATCGACATCGTGTAACCATGTCAGTTCATGTCCTAGTGAGTCGAGAAAGGCTCAGCCAGTAAACCGCATCTTGATTGTACTTTCTATAGCCTGTCTATACAACTTATGATAATACCAACTCAGCACAATAAGCGGTGTGGTGGCATCCAAGACTCACTCGACACTCCGCTGGGCGCCTCTGTTTGCGCGTTAAACGCTCGGTATGACTTCGTTGGAACAAGATGCATCTGTCTATCCTAGATCGCCTCACTATGCATCACCCCGTACCAAAGGCGGACTGCACGATCGTCACCCGATACCGGCGACGAGTTCCAGCAATACAAGGACACTCGGAGTCTCGCCTCAGCTTTACCCCATAAACACCAGTACGTGTCGATCTCTTCCTCTCTGGACACATGGCGCATGGTGCAGTATATATCATTACATGGCCGTTCTACCCCGATTGTTTCGTAATCTTCAGACGCAACTTGCATCCGTCAAGATCCACCTGAGCATATTCAATTCGTGGCACTCAGCTGCATGGCTCGTAACCTAGGGATATGTGGCAGGTAGAGATTTTTCGACGATAGGAAGTGTCAGCATCACCGAAACAAGATTTCCTTCTTTTGCATGCCTAGTCCATTATTTTTTGGATCCTACGTTAACCCACAAGCATGACCGAGATTGAGCGATGTATTCTAGGTCGTAGACAGGTTCTGCCTAAAGTCTTTGACATTTCTTCTGCGGATGAATGGCCGTCTCGAAACCAAACTCATAGCGTTCTTCAAACATCCATCACGATATTCACTTTACCTCGGCCAAAAACACCAGGTAAGATTGAACCATCATGAGATCGACATCGGTCACATTACTGCGTATTAAGTCATGGCTATGTTTACTACCATCTTCGCCATGTTCGCCTCTATTCAACACTGCTGCTATATCCAGTTTGTGTACTGTCAAACCAGCACCAGGTAACTATCTCGAAACACAGGTAAAATAAACGAGAACACTCAAGAGGGAGTTATCCACATCAGATGTAACCCTCGTTCTAGTCATAGCATCATAAGTCCGCAGTCTGATCTGCGGAAATTAAACCCAGTCCGTCAACACGACCCGGTATACATTCGTGCTCTCTCAATGATAACTCTGTTGTGTGTGCCTGCCCAACACATGTCTCTCGACGTAGCGATGCCTCCAGTTGCCCACTGTCCTATAATCACTCTCACATCCTCTCACGAAACACCTCTCATGTTTGACGTCCGTTGCATGGTATGCTATATTATCGTACCTCAGACATATGTTGCACTGCTCGCATTCGATTGGGAACTCTTGTTGATGGTACTGTAGCTTGAGACCATCTGGGAACCATTCACGACAGTTGGTGCATTGTTCGCGATCGAGATTTGCCTGGGCTGAGATGGAGTAACTTCCAGAGGATGGGTTCGCTGAGTATTGCACGGATGCGACGGCATGCGTGTTGCTGAATCTATCGAAAACATGGACAAGAGGTTTTGCTAGCTCATTGGGATGAGAGCTGGACCGGTGTGCATTGCTGTGTATTCTGTGACGTACGAGAGCATTGCTGGTATCGTATTGTCCATATATGTCCTGGTTGTTTGAGAAACGATGTGGACGAGTGCCTGTGCCCGTACTGTGACGGGCGCTGCGAGCATTCGTCGAGTCACTACTGTAGTTATAGTCATCGTATCTATTTCTGACGTAGCGGTGTTGCGTGCATCGATTTCCGGGACCTCTGATCCAAGTGCTGCATATCGTGCAGGCTGCCATGTTAAGTCGATTCAAGATGTGATGAGGCTAGGATGAATCGAAAAGTAGTTTGGGAGCGCCGAACTATCATGTTATACATCATGTCGAGCCGCAACGAAACGTGTCAGGCTGCACAGTTGCTGGTCCTGATGGCTTGCATTGTTCACCGGATGGCAGCGATCCAATCGTGGACTACACGAGTTTGAAGAGCCAATGGAAGAAATAACAAGATAAAACTACTATGAGAGAGTCGAGACGAGGCTCTAACGGTGCATTCACCGGTCTGCCGGGCAGTGGAAATCAGACAGTGTGGCTGCTGATTCTTTGAGTCCAGCCTTGTGGGAAACGGCCATGTGTGACTGGCATATATATACTCAGAGGAGCGTGTCCAATCAGGGAGTTGCAATATGATCCGAGCCATGCTAGGAAGATTGTTTATCGATTATGAAGAAGGTTAGTATGTACAAGAAACGATGCGTTGCCTGGGTACACTTGTGCTGACAGCGGCAGACGTGTTCTGAAGATATGGGGTTCAATTTGCAAAACGCTACTCGTCAGCGCATGTCCCGAGTCGGTCTACAGTCTCTTGGTCTGCTATGATAAAATCAGCGCGTATGTAACAAGGATAATTGCTCGCATGGCGGAGCGGGGTCGAAGGACGATGTCTAGAAGTGACCAGGAGCTGGAAGTCGCGCTAGTGGGAACTTCCTTGGCGCTCTACGAATTTCAGTACAAGCTCCAACTTCGCGACCAACTTTCGAAACCCGCGCAAAAGGACAGACGATACCGAAGCACGTTGAAACCTCTAATATTGTCCGCTTGACCAGAAACCAATCAATCATCGCCAATCGCCAAAATGAGGTTAACGACAGACCTGATCAACAACTCCCTCTCTTTCATCAACTGTCTCACGGAGCGTGAACTCGATCTGCGAGGTGCGTTGGAAAGAACAGATACTACACTTGAGAGCTGAGTTGATATCAATATCGTATAATATAGGTCACAAGATTTCGGCTATCGAGAACATGGGAGCAGCCAGAGTTAGTCGACCAAGCCACCCAACCTGCATCAGTATGTTAACAGGGTCGCAGGACAACGACGCCATAGATCTCACAGACAACGACATCGCACAGCTCGGCAACTTCCCCCTCCAGCCTCGTCTCCGAACCCTCTTCCTCGCGCAGAACCGCATCTCCAACATCCAACCGAACCTCTCCTCGAGCATACCCAATCTGCGAACACTAGTTCTCACCAAGAACAAGATCGCAGAGCTGGCGGACTTGGATCCGCTGGCGGGATTCAAGCATTTGGTCTATCTTTCATTGATGGGGAATCCCGTCACACGCAAAGAGGTACGTACCAAATCCCTTGAACCATGATACTTCGAGCCTAATTGTGCAAGCACACTTGAGCCCGAGGAGCGGAGATGATGCAGGGTGAGCCCCTTGGTGCGATTTGGCCGGCTCAAAATCGCATGACAGTAGACTATAATGTGCAGGATGCTAACGTGGCGTAGAACTACCGGTATTGGGTCATCTGGCGCTGCCCTACTGTGCGATTCCTAGATTTTGTCAAAGTACGCGATGCTGAACGAAAGACGGCCAAGGAGCTATTTGGAACTGCAGAGGAGCCCACCGAGCTTGCAAACCAGGTATGTCATGTACACTGCTTCTGCCTCTGATCAGATACTGATTCCGCCAGATCTCCAGCAACAAGTCGAAAGGTTTTGTTGTCCCCACATTCACAAACGGTGCCGACTCGGGTAAAGAGCGTATCTACACCGACGAAGAGAAGAAGCGCATGCGCGCTGCCATCCTCAACGCGAGCAGTCTGGCGGAAATGGCACGGCTGGAGAAGGATTTCGCTGAAGGGCGGATACCAGCACATATCCTCCAAGGCGGAGAACCCATGGAGACATAGCGACTATACCGCTGAGAGTCTGGATAGTGACATAAACATGTAAAGCAGGTAGACAGTACAGCTCGCGACTGCGCGAAACCCCACGCCTACAGGGGAACAAGGAGGCGCACGACCATTGTGAGGCGCATAAAGGTTTGGTTTGCACCGCGTGTGGCTCTCAAGGAGCGAATGCGCAGTGGAATATCCACGGGAAGACCTGGTGACTCTACCACAGACATGGAGGCGTATGTAGTGAAGCGCTCGAGCTGGAAGTAGATTGATCTGTATAAATTAAAACAGACTGCTTTGCGCTATGAGGCTGTCCCCACCCGTGGTATCGTAGTAATACACTCAGAACGCCGTGATGCCATGTACCATCATAAATCGATCCTTTCCCACGCTGTTATCCGGATCAGATATGGAGTCGTTTTCACCGTGCTACCATCCCCTTCCTCTACCTCCGCGTCCACCTCTTCCGCCGCCTTGATGACCTTGTTGGAAGCCTCCGCCTTGCTGGCCGCCAGGTCCACCACCGAAGCCACCCATGCCCTGGCCAGCCATCTGCATGAAGGATGCAAAGTCCATCTGGCTGGGGTCCATTCCCTGCGCCATCATATCCTGCATCATCATCTGCATCTGCTGTTCATTCATACCTCCAGGTCCCATAGCATTACCGCCACCTCCAGGCCCTGTTGGCGGCGCACCGCCTGGTCCACCGTTACCCTGTGGGCCAGCGCCCATACCAGGCATACCCGGCATCGGTCCACCGCCCATCATAGCCTGCATCTGTGCCATGTCGTTTTTCTGACCTTGCAGCGTGTTGGCCATGCTGACTTGTCTCTGCCGGTACAATTCCCAAGTAAACTCATCAAAACCGTAGTTGAAGTAATCTGACTGGTCTTCACCTGGTCGGCGCCAGATCTTTTGCTCTTCAGCTAGATCTGCATCAATGTCCACACTGAGGATCTCTTTGCCTTGAGGAGGGTAGACAGGATTTCCGTTCACATCGATAGTAGAGGTGCGTTGTGCGGGGAAGGCGGCGCCTGAAAGGGATGCGGCGGACAGTTGGGGCACAGTGCCGCCGGTGGTGGGAACAGTTTTGGGGGCTCCCTGTTGCGAGGGAGTAGTGGATGAGGCGGGTGGTGCTTCGATCTTTATGGCTTTGCTTTCTGGGGGTGCCTGCGTGCTGGACGGGCTTGTCAGTGCATGAACTGCTGTTTGAAGCTTGTTTGAAGCTTACCCTGCGGGTTTGGGAGGTGCTGGCGCTTTCTCGATAATGATATCAATATCCTACAGCTTCGTTAGAATGACAGCTAGCTTTTGGCAGGCTTCCGGTGCAGCGTACCGAGTCGCTTTCTTCCTCGTCGCCCGACTCTTCATCCATGGGCTCGTCACCACTAGAGTCGTCCTCCTCTTTCTTCGCATGCTTTTGCTGTTGCGTGGTAGTCTCATCTCCGTAGAGATCGTCGTCAGATTCGTCTGCCATTTTGTCGTTCTCTTCGGTCCACAAGTCGCAGAGCGCGTCCCCAGCAGTTGAGATCCTCCAGGGAATTACTATGTATCCAGCACTCTGGAGTGCTCTTTTGAGAGAAGGAGCTTGGTCAGCGCTCAGTCTTTTGCTTTGCTTGTTCTTGTTGTCGAGAGTGAAACAAGATTAGAAGTCGTGTCTTGAACGACTCTCGTAGTAATGCCTCTGCTAACGAACTTGAGCTTCCTTTGAGTTGCTGGATGAGGGAATGATTAGCCGAGTAGAATGGACGCGTTCGGGCCTGTGCTTGTTGCTGGCGCGCAGCCAAACAGACGCAGACGTTCCTTGTCACCTCCGGGCGCAACCTTTGCACGTCTAACCACGCGCATTCTCCCAGGCCTTCTTTCCTCGTCTTGTGATAATCTCTACGGGCTTCTCAACGGGTAGACTTCGTTCGCGGCTGCAACCTTGTCCTTGTGAACCTTTCGCAAGCGACTGTATTTACACAACGAAGCTACCAAACATAGCTAGGGACACTCGCACGAGATGGCAGGATTTGGGCGCTCAAACTCGTTGAGTATCAATACTGGTGGGGGTGGATTGTTGTAAGTGCTTCTCCATCCTCCGTCAAACGCTCCTACTCGAGCGATACGAGTGCTACTGCCGTGCTTCATGCGCGCGTCGCAGTTTTGCTGGCAATGGCACCATATCAATGCATTAGACTGACTCTCGCAGCGGAAACAATGCGAACCAAGGGCAGCAGGCAAGCCAGCCTCAGAGCAGCGGAGGGCTCTTTGGGTCTACCCAGCAACCACAACAAGCACAGTCAGGATCGCTCTTCGGCGGCCAAACCCAGACTTCCCAGCCCTCAAGCGGCAGCCTCTTTGGCAATTTGAACAAGCCTGCGACGACAGCGCCGGCGAGCGGAGGACTCTTTGGCTCATCTACAGCGCAACCAACACAGCCCCAGAGCGGAGGCTTGTTCGGCGGCGCGTTGGGCGGAAACACTCAAAATCAGACGCAGAACGCGCCCCAATCCGGTGGGCTATTCGGAGGCGCCCAGTCGAAGCCGTCACTATTGTAAGTGACGAGGACTATGCGTTGTGACACAAGGGCTAACTGCATCTTCTAGCGCCTCTTCAACACAACAGACAACAACACCCTCTTTATTCGGAAACAACACATCCACTCAGCAAAACCAAACATCGACCCCGTCGCTTTTCGGTTCGACCCAACAGCAGGCTCAGCCACAGCAGCAAAACAGTCTTTTTGGTGGCACCAACACACAAAACAGGTCGAATACACTTGGTGGCTCTACGCTTGGAGGAACCCAGATGAGCTCAAGCGCACAGCCGGTGCAGATGACCCTGGACTCGATACGAGGAACTACGCGGTTCAACGACCTGCACCCCGAAATACAAAACCTCATTCAGCAATTCGACGACGGCATTCAGCGCAAGGTCAACTACTGCAACCAGATCCGCGAGGCTCTTCCCGGCAGTGAGGGCGACATTTCCACTATTGCGCCTGACGTAGCATACATTGAGACCATCCTCTCCACCGTCGAAGTCGGCCTGGACAACGATTCTGCCAACATTGCACACCTTAAAAATCTTGTCAAGAAAGACGCCGACGACGCGACTCTCAGCTTCCGTGCCATCGAAAATCAACGCCTGCCAGCACAATTTCATTACCGCAATAATGCGAACCTTACAGCTTCAAGCACAAAGGCCCCCGCAACAAGCGCTCTGGATGATGACGATCCGACAAAGCCTGTTGACCTGATGGGCTACTTCAACCGCCGTACCGATGAGCTCGGCAGTACTCTGGATGTGTACCAGCGCCAGATCCGTGAGATTGAAGCACACTTACGAACGATGGAGGCTGGCACGATGGAGAAGGCTCAGCAACTGACGGGCAGCCGAAGCGCGCCACGTGATCAGCGCCGTGAGCTCGTCGAAGCTCTCAAGGCCATTGAGGGGGCTATCCTCGACTCAGCCAAGAAAGTGGGCAAGGTACGGGACGATGTGACGAAACAGACGTTAGGAAACGTAGGCGCCGCCCTGCTCTGAGGCATACAGACACAGCGATGATTTACTTGTGTCAGATAGAATGAAGTTTGTGGGCAGGCTACTGTGTATAATATGGTTAAGGCGTAACAAGTTTTTGCACAAGGTCTTATGCACATGAACGTTGGACGAACAGGCAAAAGCAATAGATACCCATCAAATTCAGAGCGTCCTTCCACCTTCGTGATAGTAATTCTCTATTCCAATGGCCTTTCTAGACCGCTCGATACGCGCTGACTTGATGCCTAGCGTTTACAGTCAAAGCGGAATATCATCACGAAATGCTTTGTCACGGCGGACGTTAGTCAAGCTTTCCAAATGCTGAGTAAACTCCACCCTCGGAACGCGCGCCCCACCAAATCGGAACCAAGAGAAGCTATGACGTCTCCGTCTCAGTATAGCTGCGAGCTTTCAATGACAGCTATATAGCCACAACGTTTGCTCATATAGTTTCAAGCCGCCGTTCCATGTTCTCTCGTACACTGCGGCTCAGGGCAATCTCGAAACGTTCTTCCTTTGCGATACGACATACACGACCTTTTATCGTAACATCAAGCCGCGCAGCCATGGACAAAGCGCCTCAGCAAGATAGCAAGGATGGGAAGGGGTCGATCCTTGATTGGGTGAGTGCTCATGAAGAGAGGAGTGTCACAAGCACGGAATCTAGTCTCTGTTCCTTAGGTATCGAACGGGCGGCAGACCCAGCATCAGCATACTGATTGCGACAACAGGTCAAACCTGGTGACAAGAGTGGCGAGTTTAAACGCCAAACGTCCGTCTTCAGGAACTGGATTCAGAACAAACCCGGTGCTGAGTTTCCGCCCGAGAAAGGTCGATACCATCTCTACGTTTCTTACGCTTGTCCATGGGCCCACCGCACACTCATCGTCCGTCATCTAAAGGGCCTCGAGGATATCATCTCCTATAACAGTGTACACTGGCACATGGCGGAGAAAGGCTGGCGATTCGCAACCCCCGATGAGCAGGTTTCCGGTAACACAACACCAGACCCACTCCACAATGAATACACGCATCTACGTGACATCTACTTTGAGCAGAACCCAGACTATGAGGGTCGGTTCACTGTACCAACGCTCTACGATAAGAAAGCCAAGAAGATTGTCAGCAACGAGAGCGCCGAGATTATCAGGATGCTGTACACCGAGTTTGACGATATCATCGAGGAGAAGTACAGGAAGGTGGATTTGTTTCCCAAAGATCTCCAGAAGGATATCGAGGCTATGAACGACTGGGTATACAACGATGTAAACAACGGTGTTTACAAGTCAGGGTTCGCTACGTATGCTACCCTATACCGTCCCTTCAACGTTGACTGCAACGTACTAATAATGGTACAGCACCGAAGAGGCCTACACAAAAGCTGTGACACAGCTTTTCAAGTCTCTTGATCGCCTGGAAGAGTCATTGTCCAAGTGTTCGACACCATACCTTCTTTCAAGCCCACATGTGACTGAGGCTGATATCCGTCTCTTCACGACTATCATTCGCTTCGATCCCGTCTATGTCCAGCACTTTAAGTGCAACATTCGCGATATTAGATCAGGATACCCTCTTCTACATCAGTGGATGCGTCATTTGTACTGGGTATGTTCCCGTCTTTTGCATCTCCTGCTCCAAATACATCTGCATGTTGTGGATCATAACTGTTGTACTAACATGACTGAAATAGGACTACCCCGCTTTCAAAGAGACCACAGACTTTGAACACATCAAGAAGCACTATACCAAGAGTCATGGTCAGATCAACAAATTCCAGATTACGCCCATTGGCCCTGTGCCGGATATTCTGGAGAAAGAGGATGAAGTGCCTAGCGTG